>WNGJ01012203.1_pt1 | contig 14393 bp, 18 predicted proteins | sample 5400611 | NCBI WGS metagenome assembly WNGJ01 (sample SAMN13153375, study PRJNA577476) | soil metagenome | isolation source: 40 cm soil or saprolite under Garry oak tree replicate 1 | place: USA:California | collected 2016-06-15 | reverse complement strand
AGTTGGAGGCACGCGGCATCAAACGCCTGGTCATCACCGGGGGCCAGACGCAGTATTGTGTAGATACAACCGTCCGCAGGGCTGTTGCTCAGGGCTACGACGTGCTGCTGGCCAGCGATGCTCACACAACCGAGGATAGTGCTACCTTGCCGGCGGAAAAAATTATCGCGTTCTATAACGAGACGCTCAATGGCTTCTGGGCAGGTGAGCGCGAAGTGCGGGTGCAGCCAGCCAGCGAGATTCATTTTGCTGAGCAGCAGATCTGAAGCATATGACACGGATGCACACTGGATAAGAGCCATTGTGGGTGTAAGCTTGGGATGCGACTCTCCCCATCAAGGTTCCTACAGAAAAGCTTCTTCTCTCAAGCACAGTATGGAGGTAACCATGACTCAATATGGAACTTGGAGTCCCTATGTAGGGAGTAACTCCATACTATTGGCGGTAGTACTGTTTATCGTCATGGGCGTTTTGATGTACTTAGCAATGCGATTACATCATCCAATAGAAGTCAAAAGACCTGGAACGTTTCTTGGCGTTTCTCTCGTAGTGATATGGTTGTTGGCTGTGACAACTTTCCTGGTTGCCGTTATCATCTATGTGCGTACGCTGTATCAGCAGGTGGGTCATTTCACTGGACCTGTGAACCCCATAACTCCCGTTACAGAGACCTCAGGAGTGGTTGCCTTTATCGCTATAGCGTACTTGGCAAGACGGAGCGGGTTCTGGGTCGCTTTTGGGAGTGCCATTGTTGGTACCATAGCTGCACCGATGATATTCGAACTCCCATTCGATCTCATCGTGATGTGGCGAACCTATCCTCCCGCTCCTGAAATACTGTTTACATTGCTCTTCTTTTTCCCTCTTTTTCTCGTCGAGGTCTCAAGTTTTGCGATGCTCACGTTATCACCTTTCATGAAGCTGTCGAGATATACACTGTTCCTTTTGTCAGGAATGTTTTTGATCTTCGCGGTTTGGGCGTTGTTTGGCTTTGCGTATCCGGCAGCTCCCATACCAGTTGCTCTTAACACGATATCAAAAATTCTGGCGTTTGCTACTGCCGTCTCGCTCTTCCTTCCGCAGGAAAAAATCGCCAAATAAATCTATCTTAAAGTCATCCTCTGTACAGAGCCATCCTAAAGCCATGAGGAGAGAAGAGGTGATGAGAAGAGTGTAACAGGTTTTCTTCATTTGGTGACTCCGCTCTGGTTGATGGACTACTGTTCCACGACGGTGAGCGGCAACACATACTAACTACTCAATGGTCATGGTTGTCGCTGACGCTGCGAGGCTTTTCTCCGCCGATTGGCGCATCATCCAGCCAACCATCGCTGCGATGAGGCACGCAATACCCCCCATCAAGAATGCGATTGGTGCGCCGAAGAGCGTTGTCAGGCTTCCCGCGAGGAGGTTGCCCAGTGGCATGCCGCCTGCGTACACCAGCAGATACACACTGATCACCCTGCCACGCAGAGCATTGGGTGTAACCGTTTGGATGGTGGTGTTGGCAGTGGCCGTCATCACGACCTGCGCGAAGCCCACACTAGCGAGGAAGGGGAACGAGAGGAGATAGAAGGGGGAGAGCGCAAATGCGATCTCCAGCACGCTGAACGCAAACGCCGCGATCAGCAGAAAGCGCATGCTCGGTTGGCGATTCCCCCAGGCGACCCACAGTGCTGAGAACAGCGCTCCAAGCCCATAGGCCGCGGAGATGAGGCCGAAACCCACCGGCCCGGCATGGAAGACATCAGTGGCGAACAGAGGCAGCATCACATTGAAATTGATGCCGAACAACGCGATCACACCAACCACGCCTATGACCAGCAGGACGGTTGGCATGTGCCAGACATAAAACAGACCCTCACGCAGGCTCTGGAACGTGCTGCGTTTGTGATCGTCTGTTTGTCTGCCAGGCAAGGCGTGCAACGTTCGTTGCTCGATCATGAGCAGTCCGATGATGACGGCGAGAAAACTGATGGCGTTCAGCAGAAAAAGCGGCGCAACGCCGAGCCAGGCAATGAGCAGACCACCGAGACCTGGCCCCAGCACACGAGCCATATTGACGAGCGACGAGTTGAGCGCGATGGCATTGGGCAGCTCTTCGCGGCCGACCATCTCACCCACGAAGGCCTGCCGTGTGGGCGTATCCAGTGCAGTGGTGATGCCCAGCAGTGCCGAAAGGCACAGGATATGCCAGATGTGGACCGTTCCTGTCACTACCAGGAGCCACATGATGGCCGCCTGAACCAGTGCAACGGACTGCGCCACGAGCAAGAGGGTGCGTTTGGGCCACCTATCAGCCAGCACACCGCCAAAGAGTGAGAAGACCATCACGGGCAAAAATTGCAGCACGCCTACCAGTCCGAGCAGCAACGCGCTGTGGGTCAGCTCCAAGACCAGCCATGCCTGTGCGGTGGTCTGCATCCAGGTCCCGATCTGTGAAATCAGTTGACCGAAAAAGAACAGCCGATAGTTCCGGTGTCGCAAGGCAACAAACGTGCGCAGCAAACCTTTGACTTGGATACTGGCGTGCTGCTCCTCTCCGATGAGAGCTTGAGGCATCGCCTGTTCCAGGCTGCGAGAATCAATGGGTTGCATAAGCGTTCACTCCAAAGAAGACCCATACGAGCATGATGATTGCGCTGCGGTGGGGAAATCTTCCCCCTGCAAGGGATGCGCTCGTTGCTCAAAGAGGATCATGGTTCTCCTTCACTCAGATGGCGAAGGATAGGAAGGGTCACACGTAACTGCGTCAGTTCTTCCCGACTGAGACGGACGAGAAGACGTTGTAAGTTCGTGCGCCAGAACTCCTCATAGAGCCAGACCGCGCGTTGCCCGCGTTCAGTGGGCAGCACCTGCACAACCCGCCAGTCCTGTTCGTCACGAACCCGTTCAACAAATCCCTGGGTGAGCAGTCGTTTGACCATAGCTGTCACGGTTGGTGGCGCCACATCTAGTTGTTCGGCTAATTCTTGCATGGTGCAACGGTGACGTGTCATGAGAACGCGCAACAACTTGATCTGCCCCTTGGTGGCACGGAGCTCGAAGATATCACGCCATTCCGGTGCAAGATCGTCGGTGTCGCGGGGAATGTCCGCACGAATGCGGCCCAGCAAGCGGGGAATGAGATCAAGCAACTCGTTGGCAATCTCCAACGCATCGTGAGAAGAAGGCTCAAGCATACATTTACTTTCGGTCTTTTCGTGAGCGTAGCTATTACTTAGCCTAGCTATTATTTAGATTATCTAAGCATAGTATAGACTGTCGCTACTCTTCTTGTCAAGCCTGTCAAAGGACTTCGTCGCGTGATGGAAAAGTCAGGAGAGGGGCCAGCAAGAGGTGAAGTGGGAGTTATTAGGCCCTCTTGGTCTCCCATGTGGGTCTGAGTACGGTGCGCCGTTTGTGGCATGATCCACGTCGGCACGTTGACCTCTTTGTGTTGGAACGTATCGCGAAAGCTCTTGAGGTTCCGGTTACGGCTCTGATTGAGGATGTATACGCTCGTTCCTGCTTTTCCGCAGAGAGCTTTGCTATTCCAACTGTTTCTCATACAAAATCACTTCGAGATCGTGATATTTATCCCTGCCGACTTCGCGAAAGCCGTTTTTCTCGTAGAGCTTCCGGGCGGGCAGTTGCACGACCGAGGTGTCCAGGTGCAGGGTTTTATAGCCCATGGTGCGGGCGCGGGCTTCGAGTTCGCTGAGGATGATCTGGCCGAGACCGCGGCCCTGATAGTCAGGATGGACGCGCATGCGTTTGATTTCGGCGCGTTCCGGACTTGTGCGGCGAAAGGCTCCCATGGCTACGAAGATGCCATCCCATTCGCCGATCAAAAATTCTCCCTGGTTGTTGAGATACGTTTCTTCGATGGCATAGACATCATCGTCCCAGGGGCCACGCCCAAGGTAGGCTCCGGCCTGCTGAATGGCATGCACATGCAAATATTCGACAGCTTCTCGATCGGCAGGCGTGTAACGGCGCAGGGTGAACATGAAACGTATCCTCACATTTTCTCGCGAATCGCGCCGCGAACAAGCAGCGCGGCTGTTAGGTCGTATCTGTTCATTGCAGTATCCTCAAGCGGATCGAGATTCCGTCTCAGCCAGGCTGCTCACGCCTTGAGGGATTGTACATGGGAAAGCTGAAAAGGTCAAGTGTTTTTGCACCAGGGAAGTGGCAATTTCCGCTTGCTGCTGGGTGATGTATTGGGGCTTGCCCCTGCCATGCTCGCTTGCAGTATGATATGATGGGAAGAAGCATTGTATAACGCTTGCCAAAGTCGTCAGGAGGCTGCAATGAACGAGTTCCACTATACCAGCTACGCCCAGGAGGTTATCTTTGGCCCAGGCTCAATTGCCCGGCTGGGCGAGGCCATCAACCGTTTTGGCTGGCGGCACGTGATGCTATGCTCAAGTGGCTCTCTCCGGCGAGATGGTTCCATCGCTGCGGTAGAAAATGCACTGGGAGAGCGGCTGGTAGGCATCTATGAACGCACGAAGTCATACGTACCCGATTTCCAGGTCGCTGAGGTGCTGGAGCTTGCCGAGCAGGACGAAGTGGATGCGCTTATCGGCATGGGTGGAGGCAGTCCGCTAGGACTGGCGAAGGCGGTTAGCCTCGCGTTAGAAGAGAAACATGGAGAGGTAGAGGTACACGCAACCACTCCTCTCGCTCAGCCGCTGGTGCCCGTCGTAGCCATACCTACCACCTATGCAGGTTCAGAGATGACGCCTGTGTACGGGGGTCACACGGGAGGTTGATGGTGTGGCACGCAAGCTAACCGTCACCGATGCGAAGATTACACCGAAACTTGTCATCTACGATCCTGTACTCACGTTGGGCCTTTCACCGTCGCTGACAGCATCAACTGGTATCAATGCGCTGGCCCACTGCATTGAAGCACTGTACTCGATAACGCGCAATCCCCTCTCCACGGCTGCTGCCCTGAAGGGGATACGTTCAATCATGTACGCGCTCCCGCGCTGCTACTCAGCTGGTGATGATTTGGAGGCACGTAGCGAGATGCTCGCGGGGGCGTTTCTGGCAGGAACCGCGCTCGCTCATGTCACGATGGCGCTGCATCACGGCCTGTGCCACGTCCTGGGAGGCACGGCTGGCGTACCCCATGGCATCGCCAATAGCATTATGCTCCCTCACGCCATGCGCTTCAACCTGGACGCTACGGCCCCTCAACTGCTCGGAGATCGGGCAAATGAAGCTGCCTCAGCACCTGCAGGAGGTCGGGGTGCAAGAAACTGAGTTGCCGCATCTGGCACAGCTGGCATTTCAGAGCCGTACCGTGCAGAGCAATCCAAAGCCCATTACTAATGCAGCACAAATCGAGGAGGTGTTGCGTGCTGCATGGTGACAGAACGGTAGGATCAATCTCTTCTATTGTCAACCAATTAGTCAATCAGATACGTTAAAGAGATACAGAAGACTCATTTGATGGAGGTATCATTGAGGTCAAGGACCCATCCCCTTGAAGGGGATGGGCTTGTGTGAACAAGCCTTGCTTGACTAGCCTTCGTGCGTAAGCACTCCGTTTGGTGAGTCAGGATACCTACAGATGCTTACTCTAGTCTGTAGCTCTATCGTCTCCGGTTAAGAGTTCTGATGGGTAGGAACGGTGCTGGAGACGCAACAAGCTCATCAAACATTGGCGAAGAGTACCACACTTCCGAAAGGATGGTAAACGCTTTGTTCGTTTACGTTTTGAATTGTCATGGTGAACCGTTAATGCCTTGTCAGCCACGTAAAGTGAGACTCTTACTCAAAGAAGGGAAGGCAAAGGTCATGAGGATGGTCCCATTTACGATCCAACTGCTTTATGGCAGTAGTGGATACAAGCAAGAGGTTTCTTTAGGAGTGGACGCAGGAACTCAACATATTGGTGTCTCTGCAACCACTGAGCAGAAAGTTTTATTTGAGGCTGAGGTGTTGCCAAGAGGAGACATACAGGAACTTCTCGCAACCCGTAACCAGTTTCGTCGTGCCAGGAGAAGCCACAAGACACGGTATCGCAAAGCAAAGTTTCTCAACAGGAGGAAGCCTGACGGGTGGTTAGCGCCTTCGGTGCAGCACAAAGTTGAGGCTCATCTCAAAACGATCCAGATGGTGCATAAGCTCTTGCCCATCAGCAGAACCACTCTTGAAGGTGCACAATTTGACATTCAGAAGATACGCCATCCTGAAATAGAGGGGAAAGAGTATCAGCAGGGACCGCAACTCGGTTTCTGGAATGTTCGTGAGTACGTCTTGGCTAGGGATAATCATACCTGCCAGTGGTGTCATGGCAAGTCCAAAGATCTCATCTTGAATGTCCATCATATCGAGTCGAGAAAGATGGGTGGTGATAGCCCTGATAATCTCATCACGCTCTGTGAGACGTGCCATGCTCTCATTCATCGAACACACCAGGAACACAAGATAGAGCGCAAGAGCAGCAGTTTTCGTGATGCAACTCAGATGGGTCTCATCCGGTGGCGCATCTATGAACAAGCGAAAGCGTTCTTCCCGAATGTCCATCTGACCTATGGCTACATCACGAAACATACACGCATCTCGCATAATCTGGAGAAGTCACACCTGATCGATGCGCGGTGTATCAGCACGCACCCTTATGCGCTCTCGGATGGGACCTGGTATCTGATCAAGTGGGTGAGGCGAAATAACCGTCAGTTACACAAAGCGACTATCAGAAAGGGCGGCAAGAGGCTGCGTAACACGGCTCCCCAGTATGTACACGGCTTCCACTTGTTTGATTGCGTGAAGTATCAAGGGCAGATGTGCTTCGTGTTTGGAAGGAGGAGTTCTGGCTACTTTGATCTGCGCACCCTTCACGGAACAAAGATCAGTGCCAGTGCCAGTTACAAAAAGTTGACGATTGTCCAAAGGGCTTCGGCCTCGTTAGTAGAAAGGAGAGCGGCATTTCCTCCCACCGCCTAAAGGCTGGTGGGTCTCCATGCCGCGTTTTTGATGACAACTCCCTCGGAGACCGGTGCGCTGGGAATTCTCTGGATGTTGAGACTCGACAAGCCATTGCCAGGCGGCCCTGAGCCTCGCAGACAAGCCACCTTCTCGCGTGCCGGTTCAGAGATTGTCGGAGAACTTGCCCAGGCTATGGGGCTTGACAATCCCAGCCTCGTATGGCAACGTTTTCACATGGGGAAACACTGCTACATTGCCAGGATTGAGGGTTATCTTGCAGCATATGGTTGGATCACTTTCGATGAAGAGGGCATCGGCGAGCTAGGTCTGCGCATACGCCTGAATAAGGGTGAAGCCTACATCTGGGATTGTGCCACCTTACCGGCGTATCGCGGGCTGCGACTCTATCCCGCTTTGCTTGCCTACATGCTCGTTGAACTCCGGCATGCTGGCTTTCAACGGATATGGATTGGCACGGACGCGGACAACTTGCCTTCTCAAAGCGGCGTGGTACGGGTCGGCTGCCAGCCCATTTCAGAGGTTATCCAGGCTCAGGATGGTAGCCTCTTATCACGTGGTCGCCCAGGTGTGCCGCTACAAGACGTACTGGATGCGCATTTTGCCTTGTTTGGGAATCGCGATTTGACTCGTATTGTGCTACCAGAAACCTCTGAGTGAGCAAGACAACTCAGAGGTTTCTGGGGATTTTTTTCGTGCTTGCGACTTTATAAAGCAGAGTGCCATAATGTGAGGACGAGAAGCAATCCCTCACTAGTAGCACTACCAGAAAGATGGATAAGCGATGCGTACTAATCAGGTGAAAGAAAAACTCAAGCGGGGCGAACCTGCGCTGGGAGCATGGTTGAGTCTGCCCAGCGTTCCCTCAGCAAGAATCATGGCACGGCTGGGCTTCGATTGGCTCCTTGTGGATATGGAACACAGCGCACAAAATCCCGTGCTTATGGCCGATATGGTGGCTACCATCGCTGATGCCGGGACGAGTGCGCCTATCGTGCGTGTTCCTGGCAATAGCGTCGAATGGTTCAAATGGGCACTGGACGCCGGGGCGTGGGGTGTAGTTGTTCCTATGGTCAACACACGTGAAGAGGCACAACAGGCAGTAGCATACACGAGATACCCACCACTTGGTGCACGTAGTATCGGTGGGGCTTTCGGTCCGTATGGGTTTGGTATCACCGATTGGCCCAGTTATGCCCGCGCGGCGAACGATGAAATTCTCGTGATCGTTCAGATTGAAAGCGCACAAGCCCTCCAGAATCTGGATGATATTCTCTCGGTGCCGGGGATAGATGTGGCCTTCGTTGGGCCAAACGATCTCCATGCCCAACTCGGCCTTACTCCAAGTATCGGCGGGGCTGAACCCGAATTTGTGGCGGCTTTAGAACAGATTCAGGCGGCAGCGCAGAAGTATCACATTGCCACTGGCATCTTTAGCGGCGATGGGGAGGCAGCGACTGAACGTGTACGCCAGGGCTTCCAGATGATCAACGTGACTGCGGATATTAGTAGCATGATTGCGGCAGCGACGCGTAATTTACGCCTGGCACGCGGGTAGCTGCCCCACGGATGACCGCACTCCCCCGCAGGATGACCGCCACTCCCCCGCAGGATGACCGCACTCCCCCGCAGGATGACCGCACTCCCCCGCAGGATGACCGCACTCCCCCGCAGGATGACCGCAAGGGTCATCCCTACTATACGCGGGTTGGACGTCGCTTCGCTCGTCCTGGGAGAGGAGCTGTTTGAGGGCAGGATGACCGCAAGGGTCATCCCTACTATACGCGGGTTGGACGTCGCTTCGCTCGTCCTGGGAGGGATGCCTCTGCGAGCGAGCAGGGCCGTCTATAGTAGGGATGACCCTTGCGGTCATCCAATAGGCATCTAAGAGGCGGGTGAAAGAGGAGATCGGCCAGGGAAGCGCGTAGGGGTGGTGTGGGCCAGGATGGTGAGCAGATCTTTGGTCAGAGCGGGCGGCCACGAGGGCCCTCCCCCCACTTCCACACCGCCCCCGCCCCTACGCGATACCCAACCGTTTCGTTAGGTGGATGCCTATTGGGTGAACCTGGCGGTCATCCGTGGGGACCGCGATGGGGTAAGAGAAAGGAAAGCAATCTATGATACCTCCATCTGAATTGGATCGATTATACACAGCCGCCACGAAACGCACTGAAGCGGTCGCTCAACTTGCTCAGCGTATCTGCGAGGTTCCGGCACCTACGGGAAATGAGTGGAAACGGGCACAGTTGGTGGCTTCGCTATGGCGGGAACGTGGCTATACGCCAGAAATTGATGCTGTCGGGAATGTCTACATCCGGCGTGGCAAGCATGAGGACAGGCCGGTGTTGATGCTGCTGGCTCATACAGACACAGTATTTCCACAAACAACACCTATCTCCGTCAAACGCCAGGGGGATATCTTGCGTGGCCCCGGTATTGGTGACAACAGTGTGAATGTTGCTGCCATGCTCAGTGCATTGGACATACTCGATGTGTTAGGGAGAGAGACCGAGGTTGATATTGTGGCGGTTGCCGACGTGGGCGAGGAAGGTCTGGGCAATCTCCTGGGTGCACGCACTGCTGTCGAGCGTTACCGTGAGCAGTTAGGAGCGGTCATCGCCATTGATGGCGATCTCGGCAAGATCACACATGTCGCCGTGGGTTCCAAACGCTGGCGCATCACGGTACGTGGCCCAGGCGGTCATTCATATGGAGCGTTCGGAACGCCTAGCGCGATTCATGGGCTGGGCCGCATTATTGCAGCCATTGCTGATCTTGAAGCTCCACAGCAGCCGAAGACGACCTTCAATATTGGCGTTATCGAGGGTGGTACCAGTGTCAACACGATTGCGCCATATGCCACAGCTCTGCTTGATCTCCGCTCAACGGATATCACCGCTCTTGAGCAGATCGCTGATAAGATGAGGAAGATCGTTGAGCAGCGTGCTGGCTCCGGTCTGCAAACAGAGATTGAGGTACTGGGTACACGTCCGGCAGGCGAACGCAGCCGCTCAGATCCTTTGGTACAACTGGCAGATGTAGCGATCAACTGGCTTGGGATGGAGCCAAAGTATGGAGCTGGCAGCACCGATGCCAACATTCCGATCAGCCTCAACATTCCAGCGGTATGTATTGGCATCACCAAAATAGAACGGGCGCACACACTGGAGGAGTTTCTCTATGTGCCGCCCATTGGAGATGGCTTGGCCCAGCTAATACGCCTTTGTATTGAGGCATGCATGCTGATTGCTCATTAAAATCACGATTCGCGTAGAATAGAGATTGTCCTCTTGACTTTGATGGTCATGCTGCTATACATTTTTGGTAAAAGAGAGATATTGCATCATGTCCTCCTGTACACCGATGTTAAGAGTCTAATGCGGAAAGGAGGTTCTCTTGCCCCACACTGCGGGCATGCTGCTTGCGTCGTTCCTTCATGTAGTGTTTGCTCGTAGTGTGTCCCAAAACTGCTATTTGCTCAACGCTGAGACCTACTGTGCAACGTTGTTGTCAGCGCATCTCCCTTCCATGAGCATGACGCTGATGTTTCCTGCAAAAGGCAAAGTAGCTGATACTTTGTGCTGACCAAGTGAAAGGATCGATCAATGAAGAACGGATCATTTGTATTCGATGCACACACCGGATTTTGGGATGCCAGCAAGGAAAATTGTAAGAACCGCTTTGGCGAGGCCTTCATCGAAACCTTCTACGCCTTCCACAAAGGCTGGAACCCAGCCGGTGTCGCGAAATGGACGATGGACTACGAAAAACAGTTCCGCAAGGTTGACCCTGACTGGTATCTGGAAGAGATGTTTATCAAGGGCGACGCCGATATGACCATTCTCTCCACCCAGGTCCTGATGGATTTTTACCACACGGGCTTTTGTTCCGCTGACAAAAACATGACTTTGCGTGCGCGGGCCCCCGAGCGCATTATTTCTCTAGGTGGCGTTGACCCTCGTATGCCTAATGCTGTCCAAGAAGTTGAGCGGCAGGTCAAAGATTGCGGCGTGCTTGGGTTCAAGTGGTACACCGCCGAGTGGCGCGGCCCGTCACGAGGGTGGAGTGCCAACGATCCCATGGTCTTCCCGCTCTATGAGAAATGCATCGAACTCGGCATAAAGAATATGCACTTCCATAAAGGGCCTGCCGTCGAACCACTCTCCCTCTCAAAGTTTGACGTGCGCGACATCGACGAACCAGCCTGGCTCTACCCCGAACTGAACTTCATTATCGATCACGTGGGCTTACCGCGCCTGGATGATTTCTGCTGGCTTGCGACGCGCTGCCCCAATGTGTACGGCTCGCTCGCGGTGGCAAACATGTTTGTGCACAACAATCCCCGCCACTTTGCCGAAATCATGGCCAATCTGCTCTTCTGGATCGGGCCCGACCGGATCATCTGGGGGACCGACTTCCCCATCTGGTATCCGCACTGGCTCCTCGATGATTTTATGGTCTTCCAATTGCCAGAGGACCTCAAAGCCGAATATGGAGTGGATTTGACCGATGAGATCAAGCAGAGGATCATTGGTGGCAATATTGCCCGACTCTACGGCATTGATATCGAGAGTAAGTTGAAGACCATTGAAAACGATGAACTGGCTCAGCGTAAGCGAGAGTACGTAAAATCGCATCCAGTCACAGATACAGGCGTAGCAGGGACGACATCACGATGACCATTGATGTACAAGCCGTCCGAGCGGCGGCTGGCTCGGTCCGCGACCCAGAGATTCGCCGTTCGCTCAGTGACATGGGGTTGCTCGATGATGTACAGATTGAAGGGAGCCAGGTGAGGGTCCATTTTCACCTGACCAGCCCACTCTGTCCATCCAAATTTGCCACCAGTATTGGGCAAGAAATCCGTAAGCGCGTAGAAGCCATTCCTGGTGTGACCGCCTGTGAAGTGGTGCTGCGCGATCATTTCTTGCGGGAGAAAATCCAAGAGCGTATCAACGCTAGAGGTCGTCGATGAAAGCAAGACAAATACTGGCTGGCCGACGGGAAGGCGAACTCCTTGCCTTCCCATCGGTACACCGCATGGCCAACATCCTCTCAGAACGCTGTCGTGAGCCGTCATGGGTACGTACTTCAGTCGCAAGTTTAGATCGTTTCCGCACCATGACGGGACATAGCGATCTTGAGGCACTACTCCAACAAGCGACGGCGGAGCCTGCCGTGGCAGAACAAGCTCTGGTTGCCTTTGCGTCTGCCCTGGCTGGCTCTACAGAAAGTCAGGTTTCTGGCCTAGCAATGGGAGCGAAGATTTGGTTTCGCTTCAATGGTGTAGCCGTTCCCTGGCGACCGCTGGCAGGCATGGTCTCTTCCCCTGCTTTGTCCACAACTAACCAGCAGGGAGTAGAGCACATCATTCTGTTAGCACTCATTGGCAGTGGACTGCGGCTGGCCGAATTGCTACGGCTCCGTCTGGGTGATGTCGGCTCGTTAGACAGCGAAGGGCATCTCATTGCCGATATCGAAGCAGATCCTCTGGCTGTGCAGTTTACACCCCGTCGTGGGAAACAAACTCAACGCATTACCTTCTTGACGTATCAAGCTCGACAGGCACTGCTTGCCTCCCTGGAACAATCTACCACTGCTGGACAACCTCTCGATCTCGGCATGCCACTGATAGCTCAAAGCGATGGTTCTAAGGCAACCAATGCTAGTGTAAATCAAGCCAGGCGTCGCAGCAGGTCATTGATTCGAGCTTGCAGCGATGTCAATGTCGCGCTCTGTCGTGCAACTGGTGACTTCTTCCGCGAGTGGGGATTACCAGGTTCACGCTTTGAAGGGCCAGAAGAGCTCAACATAGAGGAGTACATATGAAAGCAGTTCGTTTACACCACTATCATGAACTTCCCACAGTCGAAGAGGTTGCCGAACCAACGGTGAGCGGCCCCTTTGATGTGATTGTCCGGATCGGCGGTGCCGGCCTCTGCCGCACCGACCTGCATATTATTGAGGGGCAATGGGCTGATCGCTCCGGCGTGACCCTGCCCTATACCATCGGCCACGAGAACGCCGGCTGGGTGCAGGAGATTGGCTCAGCGGTCAGCAATGTGGCGGTGGGGGATACCGTGATTGTGCATCCCCTGATCACCTGTGGCCTCTGTCGCGCCTGCCGGGCGGGAGACGACGTGCATTGCATCAATTCCGCCTTTCCGGGTGTCGGAGTGGATGGCGGGATGGCCCAGTTCCTCAAGACCAGTGCCCGCTCGGTGATCAAGCTGGATCCCAGCCTGCAGCCCAAAGACATTGCCGCCCTCGCCGATGCTGGCCTGACCGCCTACCATGCCGTCAAAAAAGCCTCTCACATCCTCTACCCAGGCACCAAAGTGGCCGTGCTGGGAGCTGGGGGTCTGGGTCATATCGGCGTCCAGTGTCTCAAAGCCCTCACCCCTGCCGAGAACATCGTGGTGGATCGCTCTCCCGCGGCCCTCGAATTGACCAAGAGCTGGGGGGCCGATCAGACGGTGGTGGCCGATGGCACGCATGTGGCCAAGGTCAAAGAGATGACCAATGGAATGGGAGTTGAGGCCGTGATCGACTTTGTGGGAGAACAGGGAGCGCAACAGGATGCCGTGGCCATGTTACGTCGTGCAGGGTCTGATTACATCGTGGGCTACGGGGGCAATCTCAATGTGCCCACCATCGATATCATCTCCACCGAGATCAACTTCATCGGTAACCTCGTGGGTAGCTACAACGACCTAGCGGAACTGATGACCCTCACCGCCCAGGGCAAAGTCAAACTCCACACCACCGTCTATCCGCTTGATGCCGCTCTGGATGCGATTCACGATTTGGATAGCGGCAAACTGCGGGGTCGAGGGATTTTGGTTCCTGAAGCATAAGTGAGCTGGTTGGGATTTGAACAAAGGAACGCTCGTTTCCTGTGGAAGAGAGAAAACGAGGCAAGCTGTGCCTATGCTACAGGCGAGATGAGGAGAAAGCACGAGTATGCCGCAAGCACATGTATGGACGGGTAGAGTCCTGCAACCACCAGCTCTGGCGGTACTTGAGGGGCTGGCCAGCGTTTTTGTCAGTAGAGTAGGTGAACGCAACGATTGGTATGCGGAGGCTGCGATGGCTGATGCAATTTTTGTTGCGGGAGAGACGTTTGTGACAGATGAGGTGATGGAGCGCATTGGCCCTCGCTTGCGTATCATTGCTCGTACTGGCATTGGTGTAGACCGCATCGACCTCGATGCGGCAACCCGGCGTGGTATTCTGGTGGTGAATACTCCCGATGGGCCAACCGAATCTACTGCTGAACATGCGATTGCGTTGCTACTCAACCTCTGCAAGGGTGTCATGACGGGTGATCGCATCCTGCGCGCAGGACAGCCCTTCCCGGTACTGACGGATTTGACGCCCGGCTTTGAGGTATACGGTGCCGTGCTGGGATTGATTGGATTAGGACGCATCGGGAAGCGCGTCGC
>WNGJ01011895.1_pt1 | contig 14393 bp, 13 predicted proteins | sample 5400611 | NCBI WGS metagenome assembly WNGJ01 (sample SAMN13153375, study PRJNA577476) | soil metagenome | isolation source: 40 cm soil or saprolite under Garry oak tree replicate 1 | place: USA:California | collected 2016-06-15 | reverse complement strand
ATCGCTTGAAGGCAGGTTTTACGAAAGGCCATGTTGCAGCCTGGAATGTGTTCCGCCTCTTGATCGGAAAGGAGGATGTGTACGGGGTTGCCTGGTGCATTGGCGACACACTCGGCGATTGGTCCGTCGCCGGGGGGCGCGATGTTCGGACCGCCCACACCAGCGTGCTCCGTACTCAGGAAAGTGGCCGCGAGATAGGCCAGCCAGTGTGGATCAGGCCGCGCATCATCATCGATATAGGCAACGATCTCACCTGTGGCCGCTTCCATGCCAACGTTGCGAGCATGGCTCAGACCACAATTTTCGGTGCTGATCACCCGGAAGCCATTTTCATGGGCAATAGTCGCTGTGGCGTCGGTCGATCCATCGTTGACGACGATCACTTCGAAGTTCGGATATTCCACTTTCCGCAGGCCTTCCAAACAATCGCGAATGGTGCGCTGCCCGTTGTAACTGCAAACGACCACGGAGATACGGGGAGAGGGCAGGTCTGGCGGGAACGGCACTTCGGCAAATGCTTTGCGCACGGCGGTCAGTGCTAGCTTTGGCTGCCGATCCCGACCGGTGAGGCCGAAATCCCAATCTTCGATCTCGTAGCCACCCCGATACCACTCATCCGTCCAAGCAAACACAAAAGCGCCAGCGCAACCGGCGGCAAATGCTGTTCGAACCTGCCAGTCGAGTGCATGCGCCTGGGCGTTCTGGCCGTGCCTACGGCTGTCCAGCCCGATTTCAGCCAGGATCAGCGGACAATCGCCCGCGATGTTATGGAGGCGTGCAAGGTAGGCCTCGAGGCGCTTCTGCTCCTCGAGATAGACGTTGAAACAAACAAGGTCGACAAAGGGTAGCTGCAGATACTCGGTGGTGGGATAGTTCACGTAGGTGACGAGGCCATCGGGGTCCGCAGCTTTTGCGGTCCGGTAGAGTCGCTCAAGGTAACGCTCCACGCGGCGATGACCGTACCAGCGCACAATGGGAGCCGGGATTTCGTTGCCGATTGCGTAGCAGAGGACAGCCGGGTGACCGGCACAGGCACTCACTCCGTTGCCCACCCGGGGCGAAATCTCGCTCGACAACTTCTGGAGCATGACGCTCATTGCCATCCTCATCTGTGCAGAAGGTACCATAGGTGACACCGTGGACATACACCTTCTCACTGCCGACAAAGATGAATTTGCCCTGCACATGTGGCCGGACACCCTCGATGACTGACATCTCCAAGTATTCTCCTTCGTAGAAAGATCAATCACTTCATCACTATCTGATGGCCTATCGTGACCTGTTTTCCAAGCCTCAGTTCAAGTACTTCGTGATCGTCTTGCTGGGGCTCATCTAGTATCAGGGGGCACGATAGGACTGTTGCAAGGTCAATGACTCCGACCTTCATGTAGGGAACGGAATAGCTCTGCTCATTCCTAGGCCCCCTATCCAAAAGGAATTGTTAGCAGAATAATCCAAGATGTTCTATATCATATATATGTGTTTGTGTCAAGCTGTTTTTCGGCTTTTTGCGACTTTATTTCTGCGTATAAGTAGAAATATGTAGTCGTGTTTTTGTCGAACTTATTTTCTACTTTTCGCAAAGCTGTTGCAAAGAGGCTCATTTTATTCCCGACTCATATACTAATTGGTGTGAGCAGAGAACTTGTCGAGTACAAGAAATCTGCTACACTGGCGGAACCAATGGGAGAACCGTCGTCCTACTTTGCAACAGCCTTGTATTCAGTTTAGTTCCCCATGCCGGTCTCAGTAATGGTCTGGCGCGTCATGTCGAAACCGGGATGCAGCGCGCCCTCAATCAAATACGTTGCCGTGAAGAGTACTGACCCGAGTATGCCACAACTCAGTAAGAGTGTTTGTGTGACTGAACGTGGTGCCGTGACATGAGGAGCAGTTGTTTCTTTCTGGATCATATCTCTTTTCTACTATCTATTGAATGACTCCCATCTGCGCAGTTCGTGTTAGTTACGATAGAAAGTATATACATATCTAGTTTTATTTGCAAACACGGCCATAAAAAGCATCCTTTTCTTGAAATGAAGAGACAATTATCTGGCGGTGAAACGACATTAATCGGTGTCAATCAACGGTAAGCAGCTATGGTATAATACTTACTCACGGTAGAAATGACCCGATAGGAAATGATAGATCCAGGCAGTCATGGCACTTTCTTCTCAACTCTACTGCGATAACTGTGGCGCGGCCAACCAGGACCAGGCAGAGCATTGTTTCGTCTGTGAAGTACCTTTGCATACCCTTTCGAAGGAACCATTGCTCAAAGAGCGGTATCGCATTCTTGTCCCGGTGGGACAGGGTGGCTTTGGGGCTGTCTACAAGGTAGAAGATACCCATGGTGGAAATCGTCTCCTCGCTATGAAGGAGATCAATTTGAGCGCGCTTACCGCCCAGGAGGCGATTGAAGCCACCGCTGCATTCAACCGCGAGGTGCGTTTGTTATCTGACCTGGCATACCCCAACCTGCCACGTATCTACGATCACTTCACTGATAGAGAGCATTGGTATCTCGTCACGGACTTCATCGAGGGTGAAACGCTGGAGCAGTACCTGCATAGAAGGCGGAGCGGGCGCCTGCCGCTAGAAGAAGTCCTAGCTATTGGTATCCAGCTCTGTACGGTGCTTGACTACCTCCATACTCGTGAGCCGTCCATCATCTTCCGCGATCTCAAGCCAGCCAATGTGATGCGCACATCTGCCGGCCATCTCTACCTGATTGACTTTGGCATTGCTCGCCACTTTAAACCGGGGCAGCCCAGGGATACTATTCCTCTTGGCTCGCCAGGCTATGCCGCCCCAGAACAATATGGCAGAGCACAGACAACTCCCCGGGCAGACATCTACAGCCTGGGAGCGCTCCTTCACCAACTGCTGACAGGGAACGACCCCGCGCAGAATCCTTTTCACTTTGAACAATCACCACTGCAAGATCAATCGATTCCTCATAGGCTCCAGTCATTGGTGTTGCAGATGGTCGAAATGGATGCAAACAACAGGCCGTCCAGCATGGCGATTGTCAAGCAAGAATTAGAGCAGATTGGTGCTGCCTCACAGCCCGTGGGAACTCTTCTCTCCACCTGCCACCACTACAGGCTCGTACTGACTCTGGCCTGGTCGCCTGATGGCGCCTATATCGTCTCTAGCAGCGCTAATAGCGCTCTCCACGTATGGAATGCTACGACAGGTTGCCATCTGTTCACCCATCGTGACCCCTTCAAAACGTATGCATGGACATCTTCACTAGCGTGGTCTCCCAACGGTGAGTATATTGCTTATGGAAGCGACGATAAGACGGTGAAGGTATGGCAAGTGGAAAAGGAAGTCTCTTTCAGGATGAAGCAAATGTTTACCTACCGGGATCATGCAAACTGGGTCAACGCTGTGGCATGGGCGCCAGATGGCAGGCGCATTGCTTCTGGAAGTGACGATAAAACGGTACAGGTGTGGCAGATGGGCAGTACTGCTACACCTGCTGAGATTGAGACCTATCGCGGTCACTCCCTTTGGGTGGTGACTTTGGCCTGGTCGCCCGATGGCAACTACATTGCTTCTGGTGGCAATGACGCGACCATCCATATCTGGGATGTTGGCAGGAAGGAGACGGCTCTCATCTATCGCGATCATCGCTTTGGAATCAATGCCCTGGCATGGTCGCCTGATGGAACGCGTATCGCCTCTTGCTCCTGGGATAACGTCATACGAGTTTGGGATGTGTTCACCGGAAACACGCTTTTCACCTATCGCGGTCATTCCGATCAGGTCAATACCGTAGCATGGTCGCCTGGAGGCGCTCGCATCGCTTCTGGAGGCCGTGATAAGACGGTACACGTGTGGGATGCTGTCACCGGCCACGTCCTGTATACCTATCATGGTCATTCCAGTTGGGTCTATGCTGTAGCCTGGTCGCCCGATGGCACGCGCATTGCCTCGACAGGCAACGACGGGACAGTGCAGGTCTGGCAGGCCGTGTGACATGCTACTTTATCTACACTGGTCTTCCCCGCACCAGGAGTACAGGCACGTGAGCTCCTTGTACGACCTTCATCGCTACACTCCCAAGGAAGAGACGCTGTAATCCACTGCGTCCATGGGTTGACATTACGAGTAATGGATGCTGATGCTGGGTACTGAGGCGCAGGATCTCTTCAGCAGGATGACCAGTAGTTACGTGTGTTTGCACCATTAATCCTTGCTCCCTGAGAAGTTCGGCCCTCTGTTCAAGGTAGTGTGTGCGCCTTTCCATCTCTGTCTGAAGCAGGGCTTTCATCACTGAAACGGCTTCTTTCCTCCTTAAAACGGGAATATAGTGTGGAGGTGGTACAACCGAGACCAGGTGGAGCGTTGCGTTCATGGCCGATGCGAGCACGTATGCCTGGTCTAAGGCTTGCTCGGCAAATGGTGAAGCGTCAAGTGGAATGATGACGGTTTGGAACGGAACCGTTTTGGGGTTCACGGTGGAGAATGACACGCTGCTCTCATCAGGACGGAGCAAGAGTAGCGGCCTTGGGGTAGCCTGGACAACTTCTGTTGCGACGCTGCCAAAGAGCCAGTCCAGCATGCCACTTCGACCGTGCGTCGTCATGGCAATCATAAGCAGGAGCGTATCATATTCGGCGTGCCAGACGATCTGTTCCGCAGGATGATTTCCCTCGATCACCTTTATGTGGACCTCCAGCCCCTCCCCCTGAAGTTGCCTGGCAATGTTCTCCAGGTAGCGGTGTATCGAAGCCAACTGCTCATCACGCATCCGTGCCAACTCTTCCTCTTCCACCATCTCAGGAATGCCAGGCGCTCCGAATATTGGCTCGTACTCTGGTTCTAACACCTGTAGCAGGATCAAAGCACTCTCAGTTGCATGAGCTACGGCCACAGCGTGTGGCAGTATGGCCTCTGAAAATGTCGAACCATCGAGTGGAACAAGGATATATTGCTGCAAAGTATGTCCCCTTACATAAGCTGAAAGGACACTTAGGCAGATTCAGTAAATTTGTAGAGCGGTACGGTGCCAGCTGGTGGGGCCGCAGTCCGACGCAGAGCTTCTAAACGTTCAATTGTCTCAGGCGTGAAAGTCCGACGCAGAGCTTCTAAACGTTCAATTGTCTCAGGCGTGAAAAGGACATCCCCGCAAACATTGCATACTTCGGCTGGGATATGCTCGATGACAATGATGCGATTGCCCTGGCGTACAGCACGCACGACCTGACGCTGCTCGTACTCACCTGAACAACCCACAATACTGCATTTCATCTAGAACTCCTCTCTATCCATTCTACCATACTAAGGGCTACCATACCATGTCAAACTTTGACTCCAAAGCTGGAACTATTCCATGCCTGGTCTCTGCCTGCTGCATATGTTAATTGAATAAGTCCAGTTAGCAGCCAGTACATTGAAATGCAGCCAGTATGCCTCCCACAGGGGCGGGATTGGAATAGATGGAATAGCCTTCAGTCACGAAAATACGGTTACCATATACCGCTGGGGACGATACTGTGCCATAGGCATGGTTAGCGATAGGATAGTCAGCTAATACAGCACCAGATGCTGGATCGAGAGCTAGCAGGTCTCCACGAGTGGAGGTGCCGGGTAACCAGGGGCCAAGGACATACAGCACAGCGTTAGCTCCCTGGTTCACTACAATTGGTGAGGAGACGATATCTCCTCCAAAGTCTTGAGAGCTCCAGAGGAGCGTTCCGCTACTTTCAGTGGATAGCGCGTCGATCGCCCAAATGTACCCGTAATTTGGACCTCCGCATACCGGATGAGCCAGCGACGGTGAACAGCCAGAGCCAAAGATAAGCTCAGTGGTACCATTAATCGTGACAAGTGTCCCGGTTGAGTGTGTCATAGCCTGGACATTGCCAGTATGCGAAGGAATATTGAAATCAAAGTACAGACTGCCTGTAGACGCATCAAGACCGTACATATCACCAGCTCTCATGCTACTAAAAACACGCATGGCCATGCCATTGATATCCGTGAGTACCGATATCGTCCCAAAATCATCGTCGTCTTGTGGATGCGCATCCCAGAATGCCCATGCTAGTGTGGGACTGCTATTGACTATAGAATCTAGATCAATAGCGTCTATCCGCCCCACAGTATTTTGCTCGGCACCCACGCCAAAATAAGCATAGTGATGTATGGCACCATTGACCAATACCAGCCCTTCTGCAGGTGAGCTCCAGATAGCGTCACCACAAAGTTCGGGAGCAGGTAAACAAAATTGTTCATAGCCAGGTGGTGGCGGATCATACCTGTTGTCATATTGCCAGAGCTGCACACCGGTGCCTCTCAGTAGTCCATTATAGTCAACAGAGAAGGCATGCACATAAGATCCGTTATCGCCTACGACGACAACATTCCCGATATTGGTAGACATTATAGCCGGGCTACTATTTATGGGGTTGACTGTCTCATAGGTCCAGATAACAGCTCCTGTTCGCCCGTTAAAGTTATACAAGCAACCTGCCTTAGAGGTGATAGGACCCCAACCGATGAAAACCTCCTGGGTAGCAACACCATTAATGAAACCAGTTGTCACCGCTGGTGATGAAAAGACGTACTCCGACTTAGTGACATTCGCGCAGTGAGGAAAAGGCTTGCTCCAGACAATTATCCCTGTGCGGGCATTTACCGCATACATCGTACTGATATGCAGTGTCTTATTGCCACTGGTAACAGGCATGTTGGCTGCGTAATAGAGTATGCCTTGATAAACCGCCGGTGAGGACATTGCCGCACCTGTGGTTGTGAAACCGGGACCGGATACAGGGACGAGTGAGTTCGCATTTGCCTTGCTAAGACGAGTATCCGTCGCTTGATTACCATCTCGGGCGGCATCCGCGTGGAATTCAGGCCAGTCAGCAGAAACGCTCTTCGATGAAACAGATGGGATATATGGTCCCGCAGGAGTGCGATGTACCTGGATGAGTGTCGATGAGGCTACAGCGGGTGTCGTGCGCACACGAATAGAGATTACTGTCGTTGGCACTATAATAAGCAAGATAACCAGCCCGGATAACAGTATGAAGAGTTTCGCTCTAATGAAATCTCTCATTAAATGCTTTCTACAACAGTAGCGTAAAAACCCCATGCCCAAACTATGGCAAAAAAGAGTATTACACCCACTAAAACCGTCAAGACCGCCCCTGGAATACTTTGGGTCACATTTTCTGGATACAAGGCAAGGATGATCACGCCCACAAGGGAAATCCCAATGGCCCTGGTCCACCTGTGTTGCGCGGATGGCATTCACTTTCAATTGTCTCGGCATGATGTTTTCTTTCACTCGTTCTATCGACTGCGTTGAACGGAATATACGGGAGAAAAAAGAGCCTGTCAACATCTCTGGGAACGCCTCCAGGGGTCCCCGAATCCCTGAAAGCGGCACCCGGGTGTGCGAACGAGATTTTGATATAATGTGTAGCGATAAATAAGTGAAAAAGCATAATCGGCTCCTACGCTCGTTTGCTACAACTATTTCATATAGCCTGACCTAATGCTCACTTTGTTAAGCTGGATGAGATGAGATATAATTGTTGTAAGGATATATTATTGAATCATTGAGAAAAGAGACTCTAATATGCAACCAACAGTTGAGTTCATCGATGCATTTGTTTTTATCATCATCTTCGTTGCGCTCATCATTTTTGCTGTTTCTTATAAGAAAAGACTCGATGAAAGTTCGGTATGTGTCTATGCAATAGTGACGCATAGATGGGATCCATCAAACGACCTGCCTTCGGGTTTTCGCGAACATAGCTATCGGGTCTTCGCAAAGTGGATCAACCCTTATACCCAGCGAGCGTACTACTTTGTGAAGGAATCGCACCAGCCTCTTGATTACCGGATGGGTGATGTCGTCCCGGCCACGATTAACCCTGAACACCCCTGGTTTCGATACCTGAATATCTAGTACCACCAGGAGTCTCAAGAAGATTTCCTTGCAAAAATTATGAAGATCTTTTCAAACAGGTACCCAGGCAACAAAACACTTGTCATGGGCATTCTCAACGTTACCCCTGATTCTTTCTCGGATGGAGGGTTCTATTTTGACGATGTCGCGAAAGCCGTCGCAAGAGTGGAGCAAATGATCGAAGAAGGGGCGGACATTATTGATATCGGAGGCGAATCAACACGGCCGGGTTCAGCCTCAATTAGCCCGGAAGAGGAACTCAAGCGTATTATTCCCATCATAAGCGCTGTAAACAACAAACGTGGCGACAAGATCATGCTGTCGATTGATACCTATAAATCTTCCGTGGCGAGAGAGGCATTGCAAGCAGGCGCTGATATGATAAATAGCCTGGGCGGTTTTACCTTTGACAACACATTAGCTGATGTCACTGCTGCATCTGGTTGTCCGATGGTTATTTACCATATTCAAGGAGAGCCGCGAACAATGCAGGCGGGATCCATCTTTTATAGCGATGTCATCGACGATATTGCGGTCTTTTTTCAAAAAGAGATCTATTTTGGGCTAACAAAGGGTATGAAAAGAGAGCAATTCATCCTGGATCCAGGCATCGGTTTTGGCAAGACGCTTGAGCACAATTTGGAAATTATCAAAAGACTGCACGAGTTTCAACGATTAGATCTGCCGCTGCTCATCGGCGTTTCACGCAAAAGTCATTTAGGGAAATTATTGCAGGAGAGGCTTGGCTTGCCGCAAATGCCGGGTGCGTCTGAAAGGCTGGAAGCATCGCTTGCTGAAACAGCAGTTGCCGTGCTGAAGGGCGCCTCGATAGTAAGAACTCACGATGTGTTACCGACGGTAAAGTTTTTAACAGTTCTGGATGCGCTGAAAAATGATGAATAACGAAGAACATATTGATGCAACGCTTTTTATCAAGAATTTGAAAGTCACGTGCATTATTGGCACGGACAAATACGAAAGAGAACACGAGCAAGAGATCTGTATGCAGCTTTATCTTTGGACAGATATCGCAAAAGCCAGCCGCAGCGATAATTTGGAAGACGCGCTTGATTACAGAGCCATATACGATGAAGTTGTCAGACGAGTTGAGCATTCCAAATTTTATCTGATCGAACGCCTGGCATGTGAAGTTGCAACCATTTGCTTGCAGCACCCGTTAACACGCAAGGCGAAAGTTGTGATTGAGAAAATTGGTGCGCTTGAGAAAGCAGAAAGCACTGGCATAGAGTTAGTGCTTGAGAAATGATATGCATCAAATTTTTTTAGCATTAGGGTCTAATATCGAAAACAGAAAGCAGCATATAGAAGAGGCTATACTATTATTACGAGAAAAAATGAATAATGTTACTATTGCGCCCTTGTATGAAACAAAACCCCGCTATTTTGAAAATCAGCATAATTTCCTCAATACTGTTTTGAGTGGTTTTACCGATCTAGAACCCCAGGAGCTTTTACAATTTACAAAAACTGTACAAAAGGCAGTAGGAAGAGTAGAACGATTTCGCAATGGGCCTCGAGAAATTGATATTGACATCCTTTTTTATGACAGTGTGGTTTACAAAGACGAAGAGTTAGAAATCCCACATCCCCGGCTTCAGGAAAGAGATTTTGTCTTACAGCCGTTTTCTGACATAAACCCGGATTTTTGCCACCCGGTTTTGAAAAAGACCATAAGAGAATTACTTGATACATTACCTGAAGAGCAAAGATCCGTGATAACGACGATGAAATAGGAGCATGTTAGCCTGACAAGAGCCAGCTAAGAACACCTCTGTAAGCACCCCAATCCTGTCATGCTGAGCGCAGCGAAGCATCCCACCTACAAAAGCTTGTTAAGAACACCTTTGTAAACACCCGGCCGATTTTGGCAATCTCGGACTCAGTACTTCTTCCCATTCAGGCTCGAGTACAGCCTGGATGGACGGATCATATGTGCTGAGTGAGGCCAGGTGATCGAGCGCATGAGCAAGCACATAGCATTGCTCAAGCTGTACCGGTGGGAAAAGATGATCACCGTATCGTGTTTCTAGTGCATCAACCGGTTCAACAGAGATGCGCTGATCCGCAATCAACTGATCAAGCCAGCATCCTTGAGGGAGCACAGCTAGATACGTGAGGAGCAGTTGATCGTCTTCATGTTCATAGCGCCATGAAGTTGAGTGGACAATCGTTTGAGCTGGATCAAAAATATCGCCAAAGAACGTAACCAGGTGGTTCACAACAATTTCGTTGGGGTGGATATTGGGCAGATTCGGTATCACCCAGGGAGAAAGGTTCTGCTCTCGATGATGTCGAATGAGTGCAACTTGCTGAGATACTAACGTCACGGGAAAGACTTCGTACCAGATGGAAGTCATGCTTCTTGTTCTCCTCTTGTGCGCGTTCAGCCGGGTATAAAACGCTTCTTGAGCTTATGCTTATGGGTAATAAAGTATGCTGAGATGCCGGTTTACAGGACTCTGTTGATGCCGTGCAGAAATGACGGGCGATGAGTCGTGTGCGATTGAACTAGCAAAGAGGACAACAACTCAGGTTGTGCGTGGAGGAACAGTCGAGGGGGCGACAGCAATTGATGAAAAGTGGTTGAATATTACGGTGTAAGAAAGCTAGGTTATCTTCTGGCTTGATTGATATACGGTGCTTCATGTATCTAACCCCTCAAAGTAAGAATGTTTCCTGCCCCTGTTACTACAGGAACCTTCGCCATTGTAAGCACAATGATGTTGCTTGTCAAGACGCGCCACGAGCTAGTGAGCTCGCCTTAGGCATATGGCGACATGGAACTGGTGAAGCCTTCATGCTTTTCTACATAGATCGAAGCACGGTAGTTGCTGAAGCACCCAATGGGGTACCTGGACATCACCTCTTCGTAAGCAAATCAAGAAGAGCGGGTAGGATTGAGAGCAATGCAGGCAAAATTAACACTACTCCCAGGCGCCGCATCTGCACAATCTCAAGTGGCCATACAGGAAAGTTATCGCGCAACAACTTGTAGCGATCTTGAAGTGCAGTTAAGCGTTCTGTGCCAGCTACAATTGTTGCCGTATCACCCGTTATTGAAGGCAACGTTTCTTTGACGGCTTGCTCGTACTCATCAGTTATAGGTTGTAGGAGTTCATTGCGCGCCTGAAGCATCATATGATGAGGCAATGCTAACCAGCCAATCACGAGCGCTAAGATGAATACCAGATATAAGGCAGTAATAATAATTATTCCCCCAGGTGATGCAAAGCGTTGAGAGACTGCTAGAAATGCCAGTGAAATCGCAAACATCATTCCTACGCTAATCCACCATATATGCCCTAGAGAGCCAAGACCGCCAGAGCCATCTGAGTGCAGCGGTTTGACTTGAATGGTAAACAGTAAAAACAGTCGATTGATAAACATGAGTAGAAGCACAACACGAATGATAATGAAGCAGATAATGTATATCCCGATCATTTCTTCGACAAGAAAGGCAAGGATAGTCAAGAAAAGTGGATATTGAGGAAATCGTATGAACTCCCATATGAGCCAGAACAGTACAGTGATCATCGCTATGATAGCGAGCCACCACCTGCTATTCGTCCAGGCAAGTAGATTTTTCACAAAGCTCTCATACGATATGGATTTAGAGCTCTTTTGACGATACGCGCCGATGACCCCATTAGCCCTTAACGTATCGAACGTTTCGGACATGAAGGTAGGAAGCAGCAAGTAGATAAGATAGAAACTGGTAAAGGCGACGGATAAAAGAAGCAGATGGAGCGTATCTAGCAAGGAGGTAGCCGGATGATAATCTTGAGAAATTGTGGTGAAGCTAAAATTATTTATTATTGAGATTACAAAAAAAATAGCTATGTTCCAGATATTGTCTAGATGCAGTTTATCTTTGACGAACACAAGCCACGGATCACCTTGATAGAACTGTTGAGGAGTGAGGGTAGTATTGAAACTGCCAGCATTTAAAGGTTCCTGTTGCTTTGGCATCTCTGCGTTCATACTCTGCCCTCTTTCAATGCATTGATAAGCTCATAGCTCTGCTAATCTCTGTTACAATATTATCACGCTGTTAAGTGCAAGTGTAGCCAAGCGAAGCTAAATGCTTCCAGTGAATAGTTGCGGAATAGGTATCGCCTTCTGTTGCCTGGCATCAGGTAAGAAGCAGTGTCCTGGATGGTGATTCCGCAGGTTCAATGTGGAAGCATATAGTTGCCTGATATAGGGCTTGTTGTATAATACCCTCACTTACACATTCAGTTCAGGATGCTCACCAAGGGACGAGTACCAGGCTTCTCATAATACTTATATCGCTGGTTTTGTCCTCTTTAATTATAGCAATGGAGTTTTCTTTATGCCCACTTCTGCTCGTCGCATCTCAACCTTTGGCACAACCGTCTTCACCGAAATAAATCTGCTTGCGCAACAGTACAATGCATTGAATCTGGGGCAGGGAAAGCCGGACTTTGATACACCAGCGGATATCATTAAGCAACTGGCGCAGGCAGCGCAAGCCGGGCAGTATAACCAGTATGCGCCCGGCCCTGGAACGGCGTCTCTGCGCCAGGCAATTGTTGATCACGCAGCACGCTTCTACAATCTAGCCATCGATCCGGCAAAGGGAGTAGTTGTTACGTCTGGGGCGACTGAGGGCATTTTCGCTGCCATCCTGGGGCTTGTCGACCCCGGTGACGAGATCATAGTGATCGAGCCATTCTACGATTCGTATGTGCCAGACATCCTGATGGCAAATGCCATACCGGTCTGCGTGCCGCTTCACCCGCCAACCTGGACGTTCGACGTAGACGAACTCCGCCTGGCCTTTAGCAAGAAAACGCGCGCGCTCATCTTGAACACGCCCCAAAATCCCAGCGGGCGTGTGTTTACGCGCCAGGAATTGACCTTGATCGCCGGGCTATGTATCGAGCACGACGTGACGGTCATTGCCGATGAAGTATATGAGCACCTGATCTTTGCGCCTGCACAGCATATCCCCATTGCCACGCTCCCAGGTATGTTTGAACGTACTGTGACAGTCAGTAGCGCCGGGAAGTTGTTCAGCGCGACGGGCTGGAAAGTCGGCTGGGTGTATGGCCCTCCTGATCTTGTGCAGGGTGTATTGGGCGCGCATCAATTCGTGACATTCGCGGTGCATCATCCCTCACAGGAGGCGATTGCATACGCGCTCAATCTACCCGATACCTACTACGAGACATTCCAGGCAATGTACGAGACGAAACGCCAGTTGATTCTGAGTGCGCTTGATGGTGCAGGACTCAAAAGCTTCACCCCGGAAGGCACCTACTTTGTAATGGCGGATTATTCAGGTGTGTTTGATGGAACACCACTGGAATTTACGCGCTATCTGACAAAAGAAATAGGCGTGGCTTGCATTCCGCCAGAATCATTTTACAGCCCAGAACATGCCCATATCGGGCATAGCTATGTACGCTTTGCTTTCTGCAAATCTGACGAGATGCTCCGGCAAGCAGGTGAGAGGCTCGCGAAATTGCGAAAGTAACCATACTATTTTAACAAACCGGCGCGGGAAGTCCCATCCCATTTATGCGATCGGGATGAGAGCGCCGTTGCTTATTTGGGGAGGGGAAGCGCGGTAATGCTGCGACCTGAGCACGAAGCCACGAAGCCCGGGTGCGTTTCTTTTTTTGCGCCTCCCCGCTTGATTAGAACGGATGTTTGTGCTATACTACCGAAAACGATGCCATGGCAGGAGCGGATATGGAGACCGTACGCATCTATCGACTCAACGGGCTCGCCCTTTCCACGCGAGAGCGCCTGCGGGCGGCCCAGATGGAAGCCGCCCGCGTGTGGAACGTGTGTCGCGAGCTCCATCAAGAGGCCAGGCTCGGGCATCAGCCCTGGCCCGATCGACACGCGCTGCAGCGAGCTACCAAGGGCGGGCAGTTCGCCCTGTACTCCCAGAGCATTCAGATGGTCTGCCACCAGTTCCTCGCCAATGTGGAAACCACCCGGCAGCTCAAACCCACGCATCCCCGCATGCGCTACCCCTATAAACCCAAGCAGTACATGACGGTGCAGTGGCCCGCCCAGGCGATCGCGCGCCAGGGCAAACGGCTCATCCTGCCCATGGGGCGGGGTCGCAAGGCGCTGAGCTTCCGCCTGGACCTGCCCGCACGCATCGGGGGCGTATCCTTAGTCTGGAATGGGGCCTACGAATTGCATGTGGTCGTGCCTGCCCCGACATCAACACAGGCCCCAGGAGCGGCGCAGGCGACCATTGACCTGGGCGAAATCCACCTGGCGGCGGTCACCACGACCACGGGCCAGGGACTGGTCGTCAGCGGGCGAGGCATCCGCAGTCTCAAGCGCCGCCACAACAAAAGCCTGGGGCAGCTTCAGCGCAAGCAGGCGCGCTGTGCGCGGGGCTCACGCCGCTTTCGGCGCCTCCAGCGCGCCAAAGCCCGGCTGCGGGTACGCA
>WNGJ01004593.1_pt1 | contig 14393 bp, 14 predicted proteins | sample 5400611 | NCBI WGS metagenome assembly WNGJ01 (sample SAMN13153375, study PRJNA577476) | soil metagenome | isolation source: 40 cm soil or saprolite under Garry oak tree replicate 1 | place: USA:California | collected 2016-06-15 | reverse complement strand
TCCTCGACAAGATCGCCTACAAGCTCGACTCGATCGAGGACGACATCGAGGATCGCCGCTCGGAGGAGATCGTCACCGACATCTCCAAGGTGAAGCAGGAGATCATCTCCTACCGCAAGATCATCAAGCCGCAGCGCCCGGCTCTTCGCCTGCTCGAACGTCACATCGAACGCTTCCTCCCGGAGGAGCTCGAGCTCTACTTCGACGACCTCGTGGACGCGTCCGAGCGCATCTGGGACCTGTTGGACAACTACAAGGAAGTCGTCGAGGCGCTCGAGAGCACGAACGAGTCGGTCATCTCGCACCGCCAGAACGACGTCCTGCGGATCCTGACGGTGTTCTCCGTCATTCTGCTGCCGCTGACGCTCATCTCGGGAATCTTCGGCATGAACGTCAACTTCCCGGGAGAGGCAACGCGCGTGGCCTTCTGGGCGATCGTCGGCCTGATGGTGGCGGTGATCGTCGGGATGATCGGGTTCTTCAAATACAAGCGCTGGCTCTGACCAGCCGAGACGCTAGCTCTCTGGTTCGAGGTGGGCATTGAAGCCGACGCCGTACGCCTCGGCCGCAAAAGCGTTCGCCTGCGCTTCATCGACGAAGCCCTTCATCATCACCTCGTAGCCACCGCAGGGATCGGCCTCGAGTTGCGCGCCCACGAACCCGCGTGACGCTACGAGGGCAACGAGAGCCTTGGCCGAGTCCAGGTCGGGTGCGTGTCCCATCGCCACCTCGAGCTCACCGTTCTTGTCGGGAGCGTGATAGCACTCCACTGTCGGCCTGAACGTGCTTCTCCTCGCCTCGTCCTGGATTGCGACGGCAGTGGCGAACGTGTCGTAGCCGCGAATGACGACGCGGAACTCGTTGCAGCCGACCTCGATCGCCGTGAACGTGAAGCCTTGTGCCATCACTTGCGCCTGGAGCTTCTGAGCCGCAGCCAGTGTCGTGGGCCTTCCAAATACGACTTCGGGGCCCGTTATGTACGCCGGCAGCCCTCCACACGTCTGCCCCGCGCGCTTCGGAGACGCCGACGAGGTCCCCGAGCACACAACCAGAGCCGCGGCACCAACTGCCACAGCGACTATGCGGACCGCCCTCACGGTCGGTACTCCTACCATGCCTGCCCGCTGACCAGGGTCGTTCTTAACGAGATCCTCAAAATCGCCGCGCAGCCAAGCGGCAAGTCCCTCGTTCGGGCCATCGAGAACCCCTGCGGCGGCCCCGAGTACTTACGAGATGTCCGCGCCGCTCGGACGCAGGGGTCTCGCTCTGCTACTCGTCACGTTCGCCGCTCTCGCGGCCGGCAGCCCAACCCCTGCCGCAGAGCGGCCCACTCTCAAGAGGCTCAGCGTGTTCGGGCTCGGCCAGGGGATCGGACGCGTTCGCTCGCGAATCGTCCACGACCCACTGCGACACTTCGCCTCGCTGCCGCCGGGCGCCTGGGGCGGCGTCTACACCGCCAAGAGCGGCGCGCACGTCACGATCCATTCGTCGGGCGAGTACCCCGTCGACGAGGCGGCGAACCAGGCCGCGGCGGACTTCGTCGACAGCCTCGTGCATGGCACGGAGATCTCGGCCGTCAACATCTTCCTCGGACCCCCGGCGGAGGTCGGCGTCCTCTGCCAGAGCCAAGAGGTGGACGGGTGCTACTTTCCCGCGACCGGCGACCTCATTTCGATCGGCGAGGACACGCCCTGGAGCACGGTCGAAGAGGTCGTCGCGCACGAGTACGGACACCATGTCGCGAACCACAGGCTCAACGACCCGTGGCCGGCGATCGCCTACGGGACGAAGCGCTGGTCGACCTATGAAGGCGTCTGTCAGAAGGAGATCGCGGGCGCGGCCTTCCCCGGCGACGAGGGCGAGCACTACCTCCAGAATCCCGGCGAGTCTTTCGCGGAGTCGTTCATGCATCTCAACGAGGCGAAGCTCGGCCTGCCGGAGACGCCGTGGGGCTACGACCCGATGTTCACGCCTGATGCGGCGGCTCTCAGCGCGATCGAGCAGGACGTCCTCAAGCCGTGGAAGAAGACCCCGCTCAGGTACCTGAGCGGACGCTTCTCCCGTCGCGGTCAGCACAAGACGTTCACCTTCAAGACCCCGCTCGACGGTGTGTTCGCCGCAGAGCTCCACGCCCCTCGCGGCTCCACGCTGACGGTCAGCGGGCCGGCGAATATCAAGCGTGTCTCCTCTGCGCTCTCCGCCGCGCTCGTGTGCGGCGAGCGTTCGGTCAAGGCCCGCTTCACGGCAGGCGGCGTGGGCCGCTTCGCCGCGGCCGCCTTGGTGCCCTAGAAGGAGTTGGGACCGAGTACCCGAAGTCGTGAGCGGCGCGTTTCACTCCCGACATGCTCACTCTCCAGGCGATCCTCCTCACCTCCTCCCTGCTCATGGTCCTGGCCATGGTGGGGTCGGTGATGCTTCTCGCCTCGACGCGCGCGCGGATCGATCCGGAAGCCGTCCCGGTCGAGCCCGCAGATCAGCCTCTCTAGACTCGGCCGCGTGAAGCAGCTGTGGGCGCCCTGGCGCCTCGAGTACATCAAGTCCGCAGACGAGGACGCCGGATGCGTCTTCTGCGCTGCCGCGGAGGGCGACGACGAGGAGCGACTGGTCGTCCGGCGGGGCGAGAGCGCCATCGTCCTTCTGAACAAGTATCCCTACTCGTCCGGCCACTTCATGGTCGCGCCGGTCCGCCACATCGGCGAATACGGGGAGCTCGATGCAGAGGAGGTCCTGGAGCTCCACCGGCTCGCTGCAGCCGGTATGAGTGCGCTGGGAACGCTCTACGCACCGCATGGATACAACGTCGGCTGGAACCTCGGGCGGACAGCTGGCGCCGGCGTCGTCGACCACGTCCACCTGCACGTCGTGCCTCGCTGGGGCGGTGACACGAACTTCATGCCGGTCCTCGCGGACGTCAAGGTGCTACCCCAGCACCTTGCCGAGACCAGACGTCGACTCGCCGAGGTCTGGCCCGAGGACTAGACCTCTTCTACAAAGCGGCCACGCCGGCGCCGTACTTGGCGCGAAGATATGCGAGGTACGGCTTCGCGTCGATGCGGCCGCCGGTCGCGCGCTCGAGCGTCTCCTGCGGCGAGAACTTTCGCCCGTGCGCGTGCACGTGCTCGCCAAGCCAGCCGCGAAGCGCGCCGAACTCGCCGCGCCCGATCTGGTCCTCCAGATCTGGAACATCGTCGAGCGCCTTCTCCCAGATCTGCACCGACATGACGCTTCCGAGCAGGTAGGTCGCGAAGTATCCGATCAACCCGGAGGCCCAGTGCGTGTCCTGGAGAACGCCGTGCGCGTCGTCGGGGACGTCGACTCCGAGGTAGTCGTGCATCCTCTCGTTCCACACCTGTGGGAGGTCCCGAAGCTCGACGCGGCCATTGATGATGTCCTGCTCGAGCTCGAAGCGCAGGATGATGTGCATCCCGTACGTCACTTCGTCGGCCTTGATCCGGATCAGCGACGGTTTGACGCGGTTGATGCCGGCCACGAAGCGGTCGAGCTCGACCCCGCTCAGCTGTTCGGGATACGTCTCCTGAACGCGCGGGTAGAAGAAGCGCCAGAACTGCGGGCTGCGTCCGACGAGGTTCTCCCACAGCCTGCTCTGCGACTCGTGGATGCCGAGCGAGCAGGCGTTTCCTGTCGGGAGCCGCTGAAGGTTCCGCGGCAGCTGGTGTGAGTAGAGCCCATGCCCGTACTCGTGCATGGTCGAGAAGAACGACTTCATCGTCTCCGGGTCGTAGTGCGTCGTGATGCGGACGTCGTCGACTCCGGCGCCGGAGGCGAACGGGTGCTCCGTCGGATCGAGTCGCCAGGTATCCGGACGGAAGCCGAAAAGCCCGACCACCTCCTTCGCGAGCAGCTCCTGCCGCTCGACGGGGAAGTTTCCGTGCAGGAATGTGTCGTCCACTTCGCTGTCACGAAGCTCCGCGATCAGCGGCACGAGCTCGGCCTTGAGCTCGTCGAAGATCTCACGCACCTCCGCGGTGGTCGTGTACGGCTCGAAGTCGTCGAGCAGGATGTCGTACGGCTCCTCCACGCCGTCGAAGCACGCGACGTAGCGGCGCCGGAGCTCGACGTTTCTTTCCAATGCCGGCAGGAAGAGCTCGAAGTTCGATTCGGCCTTCGCCTTGACCCAAACCGGACGCGCCTGTGCGGCGGCGTGCGTCATCTCCGCGCGAAGGTCCGTCGGAACGCGCACCGCCTTCTCGTAGTCACGCCGTGCGAGTCGGATCAAGGCAGCGTCATCCGAGCTCGGCTCGAGCGAATCCTCGAGCGGACGCAACTCGTCGAGCAGACGGCCGGTCTCGTCGGCGATCAGCAGCTCGTGCGCGATCCGTCGCAGCGTCGCCAGGTGGTCGGCGCGATGATCGGAGCCCGCCGGAGGCATCATCGTCTGCTGGTCCCACGAGAGCACGCGGCTGATCCGCTCGAGGTCGGCGATCTTGCCGAGCCGTTCCTCGAGCCGATGCAGAGGCTCACTCACGCTCGGGCACCTTATCGAGGCGGCTCAGCAGATCGTCGAAGGCGTGTTCGAGGCGCCCGAGCCGTGCCTCGATCTCGGCGACTCGGTCGTCACCGCTCGAGTCGAGCCGATGAGGTTCCGGCTCGGCGGCACCATGCGTCTCGCCGCCGAGGAGCTGCGCCCATCGCTCCTCCTTCTGACCGGGTCGCCGCTCGAGCCGCTCGACCAGCTCTCGCTGCGAGAGACCGTCGAGGGTTTCTGCGATCTCGGCGATCGACCCGAACGGGTGGAGCCGTTCACTCCGCTGTTTCAGCTCGCCGAGCGTCTGTGGGCCGCGCAGCATGAGGACGCCGAGCAGCGACAGCTCTGGCCCGGAGAGCCCGAGTGCTTCGTCGAGGAGATGCCGGTACTTCAGCGCCCGGCTGCTCGCGCCGCTGGCGAACCGCGTCCAGCCGCGGTCCGACATCCGTTCGAGCGCGGCCTTGATCTCGCGCTCCTCGTAGGCGACGACGGGATCGCGGGCCGTCGCCTGGTTGCACGCGAGCCGTAACGAGTTCAGCGAGAGCGGGTAGGCATCCGGCGTCGTCCTCTGCTTCTCGATCAGGCAGCCCAGGACGCGGATCTCGACGGCGTCGGCATCCATGCAGGGCGAAGAGTAGGGACTTCGCCGCTCCGTCGAAGCTACAATCGGGGCACGCGGACGTAGCTCAGTTGGTAGAGCATCAGCTTCCCAAGCTGAGGGTCGCGAGTTCGAGCCTCGTCGTCCGCTTCCCCGCTAGGCGTCGGTGATAACGACCGGCGTGCCGAGCGGGTTCCCCGGCCCCGGCGGAATCGGCTGCTTGCCTCTCGCCCACGCCGAGTCGGGAGGGCGCCACCACGGGTTCAGCTGCATGTCGACGATGCTGAACGTCCCGGTCGGCGTCGGGTACACCGACTGACCGGTCGCGACCCCGAACTTCCGCAGCAACTGCGCGCCTCTGTAGTAGCGCAGCTCGTTGACACCGCGCCGAATGACGACCACCGCGCCGAAGTTGACGACCGTCCGCGCCGGCATGACCGCCTTCAAGGCGACGCGGGTGCGACGCACTCGCGGCGATTGCAGCGCGTGCACGATCCGGTGGACGGTGAGCTCGCGCAAGACTTTGACGCCGGGCTTCTCCTTCGTGAACTGCGGGCGCAGCCCCTTGAGCCCGCTGAGCTCCGCATCGGTGGCGGGAACGGAGAGGCGTTTGTCGAGAGCGTTCACGAAGCGCCGAACCTCTTGCTCGTCCACCGCCGGAAGCAGCGGGACTGCCGAACCGGCTTCCGCGCCGAGCGCCTGCACGACGCTGTCGGCGATAGTCACCCGCGCACCGAAGCGAATCGGCCAGAGGTTCCAACGGCGGTCGCCGTCCCGGAGCCGAACCGGCCTTGCGAATGCCGGGCGCAGCGCAGCCTGTGCCTGCTCGTTGGACATCCCGCCGACGTCGATGCCGGCCAAGGTCACGCCGGGCTGGATCAGCACCGGCGCGGCCGCATCCCCGCGCAGAGCCGGCGCGAGGGCCGCGACGACGAGAACCGTGAGGGCCAGACGGCGGATCACGTGGCGAGATCGTACTGGCGCCCGGAGCTGTTACCAAGTCCTCGTTCGGGGGAGGGGCGAACCGCCGCAGCGTCGCCCCTCCAAGTGGGAAAGCTTAGGGGATACTTCTCCCAGGACAAAGACGAGGGAGGAGCGGATGATGGATTTTCAGCAGCTGGAGAAGACCGCCGCACAGATCGTCGCCGACGGCAAGGGCATCCTCGCGGCGGACGAGAGCGACGCGACGATCAAGAAGCGGTTCGACTCGATCGGGATCGAGTCCACGGAGGAGGCGCGCCGGCAATACAGGGAGCTCCTCTTCACGACGGATGGAGCCGAGGAGTTCATCGGCGGCGTGATTCTCTTCGACGAGACGATCCGCCAGACGACCTCCGACGGGACATCGTTCCCCAAGCTGCTCGAGTCCAAGGGAATCGTTCCCGGCATCAAGGTCGACAAAGGAGCGAAGCCGCTCGCACTGGCCGAAGGCGAGACAGTCACCGAAGGGCTCGACAGGCTCCGCGAGCGACTCGCGGAGTATCGCGAGCTCGGTGCGCGCTTCGCGAAATGGCGCGCGGTGATCACGATCGGCAAGGACATCCCGAGCGAGTACTGCATCTGGACGAACGCGCACGCCCTCGCCCGCTACGCGACGCTCTGCCAGGAAAGCGGTCTTGTCCCGATCGTCGAGCCGGAAGTGCTCATGGACGGCGACCACACGATCGACCGGAGCTTTCACGTGACCTCACAGACGTTGCACGCGGTGTTCACCGAGCTGCGCGACCAGCGGGTGCATCCCGAAGGAATCCTGCTGAAGCCGAACATGGTGCTCCCCGGATACGAAGGCTCGGAGCAGGTGTCGGACGAGGAGATCGCCCGCCAGACCGTGCAGTGCTTCCGCCGCCACGTGCCCGCGGCGGTGCCGGGAATCGTGTTCCTCTCGGGAGGACAGTCGGAGGAGGAGGCGACTCGACGGCTGAATGCGATCAACGCCATCGGCCCGCATCCGTGGAAGGTGTCGTTCTCGTACGGTCGCGCACTCCAAGCCTCGGCACTGAAGGCCTGGGGCGGCCACGAGGAAAACGTCGAGGCGGCCCAACGCGCCTACTACCATCGGGCAAAGATGAACAGCGCCGCGGAGACCGGGACGTACGCGCCAGCGCTGGAGAAGGAAGCGGTAGCCGTCTAGTGATACTCGAGGCCCGTCAGGGCCTGGAGCTTGTCGAGCGCATGCGTGGCCTCGATCCGCCGCGACGTGCCCGACCGTGAACGCATCACGATCGAGTCGGTGATCGCGCCGTTCGGTAGGTAACGCACGCCGCGGAGCAGCGAGCCGGTCGTGACCCCGGTCGCGGCGACGAAGATGTCCGCGCCTGCAACGAGATCGTTCGTCGTCAGCACCCGCTCCGGATCCAGCCCGGCGCCGACGAGCTGCCGCCGCTCGTCGTCGTCACGTGGCCACAGCTTCCCCTGGATGCCACCGCCGACGCACTTGAGCGCCGCCGCCGAGATGACGCCTTCGGGTGTACCGCCGATGCCGTAGAGCATGTCCACCCCGGTCCCGGTCTGGCCGGCCGCGATTGCCGCCGCCACGTCGCCGTCCCGGATGAGCAGGACCTTCGCGCCGGCGTCGCGCAGCTCGGCAATCAGCGCTTCGTGTCGGTCACGCTCGAGGACGACCACCGAGATCTCGCGCGTCGACACCGCCTTTGCCTTCGCGACCGCGTTGACGTTCTCCGTCGGGGAGGCGTTGATGTCGACGACGTCGATGCCCTGCGACCCGACGGCGATCTTCTCCATGTACACGGCGGCGCCAGGGAAGAACATCGTCCCGCGTTCCGCGACGGCCATGACGGCGATCGCATTCGGCTGGCCGAGCGCCGTCAACCGCGTTCCCTCGAGGGGGTCGACCGCGACGTCGACCTGAGGTCCGGTGCCGTCGCCGACCGGCTCGCCGTTGAAGAGCATCGGCGCCTCGTCCTTCTCACCCTCGCCGATCACGACGACGCCGTCCATGGAAACCGAGTCGAGCATCGCCCGCATCCCGTCGACCGCGGCCTGATCGGCTGCGATCTTGTCGCCACGCCCGACCCAGCGCCCGGCCCCCAGCGCCGCCGCTTCTGTCACACGAACGAGCTCGAGCGCGAGATTTCGGTCGGGCCTCCTTGCGCTCATCCTGGTCGGGGAGCCTACATCCGTTTCGGCGCCTCGACTCCAATCAGATCGAGGGCGCGCGCGATCACATGCTGGGCTGCGCGAACGAGCGCCAGCCGGAACGCCTCCGTTTCGGAGCCCACGACGCGGTGCTCGTGGTAGAAGCGGTGGAAGTCGTCGGCGACACGGATCGCGTAGATCGGAATCGCGTGCGGCGCCCGACGCTCTGCGGCTTCCGCAGCAATCACCGGAAACTCGGCGAGCCGCTTGATCAGGTCGCGCTCCTCGCGCTCGAGCTCTTTGGGAACGATCACGCTGCTGTCTTCAGCAGCTTCGACGTTGCGCAGGATGCCCGCGATGCGCGCATGCGCGTATTGCACGTAGTACACGGGATTCTTCTGCGAGCGCTCGGCTGCAAGGTCGACGTCGATGTCGATCGGCTGGTCGTGCCCCCGGGAGATCAAGTACCAGCGCGCGGCATCGACCCCGATCTTCTCCACGAGCTCGTGCAGAAAGACGACGTCGCCGCGACGCTTCGAGATCTTCTTCGTCAGACCGCCTTCGACGATGTGTACGAGCTGGTAGATCAAGACCTCGATTCGCTCGGGGTCGTAGCCGAGCATCGCCGCTGCCGCCTTGAGACGTCCGACGTAGCCGTGGTGGTCCGCACCGAGCACGTAGATCGCGAGGTCGAAGCCGCGCTCGAGCTTGTCGCGCACGTACGCCACGTCGGCGGCGAAGTACAGGTACGACCCGTCGGAGGAACGAATCAGGGGGCGGTCTTTGTCGTCGCCGTACGCGCTGGTGCGTGCCCAGATCGTCCCCTCGGCCTCGTAGGTGTCGAGGCGAGGCAGCAGCGCCGCAACCTCTTCCTCGATCTCGCCCTGGTGCCGCCAGGTGTCGATGTCGATGCGGAACTCGGCGACCTCCCGGCGGATCTCTCCGAGCATGTGCTGGACAGGATCGACCTCGAGCGCGGCGAGCTCGTTGATGTACTCGCCCTGGTAGCCGCCCTCGGGCAACTCCTGCCCGCTTCGTCGCGCCTCGACCGACGCACGAAAGAGGTCGACTTGCCGGCCTGCGTCGTTGAAATAGTACTCGCGCATGACGTCGTGGCCCGCGTAGTCGAGCAGACGCGCTACGGAGTCTCCGTACGCGCCGTTGCGCGCAGAGCCGACTGTCAGTGGCCCGGCGGGGTTGGCCGAGATCAGCTCGACCTGGATCCTCTGCGCCTGGTCCGACGCAGATCCGGAGCCGTAGTCCGGGCCGATTTCCTGCAATGCCTCGGCGAGCCACGCGGTGGTCACCCAGAGATTGAGGAAGCCCGGGCCGGCGACTTCGGCGCGCTCGATCTCTTCGAGCTCCTGGGCGCGCGCCGCCAACTCAGCCGCCAGCTCCCGTGGTGGTTGCTTGCGCTGGGGCGCGGTCCTGAGCGCGATGTTCGTCGCGTAGTCGCCGTGCTCGGGATCGCTCGGCCGCTCGAGCTCGACGGGCGCACCGGCGAGCTCGGACAGGCTCGCAGCCAGCCGGTCGACCGCGTTAGCGGGCAAGCGTCTCGCGTGGAGCAAAGAGCTGTTCGAGCGCGCGCAGCTCTTCTTCGGTTCCGGCCGCGATCAGCACGTCCCCCACCTCGACCGCGGCTTCCGGTGTCGGGGTCGTGTCGAAGGTTCCGTCCCGCTTGCGCAGAGCCACGATCAGGGCGCCCGTCTCCTTGCGGATCTCGAGGTCGCGGATGGTCTTGCCGCCCTGACCGGACGCGTCGGTCACTTCGATCTCCTCGAAGCGGAGATCGGCGCCGCCCGCGCTCGTCACCACATCGACGAACGCCGTCACCTGCGGCTTCAACAGGAGGTTCGCCATCACACGACCGGCTGCCTGATACGGCTGGACGATCCGGTCCGCACCGGCCAGCTTCAGCTTCCTCGACGCATCCTCGTTCGAGGCGCGGGCGACGATCAACAGCTCGGGGTTCGCTGCGCGCGCAGAGAGCGTTATGTAGAGGTTGTCGGCGTCGTCGTCTGAGGCGGCAACGAGCCCGCGCGCCCGTTGGAGGCCCGCACTGTTCAGGTCGGCGTCGTCGGTGCCGTTGCCCTCGATGAAGAGGACCTTCTCCTCCTCGGCCGCCGCCTTGGCCTCCGGGCTGTAGTCGACCACGACGAACTGCGCGCCGACGTGGCGAAACTCCTCGGCGACGCGCTGTCCGACCCGGCCGAAGCCGCAGATGATGTAGTGGTCGCGCAACGCGTCGATCGCCCTTCGCCTCCTTCGCTCTGCCCACAGCCCGCCGATCACTCCGCGCGCGATCGCCTCGACGACGAGCGAGCCGATGTACGCAAAGATACTGATGCCTGCCAGAACCAGAAAGATCGTCACGATCCGGGCCCCGTCGTTCCTCGGAACGGTGTCGAGGCCGGTCAAGGTGCTGGAGACGACCGCCCGGTAGAACGACTGCATCCACGTCTCGTGAATGGCGAGGCGGAACCCGACCGTGCCGATCGCGAGAACCAGGGCCATCGCCGAGACGGCGTACGCAAACCGGCGGAAGCTGAAGGCGTGTTCCACGCCCGTAGTATCGTTGGGCCGTGGACGAAGAGTCTCAGGAGCGACAGCTCAACATCCATCTCGATCCGGAGCAGATGGCGGGCGTCTACGCGAACTTCGCGAACGTCACGTTCTCGCCGTACGAGTTCACGCTCACCTTCGCGCGCATCGACCACGACATCGAGGAAGGCGACGTACCTGGCGTCGTCGTCTCGCGCGTGAACATGTCGTCGCAGTTCTTCCAGGAGCTGCTGGCGGCGATGCAGGATTCCCTCTCGAAGTGGTCGACGCAGGAAGGGATCCGCAACCTTCCCGAAGCGCCGCCGCGCTCGGACACCTAACTAGCGCGCCAGGCCCTCGAACGCCTCCGCCTGTTCGACGCGCGTCAGCAGCGTCGGATGGTCGTCGAGGAAGACGTGCACCCAGCCCGGCGGGCTCGGATCCGCGAGATCCACCCGCACGAACCCCTTGAAGAGCCCCTTGGCGGCTTCCGGGTCCTGCGATCCCCGCAGACCAACCCAGTCCGCCTCGGCCTCGTAGCGTCGGGAGACGACGTTCGTGAACGGAGTCACGGCAAGGAGCAGAAATGTGAGCGTCAGGAAAGCGAGAGGCACGTTGCCCGGGTCGCGCAGGCCGCCGCGCCGCCCGGTCACGAGGGCGATGGCTGCCAGAAGAGGAATGCCGATCAGCGCTCCCCATGCAATCCCTTTCCAGAGGTGCAGGCGTGCGAGATGCGCGAGCTCGTGGCCGAGGACGAAGCGCACCTCCCGGGGCGTGAAGCGGCCGTTCAGCATCGTGTCCCAGATGAAGACGCTGCTACTGGGCCCGATTCCGACGGCGAAGGCGTTCGCAGCCGTCGTTTGATCGTGGACCTGCTGGACGCGGACGGCCGGGTGGCCGGCGTGCTCACGCGACTCGAGCCGGCTGACGGCCGCGGCCAGCCGCGGCGAGCGGATCGGATGCGTTCCGATCCGCATCGCGTACGGAGCCGCGAACTGCTGCATTGCGCCGAGCGCGAGCAGGATCACTGCTGCGGAAATCCACCAGTTCCGGGCGAACCGCTTCGCGAGCAGGAGCACGATCGCCAGGACGATGACCGTCGTCACGGTGCCGCTCAGTAGCCCCTGCCACGGCAAGACGACGATCGTCCCCCAACTCTCTTTCGAGATGCCGTGTCTCCGCTCCCACCAGCCGGTTGCGATGCCGAACGGCAGCGACACCGCCCACAAGACGGTCATGACGAGGACGCCGGTGATGAGTCCCGCGTTCACTCGGCCGAGCCCGAGAGAGCGGGCGAGCCGTGGGCCGCGCCGCACCATGACGACGAGTGCGAGCACTTTGGCAATCGTTCCGAGCAGCCAGCCGTAGTCGAGGAACCGTTCGTATCGCACTCCCGCGTCGACTGCGGTGGCGCCGAACACAGCTCGCGGGTCGAGATGATGCAAGTGGAGGTCGGCGGGTACCTTCGTCCGCCACAGAGCCGAGGCAGCAAGTACCCACACGAGTGCCGCGACGGCTAAGGTCGCGACTCTGCCGATGCGGGTCGCGGTCATATCGGACGTCCACGCTAACTATCACGCGCTCGAAGCCGTGCTCGAGGAGGTCGACGCGGCGCGCGTCGAGGCGATCTGGTGCCTCGGCGACACGGTCGGCTACGGGCCTCGTCCGAACGAGTGCTGCGACATCGTGAAAGCGCGCGCCGACCACTGTCTGGTGGGAAACCACGACCTGGTCGTCCTCGGTGAGCTCACGGTCAGCGACTTCAACGACGAGGCCGCCGCCGCAGCCATCTGGACCGCCGACGTCCTGACGCCCGAGTCGCGTGCGTTCCTCGCGAGCCTGAAGCCGTTCGGTGAGGTCGAGGGCGTCGACCTCTTCCACGCGAGCGCACGCGACCCCGTCTGGGAGTACGTCCTGACGGAGGAGGCCGCCAGGGCGACACTCGAGCTCTCGGACACGCCGCTCGTCCTCGTCGGACACAGTCACGTCGCGCTGGCGATCACGACGGACAACGGCCGTGTCGCGGGCGGGCCGGCGCCGGGCGGCTCGACGGTGACGCTGGACGGCCGCTGGCTGCTGAACCCGGGCTCCGTCGGCCAGCCACGCGACGGCGATCCGCGCGCGGCGTGGCTGCTACTCGATCTCGACGAAAAGTTTGCCGCGTTCCGGCGGGTCCCATACTCGATCGAGCGCACGCAGGCCGAGATGCGAGAGCGGGGTCTTCCCCGTCTGCTTGCGGCTCGGCTGGAGCGAGGCGACTAAATCGAGCGAAGGGGAGTCCCGATCCGCCAGCGCCACCTCGAGCAGGTCAGGCAGGGTTCCCTGAAGCTTGCAGCGGAGGAAGACCCGAACGAGACGTCCTGAGCTGTGCGCGGTCATGGCGGCTGCGCTCTGCCTGGCGGGTTGCGGGAGCGGCTCGGAGCCTCGAGCTGCGCCGCAGCCCGAGCTTCCCCACTCGGTAGCCACGGCACTGGCATCCGGCAGCGACGAGGTCGCCCGGGCGCTGACCGCCGGCGATCCCTGCCGGGCGTTGAGCGTCGCGCGGCAACTACAGCAGGAGACCGTCGCAGCGATCAACGACCGGCAGATCCCCGGCGCGTTTCAGGAGCAGCTCGGCTCCGCCGTCGCAGATCTGGTCTCCCGCATCCGATGTGTCCCGCCCGTGAACAAGCACGACAACGGCAAGCACAACGGCCAGAAGAAGCACGAGGGGAACGATTGACCGAGCTGCTTCTCGCCGCAGGGCGCTATCGCATCGAGCGCGTGCTCGGCCGCGGTGGCATGGCGGTCGTCTATCTCGCGCGCGACGAGGAGCTGCACCGTGCGGTCGCGGTCAAGGTGCTCGCGCAGCACCTGACGGGCGACGTCAACTTCCGGGCACGTTTCCTGCAGGAGTCGAGGCTCGCGAGCCGGCTCTCGCATCCGAACGTCGTCCACGTGTACGACGCCGGCGAAACGGAGGGCAGCCCGTTCATCGTCATGGAATACGTCCCGGGCGACACGATCGCCGACCGTGGACGGCTGACCCACGGGGAAGTCGTTCCTCTCGCGCTCCAGGCGTGCGCGGGGCTGCAGCACGCCCACGACGCGGGCCTCGTCCACCGCGACGTGAAGCCCGCGAATCTCCTCATCCGCGAAGATGACGTCCTCAAGATCGCCGATTTCGGGATCGCGCGGGCCGCCGAACTGACACGGCTGACACAGCACGGAACCGTTCTCGGCACCGCGGCCTATGTGTCGCCCGAGCAGATCGCCGGCGAGGAGGTCACCGCCACGACCGACGTCTACGCTCTCGGCGCCGTCGTTTACGAGCTGCTGACGGGGAGACCGCCATACGAGTTCGGCTCGCTCGCGGAGTTGGCTGCGCTGCAGACCGGCGGTGTGATCACGCCGCTCCGCGACCTCGAACCATCCGTTCCGGAGGCGCTCGAGGCAGCGGTCATGCACGCGCTCGCGCGCGACCCTGGTTTCAGACCGCTGTCTGCATCTGATTTCGCGCACGAGCTTGCCGCTGCGTCCGAGCGTCCGACCGAGCGGTTGGTCGCAACGGCGGTGACCGAGCCGCTGCAATCCCGCACGCACCGGGGCCTGCACTGGAGCAGCACGTGGCTCTGGATCCTCGGCGGGGCCGCCGTCACGGCCGTCGCCCTGATCCTCGGGCTGCTCGAGATC
>WNGJ01041841.1_pt1 | contig 14395 bp, 13 predicted proteins | sample 5400611 | NCBI WGS metagenome assembly WNGJ01 (sample SAMN13153375, study PRJNA577476) | soil metagenome | isolation source: 40 cm soil or saprolite under Garry oak tree replicate 1 | place: USA:California | collected 2016-06-15 | reverse complement strand
CAATCGACAATAAGTATTTGGTCTTTATACTCATATAAATACATATTGCGTGTGACATCTTCTAATCCTCCAAGAGACAAGAATTTGACCGTTTCTGGCTGCATTTTTTCAGTTTTTTGAGTTTGTTCTTCTGCCATAGCGCTCCTTGTTAGGTGTAATAGTACCATATTCTGAGGAACGACTGTCCTCCCAGCCGCCGAAGCGGTCGGGGTCAAAAGGATGTAAGTCTAGACCGAGGGGAGCAGGATGCCCTAGAAAAAGTTCTGCCAGTGGATGACCGGTAAGAGGTCCTAGTAAGATGCCCTCGTTAAATCTTGATGGACTTCAACAATCGTTCCCTATGCCAGTTCGGGTCTCCAAAAAGGCTCCAGGTTCCACTGCCACGCCGGAAATAGAGTTGCATGTCGTGTTCCCAGGTGAAGCCAATTCCGCCCAGAGTCTGAACTCCGGTATAGCCGGCCTGCCGGTAACTATCGCTTACAAGCGCTTTTGCCATGCTCACTGCCTCAGCAATTTCGTCCGGTTGGTGGTCGAAGGCGTAAGCGGCATTGTAGACGGCTGAGCGTGAGCTGGTCAGGTCAAGAGCCCGGTCTACCAATGGGTAAGCCACCCCTTGATAACTGCCGATCACATGCCCGTACTGTTCACGGGACCTGGCATAAGCAACAGCGGTATCCAAAATCCACTGCATCCCACCCACGCCCTCAGCGCTAAGCGCGAAACTGGCGCAATTCAAGGCCTCTTCCAGCGCCTGACGAGGATCATTGCAGGCGTCGATCTTCTCGACTGGGGTATTTTTCAGTTTGATGCGGGTCAAGCGCCGGCTCAAATCCATGCCTTCCAGTATTTCCACCATCAGACCCTCGGCACCCTTCTCCACCAGGAACAGGACCAACTTTCCTTCCTCTTTGGCTGCCACGATAATAATATCAGACACGCCGGCATCAAGGGCAAACATTTTGGTGCCGCTCAGCGTATATTTGCCGCTCACTTCACTTGCTGTCGTACTAATCGCATCGAGCTCGTAACTGGCGTCGGACTCCAGGTAAGCCACGCTAGCCCGGCACTTCCCCTCCACAATCGCAGGCAGCCAGCGCGCTTTCTGCTCGGCGCTCCCGGCCTTTGCCAGCAGCGGGGCCGCCAGCCCTACCGTAGCCAGGAACGGGCCAGGCACCATTCCCCGGCCTAATTCCTCGAACAAGACCGCAACGGTTAGCCAGGACTCAGCCAACCCGCCAAATTCGACCGGCACAGTCAAGCTCATCCAGCCCTGCTCGGCCATCTTCTGCCAGAGTTGCTCATCAAAAGCATCTTCGGTCGCCATAATCTGCCGCACTTTAGAAGAGGGCAACTCCTTCTGTACAAACCCGCGGACTGTTTGCGCCAGCATCTTTTGCTCATCGCTGAGAGCCAAATACATTTTCTAGATCCTCTTTCAAATTCAATCTTTTGTCTAAGATCCAAAGGTCAGCTTTTCGTTCTCAGTCCTCAGGCATGCGGCAAACCGAGCACTCGCTCAGCTACGATATTGCGCTGCACTTCGCTAGTGCCCGCTTCAATGGTGTTGCCTCGTGCACGCAGGTATTCATACTGCCAGCGGCCCTCAAAAGGGGCGTCCACCGAGTCTGGGGCCAGGCTGGAGAAAGGACCTTCGAGTTCAAAGGCCAGTTCAACCAGGCGCTGGTTTAACTCGCTCCAGTGTAATTTGAGCAGTGAACCTTCCGGTCCTGGCAGATGGCCCTGGCCAATGGTAGACACCTGGCGCATGGTATTTAGCTTGAAGGTCTTGACATCGGTGTAAAGCCGGGCAAGGCGCTGCCGCACCTGCTGGTCCTCGAGCACGGGTTTCCCATTAAGAGTACTGCTGCGGCTCAGTTCAATGAGAGCCTGCAAGCGCTGCTCGAAAGCAACTATGATGCTAAACGAGAGACTTCCCCGCTCGTGCATCAGGGTGGTAATGGCTACCATCCAGCCCTTATTAAGTTCGCCGACCAGGTTCTCCACCGGCACTCTGACATTTTCAAAAAATAGCTCGGCAAATTCGGCCTCACCCGTCATCTGGACCAGCGGCTTGGTGCTAACTCCAGGGGACTTCATATCGACGATCAAGTAGCTCAAACCCTTGTGCTTGGGAACCTCAAAATCGGTGCGTACCAGCAAAATACAGAAGTCGGCCACGTAACCGTAACTGGTCCAGACTTTCTGGCCGTTCACCACAAAATGGTCACCTTCTCGCACCGCCCGGGTCTGTAGAGAGGCCACATCGGAACCAGCGTTCGGTTCGCTAAAACCCTGACACCAGATCTCCTCGGCGCTTAAGATCTCGGGCAGGTAACGGGCTTTCTGTTCAGCAGTGCCAACAGCCAGGATGGTGGGGCCGACCATATTCAGACCTATCACATTTGCTGTGGCAGGGGCCTGAGCGCGGGCCATCTCTTCATTATAAATCGTTTCCTGCATCAGGCTAGCGCCTCGCCCGCCATATTCTTTAGGCCAGCCGATCCCGATCCAGCCGGCCTCGAATAATTTTTTTTCATGTTGCGTTTTTCGCGGAACTCATCGGTGATATTTGCCGCCAGCCAGGCCCGCAATTCGGCCTGGAAAGACTCATCGCTCATTGCCTGCTGTTCCTGCGAAATCGATGTCATCGGCTCTCCCTCCTGAAATCCTTCATATCGAAATTTCATTCTACTAGAGTATGCATCTTCGCACGTTATTTTTGCAAGTAGTTCTTAGACTACCCCTTGTGCTGACCCCTTGGGTTATGCGTTCTAAGAGGATCAACCTGTTAGCTTACCATATCTTCGGTGAACCAGATCGAGCCGCCAGAATCGACATAGACGCCGATGCCGATACGATGCAGGGTCGTGCTGAACAGGTGGATACGGTGCCAACCTCCCAGCGGCTCGTGAGCCATGCTTTCCTGAACGGAGGACACACCGGCCCAGGGGGTCGGATACGGTCCTGCCTCGCCGATATTTTCTCCGCAGTCGCTCAAGCCGGCGAAGCCTTCATTGGCAATGCGCTGCCAAGGCGTACTCCCATCAGGACAGGTATGGCTGAAGCCACAGTGCACCATGTTCCAGCTATGTAGCAGTGCGCCAGAGGCCAGGGTTCCGTTCCAGGCGAAAGGAGGCAGGCCACAGGTGGCACGATCGTGGTTGATCAATTGGAAGAGTTGCTGGGTGAGCTGCTGCGCCTCTCCGGAGACAGGCGCTGGCCCATAGGGGGCTGCCAGTGTCCCGTTCTTTGGCGGAACCGGGGTCGTCTCTTGGCTGTACGTGACGCAGTTGGAGGCTGGTTGTGGCGTACTGGTACTGGAAGGGGTACTCGTACTGGAAGCGGAGATGTGAGATCCTGGCGTAGGCAATGGTGTCGCTTTCTGGCTGGGAATGGACAGTGGCGGTATCGGGGTTGGAGTTGGAGTAGGAGATTGCCGCAGGCCACTGTGACTAAGTGAATCGCTCGTGATGCTACTCGATGACGAGGATTGAGGGGTGATCTCGGATCCGCATGCAGGCAGCAATACGATCAAAGAGAGGCACAGCAGGCCCCAACAGGTTTTTTTCACAAACAATCCCTTTCCTGATTTACGCCCCTTCGTTGCTCAACATCACAAAGTGTAGCATTCATTGTGCGCATACATGCATGTGCAGTCATTAATCTGGTACTTTTGGCAGGAGGGCGACATGAGAAGCCGTTTAAGCGGAAAGGCGGTATGCAAGACCGACTCTTGGTGGAAGAACTGTTAGAGCATTTGCATGATTTCAATGAAGTTGTCACATACAAACGAGTGGGAGTGTGAATTGAGATGAATCCCTCTTTTGACAGCTTGCTACATTCATGTATACTGTAGCTACACCAGCTTTCATGGCGCTTGTTCGTAGAGCGATGAACTACACAACACACGGAAAAGATTTATACCTCATTAAGATGAAATGGCAAAGGCAAAGTTGTAGTACATGTGACTCTCGAACGAAATGGCACATCGCCTTTCGTGCCAGGAGGAAGTAGTATGTCCAAACACAGTACGTCGCAGCAGGTGCCCAAAGACATGCAGGCGCGGTTCGACGACATCACTCAGTTGACTGATACCTTCAGTCAGGCTTACTTGACTGACGAGTACGCATCCCTCTGCCGGCAGTTGACGGCGACGCTCAGCCGGAAACGCCCTTCGCCGCTGAGCCAGGGCAAGGCCGCCACGTGGGCCTGCGGGATCATTCATGCTCTGGGTATGGTGAACTTTCTCTTCGATGCCTCCCAGACACCCCATGTCCCGGCGATGGACGCTCCCGTCCAGGATCGACGAGAATCCCCTGATCTGGATGCTGGAGGTCAATGGGTTCATCATGGATGTGCGCCATGCCCCACGAGAGATCCAGGAGGAAGCGTTCCGCAAGGGGTTGATCCCCTATATCCCTGTGCCAGGTGAGTGACTCTACGCATCTTTCGCCAGTCGTCCTCTCCCCGTCGCCTGGAGTATCCGAGCAATGCATCCACCAGCACTGAGTTCTAATATCCCAACAACTCCTGCAACTCCTTCTCAGATTGTTTACTGAGCGGGATCAGCGTCTGCTGCTTATCATCCAACTGCAGGGTATAGCTGGTGCGCGTGTACTGGATAACGGCCTTGATGCGCTGGAGGTTCACCAGATAGGCACGGTGCGCTTTGAAGAAGCCGCGACCTGCCAGGCGACTCTGCAGTTCTTGCAGGGTGAAGTTCGTGACCGCTTCTTCTCCGTCGGTGCGCAGGTAGGTTTTGCCGTCACGACTAGTCGCGTAAAGGATATCGTTTGGATCATACAGCAGGATACGATCCTCATTGCGGGCAGGCACTTTGAAAGGCGTGAAGCGTTCAGGAGCCGGAGCGAAGCCCTCACTCGCGCTCTCAAGTGTATACGCGTTGGCGATGCGACCCTCTTCCAATTCAACCACGCGCGTACAGCACCCGCTCGCCCAGGTTACGTCTTCATCCGTCAGCAAGATAGCCGAACCCTCAGCTGCCATCTGCTTGATCAGACGTGTAAAAAGCTCCTGGGTACCCAGATCGCTACGCAAGATTGGCTGATCGAGCAGCAGGAAGCGACGCGGCCCCATGAGGACACGAGCAAAGGCCAGGCGGCGCTGCGAAGAGGGGGTGAGTTTTGACGCGGGTTTCTGAGCCTGGTCGCTCAAGCCTACCTGAACCAGCGCATCAGTGGCGCTCATCGTGGGTAAGCTGTACAGCACCTGGCCGTAAAACTTGAGATTAGCCAGCGCGCTCTGCCGTTCGTAGAGCAAATCTTCTTCAAAGAGGACGCCTATTTGCTTGCGAATGCTGCATGCACCTGTTATCGCTTATCCTGCACCACTCGGCCATTTTTTGTAGCGTAGCGAAATTCGTCATGGTATAGTTGCGGCATAGCGCAGTCATGGGAGAAACCTCGGCACGACCTGCTTCCTGGTCTACAATCCCGGACAATCGAACGTGGTGCAAGTGGTCATCAACGCTTTCCCAGGCTCCCAGGTGACTCAGGCCAATGCAGCGTCGGAGGTCACAGCCGCTTTCGGACCAAACGGATTACATAAAAGTGGTTCGTATGCTATCGGGTTGATCATCCCCGCGAACTTCGATAATGGCTTGCGCACGGGCAACCATCTACAGGTGAACCTGTACATCAACGGAGACGATGTGAATAGGCAAACGGCTACACTGGTGCAGGCAGTGATTGCCAACTATGCTCATACCCTTGCCAATCCGCAGTCACCGGTCAATGTTGCCACTGCCATTATCAATCCGCCCTCCAATACGAATGCCGGAGCCTCTTTAGGCGAGTTCTACATCTTGCTCTCACTGCTGATCTCGTTCGTAGTGGGTACTTCACTGATGCCAGGACTGTTGCTCGAGGAGAAAGAGAAGAAAACGCTGCGTATATTGATGGTCACATCGACCTCATTCGGCGACATGATCGTAGGGAAACTGCTGGTGGTGTTGATCTATCAACTCATCCTCACCGGGATTGTGCTAGCAATTCAGGGGGGGTTCTCCGGGCAAATACCGCTTGTGCTCCTGTTCGCGCTGCTGGGTGCGTTCTTTAGCATAGCGCTGGGCCTGCTCTTCGGTAGCATCTTCCAGACGGCGAGCGTAGCCAGAGGAGTTGGAGGACTCGCCAGCTTCATCTATATCCTTCCAGGCATTTTCATCGGCCCGCTAGGGCATCTACTCAGCAGCAACCCGGTCGTGCAAGCTCTCAGGATAGTGCCGACATACTATATCGCTGATGGTGTATATAACGCCATCCATAACCGGGGAACAGGGGGAAATACGCTCCTGGATATCGGCGTTATTATAGGTTGTACTAGCGTTTTGCTGGCGACCTCGACCTGGATGTTGCGACGCCAGGCGTCTGTGGCAGCGGCGATATAGCACAAAGAGAGACATTATTGGTCAAGCTTCCTGGGCAGATGAAGACTGTACAATCTTCCCATTTTATGGTATATCTTTCTATGTCGCCACTGCTCTCTACTCTTAGTATGACAAGGTTTTCGACATAGCACAGCCAATGTCCATCCTCCTTGTAGCGCTTTTTTGAAGTAGTCCCTGAAAAGCTCGTAGTTGCTCGACGCCCAGACACGTTGTGTACAGCTGGTGTCAGCGCATTTCCATTCCATGAACCTGGCTCTGACGTTCCACGTATCTTCTGAAAGGAGCAGTATATGGCTAACTCCACACAACGGCAATGGCGTCCTCCGGTCGGCACGATTCAGGTCGTCGATCCCTCGCCGTTAGACTGACTCTTGAGCTCGCTCTGCGGCAGGGCGTGCGTTTCCAGGATGGGGAACCTTTTACCGCACACAATATCAAGCAGAATTTCGACGAGATGCAGCGCTGGGTCGCTCCACATCCACCAGGATCCTGGCTCAACTTCCCACCCGAGTCAGTGTGTGAGGTGATGGATGACCATACCGTTCGCTTCCATTTTCCCGGACCAGATGGGTTGGCACTGGGAAAGATGCGCGGCTTCCACATCGCTAGCTCGGCCTTCTGGCGTGAGCAGGGTTTTGGCTACGCCAAACTCGGCAGCGGTGAGGGGCATTGGTGAGCAATTGATGCAGCGGGCCCGTGGGGTACCGGACCATTCACTCTCGCTGAGGGTTACTCTACCATCCACCAGCGCATCGTGATCATCAAAGCTAACCCATTCGCTAGTGCAGGACTGATTGAAAGCGAAGAGCGCGCTGCTCGCCTGGTTCTCGAAGCGAACCGTAGCCATTGGAACCTCGAGCGTGGACCGCGCCTGGAACGTGTGATCTTCCGCAATGACCTTACTCCCGCCAAGGCGCTGGATCTGTGCATCTCGACCGAGGGCGAGGTGGACATCGTCTCCGAGGTCTCGCCCGCCGATGCTGAGCGCATCAAAGCCTCCCCATTCGCCAACCTGGTGACATGCGACGCCAACCGCGTGCTAGTAGGAATCATCAACCGCTCTTCCCCGGGTGTGCCACTCGCTGATCAACGTGCTCGCAAGGCGCTGAACCTGGCAGTTGACCGTCAAAAGGTGATCAACGAAGGCTTGGCTGGCTACGCTAATCTGATCAGTGCGCTCACCCCATCCTGGTGCGGCGGCTTTCCTCCTGGTGCAAAGCCTTACCCGCACGACCCTGAGCAAGCTCGGAAACTGATGAGCGAGATAGGCTGGCCGCAAGGAAGGAACTTACGCGTTGCGGCGCCGGAGCCGTTCGCAGGTATTGCTCGACTGGTGGCCTCTGATGTGCAAGTGGCACTGGGCATTGGAGTCGACATCATCGTCGTCCCTCAGGAGCAGATGCTTGCTGGCAGCCGCATGCTCATGGAGAAGAAGCTGCCCTTACCCTGGGATATGCTCATCTTTGGCTGGTTCGACCTCAGTTCTGAGGCACCGCCTGCTGCTGTCCACCGTGAATTCTTTGGCGCAGATGGTGCTTTCCGCGCTGGACCAGAGCTACCAGAGTTCAATAGACTTTACACTGAGATGGCGGCTCAGATCGATGGTGAGAAGCTGGTCAAGGTGGCCGAGCAAATCGACCGCTATGTCTTCGATGAGGCATTGGCCTTGTTCCTATGTGCCCCGCAGGCGCTCTATGCCGTCAACAAGCATGTGAGTTTCGGCCCCTACCGGACCACATTCGAGGTGGCCGAGACGGAGGTTGACGAGCAACACTGGTCCCGGCGTGATAAGAAGGAGAGTGCCCAGACTTCACAGGCGGCATCGACAGCCAGCCACCAGGGATCAGCGAGTTTTGCCAGCGGGTCGTCAGGCAACGCCTGTTAGCACTCAACTGCTCGAGAGGCAGAGTGGCTGCCGTCGAGCGTTTGCAGGATGATGGGCTTCGGTGTATCCTCCTCCCCTGGTGAGAAGGATACACCTGTGCTGGCTGCAATACGCTCAAAACGCAGGGAGAGTAAATCCCGCCTTGGCTACGACGTAATCGCGCGCTTCGACGGCCAGCCCGCGAGCGCGATCAAGGTCGGCGTTCAACAGCCTCCCGTTGCGCTTCATGGCTCGCCCGGCAATAAAGACCGAGTCAACGTTGCCGGTGTCCGCACCCACCACCACAGCGCCAATGGGGTCATTGAGCGGAACCACGTTCAGGCGGTCCGCGCGCAGCAGGATGATGTCGGCCTCTTTACCAGGAGTGAGCGATCCCGTCTTGTGAGCCAGTCCAACAGTACGCGCTCCTTCAATGGTGGCAAACTCCAGCACATCGCGTACTGTGAGCAAGTTCTCGTCCTCGAAGCTCCCACCATAGAGAGCACGCTGGTTGACCAGTGCGCGTTGGCACTGAAAAGCTGCTCGCATCTGGGTGAACATATCACCGGGCACGTTTGTTTCGACATCCACGCTCAAACTTGGCCGGGCGCCGAGTCTGAGTATCCGATCCAGGGGAGGCATCCCATGACGCATCTGCATTTCGACGGCGGTTGCGATTGAGAAGGTCCCTCCAGTATCCACGATGTACTTCAATTCATCGTCACTTAACGTACAGCAATGGATGTAGGTGGTATCGGGGCCGAGTAAATCCTCCTCGTACATTCGTTTAACCCCGCCCGAGAAGCCGTTCTCGCCGACACCAACATGGACGGTGATGGGTACGCCGACCTCGCGCGCCAATGCCCAGTCATGCCTGGCCACCTCCATCGTCGTGAACTCCGGCCCGCGCGGTGCCAGGGCCAGGGTGAGGAGTTGATCATCCGACGAGAAATACTGAGTGCGCAGCCGCCTGATGTCCTCGGGGTGCTCTAAGCTGCTATTGAACCACCAATCTGCCAGCGAGGTGTTCGGGTTTCCATAGGCGAAGACTGCTCGTATCCCCGACTCCTGCAGAGCCTTAATCACCGCGTCCGCGTGCTCAGGCGTATTCTGGATGTGTGACCAGTCAAGGAGTGTGGTCACGCCAGCGTCGATGGCTCCCAGGGCGCCGATGAGATTGCCCGCGTAGCAATCCTCGGGCCGGTACACCGGCGCAAGTACTCCGAGAACGTCGGGAAAGTAATTGGCGAGGCATGACGATCATGTTCGAGGCATCGATGACCTCGGCGTCGGTCACCCCGAGGTCCGGTCCAACCGCAGCGATTTTCGTCCCTTCGATCAGAATGTCGGCCCGCCAAAAGTTGCCGAGGTCCTTATCAACTGTGATGACACAGCCGTTCTGTAACAGAGTCCGATTGAGAGCCATAATTTGCCTCCTTTGCAAATCTATTAATAAAAAATAGGCCGTTAAGCCTCCCGTTTTACCCAGCTTTCTTCTGGCATCAGGGCCTTATGGCCGGTCGGTCGAATCTTGCGATAGACCTGAACTGGAGCTTGCAGGAATCCATCCACGGTGAGCAAACGGTTCAAGGGAATGCCAAAGATGGACTCGTTCTCCTCAAGATAGGGCTGGATCAGGGACCAGTCCTGGACGGTGAGCGGAGCGAATTCACCACCGTTGAGCTGGTCGCTGGTCACCTGGTGCCCGGGGTCCCGGATGTAGATCGCCCCACCGGAGGCGAGGGAGAAGAGGTTCCCACCGGGATAGGGAGTATCCAGCTCGTGGATGGTGCCATCCTCGTCGAACCGGATGCCGTTCACGATGACGAACCCTCCACCATTGAGGGGATCACCAGCCATAAACGACTCGGCCAGATAGTCCAGGCACGTCCCGTTGATGACGACGTGCGGTCGCCCAACGGCGTTGATCAACGGTCGTCCGGCGGCATTCCCCATGATGAAGGCCTGTCCACCCTTCGCGGCATACATGAAGGTCTGACCAACATCGCCGTACACGACCAACTTGCCTCCCTTCATGATTTGAGCAAGCTGGTCCTGGGCAGTGCCGTGGACGATCAATTCGGCACCATCGATGCCCGAAGCCACGTAGTCACCTGGCGACCCGTAAACATCGATTCGCACACCATCCGATGCTGGCCCCAGACCACAGCCGATGAATCGCTGGCCGCAGGTGTTGGCCACGATGAATCGGCGAAAGCCGCGCCGATATTGCTTCACGATCGTTCGCGTCAGCGATTCGTTCCCCTCCGACGGATAACCGCGGGCGTCGAAGACCAACGTGACGCCAGCATCCTGGGGTTCTGGCAGAGGGCTTCCAAAGCCCGCCCAGGCGTAGCGCCCGGAAGGGGTATCACGAATACTGTCGACCAGTTGGGCAAAACTCCGGTCAAAGAGGGCAAGCAAGCAGCTTCGTTTCATCGTCCCTGCTGGGTAGCGGCGGTCCATCAGCAGGGTCAGCACCATGATCGCGCGGTCACGATCTTCGTCATTCCCGTCCGCTCGTTCCAAGCCCTCCAGGAAAGCGCACACATCATCGTAGTCCCACGACGGCAACTGCTGGCGTACCTGATTGAACAGATCCAGCGGCGAGAGGTCCCGCAGGGTGAGCTTTTGTGGGATTACTTCGTGTTGAACGGCGGAGCGACAGCCAGCGTGGTCGTTCAGCGGGCGCTTCTCCTTGTCAGGCTCAATCGCTCGCCCGAACTTGTCCACGCACCGCAATGCGGCCTTGCCACTTTCGTCGGCATGCACGGAGAAGATGAAGGCGCCGCCATCGGTATAGCTGCCGCCACGCGCATTCCAATAGAGGTCCGCTCGTGACCAGAACCGCGAGTCTTCCCGCGCCAGGCTCTCCAATGCTGCGTCGATCGCCTGCTTTTCAGAGGCGGCAAAGCCGATCGATACAGTTCCTTGTTGCAGAGCGAATACCTGGGGTCGCAGCATCGATGTATCGGTGATACCGATCAGACGATAGGCATGGCTTCGGACGTCTGACTGGGCAATCAGGAAAAACCACGGGCCGTCGGGAGAACCATGCAGATGGACGGCCTGTAACAGCCGGTACAGTTGCTGTTTTTCTGGTGGCAACAAGGCGAAATCACGCTCAGTCGTTGGCGCCATCGCTTCGATGACGTATTCTAGCGGATAGCCATAGATCCTGTGAAGCAGGTCAAACCCGAGGACGGCCACCTCGGTATCGGTCAAGAACAGGGGATATATGTTCCGCTGGGCCAGGTAGGTGCAAATGGACGAATAATTGGCGAAATCACCGTTATGAACCAGAGCTTCGTGCATTCCGCTGAACGGGTGGGCACCGCCGGGATGCCACACTTTCCCTCTGGTCGGATAGCGATGGTGCCCGATCCAAACATGGGCACGGAGGTTTTCCAGCCGGTAATAGCGAAAGACATCATCGCCGTAGCCAATCATCTTGAGCACGAGCAGGTTTTTCCCGTGCGACAGGACAAAAGCCCGTTTGTCGCCAGTCGCAGCGTAAAACGTGCGATTCAGCCGGTAAGTGTTCTGATAGACAATCTCATCCTCGACGTCCGTACGGTATTCATCCCCGATTCCATGCTGTTGCCTGAACTTGGCTTGCACACCTGGCTGTACCCGGCCAAAGTAGCACCAGACATCCGGTGGTCGAATCTCCAGACCGGGAATCGAGCGAAATTCAGGCAGCGAGGGTATCTGGAACGTCGCGTCGACAATAAAGGTAGGCTCGACGAAGGTGGATTCTACTTGCGGACGCACCGAGCTATCCAGGTAGGCAACGACCAGCAGGTAATCGTTCGTGAGGATTGACGGCTGGACCCCAAAGAAGTCAGGATCCAATCCGGCTGCGGCGGCACCACCTCCTTTACCATTGCCCCGATTGCGCATCTGTTGCAGCGCCTGAAGTAGATGTCTTCCGGGGATTGGCAGACTGGCAGCCATGCCAATGACGCCGCAACCGCCTTCGGCCTCGGCCTGGCGGGGTGGATTCGCAAGGCCCTCTTTGAGAGAATGTCGTGAGGCGATCAAGGCTTCAATGAGCTGCTTCTGATTCATGATGACCCTCTTTTTGACGATAAATCAGTAAATCCATTCGGCCTCGAAGCTCCCGCACGCTCCGGAGTCCCAAACGGCGCAGAATATCACGCAACTGCAACTGAAAAGAGGCGTAGAGCCGGCTAATCCGCTCAGCCCCCCAATCGGGATCGACCAGTTGTGAGAGTTGCGGGTCGGTCGTGGTGAGGCCAAACGGACACCCCCGCCCCCGCTCGCAGTTGCTGCAACGCGTACAGCCAAGCGCAACCAACTCGGTCGTGCCGAGGATGCAACCATCGGCACCCAGGGCAATCGCCTTGGCAATATCATCAGCCGTGCGGACCCCGCCGCTGGCCATCAGAACCACTTCCTCCCGGATGCCCTCCTGAACGAGAAAACGATGCACCTTCGGAATGGCCAGTTCGATTGGCATCGCAATATTCTTCTTGGCAATTTCAGGCGCTGCACCCGTGCCGCCGTATCCACCATCGATCTGGATGATATGCGCTCCGGCGTAATAGCTCCCTACGGCCACCATATCGACGTCCGCGGGCGTCGATACCTTGACAGAGACGAGTGCGTCGGGATGGATGGCTTTAATCCAGTCGATGTGTTTCTTGTGGTCTTCGACCGAATAAACACTGTGGAAGGGGAAAGGTGAGAACAGGCTGACCCACGGCACGCTCTCACGCATCTTGGAGACGGCTGCCGTCGCCTTATCCCCCAGCAGGTGGCCACCAAGCCCAGGCTTTGCTCCCTGGGCATATTTGAGCTCGACGATAGGCGCCCACAAGATCGTCTCTTCCCGCACGCCGAACATGCCAGTAGCAACCTGGGTGATCACGTGCTCTCGATAGGGAACCAGCGATTCGGGATAGCCACCTTCGCCGCTAGACGTGAACGTGCTCCACTGCCTGGCCGCTTTCGCCCGGGCCAGCATGATCTGCTCGCTGATCGAGCCATAGGACATACCCGCACCGTACCAGGGGATCGGGACCTGGATGTTCCGGTCATATGGCCGACGGTTCAACGGAATCGACATATCGATGAGTTCCTGCTCGGGAACCCATCGTTCTCTGGGCAGGAACTTGAATGCCAGCACATCGAAACCGCCGCCGGACCAACCCACCTGGTATTCCAACCCATTATCGGGGGGACGGCCCGTTTCGGCCTGGGTCCAGGTCGCCAGGATGAGGTCAGCCGTCCAGCGTGCGTCTCCCATCGCCGGTGGCCGATCGAATGCCAGGCCCGGCCAGGTCCGAAAGCCCCTGTGAAGAGCCTCCTGGTGCTTTGCAATAATGCGTTCCTCAGTCGTTTTGCCATTCAGCTTCATGCTCCGCTTCCTTGCTCGCCGAAGACTTCCCGTTCCAAATCTTTTTGGAACATACATCGCCCGATTTCTCCCCGCAGCCGCCGCACTTCCCGCAGCCCCATCGCTCCCAGGACTTCCAGCAACTGATCCCGCCAGGAGGCTGCAAGGTTCTCCAATCGCTGCACACCCCAGGCGGTGTTCAAACTCGGGAAGGATAGGGAGGCCGTTTCCCGATCGAGGCATTCACCGGTAAAGTGGGCTTGCAGCGCCACAGCGAGAGCAACGTCCAGGGCGACTGCGTCCAGACCACAAATGATCGCCTTGGGGACATGTTCGGCCTGGATGATGCCACCACTACCGATGAGTGTGACTTCTTCCCGCACGCCGGCCTCAGCCAGACACTGATGAGCCTGAAGGATCAGGTCCATCACAAACCGACTGCCAACGTACCCATGGTAATTGGCGGTGAGGTGAAACACTCGCACGCCCTGCCGCACCAGTTCCAAGACATCCGTATCCATTGGAACGCGGATGCTGACGATACTGCCGGGAAAGCGGCGTCGTAGCGCGTCGTAATGCTCCTGATCCCAGCCATCCAGTTCGACCATGCGTGGTGACCACGACAACCGATCTAGCCAGGCCCACGAGGCCTTCGCAATCATGGGCACAATGTGCTGCCCCGCCAGGGAAAGCTGAACAACCGCTGGAAGGGGTACTACCGCCAGCGTTTTGATCTGACGCGCCGCTTCGGTGAGAATCGGCA
>WNGJ01004591.1_pt1 | contig 14395 bp, 10 predicted proteins | sample 5400611 | NCBI WGS metagenome assembly WNGJ01 (sample SAMN13153375, study PRJNA577476) | soil metagenome | isolation source: 40 cm soil or saprolite under Garry oak tree replicate 1 | place: USA:California | collected 2016-06-15 | reverse complement strand
CGACCCAAGCGGGAACCCCGGCTGACCCGGCGATGCGGGCCGCGGCCCCGGCTGCCGCGCAGACGCAGGCGCGAATCCCGGCCGACCCGCCGGGCCGGGCTGGACTCCGGGCTGACCCGGCTGGCCGGGCCGGACTCCGGGCTGACCCGGCTGCCGGGAGCCAGCCCCAGGCGGCCCGGTCGACCCGGATCCGACCCCAGGCGGCCCTGCCGGCCCTGCCGGCCCTGCCGACCCGGGCGCCCCGGGCGCCCCGGGCGAGAATCCGGGCTGCGCACGGCTGCCCTGCTGCTCGGCTCCGGCCACGAACTCGGCCTGCTCCGCCAACCCGCTCGCCAAACCTGCCTGGTCAGCCGACCAAGAGGCGAACTCAGCGGGGTCACGAGCCGCGCGTCCGGGCCTGTCGGCCGGTGGCGCGTCAGGACTCACGGCACCGGGTTGAGATCTGTCCGCCCGATGCCTGGCTGAGTGCGCGCCCCGCCTAGCCATGCCGGCCATCAGTCGCCATTGTGCTACCTTCGGCGCCGCATGGCACGTTCGACCTCCCGAGTGGCGTCTCTGCGTGCCAATTCCTGACGCTTGTCGTACGTTCGCCGACCTCGGGCCAGGGCCAGCTCGATCTTGGCCTTGCCGTCGGAGAAGTACAGCGACAGCGGCACCAGCGTCAGCCCGCCCTCGGACGTCGCGCGCGCCAGCCGGTCTATTTCCTTGCGGTGCAGCAACAGCTTACGCACCCGGCGCGGCGTGTGATTGGTCCATGTCGCCTGGGTGTACTCGGGAATGTGGACGCCATGCAGCCAGGCTTCACCGTCGGTGATAAGGGCATACCCGTCGGTCAGCGTCGCCCGGCCGGCCCGCAGCGACTTGACCTCCGTGCCGGTGAGCATGATGCCGGCCTCGACCACGTCCTCGATGCTGTAGTCGTGCCTGGCCCGCCGGTTACTGGCGATCAGCTTCCTTCCCTGCTGAGACCTGCCTGACTGCTGTGCCTTCTTGCCCTGCGCTGGCGTCACGGTATAAGTCTGACCCCTCAGACCCGCAGATAGCGCCTGAGCGTCAGGAACGACGTCGCGCCGCACAGCAGCAGGCCGATGACCATCGTCACGATGACGACCTCGACCAGATCGCTGAGCGAAAGCTGGGCGTGGAACGGGAAGTCGTTCTGCAGGCCGTCAAGCCCGGCCTTGGCCCCGACCAGCAGCCCGACCGCGATCAGCCAGCCGAACAGGCCGGCGATCATGCCCTCGACCAGGAACGGAAGCTGGACATAGAAGTTCGACGCGCCGACCAGGCGCATGATCGCGGTCTCCCGGCGCCGGTTGAACGCCGACAACCTGATCGTGTTGGCAACCAGCAGGATCGCCGCGACGATCAAGATGATGGCGACCACGATGACCGCGTTCCTGGCCCCGTCGAGCAGCTTGTAGAACTTGTTCAGCAGCGCCGAGTTGTCGATGACCGAGTCCACTCCCGGCATGCCAGACACGGCGGCGGTCACGGGCGCGGCATCCGCCTCGGCGTTCTGCATCCGCACCTCGAACGAGGCGGGCAGGTCCTGGACCAGCCGCTGCATGATCGGCTGGCCGACGAACAGTTTCATGCCCTGCTTGGCCGCTTGCTCCTGCGAGATGAAGGTGACCTCGGTGACCACGTGCAGCGAGTGAAGCGTACTGCTTACCTGACTGATCTCCTGCTCCGTGACCGGGCCGTTTCTCGTGCACTGCGTGGTCAGCGACGCCTGCCCGCACAGGTAGACCGACAGCTCCACCCGGTTCTGCCACAGGGCCCGGGTGTGGTTGACCTGCTTCACCACGAGCAGGCCGGTGCCGAGCAGCGACAGGCTGATCGCGACCACCACGATGAGGGCGACCGTCATGGTCAGGTTCCGCCGGAGGCCGATCCATACCTCGCCGAAAACGAACTGCGCACGCATGTAGCTGATCCTTAGTTGTCCTCGCCCGTCTGACCGGTGCCGACGGGCTCGTACGCCTAGCCCTAGTAGGCCTGGCCGTAGACACCGCGCGACTGGTCGCGCACGACCTTGCCGTACTCGAGCTCGATAACCCGCTTACGCATGGAGTCCACGATCGCGGCGTCGTGCGTGGCCATCACGACCGTGGTGCCCGTCCTGTTGATCCGGTCGAGAACCTTCATGATCCCGATCGACGTCGCCGGGTCGATGTTCCCGGTCGGCTCGTCCGCCAGCAGGATCATCGGGCGGTTGACGAACGCACGCGCCATCGCGACGCGCTGCTGCTCACCGCCGGACAGCTCGTCCGGCATCCGGTCACTCTTGCCCTCGAGCCCGACCAGGTCGATCACCTCGGGCACGACCTTGCGGATGAATCGGCGCGGCTTGCCTATGACCTCGAGTGCGAACGCGATGTTCTGGTAGACGCTCTTGCCGGGAAGCAGCCTGAAGTCCTGGAAGACGCAGCCAATCCTGCGCCGGAGCTGCGGCACCTTCCAGTTCGTGAGCCGGGCCAGGTCCCGCCCGGCCACGTAGATCCTGCCGTCGGTCGGGCGCTCCTCGCGAAGGATCAGCCGGAGGAAGGTCGACTTGCCCGACCCTGACGGCCCAACCAGGAAGACGAACTCACCCTTCTCCACGTCGAGCTGGACGCTCTCAAGGGCAGGACGGCTCTGATTCGGGTACGTCTTGGTGACGCTCTCGAAGTGAATCACAGGCCCATCGCAACGTTCGATAATGAAGACGAACCGAAGCACGTCGGCGCCCCGGTTTGATCACGGGACAGTCTAGGGGGGAAACTGGCCTGGAACGTCCAACATTGTCGAAGTGGGCGGACGGCACCGTCCCTGGAGGGACCTATGAGCTGCGAGCACCTGATCTGCGCCCAGTGCGCCGGCCCGGTAGCGGAGGCCCGGTGCCCAGTGTGCCGCGCAGCCAAGTCTGACCTGCACCACCACACCCACGGCATCAGCATCCCGTACGCGGTCGTGCTGCTGCTGCTCGCGCTCGCCGTGGTTCTGGCCCTACAGCACCTCGGGCACTGATCCCGGCCGCCGCGACCCGCCGTCGCGGGGCGGACCACCGCGCCTCGGTTACAGTCCCTGCCGGCGCAGCCAGCGGATCTCGGCCTCGATGAACCCGTCGATCTCGCCGTCCATCACGGCCGCGGTGTTCCCGGTCTCGTAGCCGGTCCGATGGTCCTTGATGTTCTGGTACGGGTGCAGCACGTAGCTGCGGATCTGGGTACCCCAGCTCCGGCCGCCCTCCCCGCGCAGCTCGTTCATCTTGGCCGCCTGCTCCTCGCGCTTGCGCTCGAGCAGCTTGGCCTGGAGCACCGCCATCGCGCTCGCGCGGTTCTGGATCTGGCTCCGCTCGTTCTGGCAGGACACCACGATGCCGGTCGGCAGGTGCGTGATCCGCACCGCCGAGTCCGTGGTGTTCACGCCCTGGCCGCCGGGGCCGCTCGACCGGTAGACGTCCACCCTGATCTCGTCGTCACCGATGTCGATGTGGTCGGCCCGCTGTACCACGGGCAGCACGTCGACCCCGGCGAACGAGGTCTGCCTTCGGCCCTGGTTGTCGTACTTGGAGATCCGCACCATCCGGTGCGTGCCGTGCTCGCCACGCAGCGTCCCGTACGCGTACGGAGCCTTGATCGCGAACGTGGTTGACTTGATCCCGGCCTCCTCGGCGTAGGAGGTGTCGTAGATCTCCGTCGGGTATCCGTGGCGCTCGGCCCAGCGCAGGTAGATGCGCTGCAGTCCCTCGGCCCAGTCGGCCGCGTCGGCTCCGCCCGCCTGGGCGTTGATCGTGATCAGCGCCTCGCGCGAGTCGTACTCGCCGGACAGCAGCGTGCGGATCTCCAGTTGGTCAATCTGACCGCGGATCGAGGTGAGGTCGCTCAGCGCCTCCTGCATGGTCGGCTCGTCGTGCTCGCTCTCGGCCAGATCGAACATCACCGACAGGTCGTCCAGCCTGCCGTGCAGGGCTTCCAGCCTGGACAGCTCGGCGTCGAGGTAGGACAGCCGCCTCGTCACCGCCTGGGCGTTCTCCTGGTCCTCCCACAGCTTGGGGTCGGCCGATCGCTCGCGCAGATCGTCGGCCTCCTTCCGCATGCCTTCCGGGTCGAGGACGGCCTCGATGCTGGCGAGCTTGGATGTCAGTTCCGAGATCTCGCTCGCATGGTCGATAGCCATGGCGGAAGCCTACGCGAAAACCCGGTCTGCGCCCGATCCGCACTGCGCGCCGGTCATGCCGGCAGCGTGCTCGTGGCGACGAGCGTGCGGATCGCGCGGACGGCGACCGACAGGGTCGCCACCGTGAACGCGTCGCTCTCCCAGATTTCGACCAGCGTCTGCGCGGCCCTGCTGACCGCGGACTCGTTCCTGGCCACCCAGGCGGCCAGCCGGCGCTCCGGCGTTCCCGCCTCGGTGACGGTCAGCACGTCCCTGGCCAGCGCGGCGTGCGCGGTGTACAGGTCGTCCCGCAGCGCCCCCCTGGCCATCGTGTTCCACCGGTCGTCCCGCGGAAGCGCGGTGATCCGGTCGCGCAACCTGGTGATCTGCAGCCGGTCGGCCAGGTCGAAGTAGACCTCGGCGGTCTCCTCGACCGACCGGCCGGTGTTCGCCGCGGCCTCCACGATGTCGAACGCCGAGTAGGCGGGGACCATCGCGGCGACCCGCTCGGCCAGGTCGTCAGGGAAGCCGCGGCTGGCGAGCACGTCGCGGCGCTCCTCGAAGCTGGACATGTCGAGCCCGGCGAGCAGCTTCGGCAGCCCGCCCGCGACGGCCAGCACGCCGGCCGCGAAGAAGTCGATCGTCGCCTGGATGTCGAACGGCGGGCGCCTGAAGTGCAGCAGCCACCTGCTCGCCCGCTCGGTGAGCTTGCGCCCCTCGAGCAGCGCGACTATCTGAGCCGAGGTGTCGACCTCTCCGTCGAGTGCCTTGAGCTGCCTCCAGAAGCCAGGCATGTCGAAGACCTCGCGCGCGACCAGCCACGCATCGGTGATGTCCGGCACCGAGGCGCCGGTCTCCTCGCTCAGCCGGAACGCGAACGTGATCCCCGACCTGTCCACCATGTCGTTGACGACCTCGGTCGTGATGATCTCCCGGTGCAGCCGGTGGCCGCCCATCCGGCCGGCGAACCGCTCTCGCAGCGCGGCGGGGAAGTAACCGGTGAGCACCCGCCGCAGGTACGGGTCGTCGGGCACGTCGGAGGCGAGCACGTCCTGCGCCGCCGCGATCTTGGTCTGCGCGAGCAGCAGGGAGAACTCGGGCCGGGTCAGGCCAACGGCGACCGACCGGCGCTCGGCGATGTCCTTGTCGGAGGGCAGGACGTCGAGCCGGCGCCTGATCCGGCCCTCGCGCTCCAGCTTCCTGATGTACCTGGCGTGCACGTGCAGCATCTGCGCGGCCTGGGCGCTGGCCGCGGCCAGCGCGCGGTTCTGGTGGTAGTTGTGGGCCAGAACCAGCCTGCCGACCTCGTCGGTCATCGCCTGCAGCAGCACATCGCGGTCGGCCGACGTCATCAGGCCGTCGCGGACCAACTCGTCGAGCAGGATCTTGATGTTGACCTCGTGGTCGGAGGTGTCCACGCCGGCCGAGTTGTCGATGAAGTCCGTGTTGACCAGGCCGCCGGCGCGCGCGTACTCGATCCTGGCCTCCTGGGTCAGCCCGAGGTTCCCGCCCTCGCCGACCACCCGCGCCCGAAGCTGCGACGCGTCGATCCTGACGGCGTCGTTGGACCGGTCACCGGCGTCGGCGTGCACCTGGCTGGTGGCCTTCACGTAGGTGCCGACGCCGCCGTTCCAGAGCAGGTCGACCGGGGCGGCGAGTACCGCGTAGATGAGCTGGTCGGGCGAGAGCGCCACCGTGCCGTCCTGCAGCCCGAGCACCGCGCGTACCTGCGGTGATATCGGCACCGACTTGGCCGACCGCGGCCAGACTCCGCCCCCGCCGGAGATGAGCCTCTTGTCGTAGTCGTCCCATGACGACCTGGGCAGCTCGAACAGGCGCCGCCGCTCGGCGAAGCTGGTCGCCGGGTCGGGGTCCGGGTCGAGGAACACGTGCCGGTGGTCGAACGACGCCACCAGCTTGATGTGCTCGGACAGCAGCATCCCGTTGCCGAACACGTCACCCGACATGTCGCCGATGCCGGCGACCGTGAAGTCGGTCTGGCCGATGTCGATGCCCAGGGTCTGGAAGTGGAACTTGACCGACTCCCACGCGCCGCGCGCCGTGATGCCCATCTTCTTGTGGTCGTAGCCCGCCGACCCGCCGGAGGCGAACGCGTCGCCCAGCCAGAAGCCGCGCCGCAGCGCGATCTCGTTGGCGGTGTCCGAGAACGTCGCGGTCCCCTTGTCGGCGGCGACGACCAGGTACGGGTCGTCGCCGTCGTGCCTGATCACCCGCTCGGGCGGGATCACCGCGCCGGCCCGCAGGTTGTCGGTGACGTCCAGCATCGCGCTGATGAACATCCGGTAGCAGGCGAGCACCTCGCCGAGGTAGGCCTCGCGGTCCGCCGGATCGGGAAGCTGCTTGCAGACGAAGCCGCCCTTGGCACCGGACGGCACGATGACCGAGTTCTTGACCTCCTGTGCCTTGGCCAGGCCGAGTATCTCGGTGCGGAAGTCCTCGCGCCGGTCGGACCAGCGCAGGCCGCCGCGGGCGACGTCCGCGAACCGCAGGTGCACACCCTCGAACCTGGGCGAGTACACGAACAGCTCGAACTTCGGCCGCGGCGCGGGCAGGTCGGGCACCAGCGCGGCGTCCAGCTTGAACACCAGGTACGGGGCCCGCTCGTCCCAGCCAGGCTGGCGGCGGAAGAAGTTGGTCCGCTGGGTGGCGAGGATCAGCCCCAGGTAGGCGCGCAGGATCCGGTCCTCGTCCAGGCTGGCGACCTCGTCGAGCCCGCCGCCGATCTCCTCGGCCAGCGCCTCGCTCCGCTCGGCCCGCCCGGCCACCCGGTCCGGGTCGAACCGGGACTCGAACAGCCGGATGAGCTGGCGGGCGAGGACCGGGTTGGACCGCAGCACCCGGGCGATGTAGCCGGCGCTGAACATCGTGCCCGCCTGGCGCAGGTACGAGGCGTAGGCGCGGAGCACCACGACCTGCCGCCAGGTCAGGCCCGCGTCGAGGACCAGCGTGTTGAACCCGTCGTCCTCGATCTCGCCGCTCCACAGTGCCGCGAGCGCCCCTTCGAGCTGCCCGGCCACCGACGCGAGCGACACGTTCGGCACCTGGCTGGGGCGGCCGGGGCCTGAGGTCGCGGCGCCCTCCCGGCGCAGCCCGAAGTCGTAGATCCAGAACGGCTCCGCGCCAGGGAACTCGTACGGATGCTCGTCGACGACCTCGACGCCCATGTGCTGCAGCCGCGGCAGCACGTCGGTCAGCGTGATCGGGGAGCCGGTCCGGTGGATGGTCAGCCGCCAGACCCGGCGACTGCGCCCCGAGCCGGCCCCGCCGCGCTCTGGCTTGGCCGGGCCCGCGGTGAGCGCCGACTGCTCGTGCTCGACCGGCACCCCGCCGGTGTAGCCGGCCGACTCCCACATCTCGAACGAGATGTCCAGCCCGCACTCGCGCATCTGCTGTATCTTGGCCAGGTCGGAGATGGCGGCGGCGGCCGGCACATCGGCCTTGTAGGTATCGGAGATCGAGTCGGCGAACTCGGCGAGCAGCGCACGCCCCGGTCCCTCGCCGAGCTGGGCGACGGCCTCGCGCACCAGGTTGTCGTCCCAGGACCGGACGGCCGCGGCGATCGCCTGCTCCAGCGCGGCCACGTCGGCGTCGACCAGGTTCTTGCCGCGCTCGGCCCGGACCACGATGTGCAGCCTGGCGATCGGGCCCTCGTCGACGACGGCACTGTAGTCGACCTGCGAGCCGCCGAGCACCCGCCGCAGGATCTCCTGCACGGCCACCCTGACCTTGGTGTTGTACCGGTCCCTGGACAGGTACACCAGGCAGGACACATACCGGCCGTAGATGTCCTTGCGCAGGAACAGCCTGGTCTGCATGCGCTCGCGCAGCTTCAGCACCTCGCTGGCCACGTCAGCCAGCTCGCCGACCGACGTCTGGAAGAGCTCGTCGCGCGGGTAGTTCTCCATGAACTCGGCGACGTCCCTGCCGTCGTGGCTGGCGGCGGAGATGCCGCTTGCCTCGTAGACCTCGGTCAGCTTGCGCCGCAGGATCGGGATCCTGGTGATGCTGTCCGTGTACGCCATGTGGGTCAGCAGCCCGACGAAGCGCCACTCGCCGACCACCTGGCCGGCCGGCGACAGCCGCTTGATCCCGACATAGTCGAGGTAGCTGGGCCGGTGCACGGTGGCGCGGGAGTTCGCCTTCGTCATGATCAGGCGGTAGCTCGGGTCGGTCGCGATCGCCTGGGCCTGCTTGGACAGCGCGGCCAGCGGCGTGCTCTCGGTCCTGTCGTGCCGCAGGATGCCGAGACCGGTGCCGGCCACGCCGCGCAGCGCCGGCCCGTCGCCCTCGTCGACCAGGTCGTACTCGCGGAACCCGAGGAAGGTGAAGTGCGCGTCGACCAGCCAGCGGAGCAGCAACTCGAGCTCCGCGTCCGACTCCGCCCGGCTGGCGGGAATGACCCAGCCCGCCGACTTCGGCCCGCCGCCGGACGCCGACCCGCCGGACGCCGACCCGCCGACCGGGGCACCCCCGGCACCACGGGCACCCCCGGCACCACGGGCAGCGCCGACGCTTTCGGCCGCGAGCTCGTCGGCGATCCGCAGCGCCATCGCCCGCATCTTCGGGTAGTCCTCGACGGTCATCCGCACGTCGCCCAGCGCCCGCTCGAGGTCCGCGGCAATCGCCTCGCCCTTGCCCGCGGGCAGCTTGGGGACCTCGATATGCGACCACGACTCGGCGATCTGTTCGTGCCCGCCGTCGGTGCGCGGCCCGCTCGGCCGTGCGGCCGGGCGGGCGGCCTCGATCGGGTGGACGACCTCGCGCAGCGAGCCGGTGACGTCCCGGCGGACGTTGAGCTGCGGATGGACGACCATCTCGGCGGCCACGTCGTGGGCGGCGAGCTTCATCGTGATCGAGTCGACGAGGAACGGCATGTCGTCGGTGACCACGTCGATCACGTCCCGGCCGGCCAGCAGCGTGGCCTCGGCACCCGGCCTGACCCGCACGACCGCGCGGCCCTGCGGCCGCTTCGCGGCGAGATCGGCGTGCTCGGCGGCGACCGAGCCGACCCGCCTCGGGCCGGCCGCGATAAGGTCGGACGAGTCGACGTGCCGGTAGTAGCCGTGCAGGTAGTTCTCGTGGTCACCGACTCTGGCACCCTCGCTCAGCTCGGCCGCCGCCTCGGTCAGCAGCGCCCGCCTGGCGGCCTTCTGGTGCTCCGACATCCGTCCCACTCCCTTGTGGATCTACAGCCTGTCCCGAAGTTCCCACAGCAACGGGTAGAAACGCAGCGGCACCCGGCGATACAGGTAGGGAGCTCCGGACGAGCCGCCCGTGCCCGACTTCGTGCCGATCTGGCGCTCTACCATCTGCACGTGGCGGGCCCGCCACAGCGCCGATACCTCATCGTGGCTGAGCAGGCTCTCGGCGAGCTGCCACAGGTCGTCGTGGCCAGCCCGGTCCCTGGCGATCGTCAGCAGCGACTCGGTGACCTGCTCGTCCGAGCCGACGCCCAGGCCACGGCGGCCGACCAGGCCGAGGAAGGAGTCCCACAGCGTCGGCTCGGCCAGGCGGCGCGAGAGCCGCTCCCGCTCGGCGGAGGTCAGATTCCGAAATCGCGCCACAAACCGATGGTCCTTGGCTCCGGACAAGAACTCAAGCTCCCTGAACTGGACCGACTGAATGCCGCTGGCCGGCGCGAGGGTGTACCGGAACTGCAGGAAGTCCTGCGGCGTCATGGTCTCGATCACGTCGATCTGACTGACAAGCAGCCGCTCGATGACGTGCGCGCGCCGCATCAGGTGCCCGGCCCGCCAGGTCTGGTCGGTGTCCATCGCCTCGCGCGCCGCGGTCAGCTCGTGCAGCAACTGCTTGAACCACAGCTCGTAGACCTGGTGGACGGTGATGAACAGCAGCTCGTCGTGCGCGGGCGGCTCGGCCAGCGGCACCTGCTGCCCGAGCAGGTCGGGCAGGTGCAGGTAGGTGCCGTAGGTCAGCCTGCCGCCTTCCTCGCCGAAGCTCCGCCCCCGTTGCGCGGCCACTACGCGCCGTCTCCCCTGCTGCCCTCGGGCGGGGCGTAGTACGCCAGCACATCGGGGTTGGCCAGCGAGTCCGGGTCGGCCGCCTCGCCGACCGGCGTGCCGGTGAGGATCTTGCGCACCGGGACCTCGAGCTTCTTGCCCGACAGCGTCCTCGGCACCCCGGGCACCTGGAGCATCTCGTCCGGCACGTGCCGCGGCGACAGCGCCGATCGGAGCAGCGACCTGATCTTGTTCCGCAGCTTGTCGTCCAGGCCTACGCCCGGCGCGAGCACCAGGTAGAGCACGAGCCTGCCCTCGGTGCCCAGCGTGCCGGTGTCGATGACGAGGCTGTCGGTGACCTCGGGCAGTTCCTCCACGATCCGGTAGAACTCGCTGGTTCCCATCCGGACGCCGCCCCGGTTCAGCGTGGCGTCCGACCTGCCGTAGATGACGCAGCCGCCGTCGGGCAGGTTCATGATCCAGTCACCGTGCCGCCAGACCCCCGGGTACTGGGCGAAGTAGCTGGCCGCGTAGCGCTCCCCGCTCTCGTCGCCCCAGAAGCCGACCGGCATCGACGGCATCGGCACGGTCAGCACGAGCTCGCCGACCTCACCCACCACCGGCCGACCCGCCGCGTCGAACGCCTCGACCTTGGCCCCCAGACATGCCCCCGCGATGATCCCGCTCCGCACCGGCAGAAGCGGACAAGGCCCCACAAATCCCGTACACATATCGGTCCCCCCCGAGAACGACCCGAGCACGAAGGAACATCGCCGCCGTCGCGGGCCCGCGACGTCCGCGTAGACCCAGTCGTAGGCCTCGGGAGGGAGCGGGGAGCCGGTCGAGCCGACGCCGCGCAGCCGCGCCAGATCGACTTCCGCGGCCGGGTGCAGGCCGGCTTTCATGCAGGTCACCAGGTACGGCGCGCCGGTGCCGAAGTAGGTGACGCCGAGGTCGGCGGCCAGCCGCCACAGCTCGCCGGTGCCGGGATGGACGGCGCTGCCGTCGTAGGCGACCACCGTCGCCCCGGCCAGCAGGCCGCCCATCAGGTAGTTCCACATCATCCAGCCGGTCGTGGTGTACCAGAAGAACACGTCGTCCGGGCAGATGTCCTGGTGCAGGCACAGGGCCTTGAGGTGCTCGAGCACGATGCCGCCGTGCCCGTGCACGATCGGCTTGGGCAGCCCCGTCGTGCCGGAGGAGTAGAGCACCCACAGGGGGTGCGCGAACGGTACGTCGTCGAACTCGGTGCGGGCCGCGACGCCCGGCCCGGCCAGGTCGGCCAGAGCGGCCCAGGCCGTGGTCGGCACCGGCAGGTCGGGGTGCGTCGCCGCCGTGCCGATGTAGTCGACCATGATCACGCTGCGCAGGCCGGGCAGCGCCGCGGTGATCGCGGCGAGTTCCTGCCGCCGGTCGAACGTCTTCCCGCCGTAGGCGTAGCCGTCGACCGCGATCAGCACCTTGGGCGTCACCTGCGCGAACCGGTCGACCACGGCCCGCGAACCGAAGTCCGGCGAGCAGGAGGTCCAGATCGCGCCCAGGCTGGCGGTCGCGAGCAGGCCGATCAGCGCCTGCGGCGAGTTGGGCAGGTAGGCGGCGACGCGGTCGCCGCGTTGGACCCCGAGTGCGAGCAGCGCGGCCCGGACGATCGCCACCTGCTGGTCAAGCTCGGCGTAGCTCAGGCTGCCGTCGTGACCGGCCTCCGACCGGTACACGACGGCCGTCCGGTCCGGGTCCGTGCCGGCCGCCCGGAGTGCGTTGCGCGCATAGTTGACGCTAGAACCGGAGAACCAGGTGACGGCAGGCATTGGCCCGCCCGCGATGACCGGCCCGTCGCCGCGGTTGCCGAGCACGCCGAAGTAGTCCCAGATGCTGGACCAGAACGCGGCCGGCTCGGTGACCGACCACTGCCACAGGCCGGCATAGCCGCGGCCGGGCGAGCCGCGGCCGGGCGAGCCGCCGCCGGGCGCCACGCCGCGGTGGGTCTCCAGCCAGCGGGCGTAGTCGGTGATCCTGGCCCGCTCGATGTCGGCCTCGGTCGGTGCCGACAGGGTCGCACCGTACCCGCGTCCGGCGCTCAGGCTCCCGCCGTCGGCGGGGTGGTCCGCCTCACGCGTCATCGAAGTGTTCCCGTCGCACTTCACCGCCCCTGATCGGATTGACTGGACGTTTATACCAGTATGAAACCTCGCCGGGGACCGCCGACCGTCAGCCAACCCGCCGATCATCCCGCTGATACCGGCGCAGCGCCACAACCGCCCAGACCGCCTCGACCACGCCGAACGGCCAGGCCCCGGACAGGAACCCGTAGCTGCTCGCCAGCAGGCAGCCGCCGGCGAAGGCGAACACGAACCGCGGATGCCGCCCCTCGAGCGCGTACATGGTCATCATGAACGTCAGCGCGAGCACGCCGTACGCGGTCAGGCCCCAGCCGCTCACCGGCTGACCGCCGCCACCACCCGCGACGTGTCGGACAGGTCCGCCAGGACCGGATCGGCGCCGGCGTCGCGCAGCTCGCTCACCGTCGAGCGCCCGGTCGCCACGCCGAGGCAGCGCACGCCGGCCACCCTCGCCGCGGCCACGTCCCTGACCGAGTCGGCCACGTAGACGGCGCCGGCCGCACTGAGCTTGACCCCGTACTTCTCGGTCGCCAGCGCCAGCGACCGCAGGATCTGCGTGCCCTTGGGGTAGACCTCGGACCCGTAGCCGCCGATCCCGAGGTCGAGGTATCGGTCCAGCTCGAAGGCGTGCAGCTTGTGCGCGGCGTTCTGCCTGATCGCGCCAGTGAGCACCGTCTGGATCACGCCGGGCAGCCGCGACACGGCGGCGAGCGCCTCGCGGGCGCCTCGCAGCGCCCGGCCCTGCCTGGCCAGCAGGTCGCTGCGGGCGCCGAACGCGGTGGCGAGCTCGGTCGCGTACCTGGCCAGCAGGTCGTTCGCCTCGGCGTGGCCCGCCCGGCCCGCCGCCCCGGGCACCACCTCGTTCAGCGCCAGCGACTCGAAGAAGATCTCCGAGTCGCTGGCCCCGGCAAGCTGCGGCAGGGCGACCAGCGGGCGGCCGGTGACGCGCCTGAACGCCTCCGCGTACGCGTCCCTGGACACCCTGGCCACGTCCTCCAGGGTGAGGTCGATGTTCCACAGGACGAGGCGGTAGATGATGAGCCTCCGATGCATGAATCTGGTCGGCTCAGGCGCGGCGGCCGATATCGCGCAAAGTACTACAGCGAGCGGCTAGCCCATGTGCGGATAGCGATAGTCGGTCGGCGGGGCGAACAGCTCCTTGATCGTGCGGGCATTGACCCACCTGGTCAGGTTGAACAGGGATCCGGCCTTGTCGTTGGTGCCGCTGGCCCGGGCCCCGCCGAACGGCTGCTGACCGACGACCGCGCCGGTGGGCTTGTCGTTGATGTAGAAGTTACCCGCCGAGAACCGCAGCGAATCGGTCGCGGCGGCGATCGCGGCGCGGTCGGTCGCGATGATCGAGCCGGTCAGCGCGTAGGGGGCGATGTCGGCGGCCTGCGCGACGACCGCGGCGTAGTCGGCGTCGTCGAAGACGTGCACGGCCAGGATCGGCCCGAAGTACTCGGTCGTGAACACCTCGTCCGCGGGGTCGGTGCACTCGAGCACGGTCGGCCTGACGAAGTAGCCATGCGAGGCGTCCGTGGTGCCGCCGGCCAGGACCGTTACCGAAGGCCGCGACCTGGCTCGGTCGATGGCGTCGGCGTGGGTGTCGAAGGCGGCCTGGTCTATGACGGCGCCCATGAACACCGACAGGTCGGCGGCAACGTCTCCCATGGTGAGCGACTCGACCGTGGCGACGAAGTCGTCCTTCATCGTGCTCCAGACGCTCCGCGGGACGTAGGCCCGCGAGGCCGCCGAGCATTTCTGCCCCTGATACTCGAATGCGCCGCGAACCAGCGCCGTGCGCAGGACGTCGCGGTCGGCAGAGGGGTGGGCGACCACGAAGTCCTTGCCGCCGGTCTCGCCGACCAGCCTGGGATAGCTGCGGTAGCCGGAGATGTTCTCCCCCACCGTCCGCCACAGGTGCTGGAACGTGCCTGTCGAGCCGGTGAAGTGAACTCCGGCCAGGTCAGGGTGCGGCAGGGCGACCCGCGAGAGGTTCCGGCCACCGCCGGTCACCATGTTGATCACGCCGGGTGGCAGGCCGGCCGCCTCGAGCAGGCGCATCAGGAAGTGCGCGGAGAACTGCTGCGTGTGCGACGGCTTCCAGATGACGACGTTGCCGAGCAGGGCGGGCGCGGTGGGCAGGTT
>WNGJ01004590.1_pt1 | contig 14396 bp, 14 predicted proteins | sample 5400611 | NCBI WGS metagenome assembly WNGJ01 (sample SAMN13153375, study PRJNA577476) | soil metagenome | isolation source: 40 cm soil or saprolite under Garry oak tree replicate 1 | place: USA:California | collected 2016-06-15 | reverse complement strand
TGAAGCGGGATGCGGGATGCGGGATGCGGGATGCGGGAATTACTTCTTCGCGATCGCAATCACGCTTCGCGAAGTCAGCATCCTCAGTGACCACACGTCTTCGAGGATCGAAGCGTTTTCCGAGACGACGTCGGGCTTTCGCCGGTTGAGACGCGCTCGAAGAAGCTGATTCCCGATCCAGATCACGGGCCCGCAGACGATCAGGAGCAGCCGCGCCGAGAGCTTGAACCGATCGTACTCGACCGAAGTCGAGACAAACCCGGCGCGGCGCAGCTGGTAGGCGAGATAGTAGTAGGGTACAGGATTGATGTGGCCCGAAGTGTGAACCGGATCGGCGCTCGACAGCAGCAACGGATCGAACAGCACCGCAAAACCGGAGTGAAGATATCGCCACCGGGAATTGACGTTGAGCACGTTGGGAGTGCTGACGAGAGCGATTCCGCCCGGTCGCAGAATCCGGAAAAGCTCGCGCGCGAACGCGAATTGATTCTCCACGTGCTCGACGACCTCGAGGCTGCAGGCAATGTCGATGGAGCCGTCCTCGTACGGCAGCCGACCGTCGGGTGCGATGCGTTGGCAGGCGATCGCTGGGTAACGGAAATACTCGGGAAAAATGTCGCACGCGGTGATGACATCGGACGGGGCAAGACCAAGCCTCGATTCCACGTGCTGTCCGATTAGCTGGGAGAAAAAACCTTCTCCCGCACCGATATCCGCGACTCTCACTCCCGGCTTTACCAGTGGCAGGACCAGCTGCATGATCTTGTCGTTGGTGCTGCGGTGGGAGATCGGACGAATTTCAGCAGCCGTGATAGTCGTAGTCATTTCGGGAAAGAATGGAAGTCAGGACCAGCGCAGCACGATCTTGCCAAATGTCTGGTTGGATTCCATCAACTTGTGAGCCTCACGTATTTCCTCGAACCGGAAGACTCGATCGACGACGGGCTTGATGCGCCCTGCGTCGAAGAGCGGGACACCACGTTCCGAGAAATCGCGCGCCAGCGCAATTTTCTCTTCCGGCGGCCGTGAGCGCAGCATCGTGCCCACCATTGTGAGTCGTTTCCTGAGCAGCGTACCCATGTTGAATTGGGCGTTCGCCCCGGCGGTAAGGCCGACCACGACAATGCGGCCGCGCAGGGCGAGCACGCGCAGATTTCCATCCAGATAATTTCCGCCGACGAGATCCATGAGCGCATGCACGCGCTCCGGTCCGATTGCCGTCTCCACCTGCGCCACCCAATCCCCACGCGCTGAATCGATCGCGACATCGAGGCCGAGCTCTTTCGCGCGGTCGAGCTTTCCGGCCGAGCGCGCGGTGCCGACCACTCTCGCTCCCGCCACCCGCGCCAGCTGCAGACTCGCCGTTCCGACGCCGCTACCAACAGCGTGAATGAGCAGCGTCTCGCCAGACCGCAGATCCAGTCGGTTGAAGAGCGCGTCGTACGCGGTAAGAAACGCTTCCGGTATCGCGGCAGTCTCTTCCCACGACATCGACCGCGGAGCCGGCATCGCCTCCCGCTCGTGCACGCATAGGAATTCGGCGTGGCCTCCACCGCCGACGATTCCCATGACACGGTCTCCGACATTCCATAGACTCGCCGCCGGGCCGAGCGCGTCGACTTCACCGGCGTATTCCATCCCGATGATATCGGCCGGCACTCCCGGTGGAACGGGATAGTTTCCCTGGCGCTGCAGTATGTCGGCGCGGTTGAGCGCGGAACCTCTCACGCTCACCCGAATCTGCCCAACACCGGGCTCTGCTGTCGGACGTTCGAGTACCTCGAGCACCTCCGGCCCGCCCGGCCGCGTGATGATAACTGCTTTCATATCGCCTGAAATTACACCATACAAAAAACAACGGCCGGCTCGAGTGAGCCAGCCGTTGTCTGGAGGAAGTCAGTCAGGCCGTAGGGAAGTCAGGACGTAGTGAACTAAGCACTGCCAACCACCCCTCTCAAGCCTCGCAGCCGTTCTGTTGTCCTTCTCGCCCTCGCACGTGTTCTTTTGTCGTTCTCTCTACCGGACTTTATTGCCGTTCGGATCCCACACCTCGACCGTCCCCAGATTCCTCGCCCTGATCGGCGCCTCGATCTTGGACAGGTCACCAGCCACGACGACAACGAGATTGTCGGGCGTCAGCTTGCCCGTGGCGACACGACGCACATCGTCCGGCGTTACAGCCGCCAGCCGCTCGCGATAGGTCGTATAGAAATCCATCGGCAGACCCCAGACTATCAGATTCTGAAGCCGGCCGGTGAGACCCTGCACACTCTGTACTGCATTCGGGAATCCCGAGACCAGGTTGTTCACTGCACCCTGGAGCTCTGGGGCCGGAACCGGCTCGACAACGATGCGCCGGTACTCGGCGATCGCCTCCGCCAGAGCCGAATCCGTCGCGCTGGTTCGCACCTCCGATTGCACCTGGTACGCACCCGCACCCGGTCTGAGATCGAGGCCGCTGAAGATGCCGTAGGTGTATCCATGCTTCTCGCGCAGATTCGTGTTGAGACGCGAGCTCACCGCGCCCCCGAGCACGTGATTCAAGGCGAGCATCGAGATGTAGTCCGGGTCGGTGGCCTGGAATCCAGGTTGACCAATGATCACAGACGACTGAACCGAGCCTGGACGATCGACGAGAATCACCCTGGTTCCGGCACTCTTCCGGGCTGGATTGGCAACCGGCGCCATCGTCGCGCGCGTCGCGGTCCATGCCCCGAACGCCTGCTGCGCCACAGACCGCGCTTCAGCGGGAGTGATATCCCCGACCAACAACAGCGTCGCTGCCGCCGGCGCGTACATCGTACGTTGCCAGTTCACGACATCGTCGCGGGTCAACGCTCCAATCGTGGTCAGAGTTCCGGCCGGTGGACGCGAGAAAGGCGCGGTGCTGTCGAACGCGGCGCGAATGAATGCATCCGACGCCAGACCCGACGCGCGCGCATGACTCTGCTGATAGGCCGCCAGCGCCTGGTTCTTGACGCGAATGAACTCGGTTGCCGGGAAGCTCGGCGAGGTCACCGTCTTCGCCGCGATCTGCATCGCCTGCGGGAAAACGTTCTTCAGTGCGACGAGATCGGCGAACGACGCATTGAAGTTGGCGCTGGTGAAGTACTGCGCGCCGAGTGCGTCCATCTGCCGCGCGATCTCGGCGCCGGTCATGTCGGTGGTGCCCTCGGAGAGCAATCTCCCCGTCAGCGACGCGAGACCGTTCTTCGCGGCAGGCTCGCGCATCGAGCCGGCATCCAGAATCAAACGACCCTCGATGACAGGCAGCGTGTGCTTCTCGACCAGAATGACCTTGAGCCCGTTGTCGAGCGTGAACTGCTGCACGCTCGGAAACACGTACGGACGCAATGGTCCCGGTGGCGGCGGCTGAACCGTTTGCGCGACCGCAATGCTAGCGAGAGCTCCGATCGCCAACGAAAGCGTCGCGATCTCTTTTGTGAATTTTGCGGGACGCATTAGGGAACCCTCGTCGTAGTCGGTGAAGCCGCCTTCTTCGGCGGGACATAAATCAGAACGACGCGATTCTCGGGAACGATCCGCTCATGCGCCAGCGCGTTGAGATCGTTGAGCGTCACGCGGTCGTACTCGCGCAGTACGGTGTTGACGTGGTTCGGATCGTGAAAATACGTCCAGCCCTCCGCCAGACGATCGGCACGTCCACCGAAGCCACCGGTCGTCTGCAGTCCGTTGACGAACGCAAAGCGCTCGGAAGCGCGCGCGCGATCGAGCTCGCCCTGTGTGAAGCTGCTTGCTCCCGCCAGCTCCGCGAGAAGAGCGACCTCGAGTGAGTCGGGATTGCTGCCAGGCTTTCCCGTCGCGGTGAAGACGAGCATGTCGGCACCATCGACCAGTTCGAAGTTTCCGCCGGTGACGCTCGTGGCGATCTGCTGACGTCGGACGAGCGCGTCGTACAAACGGGATGAGCGTCCACTTCCTATTACGTCTCCGAGGAGCGAGACAACGGGAGCGCGACTGTCCTTGACGGATGGGACCCTGTACCCGACGTAGATTGCCGGCGCCGGGACCTGCGAGTCGAGGACGACGTAACGCTGCTGATGCCCCACGATCTCGGGCAGCTTCATGTTGGCCAGGGCCGGAACCATGGGACCGCGCGGAATCGGGCCGAAATACTTGCGCACCATCTGCTTCGCCTGCGGCACATCGATGTCGCCCGCCACGACCAGAACCGCATTGTTGGGCGCGTAGTATGTCTTGAAGAAGTTTTCGACGTCGGTGAGACTCGCCGCTGAAAGATCGGCCATCGAGCCGATGACGTCGTGATGATAAGGGTGTCCCTCGGGGAAGAGCGCCTCTTCCATCTTCTCGGGCCACGTGCCGTAGGGCTGATTGTCGATTCCCTGGCGGCGCTCGTTCTTTACAACCTCGCGCTGGTTATCCAGCTTCGCCTGATCCATTGCATCGAGCAGAGTGCCCATCCGGTCGGCCTCGAGCCAGAGCGCCAGCTCCAGCTGATTCGACGGCAGCTGCTCGAAGTAATCCGTTCGGTCCCAGCTGGTAGTACCGTTGATATCTGCGCCCCCTCTCCCACCCGCCGCCTCGAGAAGAGCGAAATGTTGCCCTTTGGGAACGTTCTTTGAGCCCTGGAACATCATGTGCTCGAACAGATGCGCGAACCCGGTGCGGCCGGGCTGCTCTACTTTCGATCCGACGTTGTACATCAGGAGAACAGCGGCGACGGGCGTCGAGTGATCGACGTGGTAGATCACGTTGAGCCCGTTGGGGAGCGTCTCCTTCGTGTAGTCGACGCGCAGCTCCGGGCTCTTCCCCGCCTGCGACTTCTTGCCGACCTGCGCACCTGCTGCGCTGGTACCGGCAAGGAACAACAGAGAGACCGCAACGTAGCGGAGTCTCATTCGACCTCCATTCGATTTTGGATGCCGGCGCTGGACGGGAGCTGCCGGAGGGACACCTAAAGTAGAAGGTTGGCCTTTTAGTCGAAAGAGGCGGATTATGGGTCGGCATGCCGGCATCCACAACACCGAAGCAGGGAGCCCTTAACTTGGCAGCCCCTTAGCTGCGAGCCTTCATACTGGCATGACAGGCGCGTAAAACCCGTTTGGCGGAATCTCCAGCGCCAAAAGACAAGCTCCCAGCTTAAAAGCTGCACAGCTTTCAGCTCCCTGCTTCGGTTCTGTGGATGCCTGCATCGATCCCTACGGCAAATGCCCTTATTCGTACCTGAGCGACTGAATCGGATCCAGGCTAGCCGCCCGCCGAGCCGGCCACACGCCAAAGAGTATCCCCACGAACCCGGAAAAAAAGAACGCCAGGAGAATCGACGACGGCGACACCGACGTGTTGAAGTTTCCGAACTTCGCGAGCGCCACCGCACCCAGATATCCGAAAATGATCCCACCCACGCCGCCGAGCAGGCACAGTACCACCGCCTCGATCAGGAACTGCAGCAGGATGTTCTTGGGCGTCGCGCCGAGCGCCTTCCTCACACCGATCTCGCGCGTCCTCTCCGTAACCGACACCAGCATGATGTTCATGATGCCGATTCCGCCGACAAGGAGACTCACCGCCGCGATTCCGGAGAGGAGGAAAGTGAAGATTTGCGTCGTCTCACCGAGCGTGTTCAGGAAGTCGGCCTGACTACGAATCTGGAAGTCATCGGGAATTCCGACCCGCAGTCTGTGCGCCTTGCGCAGCGTCCGCTGGATCGCCGCCATCGCCTGTGGAATCTCCGCCTCGGACTGAGCGAGCACCCCGATCTGCCGCAGTCGATCGCTACCGAATACGCGAAACTGTGCGGTGGTGATCGGGATCAGAACCTGGTCGTCCGGATTTCCGAATCCACCCGAGTTTCCCTTGCTCGCCAGTACGCCGAGTACCTCGAACAGAAATCCGCCGATGCGGACGTTTTGCCCGACGAGACTCGCGGCGGGCACGCTTAAATTGTCCGGAATCGCCGCGCCGAGCACGGCCACGCGGCGGCTCGCGCGGTCATCGCCCTCGGTGAACATCTTCCCTTCCGCGATCGTGTACTTCCGGACATCGAGGTAGTTGGCGGTCGTCCCCAGAACCGTGGTGTTGGTGTTGGTGTTCAGATATTGGACCTGAAGCTGCTTTTGCATCTCCGGCTCTACCGCCGCGACCGACGGCCCCGCCGAACCCAGTGCCTTCGCGTCCGCGACCGTCATCGGCGCGCGATCATTGCCCGAAGACACTCCGCCTGGAGCGAAGATCTGTCCCGGCTGAACGGTCAGCAGTGTCGTGCCCAACGCCGCGATTCGTGCGTTCACGGACTGCTGCGCTCCGCGTCCAAGCGCGACGACCGTAATCACCGCGCCCACACCGATAACCACACCGAGCATCGTCAGGAACGAGCGCAGCTTATTGGCTCTCAGCGCGCCGAGCGCTACCCCGATCGTTTCTCCGAGCAGCATCGAAGTATCTCCTTATTGTCCGGGCGGCCGCCCACCACCGCCGCCGCCGCCGCCGCGCGCACCGCCTGCTGCGCCACCACCAGCAGCACCGCCAGCGGCGGGAGTTGTCTGTTGCTGCAGACCTCCACCCGTCCCAGCCCGCACGCGAGCTTGCAGTTGCTCACGCTGCGCCTGCAAGACCGCCGGTCCGAGAAGCGCAACCTGCTGCCCCTGCTGCAGGCCGTTCAGAATCTCAGTGTAGTCGAAGTCGCTGACTCCAACCCGGATGACATGCGGCTCGTATTTCTCGCCGGTCTTTACGAACACTATCATCGGTCCACCAGTGCGGCCACCGGCGCCGCCAGCTGCTCCCCCGCCTGCAGCGCCGCCGCCACCACCGCCGCTGGCTCCGCCTCCACCTTGGCGACTGAATCCGCCGCCGGCGGCACCGCCGGCTGCGCCACCTCCGGCGCCGCCTCGTTGGCCAAATGAGGATGGAGTTCCCGAAGCCGTTCCGCCTCCGCCCCCGCCCCGCCCGAATCTGCGGCCACCAGTCGTATCGCCCGCGGCCGAAGGCGTCGACGACGCAGTGCCACCACGCCCGCCCCCCCCACGAGCCTGCCTGGCCGCGGCAATCACCTTGTTGATCGAGTCGGCACTAATTCCGAGCACCGGGGCCACCGTCGCCGCGTCGCGCGAATTCCTGATCGCATCACTCGGCACCGCGAGCACGTTGTCACGACGCAGAATGTCCATCACCACCTGTCCATTCATGCCTGGCATCAGCGCGCCATCGGCGTTGTTGAGACTCACGAGAACCGGAAACATCGTCACGCTCGATTGCACCACTGCTTCCGGCTCGACCTGTTCGACAATGCCGACGAATCTCCGATTCGGAAACGCGTCGACGGTCACGGTTGCGGTCTGGGCCGGCTTGACGTTGCCGATGTCAGTCTCGTTGACGAACGCGCGCATCCTGACTTTGGTCAGGTCGGCCATCTTCAGAATAGTGGTTCCACCACTCGCCGACGTCGTAGCCGAGGTGATTACCGTCCCTACTGACACCGGCCGCTCGATGATGGTCCCGTTCGTCGGCGCCTGGACCGTAGCGTCTTCCAACCGGACTCTCGCGATCGAGAGATTCGTCCGCGCGTTTATGAAAGCAGCATCCGCCTGTGCGAACGCGACTGTCGCCGCCTCCATCTCCACTGCGGTGATGATCTTCTGTTTGTACAGCTCGGCGGATCGATTGCGCTGCGCCAGCGCCACCGCCCGCGCCACCGTCGCCGAGCTGAGACTCGCCTGTGCCTGGTCATATTGATTCTGGACATCGCGCGGGTCGATCTGAACCAGCAGATCGCCGACGTGCACGTACGAGCCGATATCGACGGGCATCTTGATGATCGTGCCGGAAGCCTTCGACTTTACTTCGACGACGTTAATCGGCTCGACGGTTCCGTTAGCCTGGGCGCTCAGTACGATGCTCCGCCGCTCGACCGGCGCGGTCTCGATCACCAGCGCGGGATCCGTACTCTTGTTGCACGCGCCGAGCGCGAGTACGAACGCGATCGCACCGACTTTTGACCACTGTCGACGAAGGTTTTCTTTCATTTGATTGCTGGAAGCTCTGGCCACGAACATCACTGGAGGTCTCGTCCGATGAGCGCTTCCAGCTGCGCCCGTGCGATCCTGTAGTCGTACCGCGCCTGAATCAGCGCCTGCTCCGCCGTCGCCAACGCCGCCTGCGAGGTAATCAGGTCGAGCAGCGTCGAGGCTCCGATGTTGTAACGCTGTTGCTGGACACGCACGTCTTCTTCCGCCGCCGCGACCGACGCGACGCCCACCGCGACGCGCTGCGATGCGCCTCGCAGCGCCCCGATGTTCTGCGTCAGAAGCTGTACCTGCCCGAGCTGCGTATCGCGGAGGCTCGCCTGTGCGTTGACCTCGCCGACCTTCGCACTCACAACCTGCTGCTCGCGCTGGAAATTGTTGAAGATCGGATAGGAAAGAAACAGGGAGAAACGTCCGCTATAAGTGAATGGATCGTTGCCGAGCCCGAACCGCGGGTCGGTTCCGCTGCCGGTGCGTGAAAAGGCGGCGCTCAGCGAAGGAAGGTACGTCGCTTTGGACGCTTTCACGGCTGTCTTCGACGCGTCGAGACTGGCCTCTGCCTGTTGTACCGCCGGTCCGACCAGAGCCAGCTGCGCCAGCTGCGCACTATCCGGCAGCGCCGCCATGTTCTCCTGGACCGACGCTGGGTCGGCCGTCACCGGCACCGGTGATCCGACGAGTCTGGTGAGCGCGGCGTCCGCCGATTCTTTATTGGTTTGGGCCGTGATCAGCGCCAGCTGCGCGTTTCCCACCTGAACCACCCCGCGCAACGAATCCGAAAGAGTTGCCACGCCGGCGCGCACCTTGGCGATCGATGTCTTGAACTGCTCGTTCGCCTGCGCAATTTGCAGCTCCGCCGCATCCTTGCTTTCGATCGCAGCCAGCACGGCGTAATACTGCTGCTTCACGCTCAGCGCGACGTTATACTTGACCGCCACCCGATTCGCTTCCGCCGCGGCGATGTTGGATTTCGCGGTGCGCAGGTCGTAAAGCCTCTGTCCACCGTCAAAAAGCGTCATGTTGAGCGAGAGGCCGGTGTTGTTGGTCGGCTTCTGCGTCACGGTGATTTCCTCACCGTTCGAGTTCAGTCTCGTCCCGCCCCCGCCCAGCTGAACGACGTGCCCGGCGCTGAGCGTTGCGTTCGGAAGAATTGCGCCGACCGCGGAGACCCGAGCTGCCTTGCTATTTCTCTCGGTTCCCTCCGCCTGAATCGCCAGCGGAGAATTCTGCTGGGCCATGCGTATGGCCTCGTCCAGCGAGATCTTCCGCGCGCTGTCCGGGGCTCGGGCGAGGCCGGGCTGGAGGCCCGGTTTGAGGACTTGAGCTCCCAACGCGGGGGCCAGAAATACCAGAGCAATGGCCGAGAGTATTCTCGTCGGCGTTTTGAGTTCGAGCGACATATGACCGAGCACGGGAGCCGGTTGAAAACGAAAGGCCGCACCAGACAAGCGGCCCTTCAATAAGTACGCCCAACTCGGACATTATGCTGCGGACCAGTCAGTCCTGCAGCGGCCGCCGCGCTCTATAGCGCCCTAGCGTGTAACCGTCGCCAGCATCCTCTGTCTGAGCACCGACAGGCGCTTTCTCCCCGACCCATCCATGACCGTGTCGCCCACCTTCACGATCACCCCGCCGAGGATGGCCGGGTTGAGCGAGATGTGGGGCACCACCCGCTTGCCGAGCAGCCGCGCCAGCTGCCGCGCCAGCTCTTCCCGCTCGGTCTCGCCGGTCTCGCGCGCGACGGTGACGTTGGCGTGTACGCGATTCTCGGATTCGTCGATCAAATTTCGGTACTCCGACGCTATCTCCGGAATCAGCATTTGCCTTCGTTTGCTTATCACGGTCTCCAGAAAGCGAAGAAAGAGTGGCGGAACACGGCGCCCGAGCGCCTTCTCCAGAATCTCGATCTTGTGCGAGGCCGAGAGCTTCGGCGATTCGAGGAAAGTCTTGAGCGTATGGTCCTCGCGCATCGCGACCGAGATGGCGTCGATGAGCGCGCCCCACTGCTCCACGTCACCGCCACCGCCCCTGCGGGCAAGCGTCAGCAGCGCCTCGGCGTAGTTGCGCCCGATCCCCTCGGCGTTCATCCGCGCTTCGCCTCGGCGGCCGGAATCGAGGAGAGGAAGGACTCCACGATCTTCCGGTTCGACTGATCGTCGAGATTCTTCTCGATCACCTTGCTGGCACCGGCTATCGCCAGCTCGATCGCCTCGCGACGCAGCTCCGCGATCGCCTGCTCCTTCTCGCGCCCGATCTCGGTGCGCGCCCGCTCCAGCATCTGCTGCTGCTGCTGGTGCGTCTCCTCTATCATCTGTGCACGCAACTTTTCGCCGATCTGACGCCCTTCGACGATGATCTTCTGCGCCTCGCCTCTGGCCGCCTCGATCTGGCGCTGCTGCTCGGCAAGGGCGCGCGCCGCCTCCTCGCGATCACGCTTGGCTCCCTCGATCGCTTCTTCCAACGCCTTTTCGCGCGCTTCGACGGCGGCTGTGATCTTCGGGAACACGAGCTTCCCGAGAATAGCGAACAGAATAAGAAAGACGACGAGCGTCCAGAACATGAGGCCGCCGTTGAGCGACAGAAGATCGCCCGACTGCGCGGATTCTTCCGGAGCCACCTGGGCGTGCTGAAGCAATGCGAAGATGAAAGTCATGGTTGCGTCGTGTTAAGCGGACCGGGTCCGCTGCGTTGGCGTGCTGAGAATGTCGGGCAGGATCGCGGCGGCAGTGTTGAGCCGCCGCGATCGACGCCCACTTAGAACTTGAACTTACCCTGGATCAGGAACGAGATGACGACCGCGAACAGCGCCACTCCCTCGATGAGCGCGGCGAAGATGATCGCGCCAGTCTGAATTCGTCCCGCCATCTCCGGCTGCCGCGCCATTCCATCCATTGCCTGGCCTGCCAGACGCCCGATACCGATGCCGGCGCCGATTACGGCCAGACCAGCGCCAATGCCCGCGCCGAGCATCGCCCAGGCTCCCGAATACTGAATGTTGAACGTACCGGGCTGGGACACCGCCTGCGATGCTGCCTGCAACAGCGGAAAGATCGAAACCATTTGAAAATCTCCTCTTGCGTCGTGATATGTCACGCTCGCGATCTCTCGATCGCCGTCCGTCAGCGAGGCTCTCGCCCCAACGGACCTCTCCAGCCCGCTCGGCTGGATACTTACGCGAAGTTGAGCAAGCTCCACGTCAGTGCGCACCTTCCCGGATCAGTCCAATGAAAACGCTGGACAAAAGCGTGAAGATGAACGCCTGCAGAAATGCGACAAACAGTTCGAGCACTGAGATGCCGAGCGCCAGTGCGACCGGCACAGGTACCAGGATCCAGGTTGCAAACGTGAAGATGAGACTGATGAGAGCTAGCAGCACGACGTGACCCGAGATCATGTTGGCGAAAAGTCGAATTGCCAGCGCAAAAGGCTTGGTGAACTTTCCGATGATCTCGATCGGGGTGAGGATGAAGGTGATCGGCAGCTTCATCGCCAGTGACATGTCGTGCGGCCAGAAAACGATGGTATTTATGTATCCCCAGCCCTGCGCCTTCATTCCCGCGAGCTCGATCACGATGAAGGTGACGATCGCCAGCGTCGCGGTGACCGAGATGTTTCCGGTAGCTGTCGACCCGTAGGGAACCAGCCCGAGCAGGTTGGCGAACAGGATGAAGAAGAACAGCGTCAACAGGTACGGCACATAGCCGTTGCCATGAGGGCCGACATTGGGGAGGATGACTTCGTTGCGCAGGTACAGCACCACCGCCTCCAGCCCGTTCCCGAAACCACTCGGCGCCTTTCCTTCGCGCGTTTTACGGTTGTGCGCGCGCAGCGCGAGCAGCGTGGTGACGATGCAGAGAAGCGCCGCGATCCAGAGCATCACGACATGCCGGGTAGGCGAGAGGTCGAGCGCAAAGCGGCCGATGTGAATCGGATTCCAGCGCGGCAGCTCGTACTCGCACACGAAGCCCGAGTGAAAGCACGGGTAGTCGAGGGTGTGCGCGTCGGTGATGTGCGGCGTGATGAAGTCTTTTTGGTCAGCGATCATATTCGAGCAGCAGCGGTTCGGCCATCATCGTCAGGAAGAAAAAAGTCACCAGACTCACCAGCGCCGCCTCGAGCGAGACGTTTATGATCCTCGCGATCGGCGCGTACAACACCAGCACGAAAAACCTCATCACCGCTCCAACCGCCCAGCGAATCAACAGCTCGCCGGGCGCGCCGTGTCCCGGCCGCGCCGGTCGCAGGAACGCGTAAGAGCCGAGTTGTACTGCGAAAGCCAGTCCAGCTGAAACGAGCATCGCGTGATGTTGATCGACCGTCCTGAAGTACGTCCTCAGGATGATTGTCGCGACGATGATCAGTGCCGCCGAGACTCCGGCGAAGTAGGCGAGCGCATTTCTCTCTTTCAACGCCGGCCCCGCCGGTCTTCGTCGTCCTGCTTCTGCGCCGCTGATATCTTGCGGTACATGCTGTAGAACGCCGCGCCCGCACCGACGAAAACGCCGATAATGGTGAATAACCCGTTGGTACCGAGGCGCTTATCGACCCACTGACCGGCGTAGAGAAAGACGATGATCGCCAACGCGAACTGAAATCCGACACCGGCGAAGTCAGCGCCGGAGAGACCCTTTTTCGAGCCAGGCTGGGTCCGCTCGTCGTCTTTCATTCCGCAGAGAAATTAACCGCTTGTGAAGATTTTCACAAGCAAGGAAGCGCCTTGTTTCCGAAGACAGCCCGAAGATTTGGACAGTCTCGCAAGTCCAAGCATCGCGCGCAGTTAGTCCGTGACTTCACTGTTGACCGCTCGTCTTACTAGCGATAAGTTCGGCATCTCACTTATGTGAGAATGACCCGCCCGCCAAGTACCGAAATCGCCAGGAAAAGAAAGAAGTAAATGGATAACCGCATCATTCTCCCCTTGCTGTGCGCAGCATCAGTCGCGTTCGCCGCGGCTCCTTTTTCCCACGACGAAAAACCAATTGCAACAACCAAGCATCACTCCAAGGAGCTGACTGCGCCGATCGTCACGACGTTCGACGTCACTCGCCCGAAGGATGATGCCGAGAAGCTTCGTTTCACGCTCAACGTGCGCAACAACACGTCGAAGATGCTCGAGCTGCGCTTCCCCGACGGACAGACCCACGATTTCGTGGTGAAGGATTTCGCCGGCAAGGAGATCTGGCGCTGGAGCGAGGGCCGCATGTTCACCTCGGCGATGCGCAGCGAGACCCTCAAGGGCAAAGGCGAGACGCAGTTCGGGGAGAACTGGGATACCAAGGGTCAGCACGGATCCTTTACCGCTGTCGCCATTCTCCGCAGCAACAACTTCCCCATCGAGACCAGCGTTCAGTTCATCCTGCCGTAGTTCGCGGCTGACGATCATGGAAATTGGAAACGCGCTCGAGAGAGCGCGTTTTTGCATCTTGTCATGGCGTGCTCGCTTTCGGCTTGTCGGCAAACGTCACCGGATTCCCGAACCGCCACTGACTGTGCTCCCGCTCCTTCATCGGAATGCCGAGCATGCTCTTGAACATCGGCATCAGCTCGCGCTGCGACGGCGTGACGATCGCACCCGCGATCTCCGGCTGCACCCAGAAGATTTTCCAGTACAACTTCTCCGTCGCCTTGGCGCTATCCAGCTCCGCCTTGCCCGCGTTGCCCTGCCCACGCGCCAGAAACTCGCCAAGCGAGGTGTAGATCGCTCGCACACTACTAGAATAGACGGAGTCGGCCTTCTGCAGCTCCGCCACCTGCGCCCTGGTGAGGAAGAGTGAGTCCGTCTGCTCGATGAGCAGCTTGTAGAGGTCAGACGTTTCCGACAGGTAGAACGCTGTCAGCGAATCCGCGGAGCGTCTCTCCCAGCCGCCTTTTGGCGCGCGTACCGGTTCTACTGCTCGACGCAGCTGCTGGAGATCAAAGTCAGTCGAGAGATTGAGCTGGAAGTCGATCACGATCCGGAACGGATTCCTGAACAGCGTCCGCCCGGGACGAGTGTCGGCGAAACGCGGGTTCACGTCGTAATTGAATCTTCCGTTGGTGGCATCGAACCCGCGCGGAACGAGCAACACGGGATCCGGCGTCGCCGGTGATCCCCACCCGCGCAAGGAATTTCCGTGCAGCAGCTGGTCGAGCCCCGCCTGCACATTCTGCAGATAGACATTGGGTGTCACTCGATTTCTCCACTTGCCCGGGATCGGAGGAATCCATTGCAGGTTGATCGACTCCGTCCATGGACCCCTGCACCCGTTCCTCGGGGCCACGCGCCCGAGATTGGCGTTGAGACACTCGCGTGCAGTGGACGAGCCATTCGCCAGCAGGGTGTGCAGCTGGCTGGCGAGATTCGCATCTCTTTCGAAAGCTGGATTCGGGATGTAGGCGCGGTCACCGCCG
>WNGJ01004587.1_pt1 | contig 14398 bp, 17 predicted proteins | sample 5400611 | NCBI WGS metagenome assembly WNGJ01 (sample SAMN13153375, study PRJNA577476) | soil metagenome | isolation source: 40 cm soil or saprolite under Garry oak tree replicate 1 | place: USA:California | collected 2016-06-15 | reverse complement strand
AAAACGCCGCGCACGAGTCTGGATGGGCAGGCAACCATCCGAACCCGCGAACGGCCCGAAGCCGTTGAAATTTGGAAAGCGCGGAAGGTCATCGACGAGCATTCGGATGAAGAGCTGTCGCTGACGCGGGTCGCGAAGTCGGTCCACATCAGCCCGAACCACTTGAGCGAGAAGTTCAAGGAAGTGACAGGCGTGAACTTCGTCCAATACGTCACCCGGACCCGTATCGGCAAAGCGCGCGTTCTTTTACGAGATTCGAACCAGCGCGTCAGCGAGATCGCGTTCGCCGTAGGCTTTCAATCATTGTCGCAATTCAATCGCGCATTCAAAAAGGTCACGCGGCAGACGCCCACTGGGTTTCGAGCAGAAGCTCGACAGTCATCAAACGCGGAGCCGAAGACGCCGCGGAATATTTTCCGTAAAAATGCGTAGTCAGAGAGGTCTATTCGTTGCCACACTCTGAGCCACCCAAGTCACCGTTGTGGTCTCCGCCCCTCAACACATCGAAACAGGAGGGAAATAATTATGGGCGTAACGAGGCGATCTTTTCTCAAATGTGGTGCAGGAGCCAGCGCTGCTCTGGCCCTGCCATGGACAGTGCGTCAAGCGTACGCAGACAGACCAGCGCGCAGCGTGCTGACAAAATACATTCAGCGGCTGCCCGTGCCAGGGAACGGAATCGTGGTCGCGACGCCCAGCGGAACGAACCAGTACGCATTCACGCAGAGGGAAATTGCACGACAACTGCATCCCAACCTGCCGCCAACGCCCTTCTGGGCCTACGACGACGGCTCGGGACTTGCGGGGCAAGCGGGTTCGTTTGGGATGGCGATAGTCGCGCAGCGCGGCACGCCGCTCGATGTCAGCTACACCAATGAGCTTCCTGAGACTTACCCCGACTGGATTCCGGTCGACACACGTTTAACCCCGCTCGGCAATGAAGTGCGCATGATAACGCATCTGCATGACGCTATTGTGGCGGGTAATAGCGACGGCAATCCGGCAATCACACCGAACGGGTTTGGCCAGGGTGACACGCAGACCGTTTACTATCCAAATGAGCAGCCGTCCACGCTGCTGTGGTTTCATGACCACGCGCTCGGCGCGACGCGCTTGAACGTGTTCGCCGGACTAGCCGCGGCGTATGTCCTCCGCGACGAGTTCGATACGGGCTCTGAGCCGAATCCGATAGGCATTCCCGGCGGAGCGTACGAAATTCCGCTCGTTATACAGGATCGCCAATTTAATCTGGATGGAACGTTTCTCTACCCGGCGAGCGAAATCGAAGGCGTAACTTGGATCGGCGAGTACTTCGGTGACGTTATGTTGGTCAACGGCAAGGTCTGGCCATTCCTCAATGTCGAGCCGCGCATGTACCGGTTCCGGATCTTGAACGGCTGCAATGCTCGCATCCTGAACCTCGACATCAGCGGCTTAGACTTCTGGCAGATCGGAGCCGATGCCGGCCTGTGGGATATTCCAGTCCGAACCAGACGTTTGGTACTGGCTCCGGCCGAGCGAGCCGACGTGCTTGTCGATTTCAGCAGGTTTGCCGGCGCAAGGTTCGTGCTGATGAATCACAGGCCGCCGAGTCCAGTCTCAAATCCAGCACCGCAACTGCCGCAGGTGATGCAATTCCGTGTCGGAAGAACCGTCACGCAGCCGGGACCAAGCGTCATTCCATCGAGTTTGCCCGGAAGCGCCGCCAACCTTGGCGATCCAGCCGTCACGCGCTACATCACGCTCAATGAGGTCGGCGCGGAGACAGCCGAATGGTTCCTGAATCTGAACGCGGCGCACTTCGAGGACCCAATAACAGAAACGCCGCAGGTCGGGACAATTGAGGACTGGGTTTACATCAACCTGACTGGCGACACGCACCCGCTCCACAACCACCTCGTCCAATTCCAAGTGGTCGGGCGAACGCCATTCGACGCGGAGGCCTATGAGGAAGCCTACGGTGGCCCGAATGGCGTCCCCGGCGGAATCGATCCAACTCCGTTCGCCACGGGACCGATGCAACCGCCTGATCCGACCGAGCGCGGTTTCAAGGACACAGTCAAAGCCAACCCGGGGGAGTTCACGACGATCCGTGCTAAGTATGATCTACCCACCGGCGTTACCGCGCCTCAGACTTACGTCTATCACTGCCACATCCTCGAACACGAAGATAACGACATGATGCGGCCTTACGCGGTTGTTCCCTAACTATTCAATTTCTAATCCTTCGACGACGGGCTATAAGACGCTCGTGCGAGGTACCGACCCGGCCGTGGCGCGAGCGGCAGCCTCGCGCACCCACGCATGCATTTTCTCACCGAACTCGGCGATGAACGCGAAGAGCGCTTCGTCCTGCACCGGCTTCGCAACGTGATCGGAGAGGCGGAAGGGTTTGTGCACGCGCGCGATAAGTGTTGTCCGCGTGATCTTGCGATCGAAATGCGCCACCACCACCGGAACAATCAGCGGTTCGGGATCAACGAAAACCGCGAGGCGGAAAGCCCCCGCTTTGAACGGCAGCGGAGAGCGCTCGGTCGAGGTGGATGCGCCTTCGGGACAGATCACTAGGTTCCGACCGTCGCGCAGGCAGAGCGCGGCGGTTTCGAGGAAAGCCCGCCGCCGCTGCTCAGCCAGTAGCCGCGGGTTGCTTTCATCTTCATCGACATGTTTTGCATAAACATAGATATATCCCAGACGATCGTAATACTTCTGGTGGCCGTATTCGTGGGGGTTCGACTTGCGAATGACGCGGACCGGCGGCTCGCCGTACTTCGGGCTGAGCACCATGCAGGAGACAAAGTGGGTGTCGAGCGTGAGCTGGAAATCGTTCGGCAACGTGTTCTCGGGATGATTGGCGAGGTGGTTCATGACGAAGATGTGCCCGGTCTCGGCAGGCAGGTTTTCCTCACCCTCAATGATGTGATCGAGGCGTTCGAACAGCCGGCAGAATTCCACGCAGCACCGCCGCCTCACCTCTTCTGGCGTCGCGTCTTCCGGCGCCGCGCTCACCGCTTCGTAGATTTGCTGGAGCCGGCGATAGACGTCCAGTTCTTTGCGGACGTTTTTGAGAATTTCGAGGCACATCCGCGCGAGACTGGCCTCGAGTGGGTCGCCGTGGTTGCGGAGGAGCTCGAGCGTTTGAAAGGCATCGGACAGAGTAAGCCTGCTCTCGAGATAAATGGGCAGCTTGTGCAGGGGCGACGTGACGCTGAGCTCGGAGGCGCTTTCCTCGAGTAGCGCGCGAATGGCGAGCGCCTCCTGCTCGTAGCGGCTGGCCACCAGCCGGATGCGCGCCTCCCGCAGCCGGTTGCCGAGTACCCAGAGGATACGCGTTATCAACTCAACTCCGAACCTTGGCATCTCTTCCGCGCGCCGCTCCAGCCATGACCGTTCGAATACCAGCAGGTGAGTGTCCTCGATGGCCGTCGCCGTGTCGCGATAATGATATGGCTCTACCATTGCCGACCACCCAACGACGCGCCCCGGTTCCGTCAGCGTCCGGATGAGGATGCGATCTTCTCCTGGTGTGCGCGGTGCGGTGAGTGCTTCGGGCGTCTCGAACGAGAGGCGCACCTGCCCGGCCACAATCATGTAGAGCGCCTCGGCAGGATCGTTCTCCCGCAGGATCACCTCGCCCGCCGCGACGCTCCGCATTCGCGCGTGCGCGGCAAGCGCGTCGATGTCGTCGGGCGCGAATGTCTCGAAAAACGGCGATTGACGAATAAGTTCGGTGGTAGATTTCATCAAGTGCCCGCCGTCGCCATCCCGCCCGAGGCCGCAGGCTTAACGAGAATATCGCGCGTCTGTTCGAGTCGATTGGCAAGGGTCGCAGCTACCCGCTTGAGCAACAAGTAGCCGAGACGCGGCTGTGTTTGCACCAGTTTCATGATGCTTTCGCGAGGGACCCGCATGATCTGGCAGTCCTCCTCACATCGGGTGGTGACCGTATAGCGATAGGGCTTCCGGAAAACCGACCAGCCGAGCAGCGCGCCCGGCTCGCGCATCGTCCCGACGAGAAGATCGTCCACGCCTTGAAAATGAATGTAAAACTGCACCACACCGGAAATCAGAAAGAACAGATGCTCGGCGGCGTCATGCTGCGACATCAGAATCCGACCGCGTTCCAGCGCGAGTACGGTCGAGTCGGCGGCGACCTGCCGGAGCGCCTCCGCCGGGAGTCCCTGAAAAAACGGGATCTCGACGACCTGTTCGACATGCATCGCACTCGGAGTATAGAAGAGCGGCCACGACGTCTGCAACCTCGCGAGGCGTCATGCGCATGTCATGAAACGCCGAATTCGCCCGACTCTAACACGCCCACCGGATTTCGAATCGTTCTGGGCGAAGACCTGCGAGGAGCTGAATGCAATCGACCCAGAGGTGCGCCGGATCCCCATGACCTGCGAGGGTCACCCGTCGCTTGAATTGTCCCAGCTCACTTTTCATTCGTTAGGCGGGGTTGAAGTTACCGGCTACAGCCTCGGCTGGTCGGATGATGCGCGGCGCCCGCTCGTCGTGCACAGCCACGGCTACGGCTCGCAGTGCGACATTCAGTGGAAATGGGCGGAGGCTGGATACAACGTGATGGGCATCGATATTCGCGGCTTTGGCCGCTCGGCGGCGGCCGTGCCTGCGCCTTCGCGGTGGGGCTATGTGCTGACCGGAATCGAGTCGCCCGAGACCTCCGTCCTGCGCGGCGCAGTTTGCGATTACGGCCGCACGATGCAGCTGGCGCGCGATCTCTTCGCGGGAGAGACCTCCCGACAGCTGACTTATGGATTTAGCTTCGCGGGAGGCCTCGCCCTAATGGCGGAAGCGCTTTGGGACATGTCGGACCTCCTCGTGCTGGGCGTCCCGACGTTCGGGTGGGCGGAGGGGCGATATTTCTTCGTCAAATCCGGTTCCGGAGCCGAGATCGCGCATTACCTCAAAGAGCGTCCGGAGGCCACCGAGGACATCATGCTCGTGCTCCGCTATTTCGACGCGGTGAACTTCGCTGGGATGGTTTCCTGCGAAACGCTCATAGGTCTGGGGCTCAATGATCCGGTGGTACCAGCGGAAACTGTCTATTCTATCGCGAACCATTTAGCGGCACCCTGGGAAATCATGGAATTTCCCGTGAGCCATACCGCGCTGCCCGAGGAGCAGCGATGGGAGGAATTTGAAACCCGCTGGCTAGCCTTGGGACGCGGGGAGAGTGAGCTGCGTCCTTTGCGCGTGGCTAAATCCCGCCGAAAGAACCTCGAGGGTGGTTGAATGATGAAAATCGCCGTCTTTAGCACCAATCCCTACGATCGTAAGTTCCTCGCTAGCGCGAATGACACGGAGGATGAGCTGCGCTTCTTCGAGCCTCGCCTAACGAGGGGTCGCGAAAGAAGCGAGTAAGTTTTTCGACGAACTGCTTGTTAGCAAGCTTTACGAGCCCGCAATCATATTCCACGCGCGACTCGGTGTCGAAAGTTTACTGCCACTCAGGTTCTCTCAAGCATCGCCCGATGATCAGCACATAGAGCGCCATCACCGCGACCACGCCGAATGCAATTACGTATTCCATTTTTGTTCACCTCAATTGTGTTACAGGTAAAGCTCGTCGGCCGCAGCGCAGAGTTGCGGCTTCCGCTCTTCAAGAGAACCTGGGGACGGATGGCCCCAGCGATCGCACCGGCAACCGTGCTCCTCGCTCCAGGCGTCAACTTCACTCGTTATCGGAATGTGACACGCGTTGTCAGCCGGTGGGTTTAGGTGCTTGGTAGCCGGACGACACGCAGCGAAATATTCATCCATTGTTAGAACCGTATCTGTTTTCATAACCGCTCCTTTCACACCTGAAGGATGCGGTGGTCGTGAGAAAGGCGCTCCACGGCGGTTGGCTTTTTCTGTGCATAAATTGCTGCCGTCAATTTCGGCGACTTGACGGCTGCCGGACAAAATCAGCCGACTAATTGGCAAGGGACGGAGAGCGCCATCGCGTCAGTCGCGGTTGATTATCTGCGGGGTGGTGAAGATGACGCACGCATATGAGTTCAAACCAGTTGGTTTTCGAGACTGCAGTCGGGCTGAGCCGGTCGAAATCTGGAAAGCGAGAAAATTCATCCACCAGTATTCGGATGACGAACTTTCGCTAACGAAAGTCGCTAATTTCGCTCACATCAGCGCCAATTACTTGAGCGAAAAGTTCAAAGAAGTGGCCGGTATAAATTTTGTCGATTACGTCGCACGAATACGCGTCGCCAAAGCGCGTGATCTCCTGCAGACCTCAAATCTTCGGGTCAGCGAAATTGCGTTCGCCGTCGGTTTCCAATCGTTGTCTCAGTTCAATCGCGTTTTTAAAAAGCTCACGCGAAGATCGCCAACGCAGTTTCGGACCGCTCACAACAAGCGCGCGAAGACTCATTAAGTATAGAGATTTCGCGGCAAAATAGCTTCGACATTTTTTCCGTAAAAATGCGCAGTCAACTTCGGCGACTCCTGAGATAACAATGCAAGTTGAGCCCTCTGAATCGATTTGCGGATCCAGTTTACTGCCTCGTGCGACTGATCGTTGGCTTGGCGTACGCATGTCATGGCGGCCAAAAGCTTTTCGGGTATCCCGGTGGCGGTCACGGGATGTCAGGGCTCGCATTTATCGCGGGCATCATCGAACTCGTCTGCGGATTTCTGATTGCGTTTGGGCTGTTCACTCGTGTCGCGGCGTTTCTCGCGAGCGGCGAGATGGCGATCGCTTATTTCATGTTTTACGTGGGAACGGTGCCCACGTTGGAGGCGAAGTTTTTTCCGATCATGAATGGAGGCGAACTCGCCTTGGTGAACTGCTGGATTTTCTTTTTCATGGTCTTTTACGGGTCGGGACAGTGGAGCATCGATGCGTTATGGCGCAAAGACAGAAGCAACGCACCGCCCACCTGATCGCTATGAAATCAAGAAAATCCGCTGCGAGTTGTTCGGGAGCACTGATCGCATTGGCAGTTTTCTCGATTAGCGGGTCGCCGCTGGCGCAAGGCAGCTCAGATTGGAAAGCTCCGCCCACCGCTGCCAATCGTCCCAACCCACTTGCGGGAAATGCCAACGCGACAGCGCTCGGCCAGAAGCTCTACGTTGCAAACTGCATGACCTGCCACGGTCCTTCTGGAAAAGGTGATGGCCCGGGCGGAGCTGCCTTAGAGAAAAAGCCAGCAGATCTAGGCGCGCGCATTAGAGCTGGCGAAACAGATGGGGCGCTCTTTTGGAAAATTACGGAAGGCAGATCACCAATGGTTTCGTGGAGAGGGTCTTTGTCGGAGACACAACGCTGGGAGCTCGTGAATTACATCAAGACCTTCGCGGGAAAATAAATGATTCGAGCAATCCCGATGATTGTACGACACAGGATCACGGGTGCTTTTGTCGCGCTGATTTGGTTATCCATTTCGTTTGTGGCTATGGCGCAAGATGTCGCTCTATCCCCGCCATCTTCCGACTATGTGTCGCGCGCCGAATACGACAAGCTAAAGGCGGAACACGAAGCGATGAAGCAGGAGCTGGACGCATTGAAAGCAACCGTCCAGCAAATGACCGCTCGCGCAGCGCAAGCTCCCGCTGAAGCGGCACCCGAGAAGGCCGTTAGCGAAGGGAAACAGGTTGTCGCTCCGGCGCCATCTGAAGCCGCCACGGAGGAACTGCGTCAAGAGGTGGAAACGTTGAAGGCACAAGTGAAGGAAACGTTCCCCGGAACGACGAAGTTTCTGCTCGCCGGTTATGGAACTGCCGGATTTACGGCGCGCAGCGGCGAGGATCCATTTTTCGACGCCGCGTTCAACGCGCTTTTTCTCTGGAAGATGACCGATCGGCTTTTCTTCGAAGGCGAATTGGAACTCGAGTTCGAAGACGAAGAGACAACGATCAATCTGGAAGTGGCGCAAGCCGCCTACCTTTTGAATGACTACATGACAATCGGTGTCGGGCGATTCCTTAACCCGATGGATTTCTTCGTCGAACGGCAACACATGAACTGGGTAAACAAACTTCCAGACAAGCCTCTGGCAGTTTATGACGGCTTGTTGCCGGAGTCGGAACTCGGCGGGCAATTGCGCGGTGTCATTCCGATCGGCCCCACTAAACTTGAGTATGTCGGCTTCGTCGCAAACGCACCCGGCCTGATCACTACAACCGACGATTTTAGCGAATTGGGCACGCTCGATTTTGATAACGACGCCAACTTTGGCGGCCATGTTGCTGTTGGCGGCCATCTTGGTTTCATTCCGATTCCGCAACTCGAAATCGGTTATGGAATTCAACGCTCAAAAGTTGGACCGCGCGATCAGGCGGTGACAGCAGTTTTACAATCGGCCGACTTTAATTACGTCCAAGATTCGACGTTGTTCAAAGGTCTGATCAATTTCCGTGCGCAATGGGTTTGGTCGCACGTCGGCAATTTCGCTTACGATCCAGATGGAAGCCAAGGCTTCGGGCCACTCGAATTCAACAACAACCGGAATGGAGGATATGTGGAACTCGCCTATCGGCCCACCCACATCGACAACGATTACATCAAGAACTTCGAAGGTGTATTTCGTTACGATCGGTTTAATCAATTGCACACACCGGTCGGCTTTGACGAACAACGGTGGACTCTTGGATTAAACTACTGGGTCACTCCGAGCGCTGTGCTCAAGCTGGCTTACGAGTTCGACGATAAAAACGGAGGCGGCCGAGACCAGGACGCCTTTATGATGCAAGCAGCGGTGGGTTTTTAAGCTATGAAAGAAATTCCAGCGAGGATCAGCAAGTGGATCGGTTGGCCTGGAGCAACAATCATTGTTTCATGCGCTGCTGTAACGTGGTTGATTGGTTGCGCAACGAATAAGCAACCGGGAGAACTTGCCACCGGAGCGACTGCAAAGAGTGGGGCGCAGCTTTGGGCGGAGAATTGCGTGCGTTGTCACAACATTCGGTCGCCCGGTTCGTTAAGCCCTGCCCAATGGGAAGTAGCCATGATGCATATGCGGGTGCGCGCCAATCTCACTCCCGAAGAACACAAGAAAATTCTCGAGTTCCTGAAATCAGGGAGTTGAACGCGTCCAATTACCTCACCGAAGTAATTCCGCCCGGAAAAACTTGAACCTTCGCGTGCCACCCATGCGAAACCTAACGCCAGAAGCTTATGATCCTTAACGTAGGCGAATACGTTCATATCATTCATCGACAATTTTTTCAGAGTGATGCGCAGCGTCATTTTGTCGGCACGGTGGAGGGTCACGAAGGCAATCTCATTCGCGTGAAAGGTTACCTTTTCGCTATGGACTCGTCACGTAAGCAGTTTGTCCGGCGCGAACAACTCCGTACACGTATTGTGGCGCTGAGTGATGCCGTGATCGTCAACGTGCTGCCTTCACACGTGAAGATGGACCAAATCACATACACTCATCGACCGAATGGCGATGTCCATGTCACAGATGGGACCGATTGGAATCTAGATATCACGCATTTATAACGTTCATGCCGTCCTGATTTGCATAGATTTAACGTGTCGCTGCCTGTCGCGACATGTTTAACCCTTCGTAGGTTTCTGCGACGATATGATCGACTACGGCTTTCATGTCTTGGGTGTGTTTCCAGACGGCAAGTTGTCGATCTGCGCCGGTGCCTTCGCGCATGATGCGCTCGATGTGCGCCATCTCGCGGTGCGTGCCGAGTTCGTCTGCCTCGCTCGCGACAAATTCAAGCAACTCGTTTAGCAGACTCCGCTCTTCCACTTCCGATTCCTTGCCGAAGTCGATCAGTTTTCCATCGATGCCATAACGCGCCGCGCGCCACCGGTTTTCATCCAGAAGGCGACGCCGGTAAATTCGAAAGGTCGTGTTTCGCCACAAAAGTTTGAACAGCTTGGCGATGACTGCTTGGATCAACGCCGCGATTGCAAGCGTGTCGTCCACCCGAGTCTGGGCATCGCACACGCGCACCTCCAGAGTATCAAAGAAGGGATGCAGTCGGATGTCCCACCAGATTTTTTTCGCGTTATCGATGCAACCGGTTTTGACCAGCAGCTTGCAGTAGTCGTCGTACTCCGAGAGCGATTCGAACGAATCGGGAATGCCGGTGCGCGGAAAACGTTCGAACACTTTCAGGCGATAACCTTTGAGCCCCGTATTTTCCCCCACCCAAAACGGCGAGTTGACCGAGAGCGCGTAAATATGAGGCAGAAAATAACGCGCTTGATTCATCACGTGGATGGCGCCCTCACGGTCGGGTACTCCGACGTGAACGTGTAACCCAAAGATCAGGTTTGCCCGTGCGAGCAGCTGCATGTCTTCGATGATTTGCTTGTAACGTTCGCCCTCGGTGATGTGCTGGTGGCGCCAGTGAGAAAACGGATGCGTGCCCACTGACGCGATCTTCAATCCACTGCGACCGGCGAGTTCAGCGAGTCTGCTGCGCAGTTCGGTCACGTGTGTGCGCGCGCAGTCGATGGAATCGCAAACCTCCGTGCCCAGTTCTACGACCGATTGGTGCATCTCGGGCTTGATCTGCTCCTTGAGCAGGATCTTTCCGCCTTCGAGAATTTCGTGAATATGCGAACGCAACTCACGCGTTTCCGGATCGATGATGGCGAACTCCTCTTCGATGCCGAGAGTAAATGTGTGATCCTTCGCGCTCATGGAGGGGCGGCCAATCTCCGCCAAAAACAGCGCGCTGTCATCCCGAGTCGCGAAGACGGCGAGGGACCTCACACAAGTTGTCAGATCACACTAACGTCCCGACGTAACGCTCGAGTCCTTGTGAGGTCCTGCGCTTCGCTCAGGATGACCGCCCGAAATTGACTATGGGTCTTATGCAACATCGCGGAGCGAGCGCCTTGTCACCGCCGCTTGCAGAAATTTGCCCCAGCTCAAATTGTCGCGACCGGGGACGTGTTCGCGTGCTTTGCGGATGGCCATTTCCGAAATTGCTTCTACGACCCACTCGAAACTTGCCTGACCGATCCACGCCGCTTCGCAATCGGGCGCAGGATTGCAAAAGTCGATCGCGACTGGCACGCCATCGCGAATGGCAAATTCGACTGTGTTCAAGTCGTAACCGAGATACTCATTCAACCTCAGCACACCTTCTTCCACTTTGTGGAGAATCTCACGCGGCGCATTCCATTCGGTTTGATAGCGCAAATGAAAGGGATGGCGCGGCTCGTAGGGCATGATACGCACGTGGCGTTGATCAATTGAATAACAGCGGAAGTACATGTCGAATTTCACTTCCTCCTGCAACATCATCACCAGCTGGCCAGTCTCGCTGTAGGCGCGATAGAATTCTTCCGGGTTATGCAAGCGATAGACATTCTTCCAACCGCCGCCTGCGAACGGTTTGAAGAACGCGGGCCAGCCGATGTAATTGAAAATCGCTTCCCAATCCAGTGGGTATCCGAGATTGCGAAATGATTTGTCGTTGGTGTCCGGCGGCGGCTGGTTCGATGGAAGCAACACCGTTCGCGGGACGGCGACGCCGATCTTGGTCGCCAGCCCGTTGTTAAAGAATTTTTCGTCGGCGCTCCACCAGAACGGATTATTCACGACTGCCGTGCCCGTGAGGGCGGCGTTCTTCAACCAGGCTCGATAGAATGGGACGTCTTGCGAGATACGATCGATCACCACATCGTAGCCGCATGGCTCTCCCTGAATCACCTTGTCGATTCGGACAAATTCCGCGACAATGTCTTTGCCGCCGGTTTTCTGATTCACTCGCTCTACGAATGCTGGTGGAAAACTGTGTTCCTGGCCAAAAAGAATTCCGATTTTTTTCATAGGTTCATTTCTGTCATTCCGAGCGGAGCGAAACCGTAGTCGAGGAATCCCGCAGAGCAACCGCTGATGAGGCTATGGGAACCCTGGACTTCGCCAGGGATGACGGGCATGCATGGACGTGGGTTTGAATCCGCGTCGCGCAAGAATAAGATAAGCGATGGTCAAGAAATTGCTTCACACGCGCTATCGCGTACAAGACCTGGAGAAAACGGTTTCTTTCTACAAGGATGTTCTGGGACTCAAGGAGCTTCGCCGTCACACTTCCGGTCGCGGATCACAGCTCGTATTCTTAAAGGCTCCCCATGGCGACGAGGAGATTGAGATTTGTAAATTTGACGAAAGCGGGCCGATAATGGTCGGCCCCGACCTTACGCATCTCGCATTTGAAGTGGATGATCTTGAGAAGTTCGCGAAAGAGGCAGCAGCAAAAGGTCATCCGTTATCCGATGGGCCCCATTCAACTGGCACCAATAAAATCGCATTCATCGACGCGCCAGAAGGCTACGAGATCGAACTGATCGAGCGCGGGAGAGAATCCTAGCCAGAAGATTGGCATTTGCGCCCGGTACTTGCGCCGTTAAAAGTTTTGTCGCTAATTTCCGACCCATGAAATCGTCGCGCCACTGGCTCTGGTTCCTTTGCGTTCTCATCCTGGCATCAGCTCCAAACGCGTGGAGCCAGGACGCGGCTGCCCCCGAAGCCGTACGACCGAATGGGGTCTCCGGTCCCGTCCGCAAAGCGAAGGCGGTTAGTGCGAAAGATAAGCCCGCTAAGGCTAATCGCTCCGACGATGAACAGGACGCTGATGCCGAAACGACTCCGACTCGCAAGGCAAAGACATCGAAATCGACGCATAGCCGCTCACACCGGGCACGCGCCAAGGCGAAGGAAACACCGGAAACGATCCCTGCGCCGACAGAGTTCACTCCGGAGGGAATACCAAAGACCAGCGCCGCTTCAGTCATTGTGGTGGACGCGAATAGTGGCAAAACCTTGTACGAAAAAAATCCGGATCAATTCAGGGCTCCGGCGAGCACGCAAAAATTGCTTACGGCGCTCATTGTAGCGGAGAGCGGTTTTCTCGATCGGCAGGTCACAGTGCAACCAACAGATACCTTCGCTGAGCCGGTGAAGTTGAACATCAAGGCAGGCGACACTTATCAGCGGATCGATCTTCTGCGCGCGTTGCTGGTGAAAAGCCCTAATGACGTTGCACGATGTCTGGCCCGGGATAATGCCGGCAGCATCGAAGCGTTTGCAGAGGTCATGAACAGACGTGCCCAACAACTTGGAGCTGCGCATTCGCACTTTGTGAATCCGAATGGTTTGCCAGTGCCGGGGCAGTACTCCACCGCGCGCGACCTCTCGCTCATCGCGCGCGCTGCATATGCGAATCCGACAATCCGCTCGATCGTTTGTCTTCCGCAGCTTGTTTTTCGCTTTGCCAACGGTCGCACGCGCGAGCTTGAGAACACGAACAAGCTTCTCAGGCGGCTCCCTTACTGCAACGGGATGAAGACCGGTTACACCGATTCCGCAGGGAAATGTCTGATCGCAAGCGGCACGCGCCCCGGCAGGGATGTGATCGTGGTTGTGCTGGGCGACACTTCAAGCCGCGTCTGGCGCGATGCATCCGCGCTACTCTCCTGGAGCCTCTGGATGTAAAGCTTCCGTTGTGTTAGCCAGGTTTACGCCTCTTTCACGCCAAGATGCCGCGAGATGCTCGAGCATCGCGTGGAGCCAGCGGAAGAAAAATCGCAGGGCAACGTCGAACGACATTTTCGATTTCCCGCGTGCGCGTTCACGAAAGACGATCGGAACTTCACGTACGCGCAGCGTTCCGTGCGCGCGCAACATCGTCTCGAAAACAATTTTGAAACCGCTGGTTTGCGGCGCGAGTTCCAACAAGCGGGAACGACCAATGGCAAAGAAGCCACACATCGAGTCGTGAAGGCCAGTGAGCGGATGCGCAAGCGCCGCCCCCGCTCGTGACACGGCCCGCCGCCATGCCGGCCAGCCCGGCGTCGACCCACCCTTCACATAGCGGCTGCCGACCACAAGGTCTGCGGTGCCGGCAAACAGCGGCGCCACCAAATCTTTGATCCGGTCAGGCGGATGACTCAAGTCCGCGTCCATCACGAGTAGAATTTCGCCGCGCGCGGCCCGCGCGCCCAACATGATCGCCGTCGCCAATCCAGGACCTGCGCCGTCCTGCTCGATTAAGCGGATCGGGTGAGTGCCCGAGAGCGCGCGAATTTTGTCGCAAGTTGCGTCGGTAGAATGATCGTCAACGAACAAAATTTCCCGAAAAGAAACACCGCAGGCAGCAATTTCCGCGACCAGCGGCAGAATATTCTCCTCCTCGTTCAAGGTTGGAATAATGATCGAGACGGAATTTGAGAACGAGTCTGTCATTCTAAAATGCCAAACGTTTAACGCTCAACCCGCCTTCGGCAAGCCGACGGCGACTCAAGCGCCAACGTTCAATCGTCGGACTCCAACAATTCGCAATCGAGTGCCTGTCAAGCCGTAGCTCGCGACAAAAAATTACTTGGGCTAAGACGATTCGGCTCCGTTCGGGGGCTACGACATGACAGCTTTCGCTTTTCACGTTGTTGCGAGCGAAG
>WNGJ01004586.1_pt1 | contig 14398 bp, 14 predicted proteins | sample 5400611 | NCBI WGS metagenome assembly WNGJ01 (sample SAMN13153375, study PRJNA577476) | soil metagenome | isolation source: 40 cm soil or saprolite under Garry oak tree replicate 1 | place: USA:California | collected 2016-06-15 | reverse complement strand
AAGACTTGAGGTCGAGGAAGTGGTCGCGATAGAGCCGGACGAGGGATTTCTGCCCTGGTACGTGTCCTGGAGCGGGGTCTTCGTCGGCGCGTTGTCGGCGCTGGCCCTGTTACTGGTGTTCGGTCTCACGGCGATCACGATCGGCGCGCACCAGATCGGCCAGCGCCTTGCGAGCTGGCACGAGTTTCGGCTGATTACGCTCGTCTTCAGCGTGTTCGGCTCGTTCCTCTCTTTCGTCCTCGGCGGCTGGGCCGCCGCGCGGGTCACCGGCACTCAACGGGCCGAGACCGCCATGCTCCACGGCGCGATCGCGTGGCTCGTGACGATTCCGGGCCTCCTGTTCTTCGCCGGGCTCGGCGCCGGCGGCTACTTCGGCGCGTGGTACGGCGGGCTCGCCGCACCGCCGCCCTGGGTACCGCAGGCGACGCCCATGGTCGAGAACGCCGCGGCCGCGCTGGCCGCGCGCAACGCCGCGCTCGGCGCGCTCACGGCCCTGTTGCTCGGCCTCGTCGGCTCCGTCGTCGGGGGCTGGATGGGCTCGGGCGAGCGCATGTCGTTGAACTATTCGAAGACACCGCACCGCCAGCACGGCCGTGCGTGGGGAGAGACGCGATGATCTACATTCTGCTCTGGCTGCTGGGGGCGCCGCTCACGTTGATCTTGATCCTGTTCTTGCTCGGCGTCGGGCGATAGTCGTCTCCGGGCCCAGCCTAGCTATCGCCGGCCGGCGATCGTCGCGAGGGCAATTCTCGCGCGCGCCGGCCGGTATTCTTTTGAAGGGATAATGCCGCTCGCCGTCTTTACTCTGCTTTCTGGTTGAGCGAGGATGGCGTCTGCCATGCTTGGCTGGCGCGGTCGGATCGGCGTGCTGGTGCCGCCCGGGAATCCCACGGTGGAGCCGGAGCTCTATCGCATGGCGCCGCCGGGTGTCTCGATACACTTCGCCCGCCTCGATTCGTCGTCGTCGGCCAGCGCGCCGGGCGCTCACGGCGGGATGGAGGACCGGACCCGCGCCTACGTCGACTCGCTGCCGGGCGTGGCGCCGACGCTGGCGGCCGTGAATCCGGCCGTCGTGGTGCTCGCGTTCACCGCCGCGAGCTATGCGAACGGGTTCGCCCGCGAACAGGTCCTGGCCGATCGCATCGCGTCCCTCACCGGGACTCGCGCGCTCACGGCCGCCCAGGCGATCCTGGCCGCGCTCGAGCACCTCGGGGTCAAGAAGCTCGGGCTCGGCACGCCGTATCCCGAGTCGATCAGCGCGCTCGGCCGCGCGTACTGGGAGGCGGCCGGGCTCCAGGTCGTCGGTTACAAACGGCTGACCGGCGTGGAGAACATCTATGACGAGACGGAGGAGCGCGCCTATCGCCTGGCGCGTGAGGCTGACGCGCCGGGCGCCGATGGCGTCCTGCTGAGCGGCACCGGTCTGCCGACGGTCGGCGTGCTGGAGCTGCTCGAGCGTGACCTCGGCAAGCCGGTCCTCTCGTCGAACCAGGCCTCGCTCTGGCGGGCGCTCCGCATGGCCGGCGTCCGCGAACCCATCAGCGGATTCGGCCGGCTCCTGACCGCCGCCTAGCCGGCGCTACGGCGCGCTGGTCATTCGCGAGGCGAGCGTTCTCAGCTCACCGGCGTCGACGTCGGAGACGAGCGCATAGCCGAGCTCCCCGCGCCGCCACACGATCACGTTGAAGCCGCGCTCGGACGTCACGAACGCGTCCAGACCACCCATCCGCATGAGGTTCCGCGATGGCCACGGCAAGCCGTCGGCGCGGAACACGAGCAGCGAGATCGGGTGCAGACGCCGCGCGTAGACGAATACCGCGGCCTTTCGGTCGCGGAAGTAGGCCACGCTGCCACCCTTCAGCGGGAAATCGGCGTCGCCCTCGAAGGTCACTACGGGGGCAAAGTCCAGACGTCCGCCGAACCACGGCTTCACCTGATGCAATCCGCCGCTCTCGACGTCGAGCGGGTGTTGACTCGAGAGCAGCCGCAGGTGATCGGTCACGGCCTCGGCGACCATCGCGCTCCGCTCGCGGGCCGCATCCGACGCGGCCCGCTCGTAGTAGACGACGGGCCCAGCCACGAGCACCACCGCCGCCGCAGCCAGCGCCGGCACGAGGGACGATCGCCACCGGCTCCACCACGGACGCCCGGTCGGCACCTGCGACCACCGGGCGGCAAGCTGGCGCTTGAGCGCGAGCGAGGCGGGATGCTGCGGCAGGCGCTGCTCGAGCAGCCGAGTCAGCTCCTGCTCCACTGTGTCGGCTCGCGTGCAACCCGCGCAGCCGTCGAGGTGCGCGCGAACCGCCTGCTGCGTCTCGAGCCGCGACCGGCCCCGCTGGTAGTCGAGCAGGTGCTGCCTTACCTCATCGCACGTCATTCGCCGCTCACCGCGCGTAGTCCTTCAGCTTGTGCCGGAGCGCCGCCCGCGCGCGGGCGAGCCTCGATTTGACAGTACCAACGGCACAACCGACGACGTCGGCCACTTCCACCTCGGTCAGTCCCTCCAGATCCAGCAGGATCACCGTGCGCGATTCCTCCGAGAGCGTCATCAACGCCGCCTCGATCTCGTCGGCCACGACCTTGCGCAGGCGATCGAGCTCGATGTCGCCGAGCAACCAGTCAGAGGTCCCGAGGCCCTCGGGCTGCGCGCCCACCGTGTCGAGCCCGCCCACCGTCGGATCGTTGCGCTGGCGCCGGTACGAGCTCAGGAACGTGTTCCTCAAGATCCGAAAGAGCCAGGCTTTTAGATTTGTCCCCGGCGTGAACTGGTGCTCGGCCCGGAGCGCCCGCGCGTACGTCTCCTGCACGAGATCCTCGGCATCCGTCCCGTTGCCGGTGAGGTACCGCGCCAGGTTGTGCAGGGCGTCGACGTATGCCAGCGCCTGGTCGGCGAGAACGCTCACGGTCGTCCGCTCCGGTTCGCCACGCGCCCACAATAGCACCGGGACGAAGGCCTCTCATCCTCCGTAACGCGCGAGGCCGTCATTCGTTCCACGGGAACGGTCGGCCGCTCCAGCGACGGCAGAGGTGAGGAAGAGGGGCGCAGCCGCTACGTCGGCGCGCGAGCCTCAGGCCGTCGGTTCAGCCCGTAACGCCGAGACGCGCAAGACGTCGAACTCCGCGGCGGAGCGGCCGGTAAACAGCCGGCGCGCCATCTGACGGATCACGGCCGCCGGGCTGGGTCGGCGCGAGCTGAACGGCATCACCACGAGATCAGCGTTGAAGCACTCGGCCTCCACGCCGATCTCGACGGCGCGGTCGCCGAAGATCACCGATGTCTCGACCGGCACGCCATCGAGGTCGACCGCGGCCACCCTGCGCAGCTCGTCGAGCGTCGCGAGTGCCAGCCGATCGATCTGCTGATCGGTCGTGAGAACGACGTAGCCGCGGCGGTTGCACACGGGCTCGGGAATCGGCATCACGGCGAGCAAGCGGACCACGCCGCCGCTCTCGAGCGCGATCATCCGGGTGACGCGCAGGGCAAACTCCATCTCTTTGGTTCGTTCGACCGGGAGCAGAATTCGCTTCGCCATCACATCTCCATCTTCATGATCGAGAGGGCCAGCCGTGTGGCTGCATCGGGCACACTCGCTGCATATCGACGTGTCCGCTGCGACCGTCGCAACGGCGCTGTTGCAATCAGCGTGGAGGACTCGTGGACACTGAGTTGCAGTCGCTGTGCCAATCGGAAGCCCATCCGAGTCCGGGCCATTTTTCCAATATCGCGAAGACTTACGGAGTGCTCGCGTCCTTCGCGATCGGATCAACCCGCTCTGCGGCGCCCACGGAACCGGCAATCGGCGTTTTTGCCTCTTTGGTGAGCGGCGGTATCATGCGGCCCCATGCTCCGAGCTCGGATCGTCCGTGGACTGGTCGCGATCACCTTCGCCTCCGGCTCGCTGTCGATGATCCCGCCGGCGAGAGTCAGCGCCCAGGTGGCATCACCGAGCCTCGTTGGAACCGAGCTGCTTCAGGTTTTGGGCGACGCCGTCGTCGGCAATCCGGAGCCGGCGCGAACCCTGAGCCGCTTCTCGACGCTGGCGCGCTGGGAGCCGGGCGAATGGCGATACCGGATCACGTCCGGCGAGCGCCGCGGCCGGACCGAGGTGGAGAACCTGGCGCCGATCGCTGCCACGGACCGCGGCGAGACGTGGAAGCGGACGATCGGCCAGGAGTCCACGCTGCATCTACGTGAGGTCGACGGAGGCAGCCTCGTCCTGCCCAGCCAGATCACGCATCCCTATCGAGCGCTCGTCTACTTCGAGCCTCCGCTGAGCTACTTGCTCGCGGGGATGGAGCCCGGTGAGTCGCGCGCGTTCGATGGCAGGATGGACGTCTACAGCCTCAACAATCCTGCCGTGAAGTGGTACACGGGAAGAATTCGGGCGACGACCGTGTACGCCGGCGTCTATCGGATCGCGACGCCGGCCGGCGTTTTCTCCGCCACCCTGATCAAGACCGAGTACCAGATCGACATCCTGGCGGTGGTCTCGGTCCGGGACACGCTCTACACGTTCTACGCCGATGGTGTCGGCAAGGTCGCCGAGGCGGAGCACCGACGGATCGCCGCCATGGGTCTGTTCAACACCGACACGAAGATCGGCAAGGTCCTCGTGTCGTACACTTCGGTCAGTCCCCCACCGAGAATCGAGTCGCCGTAGGCCCTGGACGGAGGGCGCGAATGGAATTCGGGCTGTTCTTTCTGATGCAGCGTGACGAGGCATGGAGCGAGCAGAGCGTCTACGATTCCGGCCTCGCGCAGATGCTGGCCGCCGAGTCCCTCGGCTATTCCTCCGTGTGGATCGCTGAGCATCACTTCAACGACTACGGCCTGTGCCCGGCGCCACAAGTACTGGCCTCGTTCGTCGCCGCGCGCACGAAGACCCTGCGGCTCGGCATGGGCGTGAGCTTATTGCCCTTGCACCATCCGGTGGATCTCGCGGAGGAGCTGGCTGTGCTCGACGTGGTCAGCGGCGGGCGTCTTGATATTGGCATCGGCCGGGGCGGTACCTTGCAGGATTACCAGACGTTCCAGTCCGATCGCGCCGACAGCCGCGAGCGCGTCGAGGAGGGCATCGCGCTCATGCGTCAAGCCTGGAGCGGTGTGCCGTTCGACTTCCAGGGCCGCTTCCATTCCGCGGAGCGGCTGCACGTGCGCCCGGCCCCGACGCAGCGCCCGCATCCGCCCATCTACATCGCGGCCAACAGCGAGGACAGCGTGCTCTCGGCGGCGCGGCTGGGCCTCCCCACGCTCTCGTCGTTCTTTGTGCCGGTCGCGGATCTCCAGCGGCGACACAAGCTCTATCGCGAGACGGCGCTCGCCGCTGGTCGCGCCGAGCCGGAGATCGCCTCGCTCGTCCGCCAGGCGTGGGGCATGCGGGTGGTCCACGTCGCGCCCGATCACGACGAGGCGCTCTCCGCCACCGAGGCGCCGTTCATGGGCTATCAGCGGCGCATGTCGGCCCTGCGCTCCGACGCCACCGGCGGCTCGGTGCCGAGCTCGTTCGACCGCTCGCTCCTTCGACTGCGCGCTTTCCACGACTATCTGGCCGACGGCTGGGCGCTCATCGGTACCGCGGCCGAGGTGCGGGACGGTCTGAGCCGTTACCTGGACGCCACCGGATACGAGCGCGTTCTGCTGCTGATGGCGTTGCCGGGGCTCTCGACGGAGCTCGCGTTTCGGTCGATGCGCCTCTTCGCCGACGAGGTCGCGCCCAAGCTCGAACGCGGCCGCTAGGCCCTTGACTGCGAGCCCGCGCCCGGAGCAGGATGGCGCCGGGGAGAGAGCCATGACCAAGTCCGTGGGTCTGCTGACCGAAGCCATCCTGGAGCGCGATCAACCCCGCACCGCCGACCTCTTTTTCCGGATGGTGAAGCGGGACAGGCAGTCGCTGGGCGACGCGCTCGACGTCGTGACGACGGCGGAGGCGCCGTTCGTGCAGGTGCCGAGCCACATCAACGTCCGCGACGGCCAGATCACGCTCATCAACAACGACCATACGATCCTCGGTCTCAGGACGGCGGCGAGCCTGGCGCCATATCTCCCCGAGGAGTATCGTCTGCTGCCGTTTCTGCAGGGCGTCTGGTACATCCCAGCGGGTCTCGATATCTGGAACCAGCTCCTCGGCCGCTATCCCGGCCGCTACGCGACGATGAAGGGGATGAACGTCCCGCCGCCGAGCTATGGCCCGGTGGTGTGGCATCAGCAGCAGCAGCCGCCGATCGTGCAGGAAGGACCCATCGAGGAGCGGTTGCACGCCCACATGGTGGCGACGATCAGCGGCGACGTGCGGCAGTCCTACGGGCTCTTCCTCGGTCTGGCCGAAGACGCGAGCGCCCGGGCGCTCCTGCGCGATCAGATGCTGTTCCTGGGCCTGATCGACCTTCAAGACACCGTCGTCGGACGCAAGGCGCGCAACACCGGCCACAAGGCGCTGCGGGCGCGCGCCACCACCGACCTGGCCGACCTGATCGGTTGGGATCGCGCGCGCGGGGTCTATTACATCGGCGTGCCGGACATGGCCGTCGGTCCGCTGTACTACTCGCTCTACGACGCGGTGTGCGTGACGGTGAGCGCCGAGTTTCCGGACGGCGGCAAGGGTCTCAAGCAGATCAACACCATGCCGCTCACGCCGGCCGAAGTCGAGGAGATGGTCCAGCTCCTCATGGAGGCCGATGCGCAGACGATCTGGAATCTGGTCACCACGCATCTGCGCAACGGCAAGTCGCTCGCGAGCCTCGGCGACACGATCCAGATCGGCGCGGCCGAGCTGATCCTCCGCACGACGGTGCCGCGGCAGTTCACCGACGGCCAGCACCCCTTCGACTACTGCAACGTGGCGAACTACTGGATGCGGACGAGCGACAATCCCTATCAGCCGCGCGTGCTCTATCTGATGGCGAACTTCGTCAACGACGTCGCGCGCTCGAACAAGCTCTCGAGCTCGGTGCTCGAGCGCGAGCGCGTTGGGTTCGATCGGACGGGCCGGTCACCGCAGGAGCTCCTGCGCGAGCTGGACGAGGCCATCCTGGCGTTCGACATCGCGCGCACCACCGCGCTGGCCGACGCGTACCTGAAATCCGGCGCGGACCGGTCCGCCTACCTGGCCGCGGTCGCCGTCACCGCGTGCAAGTTCCAGGACGACCCGCACAACCAGAAGATCACCCACTCGTCGTTCGAAGAGTACGGCCACAACTCCACCCATCTTCGCGACCGGCTCCTGCTCGTCTCAGCGAGGCTGCTGGCGGGCTGGCCGAAGATGCCGGGCGAGCGGGACTGCTACGCGCGCTTCATGAAGGAGTGGATCGACAACTAGACGCGTCGAGCCGTCGCCCGACGCGGCGACGGCGGGCCGGCTACTCGGGGTCGACCCGGACCCAGCCGGTCTGACGCATCGTCGAGTCGCGGTTGGCTGATCTGCGATCTTCCTTGCGGCGCTCGACCAGGGGCGCCCGCGCCTGCCGACGACGATCACTCCGGCGGCGATCGAAGATGACGCGCACGCCGCGGTCGCCGTCGAACGCGAACGCCAGGGAGTTGTAGCGCTCGGGAAGATCCCGCGACACGATGAACAGGGACGGACGGCTCGGGGTCAGGATCGAGCGGTGCGCGGGTCGCGATGGACTGAGGACCGTCATCGCCCCAAGCATAGAACGGGACCGTCGAATGCCCCAAGAATTGAGAAGGACCTGAGCCCCCCGGGCAAGGTCGATCTCGTCGAAGACCCGCCCGAGCCCCATGTTCGCGAAAACACGGGATCAGCTCGCGGTGGCGCGCACGGCGTCGAGGAACTGAGCTCCGGTGAACGGCTTGTAGAGAAGCGCGGCGCCGGCGGCGCGGAGCGCTTTGTCCGCCTCTTCGCCGACGGGGCCGGCCGTGATGAAGATGAACCGGTGGCCGACCGCGGTACCGCGGGCCGCGACCTGTCCCAGGAGCTCGAGCCAGTCGACGCCGTCCAGATTGAAGTCCGCGACGACCAGATCGATCCCGTCGCGCAGGTGCTGGCGGGCCTCGTCGGCGCGGGCGACGGTGAGCGCCGTGCAGCCCGTCGGCTCGAGATGCTCGAGCAGGATCTTCTGCACCGCCTGATCGTGCTCGACGATGAGGATGCGCTTGCCCTGAAGATGAACCGTTGGACCGGTCGTGTCGTCCGCCGACCCACCGGCGCTGCCGACGGGCAGGTCGATCGTGAACGTCGCGCCGTGCCCCGGCCGGCTGTCGGCCGTGATCAGGCCGCCGTGCTCGCGGATGATTCCATAGGAGATGCTGAGCCCGAGCCCGGTGCCCGCCGAGCCCTTCGTGGTGACGAAGGGGTCGAAGATCTTCGGGAGGACGTCGGCCGGGATCCCCGGGCCCGTGTCCTCCAGCGTGATCTGCACGCGATCCACGCCGAGCGCGCGGGTGGTGACCCGGAGCCGGCGTTCGGCCTCCGGCTGCTCGGCCATCGCCTGCTTGGCGTTCGTGACCAGGTTGACCAGCACTTGTTGAAGCTGGTTGCCGTCCGCCCACACCGGCGGCAGGTCGGCCGCCATGTCTCGGTCCACCTTCACGCTCTCGATTCGTAGATCGGCGGCGGTGAGCGCCAGGACCTTCTCGATCAGCTCGTCCAGCATCACGTGACGCCGCTCGAGCGGCATCTGGCGGCCGAACGTCAAGAGCCCGCGTACGATGTGACGGGCCGCGTCGGTCGATTCGCGGATCATCTGCGCGTATTCCTTGAGCCCCTCCGGCGCCTGCTGCTCGAGGATGTCGCTCGCGCCGACCAGGACGGTCAGCGGGTTGTTGAGCTCGTGGGCGACGCCGGCCACGAGCTCGCCGAGCGCGGAGAGCTTCGCGGCCTGGATCATCTGCTGCTGGGCAAGCGACAGGCGGAGCTTCTGGTCCTCGACGACTTCCTGCAGGCGCTGCGCCGCCTGCTGCGCCTCCTCGAACAAACGCGCGTTATCGACGGCGTACGCAGTGTAGGTGGCGAGCGCGTTGAGAAACTGCAAGTCCGTCTGACTGAAGACGCCGGTCGTGCCGGGCGCGACTTCCTTCTTCGAGAGATTGACGACGCCGACGATCCGTTCGGCGACGCGCAGTGGCATGCAGATGAACGACCCCCCGCCGTAGCGCGGATCGCTCGCCTGACCGAAGCGCGGATCCTTCTCGATGTCCTCGACCACCACCGCCTCGCCCATCTCGACGACCTTGCCGGCGATGCCCTCGCCGACCTTCACTTCCACCGGGCCGCGGCCGGTCTCCTGGAGCCCGCGCCCGACCGCGATCCGCAGGGTCCGGCGCTCGCGATCGAGGAGCATGATCGACCCGATGCCCGCGCTGACCGCGCGCATCGTGCGCTCGAGCACGTGCGAGAGGAGGTCCTCGATGCGCGGAATGCGGGCGGCCATCTCGACCATGTCGTTCAGGGCGCCGAGCTTGAACACGAGATCCTCGAGCCGCTCGGTCGACGCGCGCAGCTCGACGAGCATGCGCCCGAAGGCCTGCGCGATCTCGCCGATCTCGTTCACCTGACCGAGGCCCGGGACGGCCGCCGTCGCCGAGCCCTTGGCCGGCGTCCGCGCGGGCGCCGCCTTCTTCTCGACCGGGGCGGCGGGCAAGGCGACGGCTTGGCCGAGGGCGCGTCCGAGATCGGCCACGCGCTGCGTGAGCCGGCGGAAGAGGACGTAACCGAGGAGGGCGATGGCGAGAGCGAGGAAGATTCCGAGCTGCGCTTCGGTCGACTCCAGCAGGCCGAATCGCCACATGAAGTACACGAAGACCAAAAGCGGCAGGATGGCGGTCAGCGCGAAGATGGTGCTTGCGGCTTCGCGGAGCTTCACTGGACGCTCACCGACTCTCGATCCTCCAAAGGCAAGCCCGACGACAGGGTTCCGTCGCTTTCTCTTAGTGTGCCGGGGGCTGGCGCAGACTCAAAGGAGAAAAGGCTCGTTGAAGCGCGGCGGCGAAATACGCCAAATGCTTCCGAAAAATTGGAACGCCAGAAGTGATCTGCAAGCCCGTAAGTCCTCGTGGCAAAAGGCCGGCCAGGTCGCGGACTTCTAGTCCGTTCCTGGGGCCTCACCCTCCGGCGGGTCCTTGACTTGGCCGAGCGCCGAGGCAATCATGGCCATGTGATCCTGCGGCGCGGCATTTTCGCGGTAGTTCTCGCGATCCTTCTAGCCGGGTTGACGCCGATCGCGTACGCGGATCCGCCCGATCCGACGTGGATCGGCGGCTACTGGGACGACGACGATTTCGACACCGTCGTCGACTTCATCACCGGCGTATCCGCGATCTCCCCGCCGCCTGTCATCGAGGCTGGACTCCTGCTGGTTCCAGGAGTCTGGTTCGCACCGACTGAAACGCGCGCCCGGTCTGGGCCGCCGCTCACGCTCGCTTGCCCTCGCGCTCCGCCCACAAGCCTCTCGCCCGACAGCTGATTCTCAAGTAACGGCAGGCCGACCCGCTCGTAGCAGCCGGCGGAACTGTGCTCCGTCGACCACGCCCGGACGCTTGCCAAGGATCCGTGTCGCGACCTTGAGAGGTTTCAACGTGCCATGTGTGGCATTGCCGGATTTGTGATGACCGGGTTTCGGGGCGACTCTCGCAATGTCGTGCACCGAATGGTGACCGCGTTACGCCATCGGGGCCCGGACGATCAGGGCGAGTACGTCGACGCCCAGGTAGCGCTCGGTTCATGTCGGCTCAGCATCATCGACCTGCCGGGCGGGCGGCAGCCGATCGGGAACGAGAACGGAACGATTTACGCGGTCCTCAACGGCGAGATCTACAACTTCCGTGAGCTCCGTTCGCGGCTTCAGCAGCGCGGACACCGATTCAAGACCCGATCGGACACCGAAGTCGTCGTCCACGCGTACGAGCAGGACGGAGAGGACTTCGTCGCCGACCTCGACGGCATGTTCGCCCTGGCGCTCTGGGATGGGCCGGAGCGGAAGCTCGTGCTGGCACGGGACCGGATGGGCGAGAAGCCGCTCTACTATTACGACGGCCCGGGAGTGTTCGTGTTCGGCTCCGAGCTCCGAGCGCTGCTCGAGCACCCCGACGTTTCGCGCGCGCTCGATCTCCAGAGCCTCTCGCGATACCTGCTGGTCGACGCAGTCCCCGCGCCGCACTCGATCCTGGCGGGCGCCGCGAAACTTGCCCCCGCGCACACGCTCGTGGTCTCGCCCGGCGCCAAGCCGCAGGTCACGCCGTACTGGAGCTTGTCGTTCGCGCCCGACCACTCTATCGACGAACGCGAATGGTGTGGACGACTGATCGATCAGCTCGAGGTGTCGGTGAGAAGCCGCCTCGTCGGTGACGTCCCGGTCGGGGTCTTCGTGAGTGGTGGCATCGACTCCGGCGCGGTCGCCGCGTTCGCAGCGCGCACGAACGCGGCCCCGCTCCAAACCTTCGCGGTCGGCTTCGACACTCCGAGCTACGACGAGCGGCGCTTCGCGCGGGTTGTCGCCGCGCGCTTCGGCGCGGAGCATCACGAGATCGTGTTCACGGCGAGCGAGGCGCTGTCCTTGATGGAGCGGATCGGGAGCCTTCTGGACGAGCCGCTGGTCGACGCCTCGTTCTTGCCGAAGTACGCGCTCGCCCGGGCCGCCCGAGGATCCGTCAAGGTGGCGCTGAGCGGCGACGGCGGTGACGAGATCTTCTGCGGCTATCCCACCTTTCTCGCCGATGCAGCGGCTCGATGGCTTCGCGCAACTCTCCCGCCGGCCGCCCGGCGCGTCGTCGGCCGGCTGATCGACGGCCTCCCAGCGTCGTCGAAGTACGCCAGCGTCGACTTCCTGCTCAAGCAGTTCATGCGCGCGCTGCCGTATCCTGCCGAGGTCCGCACCCAGCTCCTGCTGGGTGGCATTACCGCCGTGGAACAATCTCATCTCCTGTCTCCCGGCGTTCGTCACGCCCTCAAGGGCTTCGATCCCTATGCCGAGCTGACGACGGCGATCGAACAGCTCGAGCTCCGGGACCCGATCGAGCGGTTGATCCACCACCATGCCCGGTTCTACCTCGCCGACCAGACCCTGGTCACCATGGATCGAGCCAGCATGGCCGCCGGCCTCGAAGTCCGTGCTCCCTTCCTCGACCCGGCGCTCGTCGAGCTTGCGGCAACAATTCCCAGCGAGTTGAAGCTCCACAGATGGACGACGAAGTACATCCTGAAGAGCGCGCTCACGGGGATCTTGCCGCCGACGGTCGTGCAGCGACGAAAGCAGGGTCTCGGCGTTCCCATCGCGGCCTGGTTGCGCGGGCCGCTGCGCGGCGTCATGGAGTCGCGCCTGGCCCCGGCGCGCGTGCGACGTCGCGGCCTCTTCGCTCCGACGACCGTGGCGCGGCTCGTCTCGGACCACGTCGACGGGCGGCGAGACCATCGCAAGATCCTCTGGGCCCTCCTGATGCTCGATGCCTGGTGCGATCACTACCTGCCCCATGAGCGCTGGACCTAGGGGCCGGCCGCCGCTGGCTGGATGGGCGCCCTTCGCCGTCGTGCTCGCGGTGAGCGCGGCGCTCCTCGGCTTCGATCTCGGCGGGCGCGTGCTCGCGACGAACGATGAGGCCCGGTTCCCGATGATGGCCCGGGACATCGTGTCGAACGGCCATTGGCTCCTGCCCGAAATCAGTGGGGTACCCATGCTCAACAAACCGCCGCTTCATGCCTGGCTGATCGCGCTCGGCGCATGGCCGACGAAGGCCGTGTCGCAGCGGACGGCAGTGGTCCCCTCGTTTCTCGGAGCACTGGGTCTGGTGGCGGTGACGTACTGGATCGCGCAGCGCGTGTTTGGCGTCGGTGCCGGGCTCGCGGCTGGATTGATCGTCGCAACGACGGCCGGCGTGTTCGCGATGGCGCGCTCGGCGGTGCCCGACATGACGCTCTCGTTCGGCATCGCGACCGCCATGGCCGCCTTCGTGGCGGCCGAGCTCGATGGCCGCCGTGGCGCGTGGCTCGGTTTCTACGGGCTTGTGGGGCTCGCGTGCTGGGCGAAGGGGCCCGCCGGGCTGATGCCGCTCGTCGTCGTGGTCGCCTACCAGCTGGCGGCCTCCGGCTGGCGGGGTCTGGCGCGCTTGCGAGCCGGGATGGGCATCGCGATTCTCGTGATGGTGGTCGCGCCCTGGTGGGTGCTGGCAGCCCATGCCGGACGAGGTCAGTTCGTACGAGACGTGGTGCAGGCCGATATGATGCAAGGCTACAATCCGCTGCGCGCGCTGGCCTGGAACCGCGCCATCGAACCCCTCGGCGCCGCTCTGACGATCCTCCTTCCGTGGTCCCTCTTGCTCCCGTTCGCCGTGCGCTGGGCTGCTCAGCGCTGGAAGACGCACGCCGCGGCGGGCGAGCGGTTGGCCCTCATCTGGTCGATCACCTTCTTCGTCGTCGTCGCCGCATCGTCTCGCCAGCGATGGCGCTACTACCTGCCGCTCTGTGTGCCCGGCTCGTTACTTATCGCAGGCTGGCTGTGGTCCTGTCGCGTGTGGCGCCAGATGGCGATGTCCGTTGCCGCCTGGGCAGTGGTCGCCAGCACCTTGATGGTCGGCGAGATATACGTCAGCGCACGCGACAATCGCGGCACCCAATTGCAGACGATCGCGCGGGCACTGGAGCAAGTGTCGGCGCCGATGTTTGCGCTCGAAGCGCCGGAGCTGGTCTTCTCGTTTTATCTCAGACTCTCGATCCCGGCGGTCTCCAGCATGACCGAGCTTCGCGGCGTCGATCCTCCCGTCTATGTCATCGCCCGAGATCCGCCGGCGCCGGAGGCCTTTGATCCGGTCGCGCAGGGCTTGGTGAAGGGCCGGCGATTCGTGCTCTGGTTGAAACACTGACCCATGATTGCGTCAGCGCGGGCCCGGGAAGAGCACCACTTGAACGGCGTCGCCCGCCGAGGAGTGTCAGTAATGTTTGGACTTGGAACTCAGGAACTGCTCGTGATCCTGGTGATCGTGCTGGTCCTGTTCGGCGCGAACCGCCTCCCGCAACTCGCTCGATCGCTGGGGTCGAGCCTCAAGGAGCTCAAGAAAGGCATCGACGAGGGCCAGGCGAAGGAGGCCAGCGGCAGCCCGCCGAGTGCTGATCGCGGGACTTCGCCGTCCGGCGAGCGAACGTGCGGGCAGTGCAAGACCGCGCTCGCCCCCGACTGGACCCACTGCCCTCGGTGCGGGACGGTGGCGACCCAGGAGCCAAGCCCAAAGATTGGCCCGGGCACCTGATGACGCCCCGAGGAGACGGGTGACGCTAAAAGTACGCTGGATCATCGGCGGTGCGATCATCGCCACACTTGTCGCCGCCTGTAGTTGGCTTATCGTGACGAATGCTCCGGCTTACCAGTTCCTCGTCCGCCTCTACGTGGACAAGCGCTTCCTCAAGCACACGCTTCGAGAGTGGGGCGTTCTGGCGCCAGTCATCTTCATGGG
>WNGJ01004585.1_pt1 | contig 14403 bp, 17 predicted proteins | sample 5400611 | NCBI WGS metagenome assembly WNGJ01 (sample SAMN13153375, study PRJNA577476) | soil metagenome | isolation source: 40 cm soil or saprolite under Garry oak tree replicate 1 | place: USA:California | collected 2016-06-15 | reverse complement strand
CCTCGGCCCCGAAGGACTTAGCGAGCTGGACGGCATAGCTGCCGACGCCGCCCGAGGCGCCGATGACCAGGACCTTCTGCCCAGGCTGGATACGTCCCGCGTCACGCAGGCCCTGAAGGGCGGTGAGCCCGGACACCGCCACGGCGGCGGCCTGCCCGAAGCTCAGCGCGGCTGGCTTGCGGGCCAGCGTGTCCTCCCAGGCGGCGGCGTACTCGGCGAACGAGCCGCGGGCGATGCCGAACACCTCATCCCCGGCGGCGAACCTGGTCACCTCCGGGCCGACCGCGACCACCGTGCCCGCCACGTCCAGCCCGGGCACGCGGTTCCGCGGCCCGCGGACCCCGAAGCCCAGCAGCCGCATCAGGTAAGGCTGGCCCGCCATCAGGTGCCATGTGCCCCGGTCCACCCCGGCCGCCCGGACCCTGATCAGGACCTCGTGGGCGGCGATTCCGGGCCTGGCCACGCGGTCCAGCCCCATCACGTCCTCCGGCACGGTGCCGTACCGGCCTTGCCTGATCGCCTGCATCGTGGTCGGGTCGGCCGCCGTGACCGGTTCCGCCTGCTGGGCCGGCTGTGTTGTCTCACGATGCCGTCCTCGGATGCCTGCGCGGGGCGGGCTTCTCCGTCGAGCTGACCGCCCACGCCTACTCCCTGCTCGACAGCTACATCTACGGGTTCGCGCTGCAGGAAGCGAGCCTGCCGTTCGGCGCCACGGAAGAAGAAGAGACGGCGCAGGTCACCGAGGAGATCGCCGGGCGGATGCCGGCCGGCGAGTACCCGCATCTGGCCGAGTTCGCCACCGTGCACGTCTTGCAGCCCGGCTACCAGTACGGCAGCGAATTCGAGATCGGGCTCGACCTCATCCTGGATGCCCTCGAGCGAACAGCGGCTGGCGACACGGCGTAGCCGGCATTTGCCTCTTGGGTAGTTCCGGCCGCCCGATGCGTGCCTGTGGTGCAGCCTGGTGGATTAACCATGCCTAACGCGTGGGGGTTTGCCGTCCAGCCGAAGGCTCGTCCGTGTCCCGTAAGCCGTCGCGATCCTCACCCGGTCACGTCGGCGCGGCTTCCCGGCACCGGAAGCCGTCGCCGGCGCATAAGCCGTCGCTGGTCGCGGCCGTGCTGCGGAGCCGGGCCGGCCGGATAACTGCCACCGCCATGGCCGCCGTGGCCATCCTCGTCACCGCCTGGCCGGCCTCGACCCACCTGCTGGTGCGGGCGTCCGACCTGGCTTGGGTGGCCCAGGCCGACGCCCTCGGCATGCAGCTAGCGTCCTCGCTGGGCGCCAAGGTCGCCCAGCAGCCCGAGGTCGTCAGCGTCGGCGTCGCCGTCGTGCCCGGTTACCGCAACCCGCTCCGTGACGTCAGCGGCCTGAATCCCGAGCGCATCGACATGGGCGTCGACTTCGGCGGGTCTGGCCCTGTCTACGCGCTCGGCAACGCCGTCATCACCAACGCGACCGGGAATCAGGCCGGGTGGCCGGGCGGCGGGTGGATCACCTACAGGCTGAGCGACGGGCCCGACGCGGGGCTGATGGTCTTCTTCGCCGAAGACGTCACGCCGACCGTTCAGGTCGGCCAGCACGTGTCGTCCGCCACCGTGATCGGCGACATGTACGAAGGCGGCGACGGCATCGAGACCGGGTGGGCGCAGCAGAGCGGCCTGTCCGCGGAATCGCAGCTCGCGGAGGCCGGGGGAGTCGGCGGGAACGGCCCGTTCCCGACCAGGATCGGGCTCAACTTCGAAGAGCTGCTCCAGTCGCTCGGCGTCCCGGCCGCCCCCAACCGCGACCAGGCCCCCTTCGGGCTCCTTCCGCCGAACTACCCGGTGACCGGGGCATAGCCGGGTCCGGCCACCCCCGCGGCATCGGGTGCCCGCCATGGCCCTGGTCACCTCGGAGTTGCGGAGACCTCTATCCCCGTCACGACGACCCGGTACGGAGTAAAGGCCAGCGTGACGGGCGTGCAGGTGATCAGGGTGATCATCGGCGCCCGGGGCCGCTCGCCGGGGTGGCGGGGCACCGGAGCGAGCACCGCGGTGTCTGTGTACCGCACCACCCGCTTATCCACTACGCGGTAGCGGAAAACGGCGTATCGGGTCGTCACGATGACCCGATCACCCGACCGCATGTCCCGCAGGTGCAGGAACGGGTTTCCGGCGGTAATGTCATGCGCCGCGACGGCGAAGTTACCGTGCTGCCCCGGAAGCTGGGTGCCGGGAACATGTCCCGGGCCCGTGGCGAGCTGGGTCAGCGCGGTGCCTTCGACGATCGTGAACCGCCAGTGCGGCCCGAACCTGGGTATCCGGATAAAGGCAAAGGGCTGTCCCGTGACCAGGCGCGGTTCGCCCGTAATTGCTTGATGATGGCCAGGCGGTCTTCGCATGGAAATCTCAAGCTTGGTGGTGAGCTGATGCTGCCGTCCGGCAGCACCCGGGTCCCATATCCGGTAAGCCGAATACAGGAGTAGCGAAATACCCGCGGCCAGGGTGACCGCTATTATCGCCTTGGTAAACCGCCTGACGGTCGTTCTCGTCATGGGTCCGCCGGCCCGGTCTCAGATCCAGTGCATCAGGCGGCTCCAGAGCGTGGCCAGGATGCCGACCGCCACGAGAACTAGCCCGATGACGGCGTATATCGTCGAGGTGAAACCGGTAGTTGGCAGGTTGCCACCGTACATTGTCTTACCTTCCTTTCTCATAAATCACCAGGCCCGATGAAAGGCCCATCGGCACGAGCACCAGCTCTACAATTAGAGCTTTCCATGCGTAGTAAGTATTGAATGCCTTATTGAAATAGACGCAGGGCACATTGAGAAGGACCTGCACCGGGTTCAGCTTGCGCCGTATGCATGCATAGATTAGCGGCGGGAGTGTCATGGCCAGCTCCAGCCCGATCCACCACGACATTACCCAGATAAAAGACGCGTGAAACAATAGCGGCAGTAGCACGGGCGAAGCCCACCACAGAGGTGCTGTGCAGATGTCCCACAGGGCCAGGGCGATCCAGAGTGCCAGCAAGGGCTTATGCCGGATGAGCTCACGCCAGTGAATTCGCACGTTCTGGAAGAAGCCGGACATCCACCGCCACACCTGCTTGCGCAGATATTTAACCGAGGCTGGATCGGCCGCCCAGGCCACCGCGCCGCTCACGTAGGCAGCCTTCCTGCCGAGGATCTGCTGCGACCAGGTGTAGTCCATGTCCTCCACGATCGTGCGCTCCGGAAAGCCGCCAGAGCCGACAAGCGTCTCACGCCGGAACGCCGAGCAACATCCGGAGCAGACCACGACCGAGTTGGCCTGGTGCTGAATCGGCCGGTAAAAGTGGAAGCCGAATAGGTACTCAATCGACCGGCCCCGCTCCGTGATGGTCCGGGTGATCTTCGTCTGCACATTTCCCGCGGCCACCACGACGTTGGGGTCGGCAAAGGGCTGCACGATCAGTTCGATATAATCGTCGGCGAGCACCGTATCCGCGTCCACCGGCAGCACAAGTTCTGTTGTGCAGTGCGGGAGCGCGTAGTTTTGTGCCCGTGCCTTGCTGCCCAGGTTGGACGGAGTGCGCAGAACCGAGACACTGTAACTGCCTGCCACCTCGGCGGTGCGATCGGTCGAGCAGTCATCGACCACAATGATCTGTGCGGGAGCCAGTGTCTGGCGCATGAGTGCGTCAAGCGTATCCCGTATTCCCGATTCCTCATTGAAAGCCGGAACTATAACGGTAACACCGGGGAGTGGCGGCTCAGATCGTGTTTCTGTCAGAACATGCGGGCGGTCAGCCGGGCGGGAGCGCGCAAGCCCCGCACGGTGCCCTCGCTGAAGAATGCGAGAATTACCAGGCAATGTCCTGTTTCTCCCTATTTCGCTAAGCCGTAAGCGAATGTGATGAGCGATTGTATTCGACTCGCGGTAATGGATCAGTGGGAAGAACAGGTTCGGCCGGCTGCTCCGCGATGACGCCAGTCGGGTTTTTCGTGACAAATGTGCGGGGCAGGACTGGGCGCCCCGGGGGGAGGCTGAACGATCTTCGTCAGGAATCTCGATAAAAGCCGCATTAGACAACCGTCATTGTTATCTGCGTGATATAGCATCGCGACCGAACTGTGAGCCGTGCCGCATCGAACCAGGCGAGCGGCTTCCCTGGCGGCAGGCCTGCCGCGCTTATGCGAGGGTCTGCCGGAGCGAACGTTCAGCAAACGTCCAGGAACAAACGCTACCGTTCTGGCATGGACGAATTCCGGGCCCGCCGGGTAGTCGACGCTCTTCGTGACCGCGGCGTCAACGCTCACCTGCTCCGCGGCGGCGTCGGCCAGTATGGCATCCGGGTGTCGCTGGACGGCGGCCGCGAGGCCGAGTGGGACACCGACGGCACGGCCGGCCTCGAGGCCCAGGTCATGCGCGACGGCATGCTCGTGGGCTTCGTGCCCCAGATCGAAGGCTCCGAGGACTTCGACGAGCCCCAGATCATCGACGCCATTGCCCGCACCGACTACGACCAGCCCGTCGCCCGCCAGCGCACCGAGGCTCCCCCGCCCGGCCCCGCCCTTACCCGCGAAGGCGGCGTCTTCCGCCGTTTCCTCGACGGCTTCCGCTACCGGTAACCAGGCCAACCGGAGGCGCAGTGCAGCACATCCTGGCTCTTTCCCGCTCGGCCGTCGTCATCAGGCACTGGTTCGAGATCAACCTCGACGACGCGTCCATGGAGCACGGCGCCCGGATCGAGATCCGGGAGCTGGCTCGCCATCCGCATCGAGGCAGCGAGTCGGCGTCCCAGCTCACCACCGTCGACCGCCCGCTGTGGCGGGCCGATCTGTTCGACCGGCTCGGGGATCCTCCGGGCAGCTTCTCCGCTGCCCATTACCATCCGCGGTTTACCGGCAACGAGCCGTCCGGCCGGTTCTGGGACCCCGCCCTGACCGCCGACCCCTGGACCTGGCTAGGCGATCAGATCACCAGCCTGGGAGCCGCGGCCGGGGGAGCGGGCTGGCCGATCGATCCCGGGGACGCCGCCGAACTCCCCGGCCTGGCCAGCGCCGTGGTCGCGACGGCGCGGCCGCTCGGGCCGGCCGAGTGCCGGTCGGCGGCGGAGTGCTTCCACCGGACCAGGGATGTCCAGGACGCGGTCCAGCTCATGATCGCTACATTGCGCGCACCGGAGCATCTGGACCGGGACCGGACGGCGCCCTGGCTGGCGCACTCCTGATCGCGCCGGGCGGCCAGGTGCTAGAGGGGAGCGGGCGTGCGCGTGGTGGTGGCAGGCGCCGGGTTCGCGGCCTGCTGGCCGCGTACCGGGTAGCCCGGGCTGCGCTCGGTCGAGCATGACCAGGACGAGGTACGGATGGGGCAGGCTCTAGTGACCCCTGGTATCCGGCTGGCTGCCCCGTTCCGCCCGTTCATACTGCATGGCTGCCGCGCTCATGCAGCTCTGGCAACATGGCTGCGGCATTCATGTCGTAAAGACCTGGTACAGGCGGTGCCAGAGTTACTGACGCGCTTCCCGTGCCCCGCGATGCTCTACTGCGCCGAACAAGCCAAAGCAGGACCACGAGATGTCATCGTTATTACGCTTCCCGCCTGAACCCGGGCGTCTAGGTCAGTTCAGGCAGAGGCAGAAGGGGTGCCCCGCCGGATCGAGGAACACGCGGAAGGATGTGCCGGGCTGGTGCTCGTGCTTGGTCGCGCCGAGATCGAGCACCGCCGCCTCGGCGGCATCGAGGTCGTCGACGATCACGTCGAGATGCATCTGCTGAGGCGCCTCCTGAGCCGGCCATCGAGGCGGGGTATAGCCTTCCACCTGCTGGAAGGAGATGCACTGACCGTAATCCGCGCGGACGTCAGCCCAGTCGGCGGAGATCTCGACCTTCCAGTCCAGCATCGCGCCGTAGAACGCCGCGAGGGCGCCCGGATCGGGACAGTCGATGACGATGCTTGGGAAGCGTGCGATAGCCATGCAGGCACGGTACACGCCATCGCGGACAGGGGATGTCCGCATGCCTACCCTGAAGACGCGTCACACCCGCCGTTGCGTTGCACCAACCACCTCTGACCTCAGATGGCAGCTGACCCGTGGATATCTCTGACTTCAGCCTTGACCTGTTCTCTCTCGCCGGGCGCAACGCCCTCGTCACCGGCGGCAACACCGGCCTGGGCCGGGCCTTCTCCGTCGCCCTGGCCACGGCCGGCGCTGACGTGTTCGCCGTCGGCCGGGCCGAGGACGACGGGACGACCCGCCGGCTGATCGAGGGCGCCGGGCGGCGGATGGAGTTCATGCTGGCCGACATCACCCAGCCAGGCCTTCCGGCGGCAATCGTGCGGCGCTGCGTCGAGACGCTGGGCTCGGTCGACATCCTGGTCAACTCGGCCGGCATCGCCCTGCTGTCCGACGTGGAGGAGTTCGGCCGTGACCAGTGGGATCCCATGGTGTCCGTCAACCTGACCGCCGCCTTTGAACTCGCCCACGAGGTCGGCAAGTTCATGATCGGGCAGCGATCCGGCAAGATCATCAATATCGCCTCGCTGTTCTCCTTCCTCGGCGGCACGCGCTCACCCGCCTATGCCGCGACCAAAGCTGGCATCGTGGGCTTCACCAAGGCCTACTGCGACGAGCTGGCGACCTACAACATCCAGGTCAACGCCATCGCGCCGGGATACTTCAAGACGGCGATCACCGAGGCGATCCGGGCTGATCCCGGCGCCGACCGCCGTATCGTCGAGCACATCCCCGCGGCCCGCTGGGGCGAGACCGCCGACCTGATGGGAGCCACCGTCTTCCTGGCCAGCCGGGCCTCGGATTACGTCAACGGCCACGTCCTGGTCGTCGACGGCGGCTATCTCGTCCGCTGACATCAGAGCTAACAAGGAGCGCAGACCCGGCCATGGTCCCATCCCGATCCTCGCTGAACCGCAGATCGATCGTCGAGGCGATGACCGAACTGCTCGGGCCCGGCGCCGTCGAGACCGGCGACGAGCAGCTGAAGGCGGCCAGCGTCGACCGCTTCAGGAAATACACCGCCGTCCACGGCATCTACGACGGGCCGATCCCGGCCGCAGTCATCTACCCCTCCTCGACGGCGGACGTGGTGGCCATCCTGCGTTTCGCCGAGGAGAACCTGGTCAATGTCGTTCCCCGCACCGGAGGGACGGCCACCGAGGGCGGCCTGGAGACCGTGGTCCAGGACAGCCTGGTGGTCGACGGGTCGCGGATGAACGCGATCCTGTCGATCGACCCGGTCGACATGATGGCCACCACGCAGTGCGGCGCCGGCCTGGAGGAACTAGAGGACATCCTGCGGGCCCAGGGCCTGACCACCGGGCACTCACCCCAGTCCAAGCCGCTCGCCCAGATGGGCGGCCTGGTCGCGACCCGGTCGATCGGCCAGTTCTCCACCCTGTACGGCGGCATCGAGGATCTGGTCATCGGCCTGGAAGCCGTCTTCCCCGGCGGGACGGTCGCCCGCGTCAAGAACGTGCCCCGCCGGGCCGCGGGCCCGGACATCCGTCACGTCATCGTCGGCAGCGAAGGCGCCCTGTGCTTGATCACCGAGGTGACGGTCAAGCTCTTCCGCTATCAGCCGGAGAACAACCGGTACTTCGGCTTCCTGGTCGACGAGTTCGCCGACGGTATCGCCGCTCTGCGCGAGCTGATCACCGCGGGGTACCGGCCCTCGGTGTGCCGGGTCTACTCACCCGAGGACGCTCGGCAGCACTTCGCCGGTTTCTACCAAGGGAAAAACGTCGTCGTGCTCGTCGCCGAAGGCCCGAGGGGCATCGCCGACGCCACCGCGGAGGCGATCGAGGAGCTCTTCGCCGCCCGCCCGCACGAGCGGGTCGACAGCGGCCTGATCCGGCAATGGTTCGAGAACCTCAACTGGGGCCAGGACAAGATCGACGCCGAGAAGGCCGCCATGCTCGAGCACTCTCACCTCGGCTACACCACCGAAGTGTCCGTCAGCTGGTCACGCGTCACCGAGCTGTTCGACGCCGTCATGCACCGGATCCGCGGCGAGTTCCCGCGAACCGGTGACCTGACCATGCTCGGCGCGCACTCCTCGCACAGCTACCAGACGGGTACGAACCTCTACTTCGTCTACGACTACACGATCAGGTGCAGCCCTCGCGAGGAGATCGAGGTCTACCACAAACCGCTGAACGCGATCATCGTCGAAGAAGCCCTGCGGCTGGGCGGGTCGATGGTGCACCACCACGGGATCGGCAAATACCGCACGCCGTGGGTGCGCGAGGAGCACGGCAGCGCCTGGTACCTGCTGTCGACCCTCAAGCACGCGTTCGACCCCGAGGGCGTGATGAACGCGGGCACGATCTTTCCGCTGGAGCCGGGAGCCGGCCCGCGCGGATCCACGAGCTGATCATGACGCCGTACCTGCTGGCCATCGACAACGGGTCGCAGAGCACCAAGGTGACGATCTTCGACGCCCGTGGTCACGCCGTCGCCTCGGCCCGCCGGCGGCTCGAGCCGTACGACACGTCGGTGCCGGGGCATGCCATCCATCCCGGTGATGACCTCTGGGACTCCATCCGGGACGCCTGCCGCGTGGCCATGGCCCGGTTCGCGGGCGACCCGGCCGACATCGCGGCGGTCGGGCTGTGCACCATCCGGTTCTGCCGGGCCCTGCTGGCCGCGGACGGGAGCCTGGCCGAGCCGGTGCTGAGCTGGATGGACGAACGAGTATCCCGCCCCTACGAGCCGGGCAACCCCCTGGTCCGCTACGTCACCACCTCCTCCGGCTACATCACCCACCGCCTGACCGGTCGGTTCGTGGACGCGGCGGCCAACTACCAGGGTGTCTGGCCCATCGACCAGGACACGGCCACCTGGTCGGGCGATCCCGCCGCCTACGCCGCCGCCGGCATGACCCGCGACATGCTGTTCGACCTGGTCCCCCCGGGCGGCCGGCTCGGCGCGGTGACCTCCGCCGCCGCGCAGGCCACGGGTATCCCGGCCGGGCTGCCGGTGTACGCCACGGCCAACGACAAGGCGGTCGAGGCGCTGGGCAGCGGCCTGGAGGAAGATGGCACCGTATTGCTGTCCCTGGGCACCTACATCGCGGCGATGACCATCGGCTCCTCTTCGCCGAGCGCGGGCGGCAGCTACTGGGCTAACTTCGCGGCGCGGCCAGGGAAATACCTGTACGAGAGCACGGGGATCCGCCGCGGCATGTGGATGGTCAGCTGGTACCGCACCGTTCTGGAGGGCTCGCACGGCGGGGAGCAGGCCGCGGGAATGGCACGACTGGAGGACGCCCTCAACGCGGAGGCCAGCGAGCTCGCGCCCGGTAGCAACGGGTTGCTGACGCTGCCGGACTGGCTCGCTCCCGGCCACGCGGCCTGGCGGCGAGGCGCGCTGCTGGGCTTCGACGGCAGCCAGGGCCGCGCCCACATCTACCGCTCGATTCTCGAGGGCATCGCGCTGACGATGGCGAATCACACCGCGGCGATGGAACAAGCGCTGGGGCGCGGGCTCGCGCCGGTCCTCGTATCCGGTGGCGGGTCAGGCTCGGACCTGATGATGCAGATCCTCGCCGACGTCTTCGACCGGCCCGCCCGCCGCACCACCGTCAACGACGCCGCCGGTCTCGGCGCGGCCATCTGCGCCGCCGTCGGCCACGGCGTCTACCCGGGCTGGGACCAGGCCACCGCGGCCATGGTCGCGGCGGGCGACGAGTTCGTTCCGGACACTCAGGCTGCCCGCGCCTACCAGAAGATCAACAGGGTGTATGCGGCCCTGACCACATTCACCGACCCGCTGTTCCGCTCGATGGCCGACGGCCTCCATGGCCTGGAACGCGCCTGACCGGCTCGGTGCTCAGGCGAAGGCGGCGGCGATCGGGCTGAGGCACAGGACGTCCTGGGGGTCGGCCAGGTGGGGGAGGGAGACGAACACGGTCTTCACGCCGCGGTCAGCCAGCAGCCGGTAGCGGCCGATGTGCTCGTCGGCGGTGCCGGCGTGGTGGCGCTGGGCGAAGGCGGCGGCGGTAGTCCTGCCGCGCAGGTTCTCCACGATCGATGCGACATCCTCGCGGTCGCGGCCGATGACCGGGACGTCGAGCACGGTCACCTCGGCCTGCGCCGGGTCACGCCCGGCCGCCACGCAGTGCTGGCGGAAGATGGCAAGCTTGCGGTCCAGCGTGGCGGTGTCCGAGGCAAGATTGCAGCCATCGCCGAGCCTGGCCGCGATGGCCAGCGTCCGCTTCTCGCCGCCGCCGCCGACGATGACCGGGATCCGCGACACCGGCCGCGGGTAGCAAGTGGTTTCCGGCAGCCGCACCCGCTCGCTGTGGTACGGCCTTGTCCCGGGCTGCCACAGGGCGCGAAGCGTCTCGATGGCCGACTCCAGCTCGTCGAGCCTGGCCCGGGCCGGCGGGAAGGGCAGGCCGAACCCGGCGTGCTCGCGCTCCCACCAGCCGGCCCCGATGCCGCAGAACGCTCGTCCGCCGCTCAGCACGTCGAGCGTGGCCACGGTCTTGGCCAGGATCCCTGGCGCGCGGAACGTCACGGGTGTCACCAGCATGCCCAGGCGAAGATCCGGCGCCAGGCCCGCGAGCATCCCGAGCGTCACCCACGGCTCCGGGATCGGCTCCCAGGCCCGTCCGACCTGGGGGATCTGGATCAGGTGGTCCATCAGCGCGATGCCCTGCAGGCCCGCCTCGGCGGCGGCGCGGGCCACCGCCGCCAGCCAGCGCGCCGGGCCTGCCGGGTCCTCACCCCAGGGAAATCGCGACAGCTGCAGAACCAGGCCCATCCGGGCCGGCCGCTGCCTCTGCTGGCTGGCCGCCATCCTCGCGCCCGGGGTATGGGAGGCCTCGGGCTGAGCCTGCCTGGCGGTTGTCACCAGGTCCCACCCCTCGCCGCGGATCTCCGCGACGGCCGCCCGCATCCGGCGCAGTTGGCCCTCCAGCACGGGTGCGGGCACCGGCCGATTACGTGCGCGATTCCGGCGGCGGCACTCCGCCGGATCGGTGCCGGCCAGCACGGCGACGGCGGGCATGCTGCTGCTCCTGGCCAGCCCCAGGTAGTCGCGGCGCCGCGCCGGGTCAAGGCCCAGCGTGTCCACCACGGCGGTCAGGCCGCGGCGCAGCCGGACCGCCACTATCTGGTCAAGGAGGGCGAAAGCGTCGGCCGACGCATCCAGGTCGTGCTCACCGCTGCCCACCAGCGCGCGCAGCCGGTCCGACGAGACCACCTCGTCCGGACGGTAGTGCTCCGCCGCCCAGACCGACTTCCCGGACCCGGACGGCCCGACCAGCACGACCAGCGCAGGATCGGGCAGCGCCACGGCCGTCCCCAGTTCCGTCGGATCCACAGCCCCAGCTTGGCAGACCCTCCTACGCCTGGAGTCCTAGCGGGCGTGACCGGCGATGATGCATGATTGGTGCCGTACACGGGAGGGGTGGGGGATGTCGGGCGAGGACAACGAGCATGTCGTGGCCGAGTTCGTGGAGCGGTGCCAGAATCAGCACGACCTGGACTTCGCCGACGAGGCATTCCATCCGAAGTTCGTGAACCACTACCGGCCGGAGGGTCGGGCTCTCCCGGAGACGGACCGGCCCGCGAGCGGCTTTCAGGCGTTCTACGGCGCGCTGCTGCAGGGGTTCCCCGATGCCACCGTGGAGATCAACGAGCAGCTCGCCGAGCGCGACCTGGTTGCGACCCGCAAGACCTTCCGGGGGACGCACCTTGGTGAGCTCTGGGATCTGCCACCGACAGGAAATCGTGCGGAGCTCGAGTTCATCGACATCTTCCGGGTCTGCGACGGCCGGCTGATCGAGCATTGGACGTCGATGGACATCGGTGCGCTCCGGCAGCAGATGCGCCCCTAGTCGGCGAGCGAGCGACGGTGACGCTTCCCGAGACACGGTATGCGAGGAACAACGGCCTGCCGACCATGTCCAGGGCGCGCGGTATGTGGAACTCGCCGGGCCGGATGAGCTGATGTGGCTGGTGACCAGCACGCACTCGTCGGCGAGATCCAGGAGTTCGTGACCGGCGTCCGGCCCGTGGCCGAACCCGACCGGGTTCTGGCCACGATCTTGTTCACCGACATCGTCGGGTCGACCCGGCTGGCGGCTGAGCATGGTGATCGAGCGTGGCGGGACCTGCTCGAGCGCCATCACGTCCTCGTACGCAGCGAGCTTGCCCGTTTCCGCGGACGCGAGGTCGACACGGCCGGCGACGGTTTCCTCGCGGTGTTCGACGGACCCGGCCGCGCCGTGCGGTGCGCGTCCGTCGCGGTCCGGAGCGTGCAGTCGCTCGGCATCGAGATCCGCGCCGGCGTTCACACCGGCGAGGTCGAGATGGCCGGCGACGGGGTCCGGGGCATCGCCGTCCACATCGGCGCCCGTGTGTCGGCCCTCGCCAGCGCGAGTGAGGTCCTCGTCAGCTCGACAGTGCGCGACCTGGTCGCAGGGTCCGGCCTCCAATTCGAGGACCGTGGTACCCACGAGCTCAAGGGCGTGCCCGACCCATGGCGGGTTCTCGCGGTAATCGACGACTGACGGAGCCGGGGACCAGCCCACCCGTCCAGCACAGAGAACCGTTGCGGAACCGCGCTAGCCGGCCGGGCCGGGCCCGGCCGGCTAGCGGCTGGTTCGTACAGGAGCGGGCTCAAGATCCGGATTCGGAATCCGGCCCGGCGCCGGGCGCTGGTAACCCGGGTCAGAAATGGTCCGGGATGTCCCGCGCGCTGGCCACCCGGGTCTGCGCGTAGTTGCACTCGGCGACGATAGCGGCGACGCGCCGGGCGATGCGAGCCAGTGGACCCTGGGCGCCGTGCGTCTCGTTGTGGTTCATTGTTCCTCCTCGCTTTCCCGGCCATCTGTTTGCCGGTCACTATCGAGTCTCGCCGTAAGGCCCTCCTCGGCGCGTCGGAGGAAATCCCTATTTTGCCTGCTGAGATGGGCCTTAGCCGGACCTGGAACCGGCTTACCCTGACTTAGCTTGCCGTTTAACCTGCGCGTTCGTGCCTTGCCTTGAGCGTGAGTTCCCTCTTCGTCGTTTTTCCCACGTCATAGCGTGGTGCCGGGTGGCGGTTCTTCGATCCGGGCTCCAGGTCGAAGCGGCGCAAGAACGACCGCCAGCACCGGTCCACATCGGCCGGCGCGGCGCCGGTGCGTGACCACCACAACCACACCGGCTTGGGGTCACGGTCGCCAGGCAGGTAATTGACCGCGTCATACAGCGCGCCATGGCCGCGCCGGTGCTCCAGGACCAGCGACAGCCCGGCCAGGTCCCTGACCGGCCCGTCCGCGCACAGCACCGCATCGGCCAGCTCCGACAGCTCATCCGCGCGGACGGTCAGGCAGGCATGGAAATCGCGCCGGAACCGCGACACCACGGCAAGCGGCTCGACACAGGCGGCATCTTCTAGCAAGCTCTCCATCACGGCCTTCGTTCGTGATCGGTGTCCTTTGGCGAGAACACATGATCACGCGGAGGCCGTACTCACACGCCGCAACACCCCGGACAACACCGGCAAAACCCCTGATCAGAAACCTCAGAGGTTAAATAACAAGCTTAGAGCCTGCTTGAAAACCGGGGCATAACCGGCTGCCAGCCGCAAGGCGTCACGCCGCCTCGGTCTGGAGCATCTCAGCAACGGGTCGCCGGAGGCCGATCCGTGCCGGAACGCTGGTGAGCGCCGCCACGACGAGCATGGTTCCGAGCACCGCGGCGACCATCCAGAGCACTGGCGGCAGGCCACTCAGGCCATGGCCCGCGACCTTGAACAGGCCGATGCCGAGCGGGAGGCCGAGGATCGCGCCGGGCAGCGCGGGGATGACCTGCGCCATGACCAGCCCGGCTCGGACCTGCTGCGGGGTTGCACCCAGCGCGAGCGTCACCGCGGAGGCGCGTCTCGCGTCGAGGACCGTCGCCATGGCGGCGAAGATCGCAGTGAGCGCGGCCAGGGTGACCAGTGAGATCGTGATGGCGGTCAGCACCTGCTCCGCTTGGGGGACATCCGGGTTGACCAGCCCGCCCGAGCTCCCGAAGTGGGAGAACTTGTTGTCGACGGCGGCGTGGAGGGCGAGCGCGGCGACGAGACCCATGACGGCGACGGCGATACTCGCCGCGCTGAAGATCGCGCGCCGTGGCCGGCGGGCGACGAGACGCAGCCCGAACAGCGCCGGCACGGGCAGCTTCCTTGACAGCCGGATCAGCGAATCCCGCCGCCTCGGCAGGCGGGGCGCGTCGTGGCGTCGGCGGGGGTGCCGTTCTTGACGCCGTAGGCGTTCACGAACGCGTTGACCGCGGGTGGCGACGCGTCGGACAGCTTGAGGTTCGAGATGTATGACAGCGGGTCCGCCTTGGTGGCCAGGCTCCGCGCCGCCGCTTCGGTGGCCCAGATCAGGCTCACACCAGGGAAGCCATGGAACGCCGCCGTGACGGCAAA
>WNGJ01014981.1_pt1 | contig 14405 bp, 14 predicted proteins | sample 5400611 | NCBI WGS metagenome assembly WNGJ01 (sample SAMN13153375, study PRJNA577476) | soil metagenome | isolation source: 40 cm soil or saprolite under Garry oak tree replicate 1 | place: USA:California | collected 2016-06-15 | reverse complement strand
AAGAATAGCGTCATCACGCCGACCACGACCGCGACCAGGGCGATGCCGGCGAAGGTCGACAATTCGCTGTAGAACTGCTTGACCGTGACCGGCTTCGATTTCGAAAGCGCGGCCTGGACCAGATCGTAGAACGGCCCGTACCAGCTGTTGATGGCGACGCTGACCTGGACCTGAAAATAAGATGTGAACAGGATCAGCGCGGAACCGAGGACGGACCACGGCGCCCAGGGGATGCGGCGCGAACACCATCCAGGCGCCGGCGAAGATTGCGACAGAAGTGCTGCGTGTCGTTCCATGGTGGCCTATACGGGTAGGTACAACGTCGAAGGCAATAAATGGACGACGAAGCCCAGATGTTGCCTGGAATGAAGGATGGATGATGGACCAGGTACGCTATTTCAAGCTCGATTGCGACAGATTGGTCGTTGAGACGGCGCCCGCGACGAACCCAAACTTGGGGAAAGTCGTGCCCGCTACCTCACGTGGCAAAAAGAGCAATAGCTTATTCGCGCTCACCGAACAGGATCGAAATAGGAGACGGTTGGCTGCTCTGCATTGTCGCCTTGTGGCACATCGTGTCGTTTCGTAGCGCCGCGGAATTGGTCGCCATCAGGCATCGCGGACATTGAGTAAGCCGTACCAATCAATCTCGATTTATGAGTACGCGGCCTAGCATCGGGCAATGTCTTTGCTGAAACGCCGTGCGCCGGAATGCGGAGCCGGACCGCGAAGGCCCTTTCGGAAACCAAATTGCGGGTTTCGCTACAGGATAATTTTGCTTGCACAATCAACGTGATTTGCCCTGTCCAGTCCCCTTTCGCAAAAATAATTCCCTTCTCGCCGCACCCAAATCACCACTACAACCTTCCCCGTCTCATCCCTCACGAGGGGCGTATCGCGATCGTCACGGACGTTGGGATGGGATGCGGTGGACGCGGCAGCGTCGCGCGCGCGATGCGATCGCAGGGCGGGTCTTTGGACTCGTGAGCGATCAAGCGGCGCGCAAGACGAACGGCGCTGAAGCGGACGGCAAAGCCGTGTGGTCCTGGCACCCGTTGCTGGTGTCAAGTCGGCGGAGGTTTTGCGAGCCCGACCGGGTTCGGCAAAACCGTTCATTCGCCGATGACGGTGACAAGACGAATTCGTCACCGGGGAGAGCGCGGAGGAAACCGTTAAAACCATTCGCGTGCGGGAATGCCGGGTGATTTCCGGTGAACCTGCGGTGACTACCGTGTGCTTACTACCATTGCACACGGGCTGTGGGTGCATCGGGCACCCGGCATTCCCCACGCCCTCGGATGGGCGGAAGTTGACGCAAAGCTTCGGGCGCATGGCGCCGCGAGAGCGCGGAGACTCGTCGTCATTCCGGGGCACCGCGCAGCGGTGAACCCGGAATCTCGAGATTCCCCGATGCGCAATTGCGCATCTGAGGTCTGGTCCTCGCGGACCATCCCGGAATGACGGGGCACAACCCGCCCCGTTAACTCTTTCCTAACCATACACCGGGCAAAAATTGCCGAGTGAAGTCGAGTGTCGTCGATTGTGGTGAACGGGGAGATCTCCGTGGACGCCAGTGCGGTGCCTCAATTTCGAAGCGGCGGCCCTTCGGCCGCCGCGCAGTCGCTTGGGGCCCGTGAAAGGCACACGCGGGGGGACGCAGCAACCATGGTCGATGTCACGGCAGGTCAGGGCGCGGGCGCCGCGGGAAACGGGTTTCCAACGCTCGGTGAAATCGTCGGCATCCTGAAGCGCGGCGATATCGCGCTGGCGCTCGGCATTCTCACCATCTTGGTGGTGCTGATCCTGCCGCTGCCAGCGGTCGTGCTCGACCTGTTTCTGGCGATCTCGATCACGCTGTCGATCCTGATCCTGATGACCTCGCTGTTCATCCAAACGCCGCTGGAGTTCTCGTCGTTCCCGACCATCCTGCTGATTTCGACCATGCTGCGGCTGTCGCTCAACCTCGCCTCGACGCGGCTGATCCTGTCGCGCGGCCATGAGGGGACCGACGCCGCCGGCCACGTCATCGAGGCGTTCGGCAACTTCGTGATGGGCGGCAATTTCGTGATCGGAATTATCGTCTTCGCGATCCTCGTCATCGTCAACTTCGTCGTCATCACCAAGGGTTCGGGCCGCATCGCCGAAGTCGCGGCGCGCTTCCACCTCGACGCCATGCCCGGCAAGCAGATGGCGATCGACGCCGACCTCTCCGCCGGACTGATCGACGAAAAGGTCGCCAAGGAGCGCCGCAAGGCGTTGGAAGACGAGAGCGGCTTCTTCGGCGCGATGGACGGCGCCTCGAAGTTCGTGCGCGGCGATGCCATCGCCGGTCTCATGGTCGTGTTCATCAACATCATCGGCGGCATCATCATCGGCGTCGCCCAGCAGGGACTGAGCTTCAGCGAAGCCGCGCGCACCTACACCTTGCTCACCGTCGGCGACGGCCTCGTTACCCAAATTCCGGCGCTGGTGGTCTCGACCGCCGCCGGCCTGCTGGTTTCCAAGGCCGGCATCTCCGGAGCCGCCGACAAGGCGCTGATCAAGCAGTTCTCCGGCTATCCGCAGGCGCTCGGCATGGCGGCCGGCGTCATGTTCGTGCTGGCGTTGCTGCCGGGCATCCCGACCATCCCTTTCCTCGCGCTCGCCAGCGGCGCCGCGGCGATGGCGTGGTCGGCCCGCAAGCACAAGCACGCCAGGACGGCCGCCGACGCAAAAGCGGCGGCAGCGCCGGCCGCGGCCGCGGCAGCCGCCGCCGCGGCGGAAGAACCGATCGCCGCCGCGCTCAAGATCGACGATCTCAAGATCGAATTGGGCTACGCGCTGCTGCCGCTGGTCAACGGCCCCGACGGCACCGACCGGTTGACCGAGCAGATCAAGGCGCTGCGCCGCTCGCTGGCGATCGAGATGGGCTTTGTGATGCCCTCGGTGCGCATTCTCGACAACGTGCAGCTCGAGGCCAACACCTACATCATCAAGATCAAGGAAGTCGACGCCGGCACCGGCAAGATCTGGCCGAACCAGTTCATGGTCATGGACCCCGCCGGCAGCCAGGTCGCGGTGCCCGGCATCCACACCATCGAACCGACCTTCGGCCTGCCGGCCACCTGGGTCGACGCCAGCCTGAAGGAAGAAGCGTCCCTGAAAGGCTATACGGTGGTCGACGCCGCGACCGTGCTGTCGACGCACCTCACCGAGCTGCTCAAGAACAACATGTCGGACCTGTTGTCGTATGGCGAGGTGCAGAAGCTGCTGAAGGAGCTGCCGAAGGAGCAGAGCGAGCTCATCAAGGACATCGTGCCGAGCCAGGTCACGATCTCGGGCATCCAGCGCGTGCTGCAATTGCTGCTGGCCGAACGGATTTCGATCCGCGATCTCTCGACCATTCTGGAAGGCATCGCCGACGCGCTGGCGTTCTCGCGCAACCCCACGGCCATGGTCGAACACGTTCGCGCAAGGCTGGCGCGGCAGATCTGCGCCCAAAACACCTCCCACAACGGCTACCTGCCGCTGATCGCGCTATCGGCAAAGTGGGAGCAGGCATTCGCCGAATCGCTGGTCGGCCAGGGCGAGGAACGAAGCCTCGCGATGCAGCCGTCACGACTGTCCGAGTTCATGACGGCAGTCCGCGACAGTTTCGAGCGCGCCGCGCGCGAGGGCGAGGCGCCGGTGCTGGTGACGTCGGCAGCGATCCGGCCCTTCGTGCGGTCGCTGGTCGAGCGCTTCCGCTCACAGACCACCGTGCTGTCGCAGGCGGAAATTCATCCGCGCGCGCGCCTGAAAACGGTTGGAAGCGTGTAGTGTGAAGCACTTAGGCGGCTGTGCTTTTTTGCCACAGGCAACTAATTTCTGCCTCTGGTGGGATTTTGGCGAGTTTGTGCCGTATCAAGGGCTATTTTTGTAAATTATTGCAATAGCTTAATTTTTCCACGCCGCCGGAGTTCCTTAATCGCGGACTATCAAGCCTTTTCACGGACATGTGATAGCCCCTTTGGAACGAAAAGGTGAATCCTTACGTTTCCAGACGCGGGAGGTTGAACCTGCCGGCGGACGGAGCCGACGAATATTTGAGAGCGCAGGAAGCTGAGGAGACTTCCCGATGAACCACTCGATTTACAGCGCCGACCGCTCGACCCATCTTAAGGTTGTGGTCGTGGCACTCGTCGCCGGAATCGTGGTTGCTGGCCTCGGAATTTTGGCTCGCACGGGTTCGGACGACGGCTACACGCAGACGGCGCGCGTGATCAAGGCTGGCAAGCCGGTGACCGTCACCAGCTCGAACGCCTCGGTGGTACGCTAAAGGACAGAAGGATTTTGTGAATTCGCGTGGCGCTTTATCAGCCCCCCAAAGTCGCTACGTGGATATGTAGAAGACCCAACCCCCAAGTCGACTACAAAGAAAACGCCCGCTCCCCACGGGCGTTTTCGTTTTTTTGGGGTGCGCATCAACGTCCTGGCGGCACCGTCTCGATCAGCTTGCCGGAAAACACCGGCGCAGAATGCGGGTTGCCATCGGGCGAGCCGCCGGCCTGCTCGACCGTAACCGCGTAGGTCGCGCTATTGACGACGTCGGTATCGTAGGTCGCGAGGACCGGCCGCGCGGTGAACTCATCGCCGCCGATGACGCCCAGCGAACGCGGCTTCGGCAACCTGTCCGAGATCAGCCAGAGCTCAAAACTCTTGCCGGGCTCGGCAGCCGGCGCGCCGACCTTTCGCACCGTGAAATTCTTGGTGGCGCCGTCAACGGTGAGAATGAATGCTGGGCCGCCACCCTGGCCTTGCAGCAAGGCGACATATTGCGCCGAGGGCGTTGCCGCCGCGGCTGGAGGCTTATCCTCAACGACCTGCGTGCGCGACTTCGGACGCAGGCCTTGGGGCAGCCAATCCGGCTGAAAAATCTGGATTCCGATCAAGGCGACCAATACCGCCGCGATCGCCGTCATCGCCGATGCGACGCCGCGCCAGCGCTTGGCGCGTTGCGCCAGACGGATGACGTTCGAATTGTCGACGATGGAAGCCGCAGGTTCGATCGCCGGCGGAGGCGGTGCCGGCGGCGGCTCCGGCAACACGATCGCCGCCTGCGGCTCGGAAAGTCCCGTCGCGCTCCGAATCCGCTCCCAGACTTCGTCCCGCGGTTCGACCGAACCCACCATCTGGTTCAGCACGCCGAGCCTGTACTCCCAGGCCCGCACCATGGCCGTGAAGTCCTTGTCGACGGACATCATGGTCTCGACCTGGGCGCGCTCGTCGGCATCGAGGGTGCCGAGCGCGTATTCCGCCGCGAGCGCGATATGGTCTTCACTGTAGTCCATTATCTAAAGTCCAAGGCACTCTCGGATGTCCATCATGCTGCGGCGCAGCCATGTCTTTACCGTGTTCACCGGCGCCTCGAACTTCGCCGCCAGTTGCTCCCTGCTCCAGCCGTTGTAGTAGGCCAGGAGCACAAGTTTTTGGCGATCCGGCTCCAGACGGCCGACGCATTCCAGCAGGCGCTTCAGTTCCTCCGTCATTTCCCGGCGGGCCAGCGGATCCGGGCTGTCGGCAGCCACTTCCATGGCCGATGGCTCGTCTTCGATCGAAAGTTCGCTCCGCTTGCGCACAAGGTCGATGGCCCGGTTGCGGGCGATCGACGCCATCCATGTGATCGGCGACGCCAAGCCCGGGTTGAATTGTCCGGCGCTATTCCAGATCTTGACGTAAGTTTCCTGAATGACCTCCTCGGCGAGATCCTGTCTGCGCAAGATACGGAGCACGACGCCATAAAGTTTCGCCCGCGTCGCGGCGTAAAGGCGCTCGAAAGCGCCCTCGTCCCCCTTGGCAACCGCGGCGATCAGCCAGACCAGCTCAGCTGGCGTCAGCATTCGGCGTCCCCCAAAATCGCGATGCCCGATCGCTTCTCAGCACCGGGAGTAATCCCCTCTCTGGTAGCATAGCCTGTGTCAAACCGGTCCACCAAGTCAGCCTCATGTCGCGCTTCTCGCATTCGCGGAAATCGCCAGCGAATGTCAAATCCCCCACGGGCCCCGCCTGTGCATATCCATCAAGAAGAAACCCGGACCTCGCGGCCCGGGTTTTCTTGACGCTAAGCAGGTCGTGACTTGATGCCGTCAGGCTATGACGCCGAGGCGCGCGCGCATCAATCCGATGCTGTCGAGATCGGCCTGTTCGCGCGCGCTTTCTTCCGCGCGCTCGCGCGCCTGGTCGCGTTCGTCCAGGAGCTCGACCTTCTTGAGCTCCTCGAAAGCCTCCGCGAGCAGGCTCTTGGCATCTTCGAGTTGAATGCGCAGTTCGTCGGCAGACCGCGTCAGATTTTCCCGGCGCTGGATCGCGGCCTTGGCGTAGGTCGGATAGGCGAAGTGCGAGGGATCATTGATCCCGGCGCGCTCCTGCTCGGTTTGGATCTCGCGCTCGAGATCGACCGACATGCGCTGAAAGTCGGCGATCATGCCTTCAATCTGGGCGACCCTTCGGCGCTTCTCGTCGACCTGAAACTTCTTCAGGCGGATTAGCGTTTCGCGTGACTTCATCGACTCATACTCCCCAGAAGTCCCAATTTGAACGCGGGACAGGGCCGGCTCCCTTTTGGGATGGCGCCGGCGTTTGCAAGTGCCTTGCGGGGATCATGGCCCGACAAAGTTAGCTTTCCGTTTCCAGATGCCCGAGGATTTGCTCCAGTTGCCGATATCCCTCGCCCAGATTGGACACCTCGTCCTTGGCCTGGCGCAGAAAGGCCTCCAGCGGATCGTGAAGGCGGATCGCCTCGTCGACCTCGGGGCTCGACCCCGACCGGTAGGCCCCGAGCCGGATCAGCTCCTCCATATCGGCATAGGTTGCCATCACCCGCCGCCCCCTCTGGATGGTCGGTAAATAGACCGGATCGGCCGATTTCGGCATGGTCCGGGAGACCGATTTGAGGATGTTAATGGCCGGGTAACGTCCACGCTCGGCGATCGACCGCTCCATCACGATATGGCCGTCCAGGATGCCGCGGACCGCGTCCGCGATCGGCTCGTTATGGTCGTCGCCGTCCACCAGCACGGTAAAGATGCCGGTAATGGTCCCTTCACCGACGCCCGGACCGGCGCGCTCCAGGAGCTTCGGCAGCTCGGTGAACACTGTCGGCGTATAGCCCTTGGCGGTCGGCGGCTCGCCGGCCGACAGGCCGATCTCGCGCTGGGCCATCGCAAAGCGCGTCACCGAATCCATCAGGCACAGCACGTCTTTATCCTCGTCGCGGAAATGTTCCGCGATCGCGAGCGTCAGATAGGCCGCCTGCCGCCGCATCAAAGCGGGCTCGTCCGAGGTTGCAACCACGACGACCGAGCGCGCCAGACCCTCCTCGCCGAGGTCGTCCTGCAGGAATTCCTGCACCTCGCGGCCGCGTTCGCCGACCAGGCCGATCACCGAGATATCCGCATCGACATTGCGCGCCAGCATCGACAACAGCACCGACTTGCCGACGCCGGAACCGGCGAAGATACCGAGCCGCTGGCCGCGGCAGCAGGTTAAGAAAGTGTTAAGCGCGCGGACGCCGAGATCGAGCGGGTGGCCTACGCGCTTGCGCGAGTGCGCGGGCGGCGGCGTGTTGCGAAACGGGAGCGGCGATGGCCCTTGCGGCAACGGCCCCTTGCCGTCGATCGGCTCGCCCATCGCGTTGAGCACGCGGCCGAGCCAGGCAGCCTGTGGCCGCACCTGGCTTGCGGCATTGGCGATCACCGCGCGGCAGCCGCGCCTGACCCCTTCAAGGCCGGCGAACGGCATCACCACGGCGTTGCTGCCGGAAAAGCCGATCACCTCGCACGGAATGAAGCGGTTACCGCCGGTCTCGACCACGATCCGGGCGCCGACCGACATCGCGTGGATCGGACCGGCGATCTCGACCATCAGGCCGCGAACGCCGACCACCCGGCCATAAATATTGACGCCATCGATGTCACTGATCTGCTCGGCCAGGGCCTTCATTGCGAAAACCTTAAGTTTTGAATAGTTTCGGCCCGTTGCTTAACTTCGTGTTTACCCGCGTCGTTAATCATTGCGTCACTGTCTTTGATGACTGAGCACGCTCGGCTGTTTGAAAAAAGAACACCGAACATAAATCAGATTTTGTTAACCATGTATCGTCAGGATCCGAATCAGTTGTTCAAAGGCGTTTTGAGTGCCGCAGGTGCGGCCCGACCTGACGCCCGGAGCGGCGACTATGGGGAACTGGCATGCGCGTTTTGCTGATTGAAGATGATAGCGCCGTCGCGCAGTCGATCGAACTGATGCTCAAGTCCGAGAGCTTTAACGTCTATACGACGGACCTTGGCGAAGAAGGCGTCGATCTCGGCAAGCTTTACGATTACGATATTATTCTGCTCGACCTCAATTTGCCTGACATGTCCGGCTATGACGTGCTCAAGCAGCTCCGGGTCTCCAAGATCAAGACCCCGATCCTGATCCTTTCCGGCCTCGCCGGCATCGAGGACAAGGTCAAAGGTCTCGGCGTCGGCGCCGACGACTACATGACCAAGCCCTTCCACAAGGACGAACTGGTGGCCCGCATCCATGCGATCGTGCGCCGTTCGAAGGGCCACGCCCAGTCGGTGATCCAGACCGGCGATCTCGTGGTCAATCTCGACACCAAGACGGTCGAGGTCGGCGGTCAGCGCGTGCACCTGACCGGCAAGGAATACCAGATGCTGGAGCTGCTCTCGCTGCGCAAGGGCACCACGCTGACCAAGGAAATGTTCCTCAATCATCTCTATGGCGGCATGGACGAGCCGGAACTGAAGATCATCGACGTCTTCATCTGCAAGCTGCGCAAGAAGCTTGCCAACGCTTCCGAAGGCCGCAACTTCATCGAAACCGTCTGGGGCCGCGGCTATGTGCTGCGCGAGCCGCACGATCTCGAAGAGCGCATCCCGGCCTGATCTTTCCAGGGTTCTACCGTGAGCCGAAAGGCTCGCTCCTCCCAGACTGGACCCCGCCGCTAATGGCGGGGTTTTTGTTTTGGGGGGCTGAACCGGCGATGACCGTGCACCGACAGACCGATCGTGCCATCCTGGCGATGGGGCGGATCCGGAAAAGTGGGTACCGGTTTTCCGAAAAGATCGTGCTCAAGCAATAAGCTAGGGCGCGATGACGATTCGTCTGCAATGATCGCGCTCCAGAATCGGGGCGCACGAAATGATCCTACAGTCTCTCGCCGGATTGCCGGCCTTCCTGCTCTATTTCTGCACCGCGCTCGTCGCGGTGGTCGCCTACCTCTTCGTCTACACCCGCGTCACGCCGCACGACGAATTCCAGCTAATCCGCGACAACGACCCGGCAGCGGCGATTGCGCTGGGCTTGAGCCTGCTCGGATTCACCCTACCCGTCGTCAGCGCGATCGCGCATGCGGCCAACGTGGTGGACTGCCTGATCTGGAGCGCGATCGCGCTCTTGGTCCAGATCGTGGTGTTTTATATCGTCAAGATCCCGGTGCCGAACCTGTCGCAGCGGGTCGCAGCCGGCGAACTCGCGCCCGCGATCTGGCTTGGGCTGTCGTCGCTGGCTGCCGGCGCGCTCAACGCCGCCTCGATGATCTATTGATCATGCCCGATCGACGCCGAATTCGGAAAGCGCGGGCCGGTCGCGCCGCTTCCGGCGCAGCCGCCGGTGAAGCGCTCCGGCCATGTCGCGCTGCTTCTGATGGGAACGCTGGCAGTCGGCGGCGGCGCCTATGCGCTGATGCCGCGTCAGACCTGCGAGCCCATCTCGCCGGGAATGGCGGCGCCGGCGCTGCCGCAAACCAATATGGCGTGTTCGACGCGCAGCTCGTCCGGCGGCGGCAGCGGTGGCTCTAGCCGGTCGTCGCGCTACGGCTTTTTTGGCGGCTCATCGGGTCAATCGTCATCCACGGTTTCGTCCGACTCGAACTCCGGCACCGTCACCCGCGGCGGCTTCGGTTCGTTGGCACGCGCTATCGGCCTTTCCGGCCGGGGTTGATCGTCGGCCTCCGCACGATGCCGTGAAATCACCTCGTTTTGCTTGCTTGATCGGGCCCCGGCCAGCGAGGATCACGTCACAACCGCTCTTGAGGGGACTACGCCATGAAGCGCTCACGCCGCGTCGTGCTGACCATGATGGGAAGCGCCGCCATTGGCGCCGTAACGACGGGCTTGGCGGAGGCACGAAATTGCGGCCCCGGATTCACGGTCATTCCCGGCCCGAAGGGCAAGCCCTATTGCCGCGCGATCCATGGCGGCTTCGGCGGCACCTTGCATCATTTCCACGGACATGGTGGACATGGTCACGGCGGCCACGGGCATGGCGGCAGCTGACGCATGATCCGGATAAACATGTCCCAAAATACGCCCTGGGGCAACGACCCGATGGGTGGGCACCGGTTTTCCCTCGCGACAAACGCGGAACGCGTTTGCGCGGAGATCATGCGCAGATAGATTGCCATGCAGCGCATCGTCTGCCCCGAGCGCGACGACTGGCAGAGCACGGCTGACGCCTGCGGCTTTGATTTTCATACCATCGACGGCGAACGTTACTGGGACGAGCGCGGCTACTACGCGCTCACGCTGGAGGAGATCGAACGCGAGATCGAGGGGCCGACCGGCGAAATCGACGCCATGTGCCTCGAACTCGTCAGCCACGCCGTCGACGATGAAGAATATCTCGAGCGGTTGAAGATACCGGAGGCATATTGGCCGCTGATCTCGGAAAGCTGGCATCGCGACGAGGGCAGTCTCTACGGCCGGCTCGACCTGAATTTCGACGGGCACGGCCCCGCGAAGCTTCTCGAATACAACGCCGATACGCCAACCTCGATCTTCGAGGCGGCGGTGTTTCAATGGACCTGGCTCGAACAGGCGATCGAGCGGCAGATCATTCCGAATGCCGCGGATCAATTCAACTCGATCCATGAACGTTTGATCGAGGGTTGGACGAAACTCGGCCAGGGCCGCCACCTGCATCTGACGGGGACGACCGAAAATGCCGAGGATGCCGGCACGCTGGCCTATCTCGAGGACACCGCCGCGCAAGCGGGCCTTAAGACCACCATGATCGATATCGAGGATATCGGCTGGCGCGACGAAGGCGGCTTCGTCGATCTCGACAATCGCGAGATCGAACTCGTCTTCAAACTCTATCCGTGGGAGTGGATGTTTCGCGACGCGTTCGGCGCGAAACTAAAGGAAGCGCCGACGCGCTGGATCGAGCCGCCGTGGAAGGCCGTGCTCTCCAACAAGGGCATTCTTCCCCTGCTGTGGGAGATGTTTCCGGGCCATCCGAACCTGTTGCCGGCGTTTTTCGAGGACGATCCGAGAGCAGCCGGGCTCGGCGCGTCCTTCGTGCGGAAGCCGCTTTATTCGCGCGAGGGAGCCAATGTCGCGCTGATCAGCGAGGGTGTTGCGCTTGCGGCACAAGAGGGACCCTATGGGGCGGAGGGATACATCCGCCAGGCGTTCGCGACATTACGGCCTTTCTCGCAGCAATACCCGGTGCTCGGTAGCTGGCTGGTCGACCACACGCCCTGCGGGCTGTCGATCCGCGAGGACGAAAACCCGATCACCGGCAACACCTCGCGCTTCCTGCCGCACGCGATTCTTTAGAGCATGATCCTGAAAAGTGGATCCCGGTTTTCCCTCGCGACAAACGCGGAACGCGTTTGCGCGGAGATCATGCTCAAACAAGCGAGCGCGCGACGGCCACAGCGCTTAGCGGGCCGCAACCACCCTTAAGCCCTGTGGCAACGCGCCGGCGGCATTTATGCGCGCCGCGCGGGCCGGATTGAGCTGGTAGAGCCCGCGCCTGTCGGGATAGGGCCTGAAAGCGTCGGAGATTCCAACCACCGTTTCAGCCGCTCCCAGCATCAGCGTGCCGTCGGCTTCGAGCATCTTGGAGAGCCGCTCGAAAGTCCTCACCTTGGTCTCCTGGTCGAAATAGATCAGGACGTTGCGGCAGAAGATGATGTCGAACTTTCCGAGGCAGGAGAAGTCGTGCAGCAGATTGAGCTGCCTGTGCTGCACCATGCCGCGGATATCGGCGTTGAGCTGCCAGAGCTCGCCCGTCTGCTTGAAATATTGCACCAGCATCTGGATCGGCAATCCGCGCTGCACCTCGAACTGGCTGTAGATTCCGGCCTTCGATTTCTCGAGCACTTCCTGCGACAGGTCGGTTGCGACGATCTCGATCCGCCAGCCCGAGAGCAGCGATCCCATCTCCTTCAGGCACATCGCGATCGAATACGGCTCCTGCCCGGTGGACGAAGCCGCCGACCAGATGCGCAGCGCGCGGCGGTTGGCGCGCGCCGGAATAAGCTGCGGCAATATGGTGTCGCGCAGGTGATCGAACGGGATCTTGTCGCGGAAGAAGAACGTCTCATTGGTGGTCATCGCGTCGACCACATCCGACGTCAGCGCCTCGGCCCCGGCCTTCATTTTCAAAACGAGTTCGGCAATTCCTGCGAGCCCCGCCCTGCGGGCAAGCGGGATCAGCCGGCTTTCAACCAGATATTGCTTGTCGGCAGAAAGGTCGAGACCGGAGCGTTCTTTCAGGAGCTTACGCAAAAACTCATAGTCCTGTAGCGTCACGAACGATCTCCCGAAAACAGCCGGACCAGTTTCGGCGCGATCTGATTGAGCGGCAGAATGGCGGCGCAGATGCCCGCATTGGCGGCGGAGCCCGGCATGCCCCATACCACGCTGGTCGCTTCATCCTGGGCGATCACGCTGCCGCCCGCCGCGACGACGTCCTTGCCGCCGCGCATCCCGTCCGAGCCCATGCCGGTCAAAAGGAGCGCGAGCGTTGCACCTTGCCAGACATCGGTCGCCGAGGTGAACAGCGGATCGACGGCGGGCTTGCAGAAATTCACCGGCGGACCATTGTCGAGCGCGATAACCACGTCCGCGCCGTGACGCGCGACACGCATATGGCGTCCGCCAGGCGCGAGATAGATCCGGCCGGCCTTGACGATTTCGCCGTCGACGGCTTCGTGCGCGGGCCTTCGGCTCGATCGCGCCAGATGCTCCGCCAGGATGGTCGTGAAGGTCGGCGGCATATGCTGGGTGACCAGGACGGGAAACCGGTCGATCACCGGGCCGAGCTCGGTGACCAGCGACATCAGCGCCTGCGGACCACCCGTCGACGAACCGATCAGAAGCACGCGCGGAGCCTGGATGCTGAGCGCGCGGCGCACCAACGGCGGCTGCACGGCCGGCGCGGACCGCGGATGGAGATCGCGCAATCTGTCGGGCGCCGAAGCCGGAGCCAATGCATGAGCCGGCGAGGCCTGGCAGGGACGGCGAAGCTTGGCACCGAGCGAGCGGATCTTCTGAATCAGATCGTGGTGAAAGATATCGGCGGCGGCAGGCTCGCGGGTGGTCTCGGGCTTCGGAATGTAGTCCGCCGCCCCGAGCGAGAGCGCCTTGAAGCTGATCTCCGCGTTACGGCGGGTCAGGGTCGACGCCATGATGATGATGAGGTCCCGCTTCTTGGCCAGGAGCTGAGGCAGCGCCGAGATGCCGTCGAGCTCCGGCATTTCGATATCGAGCACGGCGACATCCGGCTTGACGCGATCGAGCTGGTTGACGGCCTCAAGTCCGGTGCGCAGCGAGGCCGCGACGACCATGTCGGGCTCGGATCCGACCCAGCGCGAGATCAGCCCCCTGATCACGACGGAATCATCGACCACCATCACCCGCAACGGATCTTGCCGTGTCGAACTCAGGGTAGAGGCACTTGCGAGCGCAACAGTCATTGTTCACCAAACGGAGCTCAAGCGGCAATACAGAAACCGAAACGCCGAGGGCCGTTCAGCCGCCGGATCGAAACGGGCGAATCAAATAAGGCCAACTTCCTGGAACTTGGCCGTCACGATGTCTTTGTCGAACGGTTTCATGATGTATTCATTGGCGCCGGCGTGGAGCGCGCGCGCGATGTGAGCGACATCGTTTTCGGTGGTGCAGAACACCACCTTTGGCGCATCGCCGCCGGGCAGGCGGCGCAAATTGCCGAGGAATTCATAGCCGTCCATGACCGGCATGTTCCAGTCGAGCAGGATCGCCTCCGGCAAGGCGCGCTTGCAAACCTCCAGTGCCTTCTCGCCGTCTTCCGCCTCGATGATCTGGAAATCCAGGCTTTCCAGAATGCGTCGTGCGACCTTTCGGATGACACTTGAGTCATCGACCACCAGACATGTTCTCATTTCAGCCTCCAACTCCAGTTCTACAAAGGAACATTTCGTTCCTGCTTTCTTGTCGCAATTATCCCCGCTACGCCGCCTTCGCGTCGTGCGCGAGTTCGAGGACGCGGTCGACATCGAGGACGACCATGAGCTGTCCGTCCAGTCTGTGAACACCGCCGGCGAGCTTGGCCATGCGGGGATCGAGGTTGACGGGGTTTTCCTCGCGGCCGTCGTCGGCCAGCTTCAA
>WNGJ01007295.1_pt1 | contig 14407 bp, 14 predicted proteins | sample 5400611 | NCBI WGS metagenome assembly WNGJ01 (sample SAMN13153375, study PRJNA577476) | soil metagenome | isolation source: 40 cm soil or saprolite under Garry oak tree replicate 1 | place: USA:California | collected 2016-06-15 | reverse complement strand
TGCCTCGCTCGGCGGCCCGCAGCCACCACTGCTTGGACTCCGCCCGCCGTCCCTGATTCTGCATCATCAAGCCCATCCAAGCCTGGGCCCTCACATCCCCAGATTCGGCAATTTCTTGCATGCGCGACTGTTCCTTGCGATTGTACATCGCCCGCAATTCTTCATCCGTCTGTGCGAAGGCGGCTGCGGCGAATGAATTTAGTAGAACGAAAGAGGCAGCCCGCGTGAGGGTTTTAGTCCATGGCATGGCGTGGCTCTCATAGTGAAGCAGGCGCCATTAAAGCGCGGAACGGCCGCGTAGACAATCGGCTCAAGCGGCATCATACCGCGCTACGCTCGGGGTAGCCCGGTCTCAGTGCAGCGCGTGCGGGTCGTCATCATTGTCCGAACAAAACTCCATGGAGAATGCCTCATGAGGCGGCGCGATTTTGTAAAGGCGGTGATTGGCACGGTCGCGGCGGCGTGGCCAATTTCGTCACACGGGGAGACCTTTCCATCGCGGCAGATCACGCTCATCGTGCCGTTCGCCGCCGGCGGGCCCACCGACGTGCTGGCGCGTATCCTCGCCGAGCAGATGCGAAGGACGCTGGGGCAGACCGTCGTCATCGAAAACGTCGCTGGCGCATCTGGCACGCTGGCGGGCATCAGAGTGGCGCGCGCGGCGCCGGACGGCTACACCATCATCATCGGTCACTGGGGAACGCATGTTCTCAACGGCGCCGTCTATTCGCTGCAGTACGACGTCCTGAACGACTTCGAGCCGATCGGCTTGATCGGGAACGGCCCGCAACTCATCATCGGCAGGCCGACGCTGCCGGCGCAGAAGTTGAACGAACTGATCGGCTGGCTGAAGGACAACCCGAACAAGGCGACCGCCGGGACCGCAGGACCGGGGACCGGCTCCCATGTTGCCGGTGTTTTCTTCCAAAACCAGACCGGGACCAGCTTTTCCTTTGTGCCCTATCGCGGCGCCGGCCCTGCGCTGAACGACCTGATGGCCGGGCACATCGATCTGATGTTCGATCAGGCCACAAATTCGTTGCCGCAAGTGCGCGGCGGCAATGTGAGAGCCTATGCCGTCACTTCGCGCTCGCGGCTCGCATCTGCGCCCGGCATCCCGACGGTCGATGAAGCCGGGCTGCCGGGACTTTATATCGCTTACTGGCATGGCATCTGGGCGCCGAAGAATACACCGGGCGAGGCCATCGCAAGATTGAATGCGGCTATCGTGGCCGCGCTGGCCGATCCATCGGTGCAGCAACGGTTTCTGGAATTGGGTCAGGAAACGCCACCGCCCGAGCGGCAAACGCCGTCGGCACTGAAGAGCCATCAAACCGCGGAAATCGACAAATGGTGGCCGATCGTCAAGGCGGCTAACATCAAGGCGGAGTGATCGTCGTTAGGGCAATTTGCATTTCGTCGTCATGGCCGGGCTCGTCCCGGCCATCCACGCCTTGCTTAAGTGCAGCCAAGACGTGGATGCCCGGCAGGGGCATGACGAGTTCAACTCGAATGCCCGATTCTGTTGGCTGCATTTGAGTCCGACTATCAGGATGAGGTCCGCGCACGCCTCGTGGTGAGGAGTGCGGCAACGCCTCGCGTCTCGAAGCTCACTTCGCTTGAAAACGCTCTACCCCACCCAAAATCCCGGCAGCGCCGGCTCCAGCCTTCCGCCTATCCGCACCGGCGCGATCCGCAGCGCGAGCCCGGTCGCGTCGTCGGTCTCGACCGCGACGCCGCTCAGCGTGGCTGTGCCCTGGGCCGGTTCGAACCGGCTCGAAGGAATGCCCGTTGTAAAACGCCGCAGCGGCTCTTCCTTCTGCATGCCGATGATCGAATCATAATCGCCGGTCATGCCGGCGTCGGTCATGTAGGCGGTGCCACCGTGGAGGATCTGATGATCGGCAGTCGGCACGTGGGTATGCGTGCCGACGACGAGGCTGGCGCGGCCGTCGCAGAAAAAGCCGATGCCCTGCTTTTCGCTGGACGCCTCGCAATGGAAATCGACCACGATGGCATCCGCCGCCGCGCGCAGCGGACAGGCTTCGAGTTCGCCGTTGAGGACGGCGAACGGATCGTCGAACGGCGTCATGAAGACGCGGCCGACGGCATTGACGACCAGCGCGCGCTTGCCATTTTTGGTGTCGATCAGCGCCGACCCACGGCCCGGCGTGCCCTTTGGAAAATTAGCGGGGCGAACCAGCCGCGGCGCGCGCTCGATGAACACCAGCGCCTCGCGCTGATCCCACGCATGATTGCCGAGCGTCACCGCATCGGCGCCGGCGTCGATGAATTCCTGATAGATCGCCTCGGTGATGCCGAAGCCGCCGGCTGAGTTCTCGCCATTGACGATGACGAGATCGAGCGCCCAGTCGCGGATCATGCCGGGCAAATACTCCGAGACGGCAGTGCGACCGGCCCTGCCGACCACGTCCCCGACAAAAAGAATGCGCAAATCACAAACTCCGGAAATCGATCACTTGTGTTTCCGTTAGCACATAATCCAGTGCCGCGTCGTGCAACAGGGCCGGCACGGCCTCAACTTCCTGCACCGCGGCGGCGACACCGACAGCCGTGATGGCTTTCAATTTGCGCAATTGCTCGAGGGTGCGGTCATAATGCCCGGCGCCATAGCCGATCCGGTGGCCGGTCGCCGGCGGACCACGCGCGAAATATCAGCGGCTGATCGCCGGCCACGATCGCGGGCAGCGCCAGCTGCACGCCCGGCACGGCAAGCTTTCGCATTAAGGGAATGGGATCGATCTCGCTGCGGATCGGCGAGTAGCCGGCGACAACCGTGCCTGGCATGATTTCAAACGGCAGTCCGCGCAGCGCGATGGTCTGCGCCGCGGCGGCGCGGCGCTCGCTGCCCAACGCGTCGCGCTTGGCGAGCGCTGCCGCGCGCAAAGCAGCTTTCGAATAACTCGCAGCGGTATCGGACATGCGGCGTTGCACTTCGCTTTCATCGGCCGCTTCGCGGTCGTGACCCGCCTCGCTTGTCATCACCCGCGAAGGCGGGTGATCCAGTATTCCAGAGCACTACGATAGAACCGCGGGGCCGCGGCGTACTGGATACCCCGCTTTCGCGGGGGATGACGGGAGTGGCAGCGTATGACGGCTTTAGTGGGCGGTCCCGACGGCAAAAAAGAAAGTGCGAAGCCGCGATAGCCGTTGGAGCACTCGATCCCGGAGTTCCCTACGAAAGTAGGTGGGCACCATGTGACCGGATCCACGGACCCGGCCAGGGACAGTTCCCGGAAGGATCGATAAGGCCCCGGGGATATATGGCTCCTGACGCGCGACACAGCTTCGCCCAATCAATCTAACCACGACGGAACCAATCCGCCAGCGTTAACGCGGGCAATGGTCAACCAATCGCGACCCCGCCGCCGATGGTGCGGTTGAGCACCTGCGTCGTCTTCTCGATGCGGTCGGCCGCGGAGTTCAGCGCTTTGGCGACCGTGGCTTGCGTCGCCCTGGCGCGTTCCGCTGCCACCGTGCGAACATTGCGCAACGATTCAAGCTCCTGTTCGAGACCGCGGATACGCTGGGCGGCATCGACCATTTCGTCGCATACGGTCAGCGCCGCCATCACGATCAGGCGCGCATCGCCGATCTCGCCGAACTTGCCGCGCAGCGTGCCGATCCGCGATTCCAGGCTCTCGGCGAGCTTCAGGAGCTGCACCTCCTGCCCTTCCTCGCAGGCCATCCGGTATTGCCGGCCGTTGATGGTGACATTGATATGATTCATGAGGTCTCTCCGGCATCGAGCACCGAGCGGATGGTGCCGATCGCCGCATCCAGCCGCTCGGCGATCTCGCGATTGGTGCGCTCCAGCCGGCGCGACTTCACCAGCGATCCGTCGAGTTCGTCGGCCAGCCGCGATCGATCCGCCCCCAGTGCCTGGATCCGGACAGCCAGTTCGTTCTCGTCACGGTCGGCTTCGCGCCGCCGCTCGACCGCGCTTTCCAGCGCATCCAGCGCCGTCATCAGCCGCCGCGAGGCAGCGTCGATATCGGCCGAAGTTGGCTCGGCATGGCCGGAACCGTTGGTGGAATGATCGTTCATGCTAATAGCGCGAACCTTCAATGGGCCCCCCCGCACAGCAAAATCTGCGGTTCGGCAAGCCTTTAGAGGAGGAAATTTACGTGGCAAGCGAGGCAAGTGCAACGCCGCTTCGCAGCTATGCACCGCAAACCAACTTTTCGGCCCCGCGGGGCGCTTCCCTGCCTTGGACTCCGGGAACACAGATGCTATCCAGCCCTGACTTCCCGTTGCCGGCTTGTGCCGAGACAGTCCCCCACGCGGCGAATCGCCACCAAGCACCTCCTTTCAGGCGGAATTTCATCATGACGCAGGTCGATCATTCCGGTATGGCCAACGCGATTCGCGGGCTAGCCATGGATGCTGTCGAGAAGGCGAAATCCGGCCATCCCGGCCTGCCGATGGGCGCCGCCGATATCGCCACCGTGCTGTTCACGCAGTTCCTGAAATTCGACGCCGCGAATCCGCGATGGCCGAATCGCGACCGCTTCATTCTGTCGGCCGGCCACGGCTCGATGCTGCTGTATGCGCTGCTGTATCTGACCGGCAATACGGACATGACGCTCGACCAGCTCAAGCACTTCCGCCAGTTGGGATCGCTGACGCCGGGCCATCCGGAGAATTTCCACACCAAGGGCATCGAGACCACGACGGGACCGCTCGGCCAGGGCATCGCGACGTCGGTCGGCTTCGCGCTCGCCGAGAAGATGCTCGCCGCCGAGTACGGCAAGAAAATTGTCGACCATCACACCTATGTGCTCGCATCCGACGGCGACCTGATGGAGGGCGTATCGCAGGAAGCGATCGCCATGGCCGGCCACTGGAAGCTCAACAAGCTGATCGTGCTGTATGACGACAACGGCATTTCGATCGACGGCCCGCTCTCGATCGCCGACTCGGTCGACCAGGTTAAACGGTTCAAATCCGCCGGCTGGCAGGCCGAACTCATCGACGGTCAGGATCGGCAGGCGATCGCCGCCGCGATCACGCGGGCGCAGACATCCAATAAGCCCTCGATGATCGCCTGCAAGACCACCATCGGCTACGGGGCACCGACCAGGGCCGGCACCGCGAAAGCGCATGGCGAAGCGCTCGGCGCCGATGAGCTCAAGGGCGCCAAGGAGAAGCTCGGCATTTCGCTGGAGCCGTTCTCGGTACCACCAGACGTGTTGAAAAGCTGGCGCGAAGTTGGCGCCCGCGGCGCCGCCGCGCGCGAGGAGTGGGAGGCTCGCTTCGCCGCACTGCCTGCCCGCAAGCGCACGGAATTCGAACGACGCTTGCGGCATGAGCGGCCGGCTGCTCTGGCGAAAGCGTTCAAGGCCCACAAGAAGGCGCTGATTGAGACGCCACAGAATATCGCCACCCGCAAATCGTCCGAACTTGCGATCGAGGCGATCGTGCCGGCGATGCCGGAATTTCTGGCGGGCTCGGCCGATCTTACCGGCTCCAATAACAACAAGGCGAAGTCTGCGATCGCCTTCTCGGCCAAAACGCCGAAAGGCCGCTTTATCCATTACGGCGTCCGTGAGCACGGCATGGCGGCGGCCATGAATGGAATTTTCCTGCACGGTGGATTCGCGCCAAATGGCGCGACTTTCCTGGTGTTCACCGATTATGCCCGCCCGGCGATACGGCTCGCAGCCTTGATGGGCACCGGCGTCGTCTATGTAATGACCCACGATTCGATCGGTCTCGGCGAAGACGGACCGACGCATCAGCCGGTCGAACATCTCGCGGCGCTGCGCGCCATTCCCAACATGCGCGTGTTCCGTCCCTGCGACGCGGTCGAGGTAGCCGAGTGCTGGGAACTTGCGCTCAACCGAATCGATGGCCCGACGGTACTGGCGCTGACCCGCCAAAACCTGCCCCAATTGCGTACCACGGCGCCGTCAGACAATCCGTGTGGCCATGGCGCCTATGAACTGGTTGCCGCGCAAGGCGAGGCGAAAGTATCGCTGTTCGCCTCCGGCTCCGAGGTCGAGATCGCGGTTGCCGCGCAAAAGCAGCTTGGCGAGCGCGGTATCGCGTCGCGGGTGGTGTCGGTGCCCTCCCTCGAATTGCTGCTGGCGCAACCAGCGGACAGACAGAAGGCGATTATCGGCAATGCGCCGGTCAAGGTGGCGATCGAGGCCGCCGTGCGGTGGGGCTGGGATGCCGTGATCGGGCCCAATGGCGCATTTGTGGGCATGCACAGTTTTGGCGCCAGCGCGCCGGCCAAGGACCTTTACAAGCACTTCGGAATTACCTCCGAGGCGGCAGTTAATGCTGCGGTGAAGCTGTTGGGCTGACGGTTGAGATTGCCTGAAAAAAGGGTTACCTAGCGGTCATATTATCCGCTCCCGCCCGGCCGAACCGGGCGTCCGCCGCAAAACCCTCGTGGATGGCCCAAGCGCCCTCCGCGGGGATGACAGAGGTCATTGAAGGAGACAACAGATGGCAATCCGGGTCGCGATTAACGGATTTGGCCGCATTGGCCGCAACGTGCTGCGGGCCATCCATGAGGCCAAACGCAACGATATCGAAGTGGTCGCCATCAACGACCTCGGCCCGGTCGAGACCAACGCCCATCTCTTGCGCTACGATTCAGTGCATGGCCGCTTCCCCGGCACCGTGACCGTGGACGGCGACTCGATCAGCCTCGGCAATGGCAAGATCAAGGTCACCGCCGTGCGCGATCCCAACACCTTGCCCTGGAAAGATCTCGGCATCGACATCGCGCTGGAATGCACCGGCATCTTCAGCGCCAAGGCCAAGGCTTCGGCGCATCTCACCGCCGGCGCCAAGCGCGTGCTGGTCTCGGCGCCGTCGGACGGCTCTGATGCGACGATCGTCTTCGGGGTCAATCACGACAAGCTGACCAAGGATCACCTGGTCGTCTCCAACGGCTCGTGCACGACGAACTGTCTCGCGCCAGTCGCAAAAGTGCTGAACGACACCGTCGGCATCGAGACCGGTTTCATGACCACGATCCACGCTTATACCGGCGATCAGCCAACCCTCGATACGCTGCACAGCGATCTCTATCGCGGTCGCGCCGCGGCGATGTCGATGATCCCGACCTCCACCGGGGCGGCCAAGGCGATCGGGCTGGTGCTGCCGGAATTGCAAGGCAGGCTCGACGGCGTCGCGATCCGCGTCCCCACCCCGAACGTCTCGGTGATCGATCTCAAGATCATCGCGTCGCGCAAGACCGACGCGAAGGAAATCAACGAGGCGATGAAGCGTGCCAGCGAGCAGCAGATGAAGGGCCTCCTCGTCTATACCACCGCGCCCAACGTCTCGATCGACTTCAACCACGATCCGCATTCCTCCACGTTCCACATGGACCAGACCAAGGTGCAGAACGGCACGCTGGTGCGGGTGATGTCGTGGTACGACAATGAATGGGGCTTTTCCAACCGCATGGCCGACACCGCCGTGGCGATGGGGAAGCTGCTCTGATTCCAGGACCTCATGGTTCGAGACGCGCGCCAAGAGCGCGCTCCTCACCATGAGGGAGAAACCTCATCCTGAGCAGCCGAGCGCAGCGAGGCGTCTCGAAGGATGAGTTGCGCGAGACCAATAATGTCCAAAACTTTCCGCACCCTCGATGACGTCGACGTGAAGGGCAAGCGCGTGCTGCTGCGCGTCGATCTCAACGTGCCGATGGAACAGGGCCGCGTCACCGATGCTACCCGGCTTGAGCGCATCGCCCCAACCATCACCGAGATTTCCGGCAAGGGCGGAAGAGCGATCCTGCTGGCGCATTTCGGCCGGCCCAAGGGGCGCGACGCCAAGGACTCGCTGAAACCTGTCGCCGATGCATTGGCTCAGGTGATCAATAAACCGGTAGCGTTCGCCGCGGATTGCGTCGGCGAGATCGCTGAAAAGGCGATTGCCGCGATGAAGGATGGCGGCATCCTCTGCCTGGAGAATACCCGCTTCCACAAGGAGGAAGAAAAGAACGATCCGGCGTTCGTCGCCGAGCTGGCAAAGCTCGGGGACATCTGGGTCAACGACGCATTCTCGGCCGCGCACCGGGCGCACGCTTCGACCGAGGGCCTCGGCCACAAATTGCCGGCCTATGCCGGCCGTACCATGCAGGCCGAACTCGACGCGCTCGGCAGGGCGCTGGAGGCGCCGACCAAGCCTGTCATCGCGATCATCGGCGGCGCCAAGGTCTCCACCAAGATCGATCTTCTGGAAAACCTGGTCAGCAAGGTCGACGCGCTGGTGATCGGCGGCGGCATGGCCAACACCTTCCTGCATGCCCAGGGCGTCGGCATCGGCAAGTCGCTGGCGGAGAAGGATCTCGCGGCGACGGCGCTGCGCATTGTCGAAAAGGCGAAAGCTGCGAATTGCGCCATCATCCTCCCCGTCGACGCCGTGGTGGCGTTTCACTTCGCCGCCAATTCACCGTCCCATGCCTACGGCCTCGATGCCATCCCCTCCGACGGCATGATCCTCGACGTCGGCCCGCAATCGACCGCGCGGATCCATGCAGCGATCGACGATGCCGCGACGCTGGTCTGGAACGGCCCGCTCGGGGCGTTCGAGATGACGCCGTTCGACCGCGGCACCATGGTGGCCGCGAAGCACGCGGCGGATCGGACCAAGGCCAAGAAACTGATTTCGGTCGCCGGCGGCGGCGACACGGTGGCGGCGCTCAATCAAGCCGGCGTGGCCGGCGATTTTACCTATGTTTCGACCGCGGGCGGTGCGTTTCTTGAATGGATGGAAGGCAAACCCTTGCCCGGTGTCGAGGTTTTGAAAATACGCTAGTACTGACTATGAGAGATCGGAGAGTCGCTTGCTGCCCATGCTTCGAGACGCTCGCGTCGCTCGCTCCTCAGCATGAGGTTATTGTGTTTCAACAAGTTAGACCTCATCCTGAGGAGGCCACCAACGGGTCGCGCGAATGCGCGCCCGATGACAGGCTCCGGGGCCGTCTCGAAGGATGGGCTGCAATACCGATTTGTGATTCCAGGTACTAGATTAAAGCCGGATCGGGCATTGAAGCCCCAACGCGGAGAACAGGACACATGGCTCGCATCACGTTGCGTCAATTGCTCGACCACGCGGCGGAACACGACTACGGCGTGCCGGCCTTCAACATCAACAACATGGAGCAGGCGCTTGCCATCATGGACGCCGCCTCCAGCCTCGACGCGCCTGTCATCATTCAGGCCTCGCGCGGCGCGCGGTCCTACGCCAACGACATCATGCTGAAGCACATGATGGATGCGGTTACCGAGATCTATCCGCAGATCCCGGTCTGCGTTCACCTCGATCATGGCAACGGGCCCGACACCTGCATGACCGCGATCCAGGCCGGCTTCACCTCCGTCATGATGGACGGCTCGCTAAAGGCCGACGGCAAGAGCGCGGCCGACTGGGATTATAATGTCGGGGTCACCAAGACCGTCACCGACATGGCCCATCTCGGCGGCATTTCGGTGGAGGGCGAACTCGGCGTGCTGGGCTCGCTCGAGACCGGCATGGGCGACAAGGAGGACGGCCACGGCGCGGAGGGCAAGCTCTCCCACGACCAGCTGCTCACCAATCCTGACGAGGCCGTCAAGTTCGTCAAGCAGACCAAGGTCGACGCCCTGGCGATTGCGATGGGCACCTCGCACGGCGCCTACAAATTTACCCGCAAGCCGGACGGCGATATCCTGGCCATGAACGTGATCGAGGAAATTCACCGCAAGCTGCCCAACATGCATCTGGTGATGCATGGATCGTCGTCGGTGCCGCAGGATCTGCAGGACATCATCAACGCAAATGGCGGCAAGATGAAGCCGACCTGGGGCGTGCCGGTGTCGGAGATCCAGCGCGGCATCAAGAACGGCGTCCGCAAGATCAACATCGACACCGACAACCGGATGGCGATGACGGGCCAGATCCGCAAGGTGCTCAACGAGGATCCAAGCGAATTCGATCCGCGCAAATATCTCAAGCCGGCGATGGAAGCGATGGCGAAACTCTGCAAGCAGCGGCTGCAGGAATTCAATACCGCCGGTCAGGCGAGCAAGATCAAGAAGGTGCTGACCACCGCCGAGATGGCGAAGCGTTACATCAAGGGCGAGCTCGATCCGAAGGTCGCGTAACGGGCGGGCACTCCTGAAAGAGGCGCCAGCCTCACCGGCGCCTGCGCACGTTTTCTTGGCGTTTACTTGGATGTTTTTCTGGACGTTTTCCCGGGAACTGCCTGAGAACCGTCTACTTTGACTTGCAAGGACACAGTGCTGCGGAGGAGGCATCGATGAATCTCACCGATCTCAACAAGGTCGCTCTGGCCATGGTCGCGCCGGGCAAGGGCATACTCGCCGCCGACGAATCCTCAGGCACGATCAAAAAGCGCTTCGACGCCATCAATGTGGTGTCGACCGAGGAATCTCGCCGCGACTATCGCGAAATGATGTTCCGCTCCAGCGAAGCGATGACCCGGTACATCTCCGGTGTCATTCTCTATGACGAGACCATCTGGCAAAATGCCGGGGATGGCACGCCGCTGGTGAAGATCATCCAGCAATCAGGTGCGATCCCCGGCATCAAGGTCGATGAGGGCACGCAAGCCCTGCCGAGCTGCCCGGGTGAATTGGTCACCGTCGGGCTGGACAAACTCGCCGAGCGCCTGAAGAAATATTACGATCAGGGGGCGCGGTTCGCAAAATGGCGCGCGGTGATCGACATCGGCAGCAATGTCCCAACGATGACCGCGATCCACGTCAACGCCCATGCGCTGGCGCGTTACGCGGCATTGTGCCAGGCCGCACAGATTGTTCCGATCGTCGAGCCGGAAGTCCTGATGGATGGCGGTCATGACATCGACCGCTGTTATGAGGTGAGCATGCGCCTGCTCAACAAGACCTTTCAGGAATTGCGGGTTCAGCGTGTCGCACTGGAAGGCATGATCCTGAAACCGAACATGGCCATCTCCGGCAAGAAATGTGCGAAGCAATCCTCCGTCGACGAGGTCGCGGAGAAAACCATTCGACTGTTGAAATCCTGCGTTCCCGCGGCGGTGCCCGGCATTGCCTTCCTCTCAGGCGGGCAATCCGATACAGACGCCACCGCGCATCTCGACGCCATGAACCGGATCGGCGGCCTGCCGTGGCGCCTCACCTTCTCCTACGGTCGCGCGCTGCAGGCGGCGCCGCAGAAGGCGTGGTCAGGCAAGGCCGAGAACGCCGCCGCGGGCCAGCGGGCATTTACCCATCGGGCGCGGATGAATTCGCTCGCCACCGAAGGCGAATGGCAGGCCGATCTGGAAAAGCAGAAGGCGGCATAGAGTTGGCCAATAAACCTGCTCCGCCGCGCCCCGCGCCGCGGCTTTATCTGGCGACGCCGGTCGTGGACGATCCGTCGTCATGGCTGGCAAGCCTTCCAGGCTTGCTGGCCCAGGCCGATGTCGCGGCGGTGCTGCTGCGGCTCGAGACGACCGACCAGCGCACCATGATCTCACGCATCAAGACCCTGGCGCCCGCGATCCAGGACAGTGGCGCCGCGCTCCTGCTCGATGGTCATGTCGAACTGGTCGCCCGTGCCGGTGCCGATGGCGCGCATCTGACCGGGATCGAAGCCATGGAGGATGCACTGCCGACGTTGAAGCCCGACCGCATCGCCGGCGTCGGCGGGCTGACGACGCGCCACGATTCGATGGCTGCCGGCGAGGCCGGTGCGGATTACGTGCTGTTCGGCGAACCCGATGCGAGCGGGCAGCGGCCCTCGGTCGAGGCGATCGCTGAACGGCTGCAATGGTGGGCTGAGCTGTTCGAGCCACCGTGCGTCGGCTTTGCGGCGTCGCGCGAGGAGATCGGCGAATTTGCGGCAGCCGGCGCGGATTTCGTTCTGGTCGGCGACTTCATCTGGGCCGATCCGCGCGGCGCGGCGGCGGCGTTGCTGGACGCCGGGCAGACGATCAGACAGGCGCAGACCGCGATGTCCGGAAAAGTCAAAGCCGAACAGGAATAACGCCGGAAAATGAAGATCCTGCGTCCCATATCGATCCTCATGAGCTGTCTGATGTTGACGGCGAACGCGGCGGCGCAAATCTCGCTGACGCCTCCCGGCACCGACACGCCGCCGGCAGCAGACAAACCGGCCGCCAAGCCGAAAGCCAAGCCGCCGGCGCAGGCCAAGAAGCCGCCGGCTCCCGCCGCGACAGCAAAGCCCGCGCCACCTGTCGCTGCGCCGGTGGCGACGGTAGCTCCCGCCTCCGCGCCAGACGATCCCAATGCCGATCTGGTGTACGGCGCCTATCAGCGCGGGCAGTACAAGACGGCGTTCGATCTTGCGAGCAAACGCGCGCAGGACTTCAGCGATCCAAAGGCGATGACCATGCTCGGCGAACTGTACGCCAACGCGATGGGTGTCAAGCGCGACTATGCCAAGGCCGCCGACTGGTACAAGCGCGCCGCCGACGGCGGCGACCGCGAGGGCATGTTCGCGCTGGCGATGCTTCGGCTCGGCGGCCGCGGCGGCTCGGTCAATCGCGAGGAAGCCGTGAAATTGCTGGCGTCCTCGGCCAAGCTCGGCAATCCGAAGGCGGCGTACAATCTCGCGCTGCTCTATCTCGACGGCCAGACGCTGCCGCAGGATCTCAAACGCGCCGCGGAACTGCTTCGCGTCGCCGCCGACGCCGGCAATCCGGAAGCGCAATACGCGCTGGCGACCTTCTACAAGGAAGGCACCGGCGTTCCGAAAGACCTCGACAAGGCGGTGCGGCTGTTACAGGCGGCGTCGCTCGCCGATAACGTCGACGCCGAGGTCGAATACGCCATCGCGCTCTATAACGGTACCGGCACGCCGAAGAACGAAGCCGCCGCGGTGGCGCTGTTGCGCAAGGCCGCCAAACAAAACAATCCGATCGCACAGAACCGCCTCGCTCGTGTATTGTTGAGCGGACAGGGCGCAACGATGGACAAGGTCGAGGCGCTGAAATGGCACATTATTGCGAAAACTGCCGGCAAGGGTGACCCCACGCTCGACGAGGCACTGGCGACCTTGAGCCCGGAGGATCGCGCCAAGGCCCAGGAGGGCGCGCGCATCTGGCTCGGCAACAAATGATCCGCCTTGACGTCACCGCAACCGCAGGGCACCCACAGGGAGCGCGGACAGCAAGAGCTGCGTCCGGTTTGCGTCCGCCGCGCTCATGATGAGAGCATCCCGCCAATCCCTGTCCTGACCTGACGCTCAGGTCGTCTTGAGCCGAGATCATGCTGCATTCAGCCCTTATCAACGTCATGGTCAAGGCCGCGCGCCGCGCCGGCCGCAGCCTCAAGCGCGACCTCGGCGAGGTCGAAAATCTTCAGGTGTCGCTGAAGGGACCCGCCAATTTCGTCACCATGGCCGATCGCCGCGCCGAGGAGATGCTGCACTCCGATCTCACCAAGGCGCGGCCGGGTTACGGCTTCATCGGCGAGGAAGGCGGCACCCGCGAAGGCGACGACAAGAGCCACACCTGGATCGTCGATCCGCTCGACGGCACCACGAATTTCCTGCACGGCATCCCGCAATTCGCGGTTTCGATCGGCCTGCAGCGCGAGGGCACCATGATTGCCGGCCTGATCTATAATCCGGCCAATGACGACCTCTACATCGCCGAGCGCGGCAAGGGCGCCTTCCTCAACGATCAGCGCTTGCGCGTCGCCGGCCGGCGTAACCTCGGCGACTGCGTGATCGCCTGCGGACTGCCGCATATCGGGCGCGGCGACCACAACCTGTCGCGCAACGAGATGACCGAAATCCAGAACAAGGTGGCCGGCCTGCGCCGGTTCGGCGCGGCCTCGCTCGATATGGCTTTCGTCGCGTCGGGCCGCCTCGACGGCTATTGGGAGCGCAACCTGTCGCCGTGGGATATGGCGGCCGGACAGATCATCGTGCGCGAAGCCGGCGGCACCGTCAGTGGCGTCGAAGGCGACGACGATCCGCTCAAGACCGGCAACCTGATCTGCGGCAATGAATTCATTCACGCCGAACTGGTGAAGATTCTGAAGCCGCTGGGGAAGTAGGCGGGCCGACCCGTTGATCGTCATGCCCGGACTCGATCCGGGCATCCATCAATCCGCCGAAACGGTTTCAAAAGATGGATTGCCGGGTCGAGCCCGGCAGTGACGGACTATTGGATGGGCTGCGCCGGTGGTCCATACCGCTCGCGTGCCGCCGCATTCTCCGTGGTTTCCCGGTCGCGCGCGAAAAAGCGCTGCACGGTGACAAAAAACACCGGCACCATCAGCAGCGCCAGAACCACCACAGCGATCATGCCCCCCATCACGCTGGTGCCGAGCGCCTGCTGGCTGGCGCCGCCGGCGCCGGTCGCCACCACCATCGGCAGCACGCCGCAAACGAAGGCGAGGCCGGTCATCAGGATGGGGCGAAA
>WNGJ01004580.1_pt1 | contig 14410 bp, 12 predicted proteins | sample 5400611 | NCBI WGS metagenome assembly WNGJ01 (sample SAMN13153375, study PRJNA577476) | soil metagenome | isolation source: 40 cm soil or saprolite under Garry oak tree replicate 1 | place: USA:California | collected 2016-06-15 | reverse complement strand
GCCAGCCGAGGCCGCCGGCGGCCCCTCGGTCGTCTCTGCTCCACGCGGCGAACACCATCATGATCAGAACCAGCATGATGGCATCCCCGCCGATCCACATCACGGCGCCGCCAAGACGTACGTCGTCCGCCGGGCTTGGTCCCCACGACCGGCTCACCATTCCGGTCATACCGGCGCCTGAATAGCCAAGCACCAGCCCGGTGAACGTGTCGACAGGCATGATCACGATGAGTGCGAGGATCCGCATGGGATAGGGGATCCGCCAGCGGATGGGCTCGCGGCCGAGCACCGACAGGAAGAACAGGTAACCGGCGAGCAGATAGAGCGCATGTTCGGCGCCATGCGCCAGTGGGTTCGTCATCACCACGTTCATCGCGGTGGTCAGATGGGTGCCGGCGATCGTGGCGGCATACGCGGCGATCGTGAAGGGCGGCCAGGTGAGGAACGCGGCCGGCCGGGAGCGCACGGCCTTTTTGACCCACGTGTGCAGCGGGTTGCGGCTGGCATGCAGCAACAGCGTGATGGGCTGGCTCAGCACGAGCAGGGGCGGTGCCACCATGACCAGCAGCAGGTGCTGGATCATGTGATCCCAGAACAGCACATCGTCGTAGGTCCCGATGCCGCTCTGCGTCGCCACCACGATGACGGCAAGCCCGGACACGAACAGCCACGTCCGCCACCACGGCCACGGCCGTGCGGGGTGACGGCTACCCACCCGCCACACGCCCCACAGGTACGCCGCCGCGGCCGCGATCGCCAGGCAGGTGATGACCGGAGCGAACGTCCAGTGATCCGCTGCCTGCTGCCAGCTAAATGGCGGCAGCATCTGATCGCCGCCGCTCATTTCGCTTCCCGTCCGCTCGGGCCGGGCAGCGCCAGGCCGGGGGGTGCCAGGCCGGGCGTGGTCGTGCCGGCAGCATCGTGCCGGCGTCGTGATGCGCACATGGTCGCCACCATTGTCGCCCCCGATCGCCGCTTAAGGTTCACCACCCCACCCCGCGTTCGTGAGCCCGGTGCGCGCCCGATGATTACAGCCAATGATCCCGAACGGCTGCGCGGCGCGTGAGCGCGGGCCGGTGCGGACAGGGTCTGGCGGCCCTGCCGGGGGTTCCGGGGGAGGGGGCCGCCCCTGGCCAGCACAGCCCGGACGGCTGCGCGGTGCGCAAGCCAGCACCCGGATGACGTCGCGATTGGGCACTGCCGCCGACGGGTGGGTGCCCAGCGGCACAGCACGGGGGATGGGGCGTAAGGTTTTCCGCGCGGGCGCGCACCTGCGCACGGGCGCCCAGTCCAGGATGAGCTGGGGCCCGGGTGGCAGCGACCCCGGCGCAAACCGTCTACCTGCGCTGGGATCGCGGCGTGGATATGCGGTATGCAGGATGTGTCACGCCCAGGTGCGCGGCGCAGGACACAGAATTCTCTGTGGGTCGCGTGGCCGGGATCCGGCCAAGCAACGACCTGAGGTACACGCCGCTCGCGGCGACGGCCGACAGCGGCAGGACATGGTCGCCGGGCATCTTGGACGCGGCGCTGGCTGACGTTCCGGATGCGCTGGCGGCGGGGCCGGGCCGTCACCTGCTTGCCCTGCTGGGCGACGGCGCCGCCGTGGCGTCCGCAAGCGCAACAGGAAGCCCGGCCTGGTCCCCGCTGACCAGCGAGCGCGCCCTCGCCGCATCGCCGGCGGCCCGCGGCTGCGCGCTCAGGGCGCTCACCGCGGCGGCGTTCAGCGCATCGGGGGTGGCCTTGCTCGCGGGTAACTGCGCACGGCCAGGCACGGCCGGGATCTTCGCCTTGACGGGCGGCACCTGGCACGCCGTGGGCCCCGCACTGCCGCCAGCGCTTGCGAGCCGTGCCGTCGCCACGCTCCGGCTGGCCGCGAGCGGCGGCCGGACCGTCGCGCTGCTGCAAGCCGGCGCTGGCCGTACCGCGAACCTGGTTGCCGCATGGACCACTGACGCGGGCGCTCACTGGGCACTCGGCCCCCGCTCGCGCTCGGCGCCGTACAGGTGCGGTCCGCGGGGCTCGGCGCGGGCGGCGCGCTGTGGCTGATGCTCACCGCCCAGCCAGGCGCGGCCCGGGCGGGCGCCGCCCCGGCAGTCAGTGCGGAGACGATCAGCGGTCCCGGTGGGGTGTGGCGCGGGTTGCCGGCGCCGCCCGCCGGGACCGCCGCGCTCGCGGCGGATTCATCGGGCCGGTTCCATGCGCTGGCCACCCATGGCACCATGCTGACCGACTGGAGGCTGGACCCCGCCGCCGGGCAGTGGCACAGTGCACAGAGCATCAACGTGCCGATCCAGTTCGGCTCATCGGGTTGAGAGCCATGCATTACATCACGGGCAACTGGTCCTTCGATCCATTCCTGATCGCCGCGATCTTCATCGCCGGCTGGCACGAGGCCGGCCTGCGGCGCCTCGCCCGGCGATCGCGGCCACAGCGCACCCGGCAGCGGCGGCGGCGCTCCTTCCTCTTCTACGGCGGGCTCGCCGTGGCGGTCCTCGCGGTCGAGTCGCCCATCGACTACTGGTCGGACGCCTACTTCTTCGTGCACATGATCCAGCACCTGCTGCTCATGTTCGCCGCCCCGACGCTCATCGTCGCCGGCGCGCCCTGGCAGCCGCTGCTCGACGCCCTGCCCGCCAGGTTCAGGCGGGGGGCAACCCGGTCGGTGCTCGCTGGCGGCTGGTCACGCCCGCTGCGGATCCTCCGCGAGGCCGTCCTTGGCCCCTGGGCCGCAATCGTGGCGTTCAACGTCGTGATGATCGCCTGGCACGTTCCCGCGTTGTTCGACCTGTCACAAGAAAACCAGTACGTGCATATCTGGCTGATGCACGGGACCTTCTTCGCGGCCGGCGTGTGGTTTTGGGCCCAGTTCATCCCATCGCCTCCGCTGCACAGGCGGCTGTCGGCCCCCGGCAGGCTCGCCGCGCTGGTCTCGACCAACGTGGTCATGTGGTTCCTCGCGATGTCGCTGAGCATCTTCACGCAGACTTCCTGGTATTCCTCCTACGGCCACGTGCCGGGGGTCACGCTGCCGCCATTCGCGGGCCAGCAGATCGGCGCGGCGATCCTGTGGGTCTGCGGTGATCTTTGGTGCTTCCCCGCGGTCGCTTTCGTGATCATGCGCATGGCCGCGGACGAGGGAGGTGCGGGCGCGGTCATCGAGAAGGCTCTCCGTAAGGGGTCGTCGCGCGGGGGGTGGCCGGGTGCGGTGCCGCGTGCCGCTGCGCCAGGCCCGGTGACCGGGGGAGCAGAGCCGCCGCCCGGGACCTGACCCGCCACTTCGCATGGGTGGCTGGGCGCATCCGCGGCAGCCGTCCGGCTCTGCCGGCCCGGGGGGCGGCCCCCCGGACCCCCCGCCTGCATCCGCGGGGCGCCGCACGGGTGGCTGGGCGCATCCGCGGCAGCCGTTCGGGATCTTGGTTGTCTCGGTGGGCAGGCCCCGTCGGCTGTGCGCAGCGGGCCTTGCCCGGGCGGGCCCGGGGCCCTGGCGGCTACGTGGTCGGGTGCGTCGCCTGGCCCGCGGCGAACGTGCCGGCCCGGCGCACCGGGCGCCACCGCAGCCGCACGCCGAGCAGCGCGGTCACCACGGAGTGGATGCCGACGAGGTAAAGCAACTGCCGGTATACCACCTGCTGGAGCGGCAGCACCCACAGCGGCGCCAGCCGCTCGTTGTCCAGGCGGAACGCGTACACGGCGGTCACCAGCTGCACCGCGGTGAACGCCAGCCAGACCGCCGCCACCCGAAACGGGTTCAGCACCAGCAGGCCGTACATGGCGAAGACGTCCATGACCGGTGCGACGAGGGGCAGCGCGACCTGGAACACGGCGAGATAGGTCAGGCAGCGGCGGCCGAATCGCCCCGACGCACCCCGCTCGGCGAGCGCACGCTTGTGCTTCCACATCGCCTGCAGCGTGCCGTAGCACCAGCGGTACCGCTGCCGCCAAAGCTGCCGCAGGCTGCCCGGTGCCTCCGTCCACGCGTATGCGTCCTCGACGTAGGCCACCCGGTATCCGGCGCGGCACACCGCCATCGTGAGGTCGGTGTCCTCCGCCAGCGTGTCCTCGCTCACGCCGCCCGCCAGTGCGACCACCCGCCGCCGGAACGCGCCGATCGCACCGGGAACGGTGGGCATGCAGCCGAGTACGTCGAACATCCGCCGGTCCAGGTTGAACCCGATGACGTACTCGATGTGCTGCCAGCGCCCGAGAATGCCACGGCGGTTGCCCACCTTGGTGTTTCCGCTCACCGCGGCCACCGCCGGGTCGGCGAACGGTGCGACGAGCCGCCCGATCGTGGACGGCTCGAAGACCGTGTCCCCATCGACGAGCACGGCGATCGGATACCTTGCCAGGGCGAGCCCGGTGTTGAGCGCGGCTGGCTTGCCCGCGTTCTGCTGGCTCACGACCCGCACACCCGGCAGCCTCAGGCCCCGCGCGATCGCCGCCGTGCCGTCGGCTGAGCCGTCGTCGACAACGATGATCTCAAGCTCGCCCGGGTATCGAGAGGCGTACAGTGACCGCACGGTCGCCGCGATCCCGGCCGCCTCGTTGTACGCGGGCACGATGATCGACACCGGTCCGGTGAACGCGGGTGGCGGCCCCGCTCCGGCCGCGCGGCGCGCAGCCAGCATGCACCTCGCACGCCGGCGGTGCATCCGCGCGTAGGCGACAAGCAGCACCAGCCGCAGCAGGGCCAGCACGGCGGCGGCGACGAGCAGCACGGCGAACGCGCTTACCACGTCGCCGGAGACCCGCTGTGCGAGCACGAGCGCGTCACCAAGCATTCGCTGCCTGGCGCTGGCCGGAATGTCGGCCGACGGCATGCCGAGCCCGCCCGTGATCGTGGTGAAGCGGTATCCGCGCCCGCGCAGCCTGGTGAGGAGTTCGGTGAGCGCGGCGACGGTCTGGCTCCGGTTGCCGCCTCCGTCGTGCATCATGACGATCTCGCCGCGGTGCGCCGATGGCCTCGCCGCGGCGAGGATGGCGGCAACGCCGGGGTGCGACCAGTCGCGCGTGTCGTGGTCGGCGAACACCACGAGGTAGCCATCCTGGCCCGCTTGGCGGACCGCCTGCCACTCCGTACCGTTCAGCGCGTCGGGGCGGGACGAATACGGCAGCCGGAGCAGCCGGGTATGGATGCCCGCCACCCCGGCAAGCGCGTTCTCGGTGAGCGTGAACTCCAGACCGCGGCGCCAGCCGGCCGTGCCCAGGTCGACGTGGGTGTAGGTGTGTGCGCCGATCTCGTTGCCGTCCGCGAGCAGTGCGCGCACGATCGCGCCGTGATCCGCGGCGTGCGCGCCGATCTCGAAGAACGTCGCGTGGGCGCGGAACCGGCGCAGCACCGCCAGGATCTGCGGGGTCCAGCGAGGATCGGGCCCGTCGTCGAAGGTGAGCGCGATGGTCCGGGGCGGCATGGCGAGGCTGCTCGGCGGGTTCGTCCCCGCGTTCACGACCGGGCCGCCGGCCAGGACCGGGGCCGGCGGCGGCGCGACGCCGGGGGCGTTGGCTGCCGAGGTGCCGGGTGCCTCGCCCACGACGTCGTGGGTATAGCCGTGCAGCAGCAGGCACATCCCGATGGCCGCACAAAATATGGTCACCAGAATCCAGTGACCGCGCGGCCCCCTGCGTTTGCGGTGAGCGTGGGCGACGGTGCCCCGGGCAGGGTGGGTCACGTCGGCTGGATACGGCGTGGCGAAGGTGACGCGGTGCGGTTACGGCCGGGCGGCGTCTTGCCTGCCCGGTTTGTGAGCGTCGTGTTCGTGGGGCTGGGCTGCAGCAACGGGGCCGCGGAACGGCCGGGCGCCGGGCTGGGCGTCGCTGCCGCCGGCCCGCCGGGTATGGCCGCGTTCGGCGTCGGCAGGCCCGCCGCCGCGCCCTGCCGCCTGTGCTGCGCCGCGTTGCCGTGCGGATCGCCAGGCGCCTGGCTCGAGTGCGGAGCCGGCCATGGCAGTAACGGGACCTGCGGCCCGCCGAGCAGGCCGATACCCGCGATCGCCACGTAACCGGAGAAGACCCCGCCCGCCCCGATCGATAGCCACCGCACAATGACACGCCGCCGCCCGCGCGGATCAGCGAAGACACGCCGCGGCCCGGCGTCGGCCATCCGGTGTCTCATGGCGCTCTAGCCTAGGGGAAGCGGCATCTGGACCTGGAGGAAATGGTGTGAGCGTCACATCTCAGCCTGGTAACGCGGGGCTGGTCGGCCGGGCCGGCGCACCAGGCCCGCCCGGGGAAACCGAGGCGCATGTCGCGGTCGTCGGCGGCGGCATCGCCGGCCTTGCGGCAGCCTTCTTCCTGCGCGGCGCGCCGGTGCGGGTGAGCGTGTTCGAAGGGTCACCCCGCGTCGGCGGAAAGCTCGCCGTGTCCGAGATCGCGGGAGTTCAGGTCGACGAGGGCGCCGAGGCGATGCTCGCCCGCCGCCGGGAGGGCATCGAACTGGTGGACGCGGTGGGCCTGGGCGGTGAGCTGGTGAGCCCGGGCACCACCGCCGCGGCCATCTGGACCCGCGGCGCGCTGCACCCGCTCCCGGGCGGCCAGGTCATGGGCGTGCCGGGCGACCTCGCCGCGCTCGCGCGATCCGGGGTGCTGCCGGTGGCCGGGGTGGCCAGAGCCGCGCTCGACCTCGTCCTGCCGGCCACCGGCGCCGGCGGCGACGTCTCCGTCGCCAGCCGGGTCGGCGCCAGGCTCGGCCGCGAAGTGGTCGACCGGCTCGTGGAGCCACTGCTCGGCGGGGTCTACGCCGGCCGGGCCGATGAGCTGTCCTTCGAGGCCACGCTTCCCGGCCTCGCCGCCGCGAGCCGCAACCACAGAACGCTCACCGGCGCGGCGCGGTCCGTGGCTGCCGCGGCGAGGCGGGGGCCGAACGCGGGGAACGCGGTATTCACCACGCTGGCGGGGGGGCTCGGCACCCTGCCCGCAGCGGTGGCCGCGGCGTCCGGGGCGAACATACGGACCGGCGCGCCGGTCCGCGAACTGCGGCGCACCCCGGCGGGCTGGCAGCTCACCGTGGGCTCAGCCGGCGAACCCGAACACGTCCGGGCCGACGCCGTGGTGCTCGCTGTGCCCGCCACGCCGGCGAGCCGGCTGCTGCGCGCCGTGGCGCCTGCCGCCGCGGCCCCGCTCGGCGAGATCGAGTACGCGAGCATGGCGATCGTCACGCTCGCGTTCGGTCGCGGCGCGCTCCATCCGCGGCCGCGCGGTAGCGGGTATCTGGTCCCCGCGGTCGACGGCCGCGCGGTCAAGGCGGTGACGATTTCCACCGTCAAGTGGCCGCATCTGCTCGCCCGGGGGGCGGGCACGAGTTCGGCCGGCGACGTCGTCAGGTGCTCGCTCGGCCGGATCGGGGAGGAGCAGGTGCTGCAGCGGGCCGACGAAGAGCTCGTCGCGCTCAGCCGCGATGAGCTCGCCATGGCCATGGGCGCGAGCGGGCCCCTGCTGGCTGCCCGGGTGAGCCGATGGGGCGGGGGATTGCCGCAGTACACGGTCGGCCACACGGGCCGGGTGGCGCGCATCAGGGCCGCCGTGGCCGGCCAGCCCGGCCTCGCCGTGTGCGGCGCCGCCTACGACGGGCTCGGCATCCCGGCGTGTGTCGCCACCGCCAGGCAGGCGGCGGCGCAGGTGCTCGCGCACCTGGCCCGGCGCGCTCCGCCGCGCGGTGGTGAGGGACAATGAACCCATGGCGGAACGTTCCGGCGCGCGGGCGCGTGAGCTCAACGACCTGATCAGGTACACGATGTGGTCGGTGTTCCGCATCGGTGCCGCGGCGGGCCTGGACGCCGCGAATCGCGCCGAGGCCGCCGCCGAGGCCGCGGCCCTGCTCGAGGAGGCCGAGGGCAAGGGCGTGCGCACCAGGGGCAGCTATGACCTGCAGGGGTTCCGGGCGGACGCGGACTACATGTTCTGGTGGGTGGCGCCGTCATCCGACGACCTGCAGGAGACCTACGCCAGGTTCCGCCGGACCACCCTCGGCCGCGCGAGTGAGCCCGTCTGGTCGGTGCTGGCGCTGCACCGCCCCGCGGAGTTCAACAAGAGCCACATTCCCGCGTTCCTCGCCGACGAACAGCCGCGTGCCTACGTGTCCGTCTACCCGTTCGTCCGGTCCTACGAGTGGTATCTGCTCCCGCCCGAGGAACGCCGCGCGCAGCTCGCCGGGCACGGCAGGATGGCCCGCGAGTTCCCTGACGTGCGCGCCAACACCGTCGCCTGTTTCGCGCTGAACGACTACGAGTGGATACTCGCCTTCGAGGCCGACGAACTCCACCGCATCGTCGACCTCATGCGCCACCTGCGGGGCTCGGACGCGCGCAGGCACACCCGCGTCGAGATCCCCTTCTACGCCGGCCGCCGCAAGCCGCTCACCGAGCTCGTCGCGGCGCTTCCGTAAACTGACCCCTAACGGCCGCGCCACCTGGCGCGATCCTGACGTGCGGACTTGCTGGGAGCGTACCGGAGTTAGCGGGCAGAAGCGAACGCCTGTTCGCATCGGAGGCGGTGCGGCGCGAAACTAACCAGCAGGCTAGTCATTCAGAAACTTTCCCTGGAATGAATCCGATTGACCACCTGGCGCGTCCGTAAAGACGGAACGATATGCAACGTGAATCCCCGCCGTGAACCACTTGGACCCACCATGGCAAGGAACCGGATCGCCCGGCTGCGCGGTCGCGGTGCGCCAGCGGCCGGCAAAAGCGTGCCGGGCACGCTCGCGGCCGCGGCAGGTTACGGGCTGGCGATGTCGGCGCTGACCGTGCTCACCGCCCCGCGGATGTTCGGGACTACGGGCGCGGGCGGGCGGATCGCGGTCCTGTGCATGACCGTGGCCGTTCTTGTCGCCGCGGCCGGGCTCTTGTGCGCGCGCAGATCCTGGCAGCGCCGTCGCCCGGGCCGCGGGGCGTAGCGCCGGGGCGCACGGGGGTCAGGGGCGGGCGCCAGCCAGCCGCGGCGGCCTACCCCGTACGGTGAACACATGACCGGCACGCAGGCACCACCGCTGATGCTCGACGTGGGAAACCGGACCGTGCGCATCACCAACCCGGGCAAGCTGATGTTCCCCGACGCGGGGCTGACCAAGCGCGACCTCGTCGCCTACTACCTGTCGGTGGCCGACGGCCTGCTCAGGGCGCTGTACGAGCGCCCGACAACGCTGCACAGATTCCCCGAAGGGCTTGGCGGGGAAGCGTTCTTCGCCAAGCGTGTGCCCAAGGGCGCGCCGGACTGGGTCGAAACGGTACGGATCACGTTCCCGAGCGGGCGGACCGCGGACGAGATCTGCCCGACGGAACCGGCGGTGCTCGCGTGGGCCGCGAATCTCGGCACCATCGAGTTCCACCCCTGGCCGGTGCGGAGGCCGGATGTCGATCACCCGGACGAGCTGCGGATAGACCTCGATCCGCAGCCGGGCACCGGATTCGGGGATGCGTGCGCCGTGGCGGGCGAGGCCCGGGCACTGCTGAGCGAGTGCGGCCTGACCTGCTACCCGAAGACCTCGGGCGGCCGCGGGCTGCACCTGCTGGCCAGGATCGAGCCGCGGTGGACGTTCGTGGAGGCACGGCGGGCCGTCATCGCGTTCGCCCGCGAGCTCGAACGGCGCCTGCCGCGGCTGGTAACGACGAGCTGGTGGAAGGAAGATCGCGGCGAGCGGGTGTTCGTGGACTTCAACCAGATGGCGCGCGACCGCACCGTCGTAGCGGCGTACTCGGTCCGCGCCCGCCCCCGCGCCACCGTGTCGGCGCCGCTACGGTGGGAGGAAGTCGAAAGCGCCGACCCGGTCACGCCGGAGGATTTCACCGTCGCGGCCATGACGGCCCGCTTCGCCGAGGTTGGCGACCTGCTCGCGCCCATGGACGCGGCGGCTCAACGGCTGGATACGCTGCTCGAAATGTCCGCGCGCGACGAGCGTGACCACGGCCTCGCAGACATGCCCTACCCTCCCGAGTACCCGAAGATGCCCGGCGAGCCGCCACGCGTCCAGCCCAGCCGCGCACGGCCTTCTACCAGCGGAAATGAGCGCGATTAGGCCAGCATCCCCCTGGCTACAGCGCTCACTCGCCGGATGTGCTGCGTGCATAGCCGAGCCGCTCGACCGTCTCATGGACTCATTCGCGCTGGCGCTCGAGGCTGCGGGTAAGAGCCTGTTGGGAAACTCAGGTGATGTGGGGCCGGGACGGTTTGCGCTGTCCCGCTTGATGCTCCCGCTCAGTTCCAGATGCATCATGTCCAGCGTGGCAGATGATGAGCGGGCGCAGTACAGGACCCTGATCGATTCGCTGGTCCGGGCATGCCGGGAGGGCCAGGGCCGGATCGGCCCGGATCGAGCCAGGCGCGGAGTGTGGAATCCGGAGGCTGTGGCACGACCGGAACAGATGCCCGACCAGCACAAAATGAATATCCTGCTTGCTGGCCTCAGCGACTCCGACCGTGAGGTGCTCGCCCAGATGCTGGCCGGGGCATTCCGCAGCGGCGTCCACGAAACGCTGGTAATCCTGCACGCGGCAGCGGTCCCGCCGTTCCAGGACGGGTACGAAGGATCGCCGTACCACGATTTCGCCGGCCGGATGGAAGGATGGTCCTGGCCAGCCAGCTAGCCGCGCAGCACGGCACCGAAGACCAGCGCTGGCATCACCGGGGCGTGCTGGCTGCCGGGCACCCGTAAGTCAGATCTCCTAGCTGGGTGTCAAGGATCAGGTGGCGCCGGGCAGGGGCTGGGACGCTTGCCGCTGCCGGGCGAGGCGGCGGCTCATGGTCACCGTTGACCCGGCGGCTGAGCCGCCGCCAGACCCGCACCGGCACTCCACGACCTCTCCTGGCGCAAGTACGCTCCGTGTGCCGAGTTCGTACAGATTGCAGCGCGTGTGTCGCGACAGCTACCAAGATCGACCATGACCGCGAGCGCAGCCCGGTACTTAGCCCGCTCGTCGGAGCGGTGGCAGGCGTCCCGGCGTAGAAGTGCCTGCTTGTGCCTCCCGCAGGGCCAAGCGAATCGAAAGAGCGGGAGCGTGTGCCCGCAGCCTGTGGTAAGGCACGTGAGTGTACGGCCAGCCGTCGCTGACCCGTGGTCTTGTCGCGGAAGCTCAAGTAGAGGAATGTGAGCGCCGCCCTGGTTCAACGAGCGATCACCAGCGTCGTAGTGGAGCGGCGAAGCGGCGGCTCCCAACCCGTCACCGGGTTTCGGCGCGCAAAGGTGCGGGAACCGGCGGATTGAACCAGGCGTTCGCCTCCTCCGTGTCCGTATATGGGGTTCTATGCCCGGAGGCGCCCACGTCACAAATCAGCCGGGCTTGCTCGACAGGGAGGTCCCCATGATGCGGCTTCTACGGTTGCTGCCGGTACTGGCAGTCTCGCTGACGGCGGTGGGTGCTCTCGCGGCGCCTGCTCAGGCGGCCGCGGCCGTCACGTTCACGCCGACCTCGCTGACGTTCGCCTCGCAGGCCACCGGGACGACCAGCGCGGCACAGACGATCACCGCCACCAACACGGGCACGGTCTCGCTGTTCTTCAACAACGTCAACACCAGCGGCGACTCGCTCGACTTCACCATCGGGACCGACGACTGCATCGGAACGACGCTCCCAGCCGGTGCTAGCTGCACGATCTCCGTCACCTTCTCGCCGACGACGACCGGAACGCGGACCGCGGACGTCCTTTACACCGACAATGCTCCGAACAGCCCGCAGTCAGTGCCGCTGACCGGAACCGGCACTGGCACCGCCGCGCCGCTGGCGATCGACGACCAGTTCTTCACCTGCAGCAATGGTGTCTGCGACATCGGCGCGGGCAGCAACGTGTTCGTCAGCAACTTCTTCACCACCACGTTCGAGGCGACCGGCGGCACGTCCCCCTACACCTGGTCCGGGCAGCCCCCGGCCGGGCTGACGCTGCGGCCCTCCGGGCTGCTGCTCGGCGCGCCGGCCACGACCGGGACGCAGACGTTCACCGTGACCGTGACTGACGCGGCCGGGGCCACGGCGACCGGGACGTTCTCGCTCACCGTCACCGGCCCACCGGCGCCGAGCCCGCCCGGCTGCCAGACCGGAGGGAAGCTGAAGGAGGCGCTCAGCGGGCCGTCGTTCAACGGCCAGACCCCCAGCGGCACGGCCATCGCGGACGAGTCGCAGTTCAGCGGCTGCGGCGGCTTCAGCGTCCTGTCGGTCGGGGTCAAGAAGGTGAACCTGCCCGACGGCACCCAGCTGTGGGCCACCCTTGACTTCAAGCCGGTGGGAACGATCACACTCAGCCACGGCTCCGGCAGCATGACCCCGTACAACCTGGGCGACTTCGGGGTCTCGATGGACCAGGTCCGCGTCTTCAGCTCGCTTCCCGACATCAGCACCTTCCAGCAGATCCTCATCGGCGGATCGTTCTCATGACCTAGTCAAACGCCAGTCCCCTTCGCCGCCCTGGGGTCATCGCCGGCGGACTGTACAGGCCGGAGGCGCCTGGCGTGTGGGCGGACGGCCGCCGCATGACCATGCGCTGTTGCGGCGACAAGTGAAGATCATGTGGCGGTCGCTGCGGGCAGCGGAGACGCCGTCGGCTGGCACGCCGAATTCGGCTCCATGTTCGCCCAGATCGCGGGCCGGGTCGGCCGGGTCGAGGCCCCGGCGCCGTGCCGGCTCGTTGCACGGCCTGTTGCCCGCTCCCGGCCGCCAGTCGTGCCGGCAGCTGGCCGAGCAGGCCGCAGACCGCACACGGCAGGCAGCGGCCGCTGGCCAGGCTGCCGCTCGTACATCACGCCACATGCTCGCCGATATCGGCCCACTAGCCTAGAGAATCGAGGAAGTACCAGGAAATGAGGATTAATCTGAAGCTTTACCGGCACCCATCTATCTATTCCTGGCCATCCGTGGCGCGCGGCCATTTTGAGCGACCGCAGGCGGCAAGCCATAACGGCGGATCACGGCTGCGGAATAGCCGGCCGAATGAGGCGGACCCGGGAGACACATTCGACGAAAGAGGAGAGTACACGATGATGCAGCCCCGCACCATCTCTCCGACCGTGGCGAAAAAACAGGGCGCGGGAGGCGCCCACGTGTCTGGCAGGCGGGCCACCCGGTCGCTGCTAGCTCTTGGTCTGGCGCTCGTTGCAGGCCTGGGGCTGAGCATCCGGTCCCCGGGCGCCGCTGCGGCCACGCTGACGTTTCAGGTGACCACCACCACCGACACTCCGGACGCATCGCCCGGTGATGGCATCTGCGCCGACGCGTCCGGGCAGTGCACCCTGCGCGCCGCGGTGCAGGAAGCCGACGCCCAGCCCAGCGGCAGCACGATCACCATCGTGGTGCCAGCAGGCACCTTCCCGCTGAAGCTCGGCGTGCTGTCGCTGACAGCCAACACCATTACTGTTCAGGGAGCGGCCGGCGGCGCGACCACCGTTGACGGCAGGAACGCCAGTCAGGTGTTCAACGTCTCCCCGGCCGCCAGCGTGACCCTCGGCCAGCTCACGATCATCCACGGCAACGCCCCCCTGGGCGGCGGCATCGAAAACGCCGGCACGCTCATGCTCACCAACAGCACGGTTGCGAGCAGCGCCGCTGGCAACGGCGGCGGGATCTACAACCAGCAGGGCGGCACCCTTGCCCTCGCGAACACCACCGTCTCCCAGAACGTGGCCGGAAGGGACGGCGGCGGCATCGCCAACAACGGAGGAACCCTCCAGCTGAACCTGAGCACCCTGTCCGCCAACAAGGCGGGCCAGGCCGGCGGCGGCCTGGTCAATTTCTTCGGCACCGTCTCGATCAGCCAGAGCACCATCGCCGGCAACGCCGCGTCCGGGCCGAACAGTGAGGGCGGCGGCGGCATCGCCAACGGCGATGGGACGCTGACCGTGGATAAGAGCACCATCAGCGGCAACAGCACCAATTCGGGCACCGGCGGCAGCGCGATCTTCAACATCTTGACCACCTCGGTGTCCAACAGCACCATCAGCGGCAACACCTCTCCCCAAGCCAGCGGGTCGGTGCTCAACTCGGACACCCTGACGCTGTCCTACGTCACCATCGCGTCCAACTCCTCCGGCATCGTCAACACCAGCAGCGTGACGGCGACCGGCACCATCATCGCGGGCAGCACCCAGGGACCGAACTGCTTCGGCAACCGGTTCCAGGAGCCGTTCGGGTTCAACCTGGACAGCGGCACCTCATGCCGGCTGTCACAGGCCACCGATCTGACCAGCACCGATCCGTTGCTGGCCAAACTGGCCAGCAACGGCGGGCCGACCCAGACCCAGGCGCTCAAGCCCGGCAGCCCGGCCATCGACCACGGCGGCACCAGCGCCAACGGCTGCCCGCCAACCGACCAGCGCGGAATCACCCGGCCGCAGGGGCCCGCCTGCGACATCGGGGCATTCGAGTTCGTGCAATAAACGGATGCCGATATACGCCCACAGCGACGGCAGGCCCACACCCGTGGGAGGCCG
>WNGJ01011686.1_pt1 | contig 14412 bp, 17 predicted proteins | sample 5400611 | NCBI WGS metagenome assembly WNGJ01 (sample SAMN13153375, study PRJNA577476) | soil metagenome | isolation source: 40 cm soil or saprolite under Garry oak tree replicate 1 | place: USA:California | collected 2016-06-15 | reverse complement strand
TCCACAGCAGCATGAAAATTGCTGCCGCGGAAGGCGCTGGCTTCGGTCTTGGCGGTTTTCTGACGATTGTTCCCGACTTCAGCATTCTGGTCGGAATTACTCTGCGTACCATCCAACGACTAAGTCTGCTTTACGGCTTCGAATACAACACGGACGCGGAAACGTCGGAACTCTGGATCGCTGCCGCCAGCGCTGCCGGAGTTGACGTGGGGCGCGACCTGCTGGAGAAAAGTGTTGTCAATAAGCTGATCCCGCGGATCATTCAGCGCATCGCTGCCAAGGCCAGTGCAGAGTTCGTCGAGAAATGGGCGGGTAGGCTGATTCCTGTAGTCAGCTCGGTCATTGGAGCGACCCTGAATTACTATTTCGTGCGTGGCTGGGGCGAACGGGCGCACACTCATTTCCGCCAGAAGCATTTAGAGATGCGCCAGAAATTGCAGCAGCAAGCAAGCCTCGCAATCGTGCGCTCCGCAACGTAGACTCCACCAATGACCCGCTCAATTCTCTTGCCGGCTGTCATCACTGTACTGTTCTTCTCCGTAGCTCCTTCCTGTGCCGCGCAGGAGCTCACAGTCGCAGCCGCTGCTGACGCGCGACCCGCTCTTGAGGAAATTGCATCGCGCTTTAAGGCCAGCACGGGCAAGCACATCAACCTTATCTATGGCTCTTCGGGGAAGTTCTATCAACAGATCCAGAGCGGCGCGCCGTTTGATCTCTTCTTCTCGGCGGACGTTGAGTATCCCAAGAACCTCGAAGAATATGCGCGTGGCAAGATTGTCCTGCTCGTACCCGCCACTTCGACTCTAGACCTAAAGCAGGGGCTGAAGGTTCTGCTCGATCCTCAGGTGGACAAGATCGCCATCGCTGATCCGGGACACGCCCCATATGGCCGGGCGGCGGTTGCTGCTCTCAAAACGGAAGGCATCTACGACAAGATTTCCGCAAAAACTGTGGCGGGCGAGAACATCTCGCAGGCCGCCTCTTTCGTTTTGTCCGGAGCAGCCGAGGTTGGAATCGTGGCCCTCTCGCTCGCTCTATCACCCGCTAGCCGCGATCAGGTGCGGTTTGTGGAAATTGCGGCGAGTGATTATCCACCGATCCAGCAGGTATGTGTAGTCTTGCGATCCTCTAAACAACAACAATTGGCCAAAGAGTTCGAAGCCTACATTCGCTCAGGCGATGCCGCCGCAACGTTCAAGCGTTATGGGTTTGAAGTGCCGGCCCCGTAGGAAATTCCTTACAGCAGTTTTCCGCAATTAATACAGAAAACCATTGACGAAGTTTTTTCCCGCTGGCGAGGAAAAAACGACACACGCACGCCTCCCTTACATGGCCATCTGTCTGATTTTTCGTCGTTGGCAATTCGTGTGCAATCTTCCAGGGGTGACAAATGATCAGAGTTGACGGAGAGTGCACAATGACCAACTCGCGAGACGATCACTGGAAGGACTTGTGCGAAGCCATCATGCGAGAGGCAGACTCGAAGCGCCTGATGGAATTGGTGGAAAAACTGAATCAAACTCTCGAAGAGCGCGAGGAGCACTCCGACTCGCAAAAAGGAAAAGCGCATGGGACGCCCATGCGCTTGATTTGACTACAGCCATCCCTTGGTGCGGGCGATGCGGGCCGCTTCCACCCGGTTCGCTGCGCCCAGTTTACTAATTGCTTCGGAAAGGTAATTCCGCACAGTACCCTCGGAAAGATTCAGTTTCCCGGCGATATCAAGGCTGGCCATGCCATCTCCCGCCAGCCGCAGCACCTGGCGCTCGCGGTCGGTAAGCGGGTCTGATTCCACCCAGGCCTCGGCTGCGAGTTCCGGGTCGATCACCCGCAACCCACTTTGTACCCGCCGTACCGCTTCGGCCAGTTTTTCGGCAGCCATATCTTTCAGCAGATATCCAGATGCTCCAGCTTCGAGCGCGCGCCGCAGATATCCTGCTCGCGCGAAGGTTGTCAGTATGATGACTCGCGTTGGTGATCGCCGCCGTTTGAGCTCACCGGCAACATCCAGCCCACTCATTTCAGGCATTTCAATATCGGTAAGAAAAATATCCGGCTTATGCGTGAGGACTGCGTTCAAAGCATCGGCCCCATTCCGCGCTCGCGCGACGACCGTAATATCGCCTTCGATCTCAAGCAGCGTGGCAAGTGCCCCCAGCACCATCCCCTGGTCCTCCGCGATGGCAACGCGGATAGTCTTGCGCCCGGTTTTGACAGGAGGATTCAATGCTTCCCGTTCGTAGACGCAGCCAAAGGAAATTCAAACCTAAGCTTCGTCCCTGATGACGTATCCCGCGTGACCACCCCGCCCAGCGCCTCAACCCGCTCCCGCATTCCGCGGAGGCCATTGCCCTCAGTCTGGAAACCGCCGCGTCCGTCATCCTGGATTTCGAGCACGCAATTTCCATTGTTCGGCGCAATTCGCAACAGGCAGTATCGCGCTTGCGCATGCCGCACAACATTGGTCACAGCTTCCCGCATGATCAATGCCGCCACACTCTCCTGCGCGGCAGACATCTTGACTTCGACGGCTTCCGATTCGACGGTTACGCCTGCGCTCTCCAGCGCAGATTTCGCCCGTTGCAGCTCCTCGCTCAACTTGTAGGTGCTATAACCCCGCAGAGTGTTCCGGATCTCGGCCATCGCTTCCCGCGAGACTTTCTCAATGTCCGTGATCTCGCTCCTCGCTTTTTGTGGATCTCGGTCGAGTAGTTTTCCCGCCAAAGTCGACTTCACGATGATCAGCGAGAGCGTGTGCCCGAGAACGTCGTGCAGATCGCGCGCAATGCGTTCGCGTTCGGCCACTTTCGCCAAGTGTTCCACTTCATCCTGTGCCATTCGCAATTTGCGGTCGGCACGATTTCTTTCCGCAAAGTGAATATTGGAAAACCCGACTCCTAGTGAAACGACCATTCCCGTGACCCAGAAGCCCACCGGCGCATGAAAGAAGAGCGCATCAATTCCCAAAGAAGCTACCAAAGCCCCAATTCCCACAAATGCCCATTTAGAATTGTCAACTGCCCAAGCCAGGAACGAAGCCGCAAAAATAATGAAAACTGAAGAACCCTGGTTGCGCGGTGCTAGACCAATTCCCATGGCGGCCATGCACGCAATCAAAACCAAATTCCAAGGTCTGCCCACCCAGAAAATTCTGAAATAAATGATCAGGAAAACCGCGATTGCCGAGATTGTGAAGACCCAGTCTTGCCTGGTAGTGTGAGGATCCAACACCGGCTGGAACAGGAAAAACGAGAGAAAAACCAGCCAAACGTATGGCGCCCAGCCGTGCTCGCGATTGCTAGGAATAAACGGCATGTTGCAACCTATATTCTATGCTGGCCTGACCTGCCAGCCCTGCGAGCTCTTGAGTAGGCGACCAATGCCGCGACTGGCAAGGCAATCACCAGAAGGTCGAGCCGATCGGACACGACCATCATCAACACCGCCGCAATTATCAGCGCGCCCATCCCGCCCAGTGCGTTGCTAGCGATTTCATCGCCCAAGATCTTCTGTGTTATTCCTCTGTGTTCCTCAGTGTCCTCTGTGGTGAGCAGTTTTCCCCGGTCATCATCCATTCGCCTTCTGGTCCCGCAGGTGGCCAACCCACGCAATCCCCAAACAAATCATCGCGAATCCAATCAGCGACTCCCAATGGCCAATTTGCGATTGACCGCTGCTCGCGCCAACCTGACGAAATGCAAGCTGCGACAAATGATAGGGAGCAGCACCACCGCAATCTTCTGAATGAATTTCGGCAAAAACATGAACGGTATCCAAAGCCCAGAACAAAACGACATCGGAAGATAGAAGATATTGATAAACGCCGGTGCCCAGGTTGGTCCCGCAAAATGTCCGATCGCCAAACCCATCGCGCAGAAGGGAAGTGACCCGGCAATTAATGTGAGCACAAGCTTGCAAGCCACCAGCGCGGGCAGATGCACTCCTCCGAATGCCGTGCCGAGCAGCAATAACAACAGTACGTCGACCGAGCTAAAGATGACACTCATCGTGACCTTTGCAAAGAAATAAGCAAACGGCGGCATGGGACTGGCCTTCTTAACTTGCAGCCATCCCAGTCCCCGTTCACCCGCCAGGCTGGCGGCGGTGCCGAACAGCGACGCGCCCATCACCCCAAACGTCCGGTAAGCTGGAATCAGGTACGCACGCGTGCTGATCCCGCCAATCATCTGCCGGCCCATCGCCAAACCAAACAGGACGTAAAACATGATTGGCAGCACCATCGTCGAAACCGAATACATCGGAACGCGAAGTCATTTCAGGACCTCGTATTTCGCCTCCTTAAAGCAGATCCTGATCGGATTCGGTGGGCTAATGTTTTCCACCGGCCTGATCGCATGTGATGCAGTGGCCATGTCTCTCTCCTTACTAGATCCTCGGATTACGCCGCCGCCTAAACGCGGCCATCCTTGGTCAGCGCCAAAAACGCGTCCTCTAGCCCCGCGCTAGTCACTTCAATTCCAGAGACCTCAAGGTCGAGGCTCAGCAACGACCGCAATACATCTTCGACACTTGATGTATGAATTACTGCGGCTCCCCGGTCTTCGTGGACTTCCAGGACTCCCGGCAAGCTCTGGAGCACGGGGATCGTCAATTGTGTTACGCAGCGGATTTTCTTTCCTGCGGTCCGGGCCTTGATTTCCCCCGGAGTCCCCTCCGCGATGATCGACCCCTTGTTGATTACTGCAATATGATCTGCCAACGCATCCGCCTCTTCCAGATAATGGGTGGTCAGCACGACCGTTTTGCCACGCCCGAGCAATTTTCGGATCTCATCCCACAGCAAATGACGCGCTTCCGCGTCGAGTCCCACGGTCGGCTCGTCCAGAAATAGCAGATCGGGATCACCACAGATTGCCAGCGCGAACAGCACTCTCTGTTTCTGTCCGCCGGAAAGGTCTCCGAATTTGCGATCGCGCAACTCCGTGATTCCGGCCGCTGCCAGTGTCTCTGAAATCGGCAGCGGATTCGGATAGTACGAGGAGAACAGGTCAATGTGCTCCCGCACCCGAAGCGTCTCCGGCACTCGCCCTACTTGCAACATCGCGCCCACACGCATGCGGGTAGCCACATTCGTTGGGTCTCTGCCGAACACTGAAACTCGTCCGGAAGTCGGTCTTGCCAGTCCCAAGAGCAGGCGGATAGCGGTGGTTTTGCCGGCCCCATTTGGCCCCAGCAGCGCGGTCAGCTCCCCGACGCGGACATTGAAGTTGAAATCAAGCAGGGCCTGCACGTGGCCGAAGCTCTTGTCAACGCCTTCAAGTCCCGCCACGTGCTGCCGCAGCGCGGTTTGCTGTCGGTCCGCTGGAAAAACCTGTACGGTCGCCATAGTCGAATCCTTCCGAGTCCTGGTCGTGACACCTCATCATCGAAGAATGCCCGGTCTCTGACCAGTGCCGATCATCACCAGCCTTCAGTGACAAATGTCAGAAAAGGTCCGACGCAGTTATTCGCGTATAATTCGAGCTTTTCGGGAGTGAGCGCGCGGAATGAAGATTCGTCCTGGGCTCGAGATCGCCAGCCTCACCGATGTCGGCTGCCAGCGAGAAGGCAATGAAGACAGTTACGGCTATTGGGAGCCCGAAGACGATACTGCCTTTTTGCGGCTCGGACGTCTCGCCGTCGTCGCCGACGGAATGGGTGGCCACGAAGGCGGACAGATCGCCAGCCGGATCGCGGTCGATACCGTGAAACAGAGCTACTCCGATTCATCAGAAGCCGGCCCGCAGGAGCATTTACTAGCGGCTTTTCGGCAAGCGCACAATGCTATTCAGCAGCAGGCGCGGCAGACTCCCTACCTTATCGGCATGGGCACCACCTGCACAGCATTTGCTTTGGTCGATACTCACCTTTATTACGCGCACATCGGCGACAGCCACCTCTACCTGCTCAGGGGAGGGAAGCTTACACTGCTGACTCGCGATCACTCGCTGGTGGCGCGCCTGATTGAGACCGGAATTCTTCGTCCGGAAGACGCCGAGAATCATCCCCAAAAACACGTGCTCACCGCTGCTCTCGGAGTCTCCGATGAGATTGATCCCGACTACTCTGTGGAGCCTGTACAGCTCGAAAAGTCTGATGTCCTGCTGATTTGCACCGACGGTCTTTGGGGCCAAGTGAGTGATTCTGAAATACAGCAGGCGCTTGCGTCGCAGGCTCCTGAAGATGCCTGTCGCAGTCTCACCCAGCTGGCCAAAGGTCGCGGCGGACCCGACAATATCACGCTCCAAGTGGCTCGGATCACCTAAGAAAAGGCGGTTTACAAGGAAGGTGTCTCCCGCCCGGTGTGCAATATTCTGCGCAAGCCAGCTTTGCGAACACGATTGGGCGGGCCGCAAGTATCTGTAAACAAAAACTTAATTTCAAACCAACTGTTGGGCTTCAAGTTGTATCACCTTTATGTCTATTATCTAAGTAGACATTATGGTAATGTAAGTAGCTATGAAGATCTCCCAAAAAGGACTGTATGCCCTCCAGGCCATGATGATGCTGGCCCGCCACTACAACCAGGGCGCGATTCGCATCCGAGATATCGCCTACGAAGAAGAATTGCCAGAGAAATTCCTGGAACTAATTCTGCTCGAACTGAAGAACGCGCGCATCGTGGAAAGCGCGCGCGGCGCCAAGGGTGGCTATCAATTGCGGCGCGCACCTGCTGAGATTCACCTCAGCGAAATCATCCGGCTGATTGATGGTCCGCTCGCCCCCTTTGGCGACGCCGAGCAGTTGCGGGTCCTGATCGACCGCGACGCTGAACGTCGGGCGCTCTACCGGGTGTTTTTGGATGTGCGTGATGCCGCCGCCAAAATTCTTGAGAGCACAACTCTCGCCGACATTACAAATCCTTCGCCTTCTTCCAAGCAGAAAAGCAAAAAGAGAAAATCTGATGCTGACGTTCTCCCGATGGTTGTCCACGGCAGCGCTAACAGAGGAGAGAAATGAACAGGAAAGTGTTTCTGGCGGTGGGTTTAATTCTGGCTTTTTCGATTCACAGCTTCGCGCAAGGCGGAAGCGTCACGTTGCTCAATGTTTCTTACGATCCCACCCGCGAACTTTATCAGGACTATAACGCCGCCTTTGCGAAATATTGGAAAGCGAAATCGGGCCAGACGGTAGAAATCCAGCAGTCGCACGGTGGATCGAGCAAGCAGGCTCGCGCTGTAATCGATGGCCTCGAAGCAGACGTTGTCACGCTCGCCTTGGCTTATGACATCGACGCCATTGCCGAAAAGGCCAAGCTGCTGCCCGCCAACTGGCAATCGCGATTGCCGAACAACAGCTCGCCCTACACCTCGACCATCATTTTCCTGGTGCGCAAAGGAAATCCTAAGGGCATCAAAGACTGGGACGATCTAATCAAGCCCGGTGTCTCGGTCATCACACCGAACCCAAAGACCTCCGGCGGCGCACGCTGGAACTATCTGGGCGCTTGGGGATATGCGCTGAAGAAATCAGGTGGCGACGAATCCAAAGCTAGAGATTTCATTACAAAGCTCTACAAAAATGTGCCCGTACTTGACTCCGGCGCGCGCGGTTCAACCACAACCTTTGTGGAACGTGGAATTGGAGATGTGCTCATTGCCTGGGAAAACGAGGTTTTGCTAGGCGCGAAAGATCTTGGCCAGGACAAGTTTGAGATTGTAGTGCCCTCGGTAAGCATTCTCTGCGAGCCTACCGTCAGCATTGTCGACAAAGTTGTGGACAAGAAAGGAACTCGCACGGTGGCGCAAGCTTATCTCGATTATCTCTACAGTCCTGAAGGCCAGGAAATTGCCGCGAAGCGTTATTACCGGCCGCGTTCTGAGGCTGTCGCGAAAAAATACAGCAGCCAGTTTCCAAAAGTGAAGCTGTTTACGCTCACGGAGATCATCGGCGATTGGCAGAAGACCCAGAAGGTTCATTTCGCCGATGGCGGCGTGTTTGACCAGGTGTATCAACCTAATCAGTGAAAACCAGCATCCAAGGCGTGAGCTGAACAGAGGCTAGTCACAGCAAATTAACATGGCATTCACTTTCAAACAGAAGAGCATTTTGCCAGGATTCGGACTCTCGCTGGGATTCACTGTGCTGTACCTTAGCCTGATCGTTCTGATCCCGCTCTCGGCGACGTTTCTGAAAGCCTCATCGCTAAGCTGGCCGCAGTTCTGGCATGTCGTGACCGCGCCGCGAGCGCTGGCTTCTTATTGGCTTAGCTTTGGCGCATCGGCAATCGCTGCAGGGATCAATCTTGTGTTTGGCCTGATCGTCGCCTGGGTGCTGGTACGCTACAGTTTTCCCGGCAAGCGATTGTTTGATTCCCTGGTGGATTTGCCATTCGCATTGCCGACAGCCGTCGCTGGCATTGCGCTTACCGCCATTTATTCGAGCCACGGCTGGATCGGTCAATACTTGCAGCCGCTCGGCATCAAGGCCGCCTATTCACGTCTCGGAGTGGTAATTGCGCTAACTTTCACCGGGCTCCCGTTCGTTGTGAGGACGGTCCAGCCGGTTCTTGAAGATCTCGATAAAGAGACAGAAGAAGCAGCGGCAAGTCTAGGCGCGGACCGCTGGCAGACCATCACCCGCGTGCTGTTGCCGGCAATTATGCCGGCGGCGCTCACCGGACTAACTATGGCGTTTGCCCGCGCTGTCGGCGAATACGGCTCGGTGGTCTTCATCTCGGGCAACATGCCCATGCGCACTGAGATTACGCCGTTGCTGATCATCACCAAGCTCGAACAGTACGACTACGCAGGAGCAACCGCCATTGCCGTAGTCATGCTGGTGGTGTCTTTCGCGCTTCTGCTGACAATCAATCTATTACAATCCTGGAGCGGTAGCAGGCTTAAGAGCGGGTCCAGCAGCGACAGCGCAGGACCTGCGCTGAGTGAGTCTTAACGAGTAGCGACTTATGGCGACAACTTTCACATTGCGGAACCTGGGAATGGCGGCCCCGTCAAGGGCTCCGCAGGCGACGACGGAAGGTGCATTTGTTCGCTGGTCGCTCATCACCGTTGCCGTTTTGTTCCTCGGAGTATTCCTGTTCATGCCGCTGGCGGTAGTCTTTGCCTCCGCACTCGCAAAAGGCTTCTCGATTTACTGCGCCGCCCTGCGCGAACCCGATGCCTTGGCGGCGATTCGTCTGACGCTTTTGGCCGCCGGAATTGCGGTGCCGCTGAATTTGATTTTCGGCGTAGCCGCGGCATGGGCAATCGGCAAATTCGATTTCGCCGGTAAGAGTTTCTTGGTCACGTTAATTGATTTGCCTTTTTCAGTGTCGCCAGTAGTTTCAGGTCTCATTTATGTATTGATTTTCGGCCTGCAAGGTCTGCTCGGACCCTGGCTGTCTGCACACGGCATCAAAATCATCTTCGCCGTGCCAGGAATTGTGTTGGCAACTATCTTCGTAACTTTTCCATTCGTGGCGCGAGAGCTGATTCCGCTGGTTCAGGCGCAAGGCAACGAAGAGGAAGAGGCAGCACTCACCCTGGGCGCAAGCGGCTGGCAGACATTTTTCCGCGTCACCTTGCCCAACATCAAATGGGGACTGCTCTATGGGGTCATTCTCTGCAACGCTCGTGCTATGGGCGAGTTCGGCGCTGTTTCGGTGGTCTCTGGACACATCCGCGGCCGCACCAACACCATGCCGCTGCATATCGAAATTCTCTATAACGAATACCAGTTCGCGCCCGCTTTCGCTGTCGCGTCTTTACTCGCCCTGCTTGCCCTGGTCACCCTCTTCGTTAAGAGCTTTGTTGAATGGAAATCGAAGCAGCACATTGACGCCATGGAATTGCTAAGAGCATCCGAACCTGTACCGGTGAGCGTAGGAGTGAAGGCGGCATGAGCATCGAAGCTATCAGCATCAGCAAACGTTTCGGGCAATTCGCCGCCCTGGACAATGTTGATCTGGAGATCCCCAGCGGCGAGCTGGTTGCATTGCTGGGACCCTCCGGCTCGGGCAAAACCACGCTGCTCCGGATTATCGCAGGTTTAGAATTTGCCGACTCGGGGAACGTCCGCTTTGATGGCAAGGATTTCAGCGACCGTACAGCTCGCGAGCGCGGCCGCGTGAAACTCGGCCCCCACGCGCACAGATCCAGGCCAAAGTCCATGAGCTATTGAAACTGATTCAGCTCGAAACGCTGGCGCAACGATATCCGTCGCAACTTTCAGGTGGTCAGCGCCAGCGTGTTGCCCTGGCGCGCGCTTTGGCCGTTGAGCCGAGTGTTCTGCTTCTGGACGAACCCTTCGGCGCACTCGACGCCAAAGTGCGCCTGCAGCTTCGCCGCTGGCTGAGACAGTTGCACGACGAAATCCACATCACCAGTGTTTTCGTGACCCACGATCAAGAAGAGGCGCTTGAGGTCGCCGACCGCGTCGTGGTGATGAATAACGGCCGCATCGAGCAAGTCGGGTCTCCCGAAGAGGTTTACAACCATCCCGCGACGCCCTTTGTTTACAACTTTCTCGGCAACGTCAATCTGTTCCACGGCCGCATCGACGACGGCAAGGCGTACATCCACGAAAGGGAAACGGGACACGTTGTCTACGTGCGTCCGCATTCACTCGAAATCGATCGCGTGCCGAACGGCGGCAGCCATTTTCGCGCGCGCGTGAAGCATATCAACTCCGCCGGGCCACTGGTGAAAGTGGAGGCGATCGCCGAGTGGGGCGATCCCGTCCATATTGAAATGTCCCAGGACCGGTTCCAAAACCTGCAATTGGTTAAGGACGAAGCTGTGTTCGTGATTCCCAAGGACGTCAAGGTATTTGCGAAGAATGAAACGTCGAAATCGCAATAGCCGTTTCAGCCGGGAACGACCCTTCGTGCGGTCCCCTCTTTTTTGTTGTCGTCTATTCTGTAACTAATCTCGAGTCGTTTCGTGTTTAGCAGAGGCTCTTGAGGAGTCTTTTTGCCCGCTATTTTGCCGTTAAATACAAGTTAGTAAGTAGAAATACTGGTGATTTATAAAGAAAAAGAAGTAAACCCGCTAAACCCGCTACACAAAGGAGAGTAATTGCAATGAACCTCAGGTTTCGATGGTTAGGTGCTTTCTCTACAATACTTGCGCTCAGTGCGGTTCTGCTCGCGCAATCAACTTCCACAACTCCGAAAAAGCGGCAGGCAAAAGCCTCGCCGGCAGCAACCCAGCAGGATGTCCAAGTTCTGCGCGATCTGGTGCAATCGCAACAGAAACAGATCGAAACCCAGAACCAGCAGGTGCAACAGTTGCAAGAGCAACTGCACCAGGTGCTCGATGCCGTGCAACAGGCGAACGCCAATTCTCAGAAGCTGCAGAGCGGAGCCGAGCAGGCTCAGGCGACAGCTGCGCAGGCGCAACAGTCCGCAACGGAAGCGCAACACGCAGCGACTCAGGCGTCCACTGCCGCCGAATCAGCTGCATCGGCAACGAGTTTGTTGGAGAAAGAGAACAAGAAAGAACAGACACCGTTAAAGAGTTTGGCAGACCTTACCGGGCGTTTCCGGCTTTCCGGCGATGTCCGCGTCCGTTTCGAAAACTACACCCAAGATGGAACCCAGGACCGCAACCGCGGCCGCATTCGCGTACGCCTCGGTCTGGAAGGCCAACTGAACCAGGATTTTCTAGGAGGAGTCGCGCTGGCCACAGGTTCACAAGGTGATCCGACAACTACGAACGAGACGCTGACCAACGCCTTCGACCGCAAGACGATTGCCCTCGACAAGGGATACATCGCTTACAATCCCGTTGCGCACAGCTGGCTCTCGCTCACCGGCGGCAAGTTTCCATATCTGTGGCAGCGCACGTCGGTGACTGGCGATCCTGACCTGAACCCTGAAGGCTTCGACCAGAAGTTTTCATTCGACATCAAGCACGGACTCATCAAGAATTTCACGGTGCAGGCGCTAGAACTGCTTTACAACGAGAGTTCAAGCGGCCAGGATTCCTACGTCCTCGGCGCGCAGGCGCAGGCGAAGTTTGAAGCAGGCCCATGGTCGGCCACCGCTTCGTTCCTCAACGAACACTGGAACCGTCCGGATGCATTGTTACAGGCGAGCGCATTTGCCGTGGGCGCAACCACTACCGGCGCTTCGGGCAGCAACCCCGCCGGTCCATTTCCGGTGACGGGCGAGGGTCCCGGCTGCGCCAAGGGCTATCTTCTGCCGGCCTTCGCGCCTTGCGCTTTTGCTCCCAATGGAATGACCAACGCCACAACCGTGGACGCGTCGGGCAAAGCGCATTTCTTCTCCAATTTCGACCTGGCCGATTTCATTCTGAACAACCAGATCAAGACCGGCGCCGCTCGCTTCCCGATCAATCTTCTGCTCGAGTTTGAGGACAACCTCGACGCGCGGCCGCATCCTCTCGACACAACCGCCAAAATCATCAGCAACCTTGGCAGCCAGAACAAAGAGTACGGCGGGGATATCAGCCTTGGCCAGACTAAGAACAAGAACGATGTCCAATTCGGCTACTCCTGGTACCGCCAGGAGCAGGATTCTGTGCTAGCGTCTATCGCGGAAAGCGACCAGCGCGCGCCGACAAACATCCTGCAGAACAAGGTTTACGCCAATTGGAAGCTGAGACCGAACACAGTTGCGAATTTCACATGGTGGCGCGGACGTGTGCTCAACACGAACCTTGAGAATAATGCGGCCCTGTTTAATACCTGGGGCGGAGCTTCCACCACCATCAAGACCCCTGGCCAGCAAGAACCGTATTTAAACCGATTGCAGTTCGACCTCATCTACACGTATTAGCCATTCTTCAATTAGATCGGGCGCCCCATTCCTCTCGCGTTTGTTGCGAGAGGATGGGGATCTTGATTTCCCTCCGCGTACGGATCCGCGACCCTCGATTATCATGAAAGCTAATTTCTAAGGAGGAGACTTGGCCATCCTGGTCGTTGGCGGAGCTGGATATATCGGCAGTCACACCGCGCACATGCTTCGGCACAAAGGCTACGAAGTCATCATTTACGACAATCTTTCCACCGGCGACAAAAACCTGGCGGAAGGCTTTGAACTCATTGTCGGCGATATTTCAGACTCGTCCAAACTGGCGATACTCTTAAAACGATGTGATGCCGTAATGCACTTTGCAGCCAGCGCGTACGTGAGCGACTCCGTCAAGAATCCCAAGGCGTATTTCCAAAACAATGTTGTTAACGCCCTCACGCTACTCAATACCGTCATGGAGTCGCGTGTGCGCAGGTTCATCTTCTCTTCCACTTGCGCGGTTTACGGCAATCCCGCGAAAGTGCCGATCACCGAGGACAACCCTCGGCAGCCGGTAAATCCCTATGGCGCGACCAAGCTGGCATTCGAGAACGCGCTTGAGGCTTACGGCCGCGCCTATGGACTGCGCTTTGTGAGCTTCCGCTATTTCAACGCCGCCGGAGCAGACGAAGCGGGAAGCATCGGCGAGAGCCACGATCCCGAGACGCACCTGATTCCCCTCATCTTCCAGGCGGTCCAGGGCAAACGGGCCGCGCTCGACATTTTCGGCGACGACTATCCGACCCCCGACGGCACATGCATTCGCGACTACATTCACGTCAACGATCTCGCCGAAGCCCACGTGCTCGGATTTGAGTATCTCGCGAAGGCCGATTCGGCCGCGTTGAATCTCGGCACCGGTAAGGGATACTCGGTGCAAGAGGTAGTGGCAACGGTGGAGCGCGCTACCGGACGTAAGGTCCCCACTCACATCGGGGCGAGGCGGGCAGGAGATCCCGCCGAACTCGTGGCTGATCCATCCCGCGCTGAGAAATTGCTCAACTGGAAAGCAAAACGCTCGCTCGAAGAAATCATCTCGAGCGCGTGGAAGTGGGCACAAAAGTCTTAGCACCACCCGTAACCGTCGCCCGACTGAAAAGGTTGCATTACCAAACGCCGAGCACATCAGTCATTTGCGGACCGCTGGCGGATTGATTCCACTAACAGCAGCGCCGGGCGACGCGTTTTTGCCCGTGTGACTCTTTTACTAGGGGTTAGAAATGATGCGTAAGTTTTCCGTGTGTTTATTGCTAGTAGCTGTTTCCGCCGTCGCGGCCCACGCTGCGCCCAAGGCCGAGGTCTTTGGAGGTTACCAGTTCACTCGTTTCGATGGTGGCCCAAACGCCAGCGGCTGGAACGCGGCGCTGACCGGGAATTTTAATAGCTGGTTCGGAGTCACCGCCGATTTCAGTGGCGTGTATCCCTCCGGAATCAACTTTCACACCTACACATTTGGACCTGAGATTTCTGCTCATTTGCCGGTCGTGAAACCCTTTGCGCATGCTCTGTTCGGCGGCATTCGCGCGGCCGCTTCAGGCGCCAGCACCAACGGGTTTGACATGATGCTGGGTGGCGGCGTCGACGCTGGCCATGGTCCTTTCGCCTGGCGCGTCGCTCAATTCGACTGGATGACTGTCCGTTTTAACGGTGTC
>WNGJ01004577.1_pt1 | contig 14412 bp, 16 predicted proteins | sample 5400611 | NCBI WGS metagenome assembly WNGJ01 (sample SAMN13153375, study PRJNA577476) | soil metagenome | isolation source: 40 cm soil or saprolite under Garry oak tree replicate 1 | place: USA:California | collected 2016-06-15 | reverse complement strand
GCGAAGATTCACTGGCTTTCTTTCCCGCTCGGGAGCTGGTCCGCGGTTAGAAACGTCTTAACCAGCTCTCCCTCGCCGCACACTGTCATTCCCGAGAATCGCTTGAACCATTTGCCGTTCGGAACCTCCGGTTGGGTGTCGAGCCAGTCAGCGAGCGCTCCGAGTTGGTCTGACGAAATCTCGCGCGATCTGATGCGATCAAGCAGATGGTTTAACAACGTCGGCGGAAGATTTTGCCGCCGGATCTTAGGCATTGTCGCGCCGACCGTAGAATCCGCGAACGATCGTTTCGCGAACTTTGGCTGCTTCCATCGGATCGGTAGTCTTGACCATTCGCTCTGCCAACTTCGACAATTCGTTTCCGGTCAGGTGTCGCTCGGCGTCGAGCTGATAAGCAAAACGAATGACCCCCAACTGTTCTTTCGGATCGAGCCGTTTGATTTCCTTGATGATTTGATCGGCAGTCATAATCAAAAGTTATGCTGAGCCCAAGGCTCAATCCAATAAAAGAGTCGGTATCGCCTGGATCGTATGGATCGTTATTGCAAGGTGAGCGAAGAGAAGATCGCTATGTTCGCTCCGGTGAGCCTCTCGGCGATTATAATCGTGAGATTGTTGGAAGCGTAGACAGAGGCGGAATAAGGTGCGGCATTCCTTGTTACCGCACATGACAGAATGGAATGCTGCTGAGTACTATCACCGCTCGTCGCTGCAGGAAGCGATGGCTAAGGAAGTAATCGCTCTGCTCGATCTTAAAGGCTCGGAGCGAATCCTTGATGTCGGATGCGGCGATGGAAAGATCACCGCGGAAATCGCCTCTCGGTCCCCGCGAGGTTCGGTAGTCGGGGTCGATCCGTCACGTGACATGATTAGCTTCGCTCAGAGCCACTTCGGCCCGGCAACGCGGCCCAACCTTCGATTTGAGGTGGCGGACGCTCGTTGCCTGCCTTTCCAAAACGAGTTTGATCTCGTGGTTTCTTTTAATGCGCTGCACTGGATTCCCGAGCAGGATGCGGCGCTTAGTTCCATCCACTCGGCCTTGATTTCCAGTGGCAAAGCGCAGCTTCGGCTTGTCGCGGCAGGTGCGCGCAAGAGTTTGGAAAATATCGTGGAAGAGACACGTCGAACGTCGAAATGGAGCGCTTACCTCCAGGATTTTCACGATCCTTATCTGCACCTGACATCAGACGAGTACGCAGCCATGGCAGAGCGTAATGGCTTCCGGGTGCTGCGTGTTAATATCAAGGATCATGCGTGGGATTTTGGGTCGCGTGCGGCATTTTCCGCTTTCTGTGCGGTAGGCTGCGTCGAATGGACGCGCCGTTTGCCCGAAGCCCAACGGCCGGAGTTTATCAACGATGTTCTGGATCGCTACCGAGCAGTAGCCGCCGATGGCAGCGGGGAAGAAAATACCTTCAAGTTTTATCAAATGGATATTAGCTTGCTCGCAATCTGATCGATCCGGGGAGCACAGGCTGCCAGCCTGTCCTTTTCGGCAGCCTGCCGAAAAGCTCTTCGAACATTCGATACAAGGAATTCTGGCAACACGTGGGAGTCGTCGGCAAGCTGCCGGCGACAACGGGCTGGCAGCCTGTGCTCCCCGGATGGGTTGCGTCCTAAACAGCTTGCGCGCGCCACGAGCGGCTTATGATGGACGAAAGGGTAATTGTTATTGAGAGGGGCTGAGTGCAGAAGAAGATCGATTTTGCGACGATCAATTGCTCTATTGCTGCACAAATGCTTAAGTTGGTTCAGGCTACCCGAAGCAAATGGCCGCAGAGCAAATCATCAAAGAAATCGAAGCCTTGCCGAAAAATGAGCGCGAATGTCTCGTCCAACGCATGCGCGAGCCTGGATCGAGTGAAATCCCCCAGGACTTCATTGACGCCCTTGAGGATTTCGAGAAAGAGCGCTTCGTTTCAATGGAAACAGCACTTAACGAAACGCCGCCGGGCGCGTGAGCTATCAATATCGCGCCGTAGAGAAATTTCGGCGAGATTTTTACCGGCTCACTCCAACGCAAAAAGCATCGGTCCGGCGGGCCTGGCAGACCTTTAAAAGCGATCCTTTCCATCCCTCGCTTAGGGCTTACGAAATCCATGAGCTTTCGGCGAAGGCGAAGCATACGATTTACAGCGCCGCAATCGAACCAGATTTGCGAGTGATATTTCGCATCGACGGCCGTTGGGTCACGACGCTTGATGTAGGCACGCACAAGCTCTATCGCGCGTGATTCGGCGACGCCCTATCTGATCTTTCCACCGGTCATGTCGCTTTCCGCCTGCTCGATGGCGCGTTCAAACTCAGGCGTGAATTGCAGCTCGTCTTCGATGAGATCATCAAGCCACTCGCGTATCTGACAAAGCTCTGCCTGCGAAAGTTTACTCAGTTCTGCCTCCATTCGCTCGACTTTGCTCACCCGTTGATGATCGAATGGATTCTTCTCAACTTCAAGCGCCGGCCTATTCTGATTTTACTTCAGGCGCTATTTTTTCTCCAAAAGAGACAGGAACGCTTCGTAACCTTCATCTTTCATTCGTTCGATTGGAATGAAATGGAAGGCGGCCGAGTTAACGGAGTAAGCTTGTCCGGTGGGCGATTTCGGGTCGGGAAAGAGATAGCCAAGATGCGCATTACTTCGTTTGGCGCGCACCTCGGTGCGCTGCATATCGTGCGAAGTGTCCAGGTTCTCGACGAGGAGATCTTTCGAGATCGGTTTGCTAAATGTGGGAAAGCCGGTGCCACTATCGAATTTGTCGAGCGAAGTGAAGAGTGGTTCGCCGGTAATGACGTCGACGTAGATGCCGGTGCGCTCATTATTCCAGAACTGGTTTTGAAACGGGGTCTCCGTGCCACTTTCGCGCACGACGAAATATTCCTCGGCCTTTAATCGGTGTTTCAAGACGGCGTCGCTCGGGACGGGCCGGTTCGGATCGAAACCTGTGGTCTCCCTCTTCTCTTTCTGCGCGAGAAAGAAGACGTAGAGCCCACCGGCGATGAGCACGACCGCGATGCCGACACCGACGTACGTGCTGATGGCCGATCTTTCCTCGCTGGTGATTCGGCCTGCGTACATCAGATCGCGATCACGTTATTGAATCAGAGATTGGCCACGCCTGTCACTTATTTTTTTCAACAGAGGGAGGACTGATTTGCGGTCAAGTCTCAATTCCTTGAGATGGGGCTTAGAGGTCAAATAGCTCGGTTGAAAAGCTGGTGCTGCGGCCGTGGGAGCGCCATTAGGCGCGACATGTTTGTAACGCTTCGGGCAATAAATCAATCCAAGCTCCGTAGGAGCGGCATGGAAATCAGCAGGTTTTTCATGCCGACACTACGGAGCTAGGCGGATTGGGAGATGGATTTTGCTATAGACATATCGCGCCTCACGGCGCTTTCAATCCGCTCCGCTGGTTCGGCTTTTCAACAGAGCAAGGTCAAATCTAAACTCCGAAAGCTTTGACTCGTTCGCTTTCCAGCGCACTCACCCTCGCCCCTCGGGTTTTTGCAATCTAGGTCGTCACGCGTGCGCGACCGCACCAGTGAACGATATGCAATGGCATCATGAGTGTATATACACGCATCATTGGGACGGCATGCCGACAAAACGATGCTGGACCGGAAACCGCTCATGCATCGCGTGTGCGCCGGGATCGTGTGCCAGCCCGGCCTTGAACTTGCGCAACACCACCACTCCGCGGGTGCTCTCGTGCTTGTGCAAAACCATCAGCTCAACTCCTTCGTACGGACCGGGCTGCCAAGCTTTGTCTTTGGTCAACACGACGTGGGATTTGCAAGCGCGGCTACAAAACCGCGCACCGTAATTTGGAAATGACTTAACGTCGGAAGGTCGTCACTCAATCGTCAATAAAATTTGTATCGCAAAGCCGAACCGGTTCGCGATAATGTTGATCACGAAACCGGTGCCGGGAACGTTGCAAGAGGGGGGTGCTTCATTTCAAACGACGCACTGGACTGTTGTTTTGCGCGCTCGGCAGAGCGAGTCAGCCGAGTCGGCGCAGGCGGCGCTCTCAACTTTTTGTGAAGCCTATTGGCCACCGCTCTATGCTTTCCTGCGCCATCGCGGTCATTCATCCGCTGATGCACAGGATCTCGTCCAAGGTTTCTTCGCGCATCTCCTTGAGCAAAACACATTGACCCGCGCGGACCAGGAAAAGGGTCGGCTTCGCACGTTCCTGTTGGGATCTCTGCAGAATTTCTCGTTTAATGAGTATGACCGCGCCCGAGCGCTCAAGAGAGGCGGCAGCCGACAGATCGTCTCGATTGAGGAACATCTGCCGGAGGCCGAGGCAGCAATGTTGGCGACCGCTCATCTGAGCGACGCCGCTTGCTATGATCTCGTCTGGGCGTCGAATATCGTTGCGCGGGCCTGGCAGAGTTTGGAAAACACGTTTGTGGCAGAAGGCAAAGCTGAGTGGCTTGAAGAACTAAGACCGTTCGTCGCGGGCGGAAGCGTCACGCCGCCGAATCAGGAGGAAGCCGCCGCCCGCCTCGGAGTGCCAATTGCGACTCTGCGCACCTGGCTTTCGCGTCTCCGCCAGCGTTACCGCGAATCGCTGAGAATGGAAGTGACCAGTACCGTCTCTGATCCGGCAGATGTCGATCAGGAGCTACGGCACCTTTATCAAATACTGACGAGATGAGGTGAGCTTACGCATGGACGACAAGAACATTGGTCTCGGAACTGCGAAAACGGAGCCTCAAGCTGCGGGGACCTGCGCCACATGTGGACGACCGCTCACTCAATGCGGTCCGAACGGCGAATGCCTGCGTTGTCTCGTTAGCCTTGGATTTCTCGCGGAGGGCGAACAAGCCGAAACACCAGCGGCGCGGGGTCGACTGACGCCTGGACCATTGAGATACGCCCACTTTGAAGTGGAGGTAGGTGAGGATGGTTTTCCGGTCGAGCTCGGTGCGGGAGCGATGGCCATAACTTACCGCGCTCGCGATACAGTGTTGAACTCGACTGTTGCCCTCAAGGTCATCGACCGGAGCGTGGCGCAGAATCCCGGCGCGCGGTCGCGTTTTCTGCGCGAAGCGCGCGCGGCTGCAAACATTCATCATCCAAACGTTGCCCGGGTGACTTATTATGGAGAGCAAGACGGCGAGTGTTTCTATGCCATGGAACTGGTCCAGGGGGAAACATTGGAAGCCCGTGTGCGTCGTGATGGGCCAATGCCGCTCGCTCTCGCCCTGCAAGTAATCGAGCAAGCGGCGCGCGCGTTGGCTGTCGCAGAAGTCTGCGGTGTAGTGCATCGCGACATCAAGCCATCCAATCTCATGCTCGAATCCGATGCGAGCGAGGCGCTCATGGTAAAGTTGATTGATTATGGAGTGGCGAAAGTAATGGGGCCGCAGGCAGAGGCTGGCGCCGAGCAAACCCAGGCGGGCTTCATTGGCACACCGGCTTTTGCCAGTCCAGAGCAGTTCGCTGGCGCTGGGCAATCGCCAGTTGATACGCGTTCCGACATCTACTCACTGGGCGTTACTCTTTGGTATCTCCTTACCGGTCGGACGCCTTTTGTCGGACGTACAATGGAAGAAATCCGCGCGAGACAAACCAATGAGTTACCATTGGAACAGCTCAAGGGTCTGCACCTCCCGGGGCAGGTTGTTACGCTGCTGAAATCGATGCTCGCTCCGGACCCGAAGGACAGGCCGCAATCGGCACGCGAGTTACTTTCTGCTGTCCACCGCTGTTACGCACGATTTAATCCTGAAGCGCGCTCGCGACGCAGGAGAGTTATGCTGGCGCGCGCGGCATTGACGCTGGCAATCGCAGCGATTGTGCTTGGCGTTTGGTTGTACCAACGCACGCGGTCCTTCGCCCCGATGGAACGATCGATCGCGGTGCTGCCCTTCGAAAACTTAAGCAGCGATAAGGAGAACGCTTATTTTGCCGAGGGAATACAGGACGAAATCCTGACACGGTTATCCAAGATCGCCGACCTAAAGGTGATCTCGCGCACTTCGACACAGCATTACAAAAGCGCTCCGGAAAACCTGCGCGAAATCGCAAACCAGCTCGGTGTTGCCCATATTCTGGAAGGAAGTGTGCAGAAAAGCGCCGACGCCGTGCGTGTGAACGTGCAGCTGATCAAGGCGGCCAATGATTCCCATCTTTGGTCAGACACGTTTGATCGCAAGCTGACCGACATCTTTTCAGTCGAAAGTGAAGTAGCCAAAACCATCGCGGAGCAATTACGAGCCAAACTCACTGGACAGGAAGAGCAAGTCATCGCCGCTAAGCCTAGCGACAATCCTCAAGCCTACGATGCCTACCTGCGCGGCCTTGCCTACACACTAAAGACTGCATTCACACCGGCGAACTCCCTTAGCGCACAGAAGTATCTTAAAGAAGCAGTGCGCTTGGACCCGAAGTTCGCCCTTGGTTGGGCCCTGCTGTCTTACGTCGATGCAAGTGGCTACCTCACGCAGAGTCTTCAACCAACCGTCGGCCTCCGCGAAGAAGCGCGGCAGGCGGCAGAAACGGCTCTTACTCTGCAGCCCAATCTTGGCGAGGCTGTGTTCGCAAAGGGCTTTTACTACTACGCCTGCCTGAAGGACTACGACACTGCGGTGAATTACCTTGAGCAAGCATATCGCCTCCTGCCCAATGACAGTCGGATTCCTCAGGCTCTGGCGTATGTCGAACGCAGGCGAGGCAATTGGGACAAGAGCGAGGCGTACTTCAACGAAGCCGAGAAGCTCGACCCACGCAATGTTAACCTGCTATCTCAACACGCGCGTTCCTACGTCTGCCTTCGTCGTTTCCCCGAAGCCCTGAGCAAGCTTGAGCAGATTCTCAACATAACACCGGACGATATAGACACTCTTGTGTTAAAGGCGCGAATAGCACAAGCGGAGGGCGACCTTCCGCGTGCTTCGGCGCTTCTGGCTCCTCTCCGACTGGGGGCCGACTACGCCAACGCGTTGGAAACACAAGTTTACCAGGCAATTCTGGAGTCCCGCCCTGCATCGATCATTCCTCGGCTACAGGAAATATTGGCCAAGCCTGATCAAGCATTGGGTTATTACAATGGCGAACTGCGCTTTTGGTTAGGCTGGGCACAGGAAGTTGCCGGCGACCATGCCGCCGCCCGCGAAAGTTGGAGTCAGGCGCGCAGCGAACTGGAACCCTTCCTTAAAGAACAACCTGAAAATTTTGTTCTGATGGGAGATCTCGCGCTTACAAATATGGCTCTCGGCGACAACACCGCTGCACTAACTCTGGCCGAGCGCGCGATCAGCATGATTCCGATCGAGAGAGACGCGCTGACCGGTCCCAGGCCGCTCGACATCCTCGCCCGGGTGGCGGCCCGCATCGGCGAACACGACCGCTCCATCTCTACCTTAACCAAGCTACTCTCGATCCCGTACGAGGCACCCCTGGCTGCAAACCCGCCGCTCACTCCTGCGTTGCTCCGGCTGGATCCAATGTTCGAGCCACTGCGCAACGATCCGCGCTTCCAGAAACTCGTCGCCTTTCCCCCGCCAAAATAAGTTCGCCATCGCCGTCTGCGGGGCTGCCGCACCGCCACTACAGTGGCTAAAGCCCATTGCAGTGCAGTGTTCAAGGTAACAATCAGGTGTAGTCCAGAAGTTTGTGAGAAAACTGCCGGCTCGCACAAAATCGCCGATGATCCACTACTAAATCCAGTTTGCGATCCGCTCCAGAAGGGATCCGCGATTCACGGCGCCAACCGAGCGACTTCCCCCGATCGCACCCACTAAGACTGGAACACGGGCGAGTCTTGGCAAACATCCATCGCACAGCGGCATGGTGTCACCGGCGGCCGAACCAATGGGGAAAAGAAATTTCAAATTTTTTGAAATGTCCGCCTTCAAAATCTTTAGAAAGAAGTAGCCAATCAAGAATCGACAATGACATGAACACCGCCGCAGACGATCGCATTAGTCAGACACGTGATTTCACCAATCAATTTGTGGTCTTTCCGACCCATTCCGGGTCCGAAAGCCTGAGAGAGGAACTGGCAGCGCGCCTATCGCGCGGCGAGTTGGATGCATTTTCAACCGCGGAATGCGACAATGCTCGCGGCGCACATTTTTTTGTTCCTCCAGCCGAACCGCCAGAGGTAACGCCCGAGAAAGGCCTGGCTGCCGGTGTGCTGAAACAGGCAGCCCACGATTTGCGCCGGTTCCAAGCCGCGACCACGGGCCTCAAGCGGGAACTGTATCTGGATGCCTACAGTTGGATTACCGCAAATGATTTTTCCTGGCCGTACTCATTCATGAATGTTTGTAAATTGCTGGATGTCTGCCCGGAAGCAATGCGCACGGAACTCTTCGCCGATGCCTCGTTAGGCTCATTCGGTTATTGGACAAGGCGGGGCGGACGCCTTTCCCTGGGACTCTGGGCCTCTTTTGTTCGCGTTTTCGCAAGGAGCCGTAATCCGGAAGCTGCCGAGGCCGGCCAGTTGGCCAATGTATTTGAGACGATATGAAAAAACTATGAAGCTATCTATCGAAACGAAAGTGGCAGCTGCTGTAGCGGTAGGCTTTGTAGCCTTGACCATAGGCGCCATCGCGCAGGAGCGTAGCGAAAGTGGAACTGGCGGGCCCAATGAATACGCCCCGGCAAACAACCCCGGGCTGACCCACACGAGCCCGCAAGGATACAACAGTTCTTTTTCGCGCCGCACGTCAACCATCTGATTCAAAGTCGGATCCCAACGCACTGATAATCACTTCCTGAGAAGCTCTTTTTCGGGGGACAGAACTCGGTTTTGCTTGTGAGCAATGAGTTCTGCTTACGACTAATTTCAGCGCACTACGTGCACATTGACGAGGAAACCAAGCGCAACCGGAGAAAATGCGGGGTCGAGGGGGGAAAATCGGGCGGCGTCTAAAGGGCGTGTTGCCCAATCTAAAACCGTTTGGGCAACACGCCCTAAACATTTGACATTCGAACTGCCTGAGAAGTCAGCGACTGGCAAAGTTGAGAGTCGACCTCGAATACATCAAGGAGGTGCAGAAGCCCGTAGTGAAGTTTCGTTCTTAGAAGCGTCAATATGAAAGACGAACACGTACAATTTTCCGGATCCATCCGGGCGGCGTACGATCGCTTCCTCGGGCCGATGTTGTTCTAGCCGTACGCCGAAGATCTAGCGGCGCGCTCGCTTCGACACAAAACCGAACGGCGATGTCATCATGGGTGTATATACACGTATGATGATTAGGACCGGCGCTGGATCCGCCTACGAACTGCTACGGCGCGACAGGTCCGCCTACGAGTTTGCTTCTTCGTTGACACTTCGACGTGACCTGCCTTCCTCAGACTACGGCATGGCAGGCGAGATGGCGCGAGAGTCCGCCTACGCATTGCTACGGCGCGACAGGAGGGTCAGGGTCACCGAAGGATTTTTGATGTTCGCCACGGCGGATCCGTCCCGCCGTACGGCAGGCGGATTTGATGTTTGGTGTAAGCGGCAGAGTATTGGGAATTATGGGACACAGCCAAGGCAGAGATAATGCTAAGAAACGCGCAAGGCGCCGGAAAAAGACGGAGCGCCTCGCGCTCGCGAAGCAGCCTTCGCGCGAGGCTACGGCTCGCCAGGGAAAGAAAGCGGCGAAATAGCGCTTCGGAAATCAATCTCAGGTAACCTGTCTTACAGCAACAGAAAGTTCGTCCAACCTGAGGTCGCGACATGAATAAGAAGATCTTCTTTTTCGGCCTGATCGGCCTCGGGCTCGCCGCTGCTGGCTTCGTGATCTCCGTGGTCTGGTTCTTCATCGCCTTTTTTATGTCAATGGAAAGAGGAGAGGAACATCGCCGCCAATTGGACGCGGAACAGCGCTCCGGGAAATGGGACTTCGGCGATCAACCGGCGCTGTTTGCCGTCGCCCACGCCATCGTAAAGAACGATCAGGAGGAAATCCGCGCGGCGGCGAAGGCGCTTCCGGATTTACAGGCGCCCGGACGCGACTGCACGACGCTGCTCTATTTTGCTGTGACGCAAGGCTGGCAGCGCCCGGAATTAGTCGAAGCCGTCAAAACATTGCTTTCGCTCGGCGCGGACCCCAACTACACCAACCACAACCGGAATTCCTTTGCCATGGCGAACGCTGTGCATGGGTCCGCTCTTCTCCTGCGCTACATGCTCGAAGCCGGTGGAGACCCGAATACTCGTGACGAGTTCGGCCAGCCGATCATCCTCATGAACTGGTACCTGGGTTACTATAAAAATGATGCGCGGGCGCGGCTCGATCTCCTTCTGGATCGCGGGGCGGACATCAATTCCACGATGCCCGAGCGTGAGTCGGATTCTGCCGGTTATACGTTGCTGCTTTACCGCACAAAAATGGGACTCGACGACAACCTCGCCTATGCGGATGCGCTGACCTTGCTCGAGCGCCGTGCCGATCCCAACCGTGCCGCTGCTGACGGAATGACGTTCGCGAAAATGCTGATGGAGCATCGGCAACACTTCACGGCCGGGAAGCGGAGGCCGCCGCCAGAGTTCAAGGCGCTTTGGGAGTGGGCCCAAACGTATGGGATCCTCGGCCAGCCGGGGTGACACCTCTGTGTTGAAATCGCATCTGACTTGAAGAAGTAGTGCTCGCTAGAACTGCGCGGATGTAGTTGATTCGTATCTAGGATGGGAAAGAAAGATTCAGATATTCACGCTCGTTCGCGAGTCTTGGTCCTGGTCGATGAATCGAACGTCGGCAGTTCGGTGCGGACCGCGGGACGCGGACTCGATTGGATCAGGCTCCGGGATTTTCTGGCCGGCCCGGAGACCGGACGAGATCTAATCGAGATGGTGGTCTATGCCGGACTTCCGCCGGCCATTCCCGCCTGGCAGGAGGAGCGGGACAAGAAAAACAAGTTCGTCCATTGGCTGCGGTCCAATGGATTCATGGTCGTGACCAAAGATGGCTCGCCCGCCGAAGAAGGTCATTACAAGGCAAACGTGGACGTGATGATGGCGATCGACGCGCTCGAGCTTTCGATCGAGATGCGGCCCGATATCGTGATCCTCGTGACTGGCGACGCCGATTTCGCTTATCTGGCCATCAAGCTGCGTCGACACGGGATCCGCGTAGAAGTGGCGTCAGTTGCCGCAAATCTTGGGAACATATTGAGATCAGCCGCCAATGACGTGATCGATCTGGCCCCGCTCTTTCGGACGTTCGAGATCATGAACACGCGCGACGCGGGACGCGCGCGGGTAGGCGGCCAAGCAGCTAGGTCGCTGGCGCGAGCGCGGGATGAGCGAGTGACCAAAGTTCAGGATGCGTCGGCACCGATATCGCATCGAACGCAGTCCGCCTCAGGCGGACACAGACGCCGGCCTCGGTTTCGCCCGGTGTGACGTCCGCAGACTTCGGCTGCGAGGCGCCATGGACACCGACTGGACTCTACCCCTAACGAACAACTTGGCGCCGGCGCAGAATCCGCCTGCGAATTGCTGCGGCGCGACAAGCGGGCGAAGGTAGAAGGTTATGGGACACAGTCACGGCAGAGACAACGCTAAGAAACGCGCAAGACGCCGGAAAAAGACGGAGCGCCTCGCGCTCGCGAAGCAGCCTTCGCGCGAGGCTACGGCTCGCCAAGGAAAGAAGGCGGCGAAATAACGCTTCCGAACACCGCGTGTGGATCAGAGCTTCCAATCGACACTCATTTACAGCGGGAATGCGGGAGCGGAGAATTTTTCTGTTCCCGAAAAGGAATGCGCCCAGCCCGTTTACGAGTAGATTATGGCGATGCCGACTTACATTTACGAAACCACCGACCCCGCTAAACCGGTCCGTGCCTTCGAGTTAAGCAAAGCGTCCACGACGAGCGGCTTTGCAGCGACCCGGAAACTGGCGAAGGAGCGCGGCGTGTGATCTCGGCTGGTTACAACCTTCTCATTCGCGGAAAATCTGTTGCTCCTTCGGTCGGCTCGGTCGGTTCACACCGAACCTTGATCTCGGCAGGGTTGCCAAACATTTTCCGACAGTTAAAATATTCGGCGGGAGAAAAACGGGGTGGGTCGCGTCTAAACTCCGAAAGGGTTGATTCGCTCGCGTCGCCGCTCGGATTCCCCTTCCACCGGGCCCCTTCCTCAAAGTGCACAAGATTCGGGTCGACTCTGACAATAAGCGGTGAGCGCAATGCACCAAGATGGCTTTAACTCAATCCAAATCATGGTCTCGAAAATTATTAGCCGCACAAGATGTCTGACCGAACTCACTTCCAATTCCAAATCGTTCTCCAACTGCCCAGACTTGCACGGTGGTGTTCCGGGCTTGTCCGGAGATGGAATCCGTATGAAGCCTGCTCCGGGTAGAAAAAGGTCGTCCCGTTGCCAATTTCAAGCCAAAACGGCTGCAAATCCTCGGTGTTAAGCGCCATCAACTTAAATTTTGCGGCGGCTTCCCGGCGTGTGACCACGGTTTTCACGATTACGAATTTAGCTCACGTTTGATGCTCGTTTTCGATAGCGCTACCTAAGCGCAGCTCAGACCGCCGCGGCAGCAGAACCCGCTGCGCGTGACCATCGGTCTCCAAAGTTATGCATAATGAAATAGGTCATGTTGATATTTCTTGCGCGCGCCATGGTCGAGGTCGGCATATCAATGGTGCCTGCTCATTCGATTCTCGGGTTGGTTAACAATAGCCGTTCTGATCGGAAATTACGATCCGCTCTAGAATACTCCCCAATCCCGGCGAAATCGCCGAGCGTTCGCCTTCCACCGCGCCTGCTCCTCAACGTACACAAGATTCGGGTCAACTCTGACAATAAGCGGTGAGCGCGATGCACCAAGATGGCTTTAACTCAATCCAGAAAGGTAAATATATATGAATAAATTAATAACATGGAATCCACTTAGAGAAATGGATGAAGCGCAAAATCGCCTCAATCGGTTTTTCTTGGGCGGATTTCCGAACAGAATGGGCAGTGGCGAAATCCACAACTTGGCGGTCGCAGATTGGTCACCAGAGGTTGATATCAGTGAGGATGATCACGGGTATCTCTTAAAAGCTGACCTGCCTGAAATGAAGAAGGATGACGTTAGGGTAACAGTCGAAGATGGCATCCTCAACGTTTCCGGAGAACGCAAAACCGAGAAGGAAGATCAGAAGAGAAAATTCCATCGCATCGAGCGATCCTTTGGCACTTTCCGGCGCAGCTTCACGCTGCCTGAAGATGCCGATAGCACGAAAGTGACGGCGGAGTTCCGCGACGGAGTGCTGAAAGTGCACCTCCCGACGACGGCAAGACCAAGATCAAAAGCCATCCAAGTTAAAGTGGCGTAATGCGATAACACTGACGGCGAGCGTGCGGAAGGTTCCGTGCGTTCGCCCCACCAGTGTAAGGCGGCTAACTTAGTCGCCTCCTGCTTTTTGAATCAATTTCGGCGGCCCGATATCGGTTGCTGCTAGTCCGCGAGTAAATAGGGGTCCCCTCAGAAGCTGAGAGCGTGGTCACCGATGCTGTGATCTGCGCATCGGCCGTTATACTGAGCGTCGCAGCTTCGGAAGCGATTTGCGGAATTGCGAGGGAGAGCGACCGACGATTCGCTTAAACGCGCGATTGAAGTTCGTCATGGATTGAAATCCACATGCGAAGGCAGCTTCATTAATTCGCGAGTTAGGATTGAGCAAGAGCGTCTTCGATTTCTCCACTCGGACTCTCGAGAGGTAATCGATAAAATTCATGCCGGTCGCTTTCTTGAACATCTTGCAAAAGTAATGCCTGCTGATGTTAGCCGCGTGGGCCACCCGTCCGAGCGACAGCGGCTCCGCCTGATGCGTCTCGATGAATTGCCGCGCGCGCGCCATGTTCACGGACTCGTCCTGTTCGCGCCGTACGACCAGTTGATTCGACAAGATCGAAAGGTGTTGCGCAAAAATACTCAGGAGCCGCAACATCGCGCGATACCGGTCTGGCGATAAAACGCACGTCCGAAAATAAGCCCGCTCCAGCTGTTTCCAATCCGTCTTGTAGCCCCACGCGCGGAGCTGCCGGGTAATGGTCGCGAAGTGTTTCTTTGTCGGGTTCTTGAGCATCACCTCGCCCGTCTCGAGAAAACCAAGAATATGATCCCCTACGTACACCGGCACTGCACTTTCGGAGAGTCCCGCAAACCAGGTAACGGTCCGCGTTGTCGAATTCGGTTCTCGAGATGCGTCCGTTTGGGCCCTTAAGCATGCGGCGCGAGCCTTGTTGAAACGAGCCAGAATTGACGCGAGTGAATCGCGATCCTCTTTTCCATGGTGTGCCGGCGACCAGGAATTGTGTCCTCGGATATTAAGCGGCAAACCCATCGCTTCGCTGAAAGCCCGTTCATAATCTTTGAAAATTTGCGAGCGCGAAAGATGCCGCATGACTTCCTGATCAGAGGATCGGGATGCGCTTCGTTTGCTCATTACGCCTTTCGAAG
>WNGJ01008502.1_pt1 | contig 14414 bp, 9 predicted proteins | sample 5400611 | NCBI WGS metagenome assembly WNGJ01 (sample SAMN13153375, study PRJNA577476) | soil metagenome | isolation source: 40 cm soil or saprolite under Garry oak tree replicate 1 | place: USA:California | collected 2016-06-15 | reverse complement strand
CTTCCTTCCGACGGTCCACCACCTGCGCCTGCGCCCGCAGGGCGGCGAGGTACTGTTGCACCCGCGCCTGTTGCGCCGATCTCAGGATTGCCTCCCGCTGCTGGTCCCGCTGTTTGAGCCACGCGGCGGAGTCGGCGGCTTGGTGGGCGATTCCCTGCAGGATGAAGCACCCCGTCGTCCCCACGAGCACTCCGGTGCGCTGGCCCGGCCGGAGTCCGAACGCCGCGCCCTCCGCCGCGGGATCACGCGCGATCGCCGAGGGAGGATTGAGGCGCGTGAAGGGCCCGAGCTTGTCCACCGGCAGGCCGCGCGCCCTTCCGGCCTGGAGCAGATCCGGCGCAGAGGCGAGAGCGGCCAAGGCTAGGGTGGCGTGCTGCCGTGCGATCGCCTGCTTCTTCTCGGAGCGGGCCGCCGCGAGCACGCGGTCGCGGATCTGCGCCAGGGGCGGCGTTCCCGCGGCATAGAGCGAATCCAACCGGAACACGTAGTTGGCGCGCTCCCCCTCGATCAGCGGGCTCGTTTCGCCCGGGCGTGCCTCGAACGCCCACACGCTGACGTCGGGGATCACGTACCGACCCAGCCTCAGCCGGTCGCCCTGGATCAGCTTCGGGGCCTGTGCCACAGGGAGGTGCAGTCGCAGCGCCGCGCTGTCCAGCCGGGCGCCGTCCGTCTGCTCGGCGGCCAGGTGGTCCAGCGAGTCGGTCCGCGCGTCGATCTGATCGAGGTGCTGGCCCTGCGGCACGATCGGGATCAGGATGTGACGCACGTGCAGTGAGTCGCCCTTCGCCGCGTCGACGCGGATCAGGTGATAGCCGAAGCTCGACGGCGCCGGCTGGCTGAGCTCCCCCGGTGCGAGACGGCGCAAGGCGGCGAGGAATTGCGGATCGAAGCCGGCTTCAGTGCGCTTCACCCAGCCGAGATCGCCGCCCCGTGCGCCGGAGACCGAATCGCCCGACTCCTTCTTCGCGACGTCTTCGAACTTCGCCGCGCCGCGCGCGATCTCCGCCCGCAGCCGCCGCGCCTTGGCGAGGGCCGCGGCCGAATCGGCGGCATCGGGCACCTTGGGCTGTGCGACGAAGCTGAGCCAGGTCGTCGCCGGACGCTTGAAGTCGTCCTTGTGGGCCGCGTAGTAGCGCTCCAGCTCGGCGTCCGGCACCGGGGCGAGCGAGTCGGGGATCTGCTCGGGACGGATGGCGAGGACCGCGACCGTCACCGACTCGTGCTGATCGCGCCAGATACGCCACAACTTCGCGTCGGAAACGTACACGTCGGCCGTGAGGTACTCCTCCAGCTTGCGCTCCGGGAGGTATTCGCGGTACAGCTGCTCGATCTGCGCTCGGAACTCCTCGCTCGCGCTTCCCAAGTAGCGCTGCCATTTCGTAATGTCGAACTGACCGTTCGTCTGAAAGGTCGGGTCTTCCATGATCTGCCGCAGGATCTGCGGCGGCGGCGTGCTGCGCGCCATCTGGCGGATCTCGTCGTCTGATACCTGGATACCGAGCCGGCGGTATTCTCGCTCGAGCAGAATCCGCTGGATGAACTGGTCGGTGACCTGGTCCTGGAGCTGCTGCTCGTCTTCGCGACTCAGGCGCCCGCCGCCCCGGCGGCGCGATTCGTCGATCGCGTTCTGGAGCGCCGCCTGGAACTGGGTGGCGCGCACGATCTCGCCGTTGACCTTGAGGACCACGTCGCGCCCGCCGCCGAGGATGTCGGTCACCTGGCCGTAGGCCAGCCAGCCGATGAACGTGACGGCCACGACGACGAACACCGGCTTATAGATCACGCGCATGGCGCGCATCATAGGACGTGAAGCTCCGGGCCAGAGGGGACGGGAGGGGGCATAAGTCTAAGAACGACAACGAGGAAACTCAAGCGACGGGGACCCAATTCCGATTGACAGCGGCGCCGGCCGAACACTATCTTCGACCAATTCCCACAAGAACTTAGGCCGTGGCCTATACCAGCGAAATAGAAAAGCTCGAAAAGCGATGGGCCGAGAACCCCAAGGGCCGCAACTTCGCCCCTTTGGCGGACGCCTATCGCAAAGCAGGGGAACTAGATAGAGCCATCGAGCTGTGCAAGTCGGGGCTCGAGCGACACCCCGACTACGTGAGCGCCCACATCGTCTATGGACGCTGCTTCCTCGACCTGAAGAACGACACCGCCGCGTCGCAGGTGTTCCGCAGGGTGCTCGAGCTCGACCCCGAGAACGTCCTGGGGCTCAAGCTGCTTGCGGACATCGCGGAGCGCGGGGGCCGTTACGAGGAAGCGACAGAATGGCTGTCGCGCCTGCTGAATGCGGACCCGATGAACGGCGACGCGGCCGAAGCGCTGGCCCGTGCCAAGGGGAAGGCGGCCCAGGCCGCTCCCAAACCCGTCCCCGCCGCCTCGGCCCCGCCCCCCCCACCAGCGGTGCTCGTGCCGGAGCGGCCCGCCGCGAGCCGGCCTACCACGGCGCCGATGCCCAGGCCCGAATTCGTCGTCGAGCATACCCCGGAGGAACCGCCGGCGCCGCAGCTCGAGGTGACGCCGCGGACGGGAGACATCGAGACATTCGACGGCACCCTGGACTTCGACGCGGTGGCACACGACGCGGCTAAAGCCGATGGTCTCGAGGTCCAGGAGGAAGTCGCCCTCAAGCCGCAGCAGCTCGAGGTCGAGGGACTGGCCGCCACGCAGTACGAAAGCGGCACGTTCGCGGCGCCGGCGGATACGACGCCCGAGCCTGAGCCGGATCTGCCGACGGTGGACCTGCCGCTCATCATGCCGGAGGACGTGCCGCCGCCGCGGCGGCCGGCAGTTGCCTCGCCGTCCTCCCCCCCTCCTCCCCCCGCGCTGCCCGAGTGGCCCACCCCGCTCGCGCCGCCGCAGCCGCCGGCGGCCGTGCCGCCCGCGGCGGTCGTGTTATCGGACGACGACGGCGCAGCGGACACTGCGGCGCTCTCGCGCGCCGAGCCCGTCCTGACGGAAACGATGGCGGACCTCTATTTGAAGCAGGGGCACTCGGAGGAGGCGCTGCGCGTGTACCAGGCCCTGCTGGCGCAGCGGCCGGACGACGTGCGGCTCCACGCGCGCGTGGCTGCATTGTCGCCCGGGAAGCTGGGGAGTGGCGGGCGGGGGACGGGTGAATCCGTCCCGACGTTCTTGAGGCGCATCCTGGCCGGGCGGCCGCAGGAGGCGGTGTCTTCGTTGGAGCGCGCGTTTGCCGTCGCGGCCCCCGAGGTCTCGCCGCACCGGGATGACGCGACGCTCGGCGAAGTCAGCCGCCCCGCCGAGGACACGATTTCCCTGGATCAAGTGTTCGGCGACGAGGGGTTGCGGGCGCCCCCGCCAGTAGCCGAGCCGGCGGCCTCGCATCCGACCAGCAGCGCGGCGCCGCCGGCGGCGCCGAGTGAGGCGGGCGGGTTCTCGTTCGACCAGTTTTTCGGCGCGTCGGGCGCGCGACCCCAGGATGCCGCGACGCCGCCCGGCGGCGCGCCGCCCGGCACGGCGCGGCCATCGGGACCGAAGCCGCGTCCGCCGCTCGAAGACGAGGGTGACCTCGATCAGTTTCAGGCCTGGCTGAAGGGCCTCAAGTCCTAGTGCACATCGCTGTGCTGAACGGCCCCAACCTCAATCTGCTGGGCGAGCGCGAGCCGGAGCTGTACGGCCGCGCGACACTGGCGGAGATCGAGACGCGCACACGGGAGCGTGCGCAGGCCCTCGGCGTGAATGTGAGCTGGACGCAGACCAACCACGAGGGCGAGCTGGTGGATGCGATCCAGGGCCTCAAGGGGCGGGCGGACGGCGCCGTCATCAACGCGGCGGCGTTCACGCACACCAGCCTGGCGGTCCGGGACGCGCTCCTCGCGGTGCGGGTGCCGTTCGTCGAGGTTCACCTGTCGAACATCTTCGCCCGCGAACCCGAGCGGCGCCGCTCCGTGCTCGCCGACGTCGCCGTCGGCGTGGTAACGGGGTTCGGGGCCGAGAGCTACCGGCTGGGACTCGAGGGCCTGGTCGGCTATCTCGCGTCCCGCCATGCACGCTGATCCCCGGCGCCAGCGGCAGGAGGCGCTCGCCGGCGCGCTCTCTGCCGCGGCGCTCGACGGGCTGCTCGTCACGTCGCGCGCCAACATTCGTTACCTGACCGGGTTCAGCGGCTCGGCGGCGCTCGTAGCGGTGACCCAGGGCGACGTGCTGCTCGTGACCGATTTTCGCTACGACGAGCAAGCGCGGGCCGAAGCGGGCGCCGTGGCCCGGGTCGAGGTCGAGAGCACTAGCGTGTGGGACCGGTTCTTCAAGGAGCTGGCCACGCTCGGGCCGCTCGCCGCGCTCGGCTACGAGGCGCACGCGCTCACGGTCCAGGATGCCGAGCGCTTCACGCAGGCCGGTCAGGCGTGGCGCTGGACGGCGACCAAGGATCTGGTGGAGCGGCTGCGTGCCGCCAAGGGACCGGGTGAGGTGGCCGCGATCCGCAGCGCGGCCGAGCTGGCAGGCGCGGCGTTGCGGGACACGTTGCCGCAGGTGCGGGTGGGGATGACGGAGCTCGAGGTCGCCGGCGTGCTCGAGGGGGCGCTGCGGCGGCTCGGCAGCGAGGGGCATCCGTTCTCCACGATCGTGGCATCGGGCCCGCGGACGGCGTTGCCGCATGCGCGCTCGAGCCGCCGCACGGTCGCGAAGGGCGAGTGGCTGCTGCTCGACTTCGGCGCGCAAGTGGACGGCTATTGCGCCGACGTCACGCGCACGCTCGTCGCGGGCGCGCGGGCGACGGAGCGGCAGCGAGCATTGTACGAGCTGGTGGCGGAGGCGCAGCGGCGGGCGCGCGAGTGTGTCCGCGCCGGGATGACGGGGCGCGACGCGGATGCGCTCGCGCGGGACCTGATCGCAGCACGCGGCTTCGGGGAGGCGTTCGGTCACTCGCTCGGGCACGGGCTGGGACTCGAAGTGCACGAGGCGCCGCGGCTGTCGAAGACGAACGCCGACCCCCTTCCCGTCGGCGCGGTGGTGACGATCGAGCCGGGCGTGTATCTCGCCGGGCAGGGCGGTGTGCGGATCGAAGACGACGTGCATCTGTCGGCCACGGGACCGGTCCTCTTGTCGGACGGCCGCACGGAACTTCTCGAACTCGTGTAGATTTTGGGGTCTATGAACCTCGCCATCGTCGCGCAGCTGGTTCAGATCTTGAAGGAGGCCCCGGAGCTCGGGGCGATCGAGGTGCGCCGGGGTCTGTTCGGGCGGTGGTCGTCGATCCGGGTCACGAAAGTGGGCCACGGGGCCAATGCGGGCGGCGGAGCGGGTGGGGGGGCCCCGCACCTGGTGGTCGCGCAGGCGTCCGGCGGGGGGCTCGTTCCGGGCACAGCCGCGGCCGCGCCGGCGGCTGCCCCGAAGGCGCAGCTCGTCGACATCAAGTCACCAATGGTCGGGACGTTCTATTCCGCGCCCGAGCCGGGGGCGGACCCCTATCTGAAGGCCGGCAGCCGGGTCGCCGCCGGGCAGGTCGTGTGCATCATCGAAGCGATGAAGATCATGAACGAAATCGAGGCCGAAGTCGCCGGGCTGGTGCGCGAAGTATGTGTCGAGAACGCCCAGCCGGTCGAGTTCGGACAGCCTCTTTTCCGGGTGGACCCTCATGGCTGACGCTCCTACAAGCACCGGCGCGACCTTCAACTTCAAGCAGGCCATCACGCAGATGGTTCAGCGCAACGCGTCCGACCTGTTGCTCAAGGTGGGCCGCCCGGCGACCATCCGCGTGAACGGCGAGCTGCTGTCGCTCGACACGGCGCCGCTCAAGCCGGAGGAGTTGAAATCGCTGGCCGAGCAGATCATGACGCCCCGGCAGGTCAAGGAGTTCGCCGAGCACAAGGAAGCGGACTTCGCGATCGGTGTGCCGGGCGTGGGCCGGTTCCGGACGAACGTGTACCAGCAGCGCGGCACCGTGGCGTTCGCGTTCCGGTCGATTCCCTATGAAGTCAAGACGATCCGCGACCTGAATCTGCCGCCCGTGCTCGAAGAGATCGCGATCAAGCCGCGCGGGCTGGTGCTCGTGACCGGGGTGACTGGGTCGGGGAAGTCGACCGCGCTGGCGGCGATGGTCAACCACATCAACCTGAGCCGGCGCGTCAATATCATCACCATCGAGGACCCGATCGAGTTCCTGCACCGCGACAACCTGGCGAACATCTCGCAGCGCGAGGTGGGGAACGACACGCTGTCGTTCAACGCGGCGCTGCGCCACGTGTTGCGGCAGGCGCCGGACGTCATCCTCATCGGCGAGATCCGCGACATGGAGACACTCGACACGGCCCTCAAGGCGGCGGACACCGGGCACCTGGTGTTCTCGACGCTCCACACGACCGACTGCACGCAGACGATCAACCGTGTGATCTCGTTCTTCCCGCCGCACCAGCACGACGAAATCCGCCACCTCCTGTCGACCGCGCTCGCGGCGGTGGTGTCGCTGCGGCTGGTCCCCAAGAAAGACGGTCAGGGGCGGGTGCCGGGGTCGGAGGTGCTGATCAACACCGCGGCGGTGCAGGACAACATCCGCGACATCTCGAAGCAGCTCAACATTCCGGACCTGATCGCGCAAGGCTCGGTGCAGTACGGGATGCAGAGCTTCGACCAGTCGCTGTTCCACTGGTACCAGCAGGGAATCATCAGTTACGAGAGCGCGATCTTCTACGCCACCAACCCGAGCGAGTTCGCGCTCAAGGTGTCCGGCGTCGAGTCCGGGCAAAGCCGGGCGTTCGGCGGCTCCACGGCCGCTGCCGGTCAACGCGGCGACCTCGCACCCTGATGTTCAAGAAGGTACTGGTCGCCAACCGCGGGGAGATCGCCCTGCGGGTGATCCGTGCGTGCAAGGAGCTGGGCATCGAAGCCGTGGCGGTCTACTCCGAGGCCGACCGCGAGTGCCTGCACACGCGGTTCGCCGACGACGACGTTTGTATCGGCCGGGCGCCATCGCGTGACAGCTATCTCAACATTCCCCGGATCATTGCAGCCGCCGAGATCACCGGCGCCGATGCCATCCACCCCGGATACGGGTTTCTCGCCGAAAACGCCGAATTCGCCGACATCGTCAAGGCCTCGAACATCACCTTCATCGGTCCGACAGGCGACCAGATCCGCCAGATGGGCGACAAGGCCGCCGCGCGCAAGCTGGCGCAGAAGCTCAAGGTGCCCACCGTGCCGGGTTCGCCGGGGCCGGTCGAGGACGCGGACACGGGGCTCAAGATCGCCGAAAAGATCGGCTTCCCGGTGATCATCAAGGCGGCGGCGGGCGGCGGCGGCAAGGGGATGCGCGTCGCCGGCGACGGGGAGGCGTTCGGCCAGGCATTCAGCCTCGCCCGCCAGGAGGCGCTCGCCGCGTTCGGGTCGGACGAAGTGTACCTCGAGAAGTACCTCGCGCGGCCGCGGCACGTGGAGATTCAGATCATGGGCGACACCCACGGCCGCGTGATGCACCTGTGCGAGCGGGACTGCTCGGTGCAGCGGCGCCATCAAAAGCTGATCGAGGAGGCACCGAGCCCCGCGGTGGACCACACCCTGCGCCAGGACATCGGTGACGCGGCGGTCCGCCTGGCGCAGGAGATCGGCTACGCGGGGGCGGGGACGATCGAGTTCCTGCTCGACGAGGACGGCACGTTCTACTTCATGGAAATGAATACCCGCATCCAGGTGGAGCATCCGGTCACGGAGATGTGCACCAACTTCGATCTCGTGAAAGAACAGATCCGCGTCGCGGCTGGGGACCCCCTCTCGTTCGTCATGAACGGCCACCGGTTGCGGGGGCACGCCATCGAATGCCGCGTGAACGCGGAAGACCCGGCGCGCAACTTTCAGCCGAGCCCCGGCACCATCACCGCGTACCACCCGCCGGGCGGTCCCGGCGTGCGGGTCGACACGCACATTTACGACGGCTACACGGTGCCGCCGTATTACGACTCCCTGTTGGCGAAGGTGATCGTGCACGGCAATACGCGCGCCGAGGCGCTGGCGCGCATGCGTCAGGCGTTGGACTCGTTTATCATTGAGGGCGTGACCACGACCATCCCCTTCCTCAGTCGGGTCATGCGCCATGCCGACTTCGTGGCGGGCCGCGTGGACACCAAGTTCCTCGAGCGTGAGCCGCAGCTGCTCCAGCCCGCATGAAGATCGACGTCTACTTCACGCCCCTCGGCCTCGGCGCGGGTGATCTCGGCGGCCGGGGCATCGTCGTGATCGACGTGCTGCGCGCGACCACGACGATCGTGACCGCGCTCGCCAACGGCGCGAAGGCCGTGATCCCCGCCGCTACGTCCGAGGAAGCAGTCCGGCTCGCCTCGCACCTCGAAAAGGACGGCGTGCTGCTCGCAGGGGAGCGGCGCAGCGTCAAGATCGACGGCTTCGCGCTCGGGAACTCGCCTCGGGAGATGACGCCCGCCGCGGTCGCCGGGAAGACCATCGTGCTCGCCACGACCAACGGGACGCCGGCGCTGGTGGCGGCGCAAGGGGGTGAGCCGGTCTTGGTCGGCGCGCCGGCGAACTTCCGGGCGCTGGGCGAGCACGCCCGCCGGCTGCTGGCGACACGGGGCGACCTGGTGATCATCTGTGCCGGCCGAGAGAAGCAATTCGCGATCGAGGACGCCTACACAGCCGGCCGGCTCGTGAAGGCCGCGAAAAAGGGGACCCGCAAGGTGGCCCTGAACGACGCGGCCGGAGCGGCGCTCGTGCTGACGGAGCAGTTCGCGAGCTGGAAGGAGGCGCTCCAGGACTCCGAAGCCGCGCAGCAGCTCGCCGAGGCGGACCTCGCGGAGGACGTGGCGTTCGCCGCCAAGGCGGATCGCTTCGGCGTGGTCCCGACGTACGCGAACCGCCGCATCACATGACGCCGAAGGCCCGCCAGGAGCTCGTCGGGATCGGCGCCCTGGTCGTGGGCCTGTTCCTCGGGTTGACCCTGCTCCGCCTGCCCATCACCGGGAGCTGGGGCGAGCGGATCGGCTCCCTGCTGTGGCGGGTGTTCGGCGCGGGCTCGGTGCTCCTGCCCGTGCTCGGCATCGGGTGGGCGCTGGCGGCGTTGGACCGCCTCGGGACCCTGTCCGCGCCTCGCGCGGCGGCCCTGGGCGGCGGGCTCGTCGTGCTGCTCCCCTATGGGATCGGCACGCTCACCGGTGCCGCCTTCGCTCCTGACTATCGGACCTGGGGCCCCACCGCCAAGCTCGTGGGCGTGCTGCCCGCAGCCCTCGCCCACGGCGTGCACCAGACGGTCGGCACCGCGGGCGGTGTGCTGGTCGGGCTGTTCGCCCTGTCGGCCCTCGGCTTGCTGACCGTAGGGTGGCATCCGTTGGTCGTGCTGAGAAGTCGGGAAAAGACCGGGGAAGCGGGAAGAGGGAAGGGGGAGAAGCGCGACTTCAAGAAGGAGAAGGAGGCACCCTTCCCCCTTCCCCCTTCCCCGAAGCCTACCAAGGTCAAGACGCCGCAGTCGGTCCGACCGGCCGTTGTCCCCAAAGGTGTCCTGATCCCTCCCATCGATTTGTTGAACCCCGCGCCCGCCGAGGACGGCGACGCGGGGTTGGCCCAGATCGAGCAGATGGGCCGCAAGCTGATCGAGACGCTGCAGACCTTCCGCGTCGAGGGCTCGATCGCCGGCCGCACGGTCGGCCCGGTCGTGACACAATACGAAGTCGCTCCCGGACCGGGGGTGAAGGTCGGCCGCATCGCAGCGCTCGCCGACGATCTGGCGTTGGCGATGCGGGCCCAGTCGCTCCGCATCGTGGCCCCGATCCCGGGGAAGGCGGCCGTCGGTATCGAAGTGCCGAACCCCATGCCGCGCATGGTGCATGTGCGCGAGCTCATCGAGGGGGAGGAGTTTCACCGTGGTACGCGCGTGCTGCCCATCTCGCTCGGCAAGAACCTCGAGGGCGAGCCGGTCGTGGCCGACCTGGCGAAGATGCCGCACCTGTTGATCGCCGGCGCCACGGGCTCGGGAAAATCGGTGTGCATCAACACGATCATCACGAGTCTATTGTACCGCTACCCGCCGCAGGAGCTGCGGATGCTGCTGATCGACCCGAAGATGGTGGAGCTCTCGATGTACAATGCGCTTCCCCATCTGCGCCACCCCGTGGTCACCAACAATCAGAAGGCGGCGACGGCGCTCAAGTGGGCGGTGCGGGAGATGGAGCGCCGCTACCAGCTGTTCCACGCCAATCACGCCCGCAACATCACCGACTTCAACCGCAAGGTGCGCGACCGGAAGCCGCTCAAGGGCCAGCGCGAGACACTCGCCACGCAAGCGGCGGGCGGCGTCCAGCAGGAGCTGCCGTTCGACGCGGAGTACACCGAGGGGGTGCTCCCCTACGTCGTCGTGATCCTGGACGAGCTCGCCGACCTCATGATGACCGTGCAGCACGAAGTCGAGACGCCTCTCGCGACGCTGGCGCAGAAGGCGCGCGCCGTGGGGATCCACCTGATCCTCGCGACGCAGCGGCCATCGGTGAACGTCATCACCGGTCTCATCAAGGCGAACTTTTCCTGCCGCATCGCGTTCCGCGTCGCCTCGAAGGTGGACAGCCGCACCATCCTCGACCAGAACGGCGCCGAGACGTTGCTGGGGAACGGGGACATGCTGTTCCTGCCCCCCGGCAAGAGCGAGCCCGTCCGTATCCAGGGCTGCTTCATCTCGACCGACGAGACCGAGCGACTGATGGGGTGGTACACCGACCGCCGCGCGCAACTGGAGCGGCGGGTGGAAGTGGACATCATCGAGCAGATGGAGCAGCTCGCGGACGCGGAGAAGAGCGGGGAAGGGGGAACGGGGAAGGGCGACAGCGAGGGCGCGCGAGATCCGCTCTTCCGGCAGGCCGCCGAGGTCTGCATCCAGAACCAGATCGGCTCTACATCGCTGTTGCAGCGGCGCATGAGCATCGGGTACGGCCGGGCGGCCCGCATCATCGAGGACGCTGCTCAGAGCAAACCCGTCTAAAGACGGCGACGCAGAGCTACGGGGCTTCGGCGTGACCGCCATGCCCGCCGGGCCGCCAGCGAGATCGACCAACGGTCGACGCTGGTGGCCTTCGTTTTAGTACACTGCGGCGGGAGGTCTTCGAGTCATGCCGTTCACGTTCAAGCTGTCCCAGCGCTTGGCGCGCATGCGATGCGCCGTCCTGCTGCTCGCCACCGCGGCGCTCGCCGCGTGCGAGAAGCCTACCGGCCTCACCGACCCTGCAGGTACGCTTTCGCAGCTCCTTGTTGCTCCCAAAGTCCTTACACTCCGACCAAACCAGACCGCCGACTTCATGGCGGTCGGCCTCACGAACACCGGCGACACGGCCGCTCTGGCTGTGAGCTGGAGCGTCACGAGCGGCGCCATTACCGACACGAGCACGAACGGCGGCAGGCACTACGGGCACTACAAGGCCAGCGCCGACACGGGCACCGTGAAGGTGGTCGCCAGGGGGAACCAGGGCGGAGTCGCCGACACGGCCGTCGTGCGCGTCACGCCGGTACCCGTGTCGATCGTGACCGTGGCCCCGGCGCCGGCGAGCGTGCTGGTGGGCCAGCTGCTGCAACTCTCCGCCACCACGGCGGACTCTGCTGGTAACGTGCTGAGCGGTCGCCCCGTCACCTGGGCGAGCAGCAATACGGTGGTCGCTACGGTGAGCGGCACGGGGCTCTTGACCGGTGTGGCCACAGGCACGACGACGATCACGGCGACCAGTGAGGGGAAGAACGGCACGGCCGCCGTCACCGTCACGGTCGCGGCCGTGGCCGCAGTCAGCGTGAGCCCGGGAGCACCGAGCGTGGTCATCGGCGGCACGGCGCAGCTGACGGCTGTGCTGCGGGACGCCAATGGGAATCCGCTCAGCGGACGCACGGTGACGTGGGCGACGAGCAACGGCGGTGTGGCCACCGTGTCGGCGACCGGTCTCGTAACGGGCGTTGCAGTGGGCGGCGCGATGATCACGGCGACGAGCGAGGGGAAGAGCGGCACGGCGACGGTGACGGTGACGGCAGTGGCCGTCCCGGTGGCTTCCGTTGCGGTGAACCCGGCGACCCCGGGCATGGCGGTCGGCGGAACGGTCCAGTTGACGGCGACGCCACAGGACTCGGTTGGGAACTCGCTGCCGGGTCGGACCGTCACGTGGGCGTCGAGTGCTTCCACCGTGGCGAGCGTTTCGACGAGCGGGCTCGTGACCGGCGTCGTGGCCGGCACGGCGACGATCACGGCGACGAGCGAAGGCAAGAGCGGCACCGCGACTGTGACGGTGACGCCTGTTCCCGTGGCGTCGGTCAGCGTGAGCCCCGCGGCGCCAGCGCTGCTGGTCGCCGCCACGGTGCAGCTCACGGCGACGCCCAAGGACGCGAGCGGGACGGCGCTCAGCGGGCGCAGCATCAGCTGGGCGACGAGCAACGCCAGCGCGGCCACGGTTTCGGCAAACGGCCTCGTGACGGGCGTGGCCGCCGGGACGGCGACGATTACGGCGACGAGCGAAGGGAAGAGCGGCACGGCGAACGTGACGGTCACGACGCCGCCCCCGCCGCCCCCGCCGCCGCCCCCGCCCCCACCGCCCACGACGGGCTCGTGCCTGTTGCAGAGCGGGTCGCTCATCACGCTGTCGGGCATGCGAACGAGCGCGTACCAGAACACCAGTGCCGCGAGCGGCACGAAGTTCGACGCCACGGCGGCGCAGTGGCTCTTGAACACCCCCGACGTGTGGGGTTTCATCGGCTCGGGGTCGAACCTCTGCTGGCACGGCGGGCAGATCCTCGGGACGGTCCCCCCCTCGACGCCGTACGAGGATGCTCTCAACGGCTATCACCTCATGTACGGCGTGGATGTCCATGGGGCGAGCCCCGTGGTCGAGGGCCTGACCATCTTCACCGGCGGGGACGGGATCACCTTCGACGACCCGAGTGATGCGAACTGGACCGTGCGCGGCACGCACATGACGTACATCCGGGACGACTGTATCGAGAACGACTACCTGAACTCGGGGCTAGTGGACGATTCGTTCTTCGACGGCTGCTACGACTTCATCTCGGCGCGCGCTTACGGCGCGGGCGCGCCGGACGGGCGGGCCAACACGGTGACGGTGCAGAACTCGCTCATCCGGGTGCAGGCGATGGACAAGCTCTATCCGGGGATTCCGACCCCGGGGTACGGCGGCTTCTGGAAGTGGAGCGGCAGCGGGAGCCCCAACACCGATATCGGCCCGATGCTCGTGGTGAACAACACCGTGTTCCGGGCCGACCAGCTACCGGCGGAGCACAACGGAGCGGGCCTCTACATGGCGCCGGTGCCGGGCAAGCTGACGAGCTGCGCGAACAACGTGATGGTGTGGCTCGGTCCGGGGAGCTTCCCGGAGCCGTTGCCGAGCTGCTTCACCGTGCTGACGGGCCAGGCGGGGCGGGACTACTGGGACCGGGCGGTGGCGCAGTGGAAGGCCGCACACCCCGCGCTGGTGGACATGGCGCCGCCGATCGTGTCGCTGTGGTCGCCCGGGCTCTCCGGGTCGAGCACCTTGACCGGGACGGTGGATCTCGTGGCGACGGCCGCCGATGATCAGGCGCTCGTCGGGGTGCAGTTCCAGTTGAACGGCCAGTCGATCGGGCCGGAGGTGTCGACGGCCGGATCGCCGGCGAAGTACACGCTGGGGTGGGATTCGCATGCGGCCGCGAACGGCACGTATACGCTCACCGCGACAGCGCGGGATGCCGCGGGCCACACCACCACCTCGGACGGCGTGACGGTCACCATCAGTAACTGACGGCCGCGCGACGCTTGCCACACCAACCCCTCCCCCTTGCGGGGAGGGGTTTTGGCGTTCTGTCGCGGCAACGCTGGTGTGGGACTTGCGAGAGGGGTGTTGGGTGAGGCGCACGCGTGGGGGCGAAGGGCCCCACGCGGTGCGGCAGCTCCGTCACACGGTGTAGCGGAGTTCGTGTCGTGGTCTCCGCACCGGATGTGGCGAGGAAACTACATGTACCAGCGACATCCAGCCGAGCGCGGCGATTCAGGTGTGCGCTTGAGTGATTCCACGACGTTCCGAGTCAGTGTACGCAGCCGACAGGTGCTTCGAGGGGTCGTGCTGGCGCTCGCGCTCGGCGGCTGCAAGGGCAGCGACCTCACGCAGGTGCCGCCCCCGCCTCCCCCGGCCCCCCCGCCCCCCCCGCCCCCGCCTCCAGTTGCGTCGGTGGAGGTGACGCCCTCGTCGGCGACCCTGGATTCGGGCCAGACCCTGCCGCTCAACGCTACGCCAAAAGACTCCCTCGGCCAAGCGCTCGCGGGGCGGCCGGTAACGTGGACGAGCGACGACGTGCAGGTCGCGACCGTGACGCCTGCGGGGATGGTGACGGCACGCACCGGCGGCACGGCGGCGATCACGGCGACGAGTGACGACGTACGCGGCCACTCCGAGATCGCGGTCATCGCCCCGCTGCCCCCACCGGGAGTC
>WNGJ01005275.1_pt1 | contig 14416 bp, 10 predicted proteins | sample 5400611 | NCBI WGS metagenome assembly WNGJ01 (sample SAMN13153375, study PRJNA577476) | soil metagenome | isolation source: 40 cm soil or saprolite under Garry oak tree replicate 1 | place: USA:California | collected 2016-06-15 | reverse complement strand
TTCGGCAGGACCGTTGCGGGTAACTTCCGAATCTCTCCTGCGATCCGTTGAACCGCCGAGGTCGCGCTGGCACCGAACGCACTCGCCGCAACCCACGCGAAGCGAGGTGAGCCCCGCGCCACACGCGCCAAGCAGAACCGTATTAACCCGAGTCGTGCCAGCCATGCGGCAATCCAAGCGTATCGCATGCCTACGTGGATTACCTTCAGTTGCTCTGCGGTCGGATTCACCCATTCGGCAGGGTGAATCGAATCCACCAACACCATGCCAACCACATCGTGGCGATACAGATCGGCAAACGCCCTTACGACATAGCCGCCGAAAGAATGTCCGACCAAAACGTATGGCCCGGGGACACCTGCCGCATTCAACAAGGCATGCAATTCCTTCGCAATTTGCCGTGCCGTGCGCGGCTCAGAGGTCGCATCGCTCCAGCCGTGTCCGGCGCGGTCATAACTTACCGCACGAGAGAACTGCGCCACTTCCCGCTGCACCTGGGTCTGCTCAGGCTGGACGCTCCCATGCCCGATTCGAAGACCACCGTCGGTGTGCCTTCCCCGATTACATGGATGTGCATCCTTCTCTTGTCGAATCGGACAAGGCGTCCGGGAGGCACAAACCGCCTACGGTCCCGCAATGTTCCAATGATTTGGTATACGGCGCCACACACCAGCACGACGGCGCTTGCGCCGAGGAGGAGCGCAAAAATCATAAGCGCTGCGTGCGCCCGCATCAGGTGAGCATCCGCCTGACACCGGTTTGGATCGCTAATTCCGCCCCGGTGTCGGCACGTGGCCAATCGACGAAATCGGCTGATTTGTCATTGCAGGCGGACGAGTCTCTGGGCTGCTTCAGCTGGCGTCTCTGATTCGTCGCGCTCGGCAAATAAGAGCGCCCTGCAGCTTGCCGCATCTCTGACGGTCGGCAACGGCACATCCTTGGCTGCAGGTTTTGCGCTGGGATTCATGCTGCTGACTACTCGATTTCAGCTCTTTTTCGAAGTCGTGGCGTAGAAAGCAGCCCATTGCTGCTCCACTTTAGAGCTCCCGCATTTTGGGCACTTGATCTTGCCTTTATCATGTCCGGCAACCGTAAGAACCAACGTGAACTTTTTGTTGCAGGCTTGGCAAAGGTATTCATAGTGGGGCATGGTCTCCTCCCCGAGGTAAAATCACCGACCATCTTATTCGCGTTGACATTGCAGAATCAATCCGACGCCACCGACGCGAGATGAGCCTTGCAAAGACAACTCTCCACCTGGTAGGAAAGCGCGCCATCACGGGCGACACCGCCCTGCGCCTCGCTCATTTCTTTGGCACGAGCGCTCAGTTTTGGCTGAATCTACAGAGCCTCTACGACCTGCGGCTCGCCCAGGAGAAGGTAGGAAAATCCATCAAGGCACTTCCCACGCTTAAACGGCGCGAGCTGGTCCACGCATGAAGGGTTACGCGAAGGATTCCGGGAACAACGGACCTCGGCCTGAAAACTGGTAAGCTCCTCGATCCCATTTCCCAATCAGCATCCAATGCTCTGTGCTTTGCGCCCCCTTTGCTTGCGTTTGGTGCCGGAGGAGTCGCTCCGGGAAACCCGCTGGGCAGATGTCCGGAAACACCACTAACCAGGCAGTCCGGAACAGCCGCGACCCTCGCAGAGGGTAAGGGCCGGTGCCAAGTCTTTCGATGGCTAACCTCCGATCCCAGTAACCTCGGTACCGGGTGGCACAACGTCGTTCCAGGGTGCCTCCTTGAGAAAGGTGATTTGAGTGCGCACTCGGCCGCCCGTAAATATTCATCCTCATAGGCTTGGTTGCTTGCTCGGAGCTGATCAAGCCTTTCTTCACAAGACCAGCCATGATCTCATAAACCTCGCGTTGCCGTGCGAGCCAGCCTTTTAGCTGCGCGTGATAGCTCTCATCGTTCTCAAAGCAATTACGTCATAAAACTGAAATTCTCTTTGACTATCGCGGGTCCATGGGTTGCGAAACGGGGGATTCCATGGATCATACGACCGGCTTTTCCATACTCGCCGAATCTTAGTTTCTCTAACCAGTGTGACATAGTGTCTAGGCGGCCAGCCGAACGGCGCCGGTCACTCGTTTTCATACCTCCCGTGTCTTGCCATGCTGCCCGCATCCGGTTATTGTACATACAATTATATTGACAATCTCAAATAGAGACTATATTCTGTTTTCGTCGCGACCAGCCTATGCGATTTGAATGGGATGAACAGAAGAACCGGCAAAACCTTCGCAAGCACGACGTTCGTTTTGAAACGGCCGTGCTCGTTTTCGATGATCCCTACGCTCCCACGCAACGCGACTTCACTTCTGAAGATGAAGAGCGATGGATAACGGTTGGAGCCATAGGCCCGGTTCGATTCTACTGGTCGTGCATACTTTCTATGAGAAACAAGGCGAAGAAATCATCCGTGTCATTTCGGCGCGTGCTGCTGAGTCGCATGAAAGGAGGGCCTATGAGGAAGCTCACAAAGGAACAGAAGCGAGACATCCGGACCATCGCCGCAAAAAGAGACGAGGACATTGATCTTTCCGACGTGCCCCCAGTTCTCGATTGGAGCGCAGCCGAAATCGGCAAGTTCTATCGGCCAAAGAAGAAACCGGTAACTATGCGTCTGGATTCCGACGTCATTGCCTGGCTCAAAGCTGATGGTCGTGGTTATCAAACGAAAGCGAATTGGCTGCTGCGGAATGCCATGCTTCATTTCACGAAAGAAGCGAGCATCAGTCGTCGGCGAAAAACCGCCCCGCGACGCGGTAAGGCCAGAGAGGGGAAGGGAAAAGGATGATTAATGGAACTGGTGGGATTGAAGGTCCTCCCGGACGCGCGGGCGTGACAGTGTAGGATTATAACCAACTAGGTAAGTACTTCTTCTGTTATATAGACCCCCAAATGGGTATTAAATACGCTCCGAATGCCGCCCGTGAAGCGCTATATGGACGCACCCGATGCGCTCGCTTGCCGAAAAACTCCGGGCACAGCAGACTTCGAAGCCTGGATACAGATGAACCATCCTCAGTTAAGACCCGTGTGTCCCTGGCGAATTGATACGGTGGCAGCCAAACGATTGGATCCGCGAAACGCGCTGCGATGGAGAAACACCAGATGATTTCCTTTGGAAATTCTGCCGAAGGTGACTTGATATCGTAGCCGGCCTGAATCTTTGACAAATCAGGCAGCCACTGGTGTCTGATATAGGGCCCGACAGTGTGGCTGCCATCGAAACGAGTGGAGGTTTGCGCCTCGTCGCGACGCGGGCGTATCCGGCGTTCGCCCTTTCAATGAGGTATGTGTGCGATGGTTGTTGAAGTAGGTCCTGAAATCGAGCAACTTGTTCTCGAGATCTGCAGTTGTCCTGAAGAACGTTTGATCCAAATACTCGCGTCGAACGGTGCCGTTTTGTTGCGATTCCCGTTATGTGGCGCAGAAGCCAGAGCGGCCCATCAGGCTTAGTGCCCCTCGGCCTCTCCGCAACATAAGTTGCTTCGGCCTCCTCTATAGTCGGGATGGTTATTCAATCCCCAACTTTGGCGGTCGAAAATATTTCACCTCAGCAGCCCACTCCTGCAAGAGCGCCTGGAGTATTTGCAGCATTGCGCTAACCAAGGTTACGGCCTCAAAACCAGCGAAGCCCTGGTCCGAAGACAACGGACTTGTGACCTTCTTAGGCGGTCTCTGACCCTCGATCAGTTATATGGCGTTCGAGCCCGTAGAAGCAATTCCAGCTGCTGCGTTATCTGAACGAACGCCACATAACGGGAATCGCAACAAAATGCCTTTCCACGAACGGATGAGCATGAGTGTTCAACTGCGCCGCATGGCGATGACGTTTGCGAGTAACACATCCGTACCATCCGCTTTGCCAGCAAGAGTTCCAGCTGGTTTCCTACTGCCGGAACTGGGGTGAGGACAGGGTCTGGTTTCAGGACAAGCTTGGTCGCCTGCATTCATTACCGACAAGCTGGACTGACGCCGGCGCTGTCGATCCTTTCGTCGCCCTCGCAGCGGGGCGATCGCTGTTTCGAGTGGCGGACCTGATCGAACTAGCGCGACAGATCGACGGATGGAAGTCCGAGCGAGTCGAGAGAACTGTAAAGGAAAACATGTCATGCCTGTAAAGTGAATGTTGTCAGTGGTGCTGACCGCGAACTGTACCGACATCAAGGCAAACGCAAAATGTGAATATCATCTATCGCCGATTTGTATTGATTGTGGAGGGCGGGAATTTAAGGTGGGTCAAACTCGGGTGCGAGCCTAGTCCCACCCGACTTCTACTTTCATTGAGAGCCAGACAGGGAAAACACCGAGGCTGTTCTTCAAGACTTATAGTTTCCTAATTAAGCGGTCAGGATTGAACGACGTGGGTGCATCGCCACCAACGTTGCCGAGACTCTTCGCCCAGACGTGGCTCGCCTGAAGGAGTAGAGTCTCGACGGCTCCGAGGCCGCTCTAGGTGCTTGTTTTTCTTACGCCATACCTGGCTGCCCTTATGAAATCCTTATGAAGGCATCAGGACTTTCTCAGGCGTCATTCGCTAAGTTGTCCTTGATTGTGGGGAACGATTCCGTTCGTTGAATCGGTTGAAGTGAGACGAATCAAATCGTACGCCCCGTCACCCTGTGTGCCGTGACGATCACTGTTCTATCGACGATTTGTTTTCTCGCATGTGTCTTCTACCTTTGCGTCCTCTTTCAATGGATGCGAGACACCAAGGCCAAGACGACACATCTCCCTAAAGCAGATAACATAGGCCGAGAGACGTGCGAGAAGAAACTGCCGTACATCGTTGGTTCCTGGAGGGCTGCCGAAAACGACATGATCGAACTACGGTCACGTCGCTTCAGGTTCCGAGCATCAAAGAACATTCGCGCGGTCGCGAACCAGGATGCAATGAGTGCGAACGGATTGCGTACGAGAGGATCCTGGGATCGTTGAGGCTGGGCAAGAAAAAATAGGAGAGAAGAATGCACATTCTCAAGTTGAAAAGACTTGTGTCGCTGGTGTTGGTCGCAGCCTCTTGCGGAAGCGCGGTTCCCGTTGTTACGTTTGCCGACGACGGCAAAGGGGAACCCCCGGCCAAGCCAGCGGCAACAGCGAAGATCGAAGCGCCAGCTCTATTGACGGAGCGGGAGCGCTGGATGCTGGACCGCATGGAACAGCTCGAAAAGCGCGTCGCCGAGCTTGAAGCAAAGGGCCAACCGGCGGTTCCTTCCTCTAGCGAGCCCGCCGCATCACAACCGCCCGCGGCCGTGCCTGCGACCGCGCAGCCTGGCATCGGAGGAACTGTTGGCAGTGGGGAAGTGGCGAGCGTTGTCCCCTCGGCGGCCCTGCCCGCTACGCCTCGCACGCAGGAGAAGGTACGAACGAAACCGGCGAATGCGGAGCCTTTTGCCTTTGCCGACTTTACCTGGCTGACCGGCAACGCCCGCACGAAAGAATCGCCGATGGATTCTAAATTCTTCACCCCGGAAATTCGCGCCGACGTTGATTATATCTACGATTTCAATCATCCGAAGGACAACTCCATCGGCGGTTCGAGCGAAGTTTTCCGCGCTAATGAAGTTCAGGTAACGCAACTTGGCGTTGGGGGCGACTTTCACTACGACAATGTGCGCGCAAGATTAATGACCCAGTTCGGCTTGTACTCGCAAACGACACCGAGGAATGACGCAAGCCCTTCGCGCGGCCAGTGGAATCTGGACAATGCGTACCGCTATCTTTCGGAAGCTTATGGCGGCTACCACTTCAACGCGCTGCACGGGATCAACGTTGATGCCGGCATTTTCATGTCCTACGTCGGTCTGTTCAGCTACTATCAATTCGACAACTGGGCGTATCAGCCGACTTATGTTTCATCGAACACACCGTGGTTCTTCAACGGTGTGCGTGTTCAAATTTTCCCCACTGAACACCTGAAAATCGAGCCGTGGTTTACGAATGGCTGGCAATCCTACGGGCGTTTCAACAATCGGCCGGGTATCGGGCTGCAAATTCTGTGGCGTCCGAATGGCTGGCTATCGGTCCTGGGGAATCAGTATGCCTTGGGCGAAGATGCGCTGAACACGCCGGGCCGCGTGCGCTATCACACCGACGACAGCATCCAGGTCAAATACTACGACCATCCGGAAAATTTTGTCAGCAAAGCCGCGTTTACTTTCACCGGCGATATGGGTTGCGAGCACGGTGGTGGCGTCAGTTGCGCCGGTAATTCTGCGAAGGGTCCCAAGCAGAGCTTCCTTGGTTACATGATCTACAACCGCTTGTGGTTCGATCGCGACAAGTACGCGTTTACGCTGGGCGGAGGGAAAATCAATAATCCGGGACGCTATCTGGTTTTGCTGCCGCCCATCAATGGCGCTACTGCCGCCTCGGGAACACCGTATTTCACCGAGAATCCCGGCGATCCGTACAAGGCCTGGGATGTGTCTGGGACTTTTGACTGGATGCCCAGCCAATATATTACCTTCCGCTGGGAGTATAACCATCGAGCGGCAAACGTCCCTTACTTCTCCGGGTCCGGAGGCGTGACACCGCCTGCGGGCAACACGTTCGGTGCGCCGGGCGCGCTGGTCTGCCTCGACGGCAGCCTTGCACCCAGTACAGGGTGCGGCTCAGTCGGACTTTGGCAACCGGATCTTCGCAAAACCGAGAACCGCCTGAACATGGCGATACTCGTGAAGTTCTAGATTCCGGACCGGAGGAATGTGCTCATGCTAGACATCATCTTCTTGGCGGCGACAGCGCTCTTTGTTGGAGTAGCCGTCCTGTACGTGCGCGGCTGCGAACGGCTTAGATAGGAGCGAGTCATGAGTTTAGGGAATGCGGTACTGCTGTTCATTTGCGTCCTTCTCTGTGGCTACTTGCTCTATGCCCTGCTGAAGGCGGAGAGGTTCTAAACATGACCGCAAATGGCTGGTTTCAAATCGGTTTCTACCTTGTGGTGATCTTCTTGCTGACGAAGCCAGTTGGAATCTTCATGACTCGGGTGTTTAACCGGGAGAAGACATTTCTGGATCCTTTTCTGCGTCCCATCGAAAGGGTCGTATATCGGCTGACTGGCGTGGACGAGAAGCATGAGATGCGTTGGACGGAATACGCCATCGCCATGCTCTTGTTCAGCGGCGTCTCAATGGCGCTCCTGTACCTGATTGAGCGCACGCAGAAGTGGCTGCCGTTCAACCCTCAGAAGTTTCCGAACGTGGAGCCTGGCCTGGCTTTTGGCACAGCCGCATCGTTTACCACCAACACGAACTGGCAGGCTTATAGCGGCGAATCCACGATGAGTTATCTCACGCAGATGACGGGTCTGGCTTACCACAATTTCGCCTCCGCTGCAGTCGGTATTGTCCTCGCGATCGTGGTGATTCGCGGTATCGCGCGAAAGGAAACGGACAAGCTCGGAAACTTCTGGGTGGACACCACGCGCTGCTTGCTGTGGGTTTTGCTGCCAATTTGCGTCGTAGGTTCGCTGGTGTTTGTGTCACAAGGTGTTGTCCAGAACCTGAAACCTTACACCCCGGTACATTTGATCGAGCCACAGACCGTGCAGGTGACCGGAGCTGATGGCAAGGTTACCACGCAGACTGTGACGCAGCAGATCATTGCGCAAGGCCCCGTGGCATCGCAGGAAGTCATTAAGGAATTTGGCACCAATGGCGGTGGTTTTTTTGGAGCCAATAGCGCTCATCCTTTCGAAAATCCCACTCCCTTTTCAAACTTCTTCCAGCTGGTGTTGATTTTCGCGATTCCCTCCGGCCTCACCTACACCCTCGGCCGTATGACGGGGTCTCAGCGGCATGGCTGGGCAGTATGGGCGGCGATGGCGTTTCTCTTTTTCATTGGAGTGGCGACCGCGTACTGGGCTGAGGCGCGGGGGAATCCGCTCCTCGTTGGCGTGAATCAGAGCGCGAGCGCCCTGCATTCCGGCGGCAACATGGAAGGAAAGGAAGTACGGTTCGGCATTGCGAACTCCGCCCTCTTCGCGACCGTAACTACTGACGCCAGCTGCGGCGCCGTGAACAGTCAGCACGATTCGTTTACGCCCCTTGGCGGTATGGTGCCACTGATCAACATTATGCTAGGTGAAGTTGTTTTCGGCGGAGTGGGCGCAGGACTCTACGGCATCATCGTGTTCGTAATTCTCGCGGTGTTTATTGCCGGTCTGATGGTAGGCCGGACTCCCGAGTACTTGGGCAAGAAGATTGAATCGTATGACGTCAAGATGGCGATGCTGGCGATTCTGATTCTGACGTTCACCATCCTCGGCTTCTCAGCCGTTGCTATCGTCAAACCCTTTGGCACTTCGAGCATCTCGAACCCCGGCCCGCACGGTTTTTCTCAAGTGCTCTACGCCTACGTCTCGTCGACCGGCAACAACGGCTCGGCGTTCGGCGGCTTGAATGTGAACACCATGTGGTACAACACAAGTACAGCCGTAGCCCAACTGCTTGGCCGCTTCTTCATGATCATTCCAGTGCTCGCTATTGCCGGAAGTCTGGCGAAAAAGAAAACCGTTCCCGAATCGGCCGGCACGTTCCCAGTCACAGGCGGGCTGTTCGCTGGCTTGCTAGTGTCTACGATTTTGATCGTGGGTGCTCTCACGTTCTTCCCGGCCCTGAGTCTCGGACCGATTCTCGAACACCTGCTGATGTCCGCAGGCAAGGCCTTCTGAGGTGTCCATGGATTCAGTCGCCCAAGTTAGAAAACAATCGCTCGCTGACACGAAGATTCTCACTCGTGCAGTAACCGACTCATTTCGCAAGCTGGCCCCCCGCACGATGGTCAAGAACCCCGTGATGTTCGTAGTCGAGGTGGGTGCAGTATTAACAACGGTGCAGCTGGTGTGGAACGCCTTTCATCACGTAGGCCAGATTGGCTTCGGCTTGCAAATCACCCTTTGGCTGTGGTTCACGGTTCTTTTCGCGAACTTCGCGGAAGCCATGGCCGAAGGACGGGGCAAGGCACAAGCAGACACTCTGCGTAAAGCACGGGCTGAGACTCAGGCTCACCTGCTGACTTGCGATAACAAGATCGAGACGGTACCCAGCTCGAAATTACGCTCAGGGGACATCGTAGTCGTCACTGCAGGGGACTTCATTCCGGGTGATGGCGAGGTGATCGAAGGTGTGGCCTCCGTCGATGAATCGGCGATCACCGGCGAGTCCGCGCCAGTCATCCGGGAGTCGGGCGGCGATCGCTCGGCAGTTACCGGGGGAACTCGTGTTCTCTCCGACGAGATCAAAGTCCGCATCACCTCGAATCCGGGCGAAACCTTCCTGGACCGGATGATCAAACTTGTTGAGGGAGCCTCGCGTCAAAAAACTCCGAACGAAATTGCCCTCAACATTTTGTTGGCCGGACTGACCATTATCTTCTTGCTGGCAGTCGTAACGCTTCAGCCCTTTGCCATTTATTCGGGTGCTCCGCAGAGCATCTTCGTCTTGGTCTCACTTCTCGTTTGCCTGATTCCTACGACCATTGGAGGTCTTCTGTCCGCTATCGGCATTGCCGGCATGGACCGCATGATTCAGCGGAACGTCATCGCCATGTCTGGGCGCGCTGTTGAAGCCTCGGGCGACGTAGATGTGTTGTTGCTGGACAAGACGGGAACGATCACTCTGGGAAACCGGGCCGCCACGCAATTCTTTCCAGCGCCCGGCATCGAAGAGAGTCATCTTGCCGATGTCGCGCAGCTTTCCTCGCTGGCGGACGAGACTCCGGAAGGCCGATCCATCGTCGTGCTCGCCAAGGAGCGGTATCACCTTCGAGGTCGGGACCTTTCTACACACGCCGCAAGTTTCATCCCATTTTCCGCACAAACCAGGATGTCAGGCGTCGACCTTGACGGCCGCGAAGTCCGCAAAGGAGCACTGGAAGCAATTACCCGCTTGTGCGCCAGCCGCGGTCACAACATTCCTGTGGAGCTGCAGGTTTGTGTTCGTGAGATTTCGAATGCGGGCGGAACGCCGCTGCTGGTCGCAGAGAACGGCCGCGTGTTAGGCGCGATCGCTCTCACAGATATCGTCAAGGGCGGCATGAAGGAGCGTTTCGATCATCTTCGCGCCATGGGCATTCGTACCATGATGATCACGGGGGACAATCCGCTGACCGCCGCTGCTATCGCTCGCCAAGCGGGAGTCGACGATTTCCTTGCTGAAGCCAAGCCCGAAGACAAGATGGCGCTTATTAAGCGGGAGCAGGCTAAGGGGAAGCTCGTGGCCATGACCGGCGACGGCACCAACGACGCTCCGGCACTTGCGCAGGCTGACGTGGGAGTGGCCATGAATACCGGGACGCAAGCCGCCAAAGAAGCTGGGAACATGGTTGATCTCGATTCCAATCCGACGAAACTGATCGAAATCGTTGAAATAGGCAAGCAGCTCCTGATTACTCGCGGCGCTCTGACAACGTTTTCGGTCGCGAACGACGTGGCCAAGTACTTCGCTATTATTCCCGCAATGTTTGCCGCGGCGTTTCCTCAACTCGAAGTTCTGAACATTATGCGGCTCCGCACTCCAGAATCGGCGATTTTATCCGCGGTCATTTTCAACGCCCTGATTATCATTGCGCTGATTCCATTGGCTCTCCGAGGCGTGCGGTATCGGCCGGTCGGAGCGGCCGCGCTTCTTCGCCGCAACCTGTTGCTCTATGGCGTCGGGGGAGTCATTGCTCCATTTATCGGAATCAAGCTGATCGATGTGTTGCTGACGTATCTGCGATTTGTCTGAGAGGGCCTTCATGAAAAAGAATCTGCTCATTGCCGTGTGGTTCACCCTGGTGACAACCGTCATGTTTGGCCTCATCTACCCGCTCGGAATCACAGCGCTGGCGCAATTATGTTTTCACGACCGCGCGGACGGACAACTCATCTCGAAGAATGGAAAGCTTGTAGGCTCGAGAATCATTGGGCAGGCATTTACGGGGCCTGCCTATTTCCACTCGCGACCGTCTAACGCGGGAACTGGATACGATTCAACATCGAGCGGCGGCTCAAACCTAGCCCCTACCAACAAGAATCTGCTTGAGCGCGTAAAGGGTGACGTGCAAAAGCTTCAGGCAGAAAATCCAAATACTCCTATCCCGGTCGACCTGGTGACAGCCTCGGGGTCTGGTCTGGACCCAGATATCTCTCCAGCCGCCGCCGAATTCCAAATTCCTCGCGTTGCTCATTCGCGTGGCATGAAAGAAGAAGACGTGCGCGCGCTGGTCGAGAGACATACGAAGGGCCGTGACCTGGGATTCCTTGGCGAACCGCGCGTGAATGTCTTGGAACTGAATCTGGATCTCGACAGTCTTCATCCGGCGCGATAACGATCACGATTACGCCGTGGGGTTTTTTCTGAGGTTGTGTTTGGAAAGTGAAACCGGTACCCCAGCCAAGGTTCGGTCAGGATGTTGCGAGGATGCGCCGGGTCCTTCTCAATTTTCTTGCGCAGTTGGTTTATCACTACGCGAAGATTTTCCGTTTGCTCGGCGTGATCCGGTCCCCAAGCAACCTGTAAGACCCTTTTATGTGTAAGCGGCTTTCCTTGTTGAATCATAAGAAGACGCAACACGTCGAATTCTTTGGGACTCAGGTGGACTCTCTCGCCGTGGACATTGACCATCCTTTTCTCAAGATCCACGCTCAATTCCGGGGTCTCGATTTTGGGAAGCGGCTCTTCGGAAGTGGAGCGTCTCAGCGCAGCTCGAATGCGCGCCAGCAGTTCTCCGATTGCGAAAGGTTTTACGACGTAGTCGTCCGCTCCCGAATCCAGAGCGACAACCTTGTCATGTTCCGAGTTGCGGACTGTCACCATGATAATGGGCCCTTCAAAGGACAATCGAATTTTGCTACAAGCCTCAAGCCCACTCATGCCCGGCATGTTCACATCCAGAAGAATCAGATCAGGGCGCTCCCGGATGACCATCTCGATGGCCTCCTGGCCGTCCTTTGCCTCCACGACGTCGTATCCATTACTGGAAAGAGTAGCTCGTAAGACGCGTCGGATTTGCGGGTCGTCGTCGACCACGAGAATGGTTGCATTGTTCATCGGTCTGTCGCGTTTCTGTGTACTCACCTCAGTGGGGTAAGCGCCGAACAGTTCGCTTTGAGCGCTCGCAAGCGTAAAGCACGAGCGGTAAGAAACGCCTGAAGGATTCCTAAGGAGTTCATAAAGGTATGACGGTTCTGGATCTACTTTTGGGCCGGCCTCTCGCGTCGGACGAGGCGCGCGCCGAGTGCGTCGGTCCGGCAACCGGAATTCCGATCTTCGGCTTGGATGCCCTCAGCTCCGCGGCCTATGGCACGGAGGCTGCCCTGACGCTGCTCATTCCTCTCGGCGCGGCGGGAATTGCCTACATGGTTCCGATCAGCGCCAGCGTCATCGTGTTGCTCAGCATCGTCTATTTCTCCTACCGTCAGACGATCCAGGCATACCCCGGTGGCGGTGGATCGTACACTGTCGCTCGCCAGAAGCTCGGCGTCTCTGCCGGCCTCCTTGCGGCCGCTGCTTTGATGATTGACTACATTCTGGTGGTCGCCGTAGGAATTTCCGCTGGTGTCGGCGCTCTTGTTTCCGCCGTGCCCAACCTGCAGCCGCATACGCTTGCCTTGTGCCTGGGAATTCTCGTGCTCATTACCCTGATCAATCCTCGTGGAGTGCGAGAAATCTCGGCCCGACGGGGATCGCTCGCTTAACCCAGCTTATCGGCTTCACATTTGTTCGTCCTTACGCTTGACGTAACGCGTACTTCCTGGTATTTTGAGCAGTGATCGTCAGCTATCGGGACAAGAGGACCAGAGAATTCGCCGCCGGGAAACGGGTCAAGCCATTCTCTGGATTTGAACGATCCCCGCGCCTGAAGCTTGACCGTATGGAAGCGGCCACGTCGCTGAGGGACCTTGCCGCATTGCCTGGGAACCGTTTTGAGGCGCTGGTAGGCGACCGCAAGGGCCAGTACAGCATTCGCATTAACGATCAATGGCGGATTTGCTTTGAGTGGGCCGACCAATCGCCGGGGCCCTCAAACGTGGAGATTGTTGACTATCACTAGGAGCATCGCTATGGCATTGACCGCTATCCATCCGGGTGAACACCTCGCTGAAGAACTGGAAGCACTCGATATGAGCGCGGCTGAACTAGCGCGAAAGATCAACGTGCCGACCAATCGCATCACGCAAATCTTGAACGGAACGCGCGCCATCACGGGCGACACCGCCCTGCGCCTCGCTCATTTCTTTGGCACGAGCGCTCAGTTTTGGCTGAATCTACAGAGCCTCTACGACCTGCGGCTCGCCCAGGAGAAGGTAGGAAAATCCATCCAGGCGCTTCCCACGCTTAAACGGCGCGAGCAAAACTGGCAAGCTCTTCGATCCCATTTTCCAATCAGCATCCAATGCTCTGCGCTTTGCGGCCTGTCTCTGGCGAATTGATACGGGGGGAAGTTCCAAGTCAATATAACGCAATAACGCAATGTTACATCGCCTTGAGAACCGCCGAATGCCTGCCGCAACCCTGAAGAATCATGGGCGAAATAATAATTCGCCAGCCACAGGTGCTGTCAAGTAGGTCGTTCACCCAATTCACCCAAAAGCCGGCAGCTGAGTTATAAGGTTTTCTGGCAGCGCAATGCCCGCTCGAGGTAAGGTACCAGGGGAGCGGGCGCGAGCCACCCCTGGCAGTCGATGTCCCCCAACAGGTCCAGCGCAGTTCCCACTGCTTGGGCTTTCGCTCCGTGTTCGCTACCGAGACCTTGAGCCGATTCAGGCCACTCTAGCGGAAGTTTACTTCGACACCCCCCAGGCCCGCCCACAGTAGCCAGGTAACCCTCTCCGAATGAACCACTTCTCTGCTCGGGGGCCTTCTCGGATATGTATTACCCTACGCTTCGGACCGATGGGAGTTCGAACCTCCCCGGTCCACCAAAATCCAAGAAAATGATCTCAGGTGATGAAGCCCGGAGATTCCAGATGTGGTATATATGTGGGCCGCCAGAATTTCCTACATTCTGAGAGCAATCAAAGCTGAAGGATTTCGAAAATGTGTCATGCCGCCGTTTTCAGTCTTCACCGCGTGATCCTTCACACAGTTTTTGCGGGGACGCAATTCTTTGCCAATTTTCTCGCCGCTCAGCATGCGCACGCGGCCGCGCAAAGGTCCGGACAAATAGTGATCGCCTCGGCCGGGCAGGCTCAAGTCTCAATTGTGCTCGGTGAGCGGTCCAACGAGACTTATCAGTTTGCGGCTGCCGAACTCGCCAAATATTTGAAGATCCTCTCCGGCGCAACGGTAAAGATCGTTTCGGACGGTGAAGTCGCAACCACGCAGGAATCGATGCTGATCGTGGGCGGCACGGTAGTAAACAAAACCGCAAAGGAAACAGCATCAGCTCTGCAACTGAATTTCGCTAGCCTGAAG
>WNGJ01023568.1_pt1 | contig 14420 bp, 13 predicted proteins | sample 5400611 | NCBI WGS metagenome assembly WNGJ01 (sample SAMN13153375, study PRJNA577476) | soil metagenome | isolation source: 40 cm soil or saprolite under Garry oak tree replicate 1 | place: USA:California | collected 2016-06-15 | reverse complement strand
GTCGAAGGACGCGTGCTGCAGCTCTCCGGCAAGGTCCAGGAGACGCAGAAGCTGGGATTGACCTTCTTCTATGACTACCGGCTGGACGTGCGCTGGAGCGACGCGCAGGGACGCGCTCACGAGGGCAAGACGAGCTTCGAGCGCATGTTCAAGGCAGTGCCGCAGGGCGAGCTCGTTTCCCTCCGCTATGACCCGCAGGTCCCCGATCGGTTCGTCCTCTCGTGGGCTGCGCAAGGAGGGCTGGCGCGGGACGGCCTGGCGATCCTCTGCGCCAGTCTCGGCCTCTTCATCCCGCTTGGGGCGGCCGCGATGGTCCGCCAGCAGCGCCGGCGGATGGAAACGCTCCGCGTTTGCGCCGAGGACGGCGAAGAGATCGCCTGCCGCGTGGAGAAGGCGTGGGAGCACAAGGGGGTCCACTACGTCCGGTACCGCCTGCCGGACGACGGGCAGTTGCGCAGGTACGAGGGACCTCGCCCGCTGACGTTCCTCCGCGAAGGCATGCAGCACGTGCTCGCTCTCCGCTCGCCGCGCGCACCGGATGCGCCGTACCTGCCGGAGGCCGATCTGCGGCTGTTCGACCTGACCGAGACCGATCGAGCGCGGGTGCGCGAGGCGCTGCGCGCCGGCGCTTAGGGCCTCTCAGTCGTCTTCCTCTTCGTCCTCGTCGCCGCCGAGCCGCAGTACCGCGGAGACGCCGCCGTGATCGCTCGCCCAGAGTCCAGAGACGCGCGCAGCCGGATCGGTTCCGAAGACCTCCGTGCTGCGCGGGTCGAGAGGGCCGCGAGTGAGCACGTAGTCGATGCGCTCGCTGAATCCAGGCGCGGTGGCCGTCAGGTCCTCCGGCCAGCAGCACGTGAGGCCGGCGCTGGACGGATGCAGCGTGGCCCAGGCGTCGCGGAAGCCCGCGGCGGCGAGGACCGCCTCTCCTTCCGTTCCCGGATGAGAGTTGAGATCGCCGACCAGGATCACCGGGCGCGTCTCCGTCGCCAGCGCGCCGGCCAGCTCGACGGCCTGCAGCGACCGGATGCCGGGATGGAATGACTCGAGATGGACGGAGACGAAGCGAAGCCAGACCCCCTTCACCTTGGCGTCCACCGCAACGTAACCGCGCTTCACAGCCACGGACTGCCCCAGCACGCTGACCGGGAGCAGGTTGGTGAAGACGACGCCCGTCGGCCTGGCGACCTTGACGTCGTTACGCGCGAGGATCACGCCATGGTCCGTGAGCCGCGCGTCGTTTCCGAGCAGGGTGGGCGCCTCGAAGTCGAGCAGATTCACCGCCGCCACGGCGCGGTAGTGGAGGTGCCGCGCGGCCAGCGCCGCCAGGAGCTCCGGAACGTAGTCGTAGGCGACCTGCGTGGCCGGCGTCGCCTGGCCGTCCGCCGGCGTCTGGACGCGCCAGGTAAACGCTTCCTGCAGGCCCACCAGCCCTGGCCGTCGCGCGGCGATCTCGTCCGCCAGCGCCTGTGCGCGCGCGTGGAAGTCGTTCTTGACCACCATCGTCCAGACGGCGGTGGTCGCGGCGAGGAACTGCTGGAGGTTCTGGGACTGGATGACGGGCGTGAGGTCGGCGCCGAGGTAGAGGTTCGACTTCGACCGTGCGCCGTCGTTGCACGCGCCGGTGGGGTTGGCGCCGCCGCCCTCGCCGGCCGATCCGGGGTGCCCGTTCATCCGTTAGACTCCGCGCCGTGGACCACCCCACGGCGGTGAATCAGGAGCAGATCGAATACTGGAACAGCGGTGCTGGCGACACCTGGGTCGCGCAGCAGGAGCGGCTCGATCGCGAGCTCGATCCGCTCGGCCGTGCCGCGCTCGATGCCCTCGCTCCTCGCGCCGGCGAGCACGTGCTCGACGTCGGCTGCGGGAGCGGGCAGACGACCTTCCAGCTCGGCGACGCCGTCGGTCCGACCGGGCGCGTCGTCGGCCTCGACGTTTCGGCCCAGATGCTCGCCGCGGCGCTCCGGCGCAAGCGGGGCGCTCAGGTCTCGTTCCTGCGCGCCGACGCCCAGACGCACGTTTTCGATCGGCCCTTCCACGCGATCTACTCGCGCTTCGGCACGATGTTCTTCGCCGACCCGGTGGCGGCGTTCGCGAACTTGCTCCGCGCGCTCAGGCCGGGCGGCCGCATGGCATTCGTCTGCTGGCGCGCGGAGGCCGAGAACCCGGTGATGACGGTGCCGATAGCCGCCGCGGCGAAGCGTCTCCCGCCGCTGCCGCGACCTCCGCCGGATCCCTGCGCGCCCGGTCCGTTCGCATTCGCCGACGGCGCCCGCCTCGGCCGGATCCTCGAGGCCGCCGGCTTCGTCGACATCCGCCTCACCCCGCACGACGAGCACATCGGCGGGAACGATCGCTTCGGCACGCTGGAGCTCGCCCTCCAGGTCGGTCCCCTCGGCCGCATCCTTCGCGAGCACCCCGAGCACCGCGCCGCTGTCGTCGATGCGGTGCGCGACGCGCTCGAGCCCTTCATCGTCGACGGAATCGCGCGCATCCCCTCCGCGACCTGGATCGTCACCGCCTGGCGCGAGCGCCGGATCCGGTGACACATCGCGCCTTGACTTCATCGGGTGCGGGCGCGACTAGTGCGCGCGGGCATCCGGACGGGTGCCCATTTCAATCGCAAGTCTGGGGGGAAACATGCCCGATACAAGACACCAGCGAATGCTGGCCAGAACGGTATTTCTTCTCGCCGCAGTGGGGATCTCGCAGGCCAGGGCGCAACCGGTAGTCGTCGAAGGGAAGGTGAAGCTGAGGCCGGTGGCGGAGCGCATCGATCTCGTGACGGACGTCAACGTGGTGGGAAACGCGCTGTACGTCTGCACGCAGCCCGGCCTGCTGCTGAAGAAGAGCCTCGCGACGCGAAGCACCACTGACTTCTCCGTCTTCCTGGACGTGCGCGCGCAGGTCGGCATGCTCGGGAGCCGGATCCCGGCGCTTCCTGGCCTCGGATATCCGGTCCCCGGCACGTACGACGAGAGAGGCCTGCTCGGATTCGCGGCGGAGCCGTCCTTCGACGGCAACCGCGGCAGGTTCTGGATCTGGTACACGAACATCAGTCAGCACAGCGCCAACCCGCCCAACTTCTTCCAGTGGCTCGTCTCCACTTCGGACCCGTGGAACATGGCCGAGTACGACCACATCGCGTACATCGCCGAGTATGTCATGTCGGGCGGAGCTCCCGCGTTCCAGCGCACGCTGCTGAAGATCAAGCGGCCTTACTTCAACCACACCGGCTTCCAGTCGCTGGTGTGGTCGCCCGAGTCCGACACGCTGGTGATCGGGCTGGGAGACGGCGGCAGCGAATACGATCCAAACAACATCTCGCAGGACGACGACCAGCTCTCGGGAAAGCTGCTGAAGATCGATCTGGACAAGCTGCGTGGCAGGGACTTCACCGCCAGCGCGCCGGTCGCCACCTTCAGCGATCTGAAGGCCCAGGGAGTGCCGAAGGGCGCGTTCACCCCGCTGGTGAAGGGCATGCGCAACCCCAGCAAGGTGCATTACGAGCAGATCAAGGGCGGGGATGACGGGAACGCTCGTTTCATCAAGTACCTCGCCAACACCGGGCAGGACACGATCGAGTGGGTCCACGCATTCGACGCATACGGCATCAACTTCGGCTTCCGCCCCTGGGAGGGGATCTTCCCCACCGCATTCGAGACGGACGTCCCAGCGCCTCCGCAGAGCGACAGCCGCGCCATCGCCTATGGCCTGGAAGCCTCGCGGCTATATCCGTCGGTCTACCGGCCGCTCGTGCACTACACGCACCTCGACGAGAGGCTGGGCCCGAACGCGAACACCGGCTCTGCTCTCTACACGGGCAACGGCATCCCGCACCTGAAGGGTGAGCTCGTCTTCACCGACTGGATTTCGTTCGCGCAGACGCCGAAGCAGGGACTGTTGATGCACGCCGCCGTGAACCGCTCGAACCTCCAGCAACCACAGCAGGTGAAGCAGTTCGACGTGGACCTCAGCGAGGCGAATCTCAGGGCTGGCCAACCGATCTTCTACACGACCATCAACACCGACGCGGAGGGCGACCGGATCTTCGTCGGCGGGTTCAAGGACATCCAGTTCATCGTGAACCAGCGAAACAACCCGCTCGGGAGCGACAACCTGGCCGGCGGAGTCTACGAGGTGGTCAAGAACTGACGCGGTGGATCAGCGGGGACTCACCCCAGATACGCTGCGAGCACGCGCTCGTTCTTGTGGAGCTCGGCCGGAGGACCTTCGATGGCGATCCGGCCGCGCTCCATGACGTAGGCGTAGTCGGAGACGGTGAGAGCGGTCCTGGCGAACTGCTCGACCAGCAGCATGGTCATGCCGTCGCGCTTGAGGCGCTGGATGGTCCGGAAGACCTCCTGGACGATGACGGGCGCGAGGCCCATCGAAGGCTCGTCGAGGAGCATGATCTTGGGTCGCGCCATCAGCGCCCGGCCGATGGCCAGCATCTGCTGCTCGCCGCCCGACAGCGTGCCGGCCTGCTGCCGGCTGCGCTCGCGCAGGCGAGGGAAGAGCTCGTAGACGCGCTGCAGATCGCTCGCGGCCTTGCTGCGGAAGCCGAAGAAGCGCGGCAGGCGGCGGTAGGCGCCGAGCAAGAGGTTGTCCTCGACCGAGAGGGGGCCGAAGACCTTCCTGCCTTCCGGAGAGTGCGCGAGCCCGAGGCGCGCGATGCGCGAGGCCGGGAAACCGCCGACGGGCTTGCCGTCGAGCAGGATGCGGCCCTTGCTGGGACGGATCAGGCCGGAGATGGCGCGCATGGTCGTCGTCTTCCCGGCGCCGTTCGCGCCGATCAGGGCCACGACGGTCCCGGCCTTCACCTCGAGCGAAGTGCCGACCAGCACTTCGCTCAATCCGTAGCCTGCGTGGAGATCGGACACCACCAGCATCGGGACCTCTGCTCAAGTCGTCGCGGGTACCGTCGCTTGAGCCGCGGCTGCAGCTCCGGGCTCGACTTCGCCCAGGTACGCCTCGACAACCTTGGGATGTCGCTTCACCTCGCTGGGCGTGCCTTCGGCGATGAGCTTGCCTCCGTCGAGCACCGTCACCACGTCGCAGAGCTCGCTCACCACGTCCATGTGGTGCTCGATGAGCACGATGGTGACTCCGCGCCGCCGGACGCGGTCGATGATCTCCATCTGCCGGCGCATGTCCGGGTGCGAAAGTCCGGCGGCGGGCTCGTCCAGGATCAACACGTCCGGGTTTCGCGCGATGGCCCGGGCGATCTCCAGGAAGCGCTGCGCGCCGTAGGTGAGGTCCTTCGCCGCCGTTCGCGCCTGATCGCCCAGGCCGACGAACTCGAGCAGCGCCAGCGCGTGCGCCTGCGCCCGCCTCTCCTCGAGGCGGCCGAGTCCGGCGAGGACGAGCGGGAGCAGTCGCGATCGGCGGTAGACGCCCTGCAAGGCGACCATGACGTTCTCGAGCGCGCTCATGCCGGTGAAGAGCTGCAGGTTCTGGAAGGTGCGCGCCACTCCGGCACGCGCGGTCTTGAGCAAGCTGCCCCGCGGCAGCGGCTGTCCGCGCAGCAGCATCTCGCCGTCGGTGGGCGTGTACAGCCCGGACACCACGTTCACCAGCGTGCTCTTGCCCGACCCGTTCGGCCCGATCAGGCCATGGATCTGGCCCGCGCGCACGGTCATCGAGACTCCGTCGAGCGCCTTCACGCCGCCGAAGTAGCGCTTCAGATCGCGCAGATCGAGCAACGGCGCGCTGGATCCTGCCGGCTTGGCCGGGAAGAACTCGTCGAGACCGGACGGCACGGGCCGAGGCGGCTCGGGGATGCGGAACAGGCGGGAGAGGAACTTCGCCGCAAAGCCCATCAGGCCTTCCGGCAGCCCGACGACGACCGAGAACAACATCAGCGCGAAGATGGCCTTGCGCCAGTCCTCGGTGTTGGACACCAGGAACCCGCCCGCCACCAGCGCGCCGGTGGCGACGATGGGCGCGATCGCCTGGAAGGGCCGGATGGTCTTGCGCACGAGCCCGCGGATCCCGGAAAAGAGCGCCACCAAGAACCCTGCGCCAGAGATGAGCTCGAAGAGCGTCCGATTCGAGAGCAGATTGGGCAGGAGCGCGACCAGCGATGCCCCCACGAATGCGCCCCACAGGCTCTTGCGGCCTCCGAGCACCACGCCGAGGAGCAGGATGACGGTGAGCTCGTACACGAACGCCTGCGGTTGCAGGTACTGGAAGTTGAACGCGTAGAGCGCGCCCGCCAGACCGCCCAGCCCGGACCCGAGCGCGAAGCCCGCGACCTTGTGGCGGTAGGTGCCGACGCCCATCGCGTCGGTGGCGATGGGGCTGTCGCGCAGCGCCTCGAAGGCGCGGCCCCACTGCGAAGCCAGCAGATTGCGCATCGCCACCCAGACCAGCGCGAGCAGCGCCATGCAGAACCAATAGAACTCGCGCGCGCTCAGGGCGTGCCCGAGCACGGGCGGCCGGACGAGGCTGAGGCCTTGCGCGCCGCCGGTCAGCCACTCCAGCTCGTTGAGCGCGGTGACGGTGAGCGCCGTGAGCCAGGTTCACCTGGCCGAGATAGCCCACCGTGACGTCGAGGCCGATGAGGAGGATGCCGTAGATGGCGAGGAGGGTGAGCAATCCCAACGCGTATGGATTGAGCACCGCCAGCGGCACGGCGGCGAGCACGGCGAACATCAAGAGCTCGGCGCCGCGGATGAGAAGCAATCTCTTCCACATCGCCGTGGCCCTCCCGTCAAACCTTGCGGATCACCGTCTTGCCGAAGATCCCGGTGGGGCGGACGGCAAGGGCGAGAATGAGGAGGACGAGCCCCGGCACCTCGCGCCAGCCGCTGCCCAGAGAGAAGCTGGCGATGCTCTCGAGCGCTCCCAGGAACATGCCCACCACCACCACGCCGAAGCCGGACTCCAGGCCGGCGACGACGGCGACCGAAAAGGCCTTCAGCACCAGCGCGGATGCCATGGTCGGGCCGACGGTGGTGATCGGGGAGACGAGGATGCCGGCCAGGGCGGCCGCGACCCCCGAGAGCGCGTACGAGAGCATCACCGTGTGCGTGGCGGAGATGCCCATCAGCTCGCCCGCGTCCGCGTCCGCGGAAACCGCTTCGAATGCCTTGCCCAGGAGCGTCTGGCGCTTGAAGACCTCCATCAGACCCATCACGGCGAAGACGCCGATCGCCACCGACAGCTCGACGGGGGTGACGTCGACGCCGAGCACGTGGAGGCGTTCCTGCGAGATCGGCGTGGGAAAGGGCCGGTCGTCGCGGCCCCACACGTTCTCCGCCACCGAATAGAGGAAGAGGCCGAGGATGATGGTGAGCAGGATCCAGCCTTCGCTCTTCTGCTCCAGCGACAGGCGCACGCCGGCGCGCTCGACGAAGAGTCCCAGGGCGGCGCCGAACAGGAGGCCTCCCACCACCACCAGCCAGTACGGCAGCCCGAGCGTGATCAGGGTGAGGCTGAAGAAGGCGGAGACCATCACCAGCTCACCCTGGCCGAAGTTGATGCTCTTGCTGGTGGCGAAGGTGAGCTGGAATCCGTAGGCGATCAGCGCGTACACGAGGCCGATCAGCGCGCCGCTGACGGCCAGCTGGGCGATGATCGCGAAGCTCACGGGTCCCTCCGACCGCGGCCGCTACGGGGCCCTCGCGAGCGCGGCAAGCCGCTGGCGATCTTCGTCGTGCGCGAACACGACCTTGCTGTCCTGCACCATTCCGATCACGCAGTGCTCGCGGCGGAACGCCTCGTGCGTCTCGACGTTGTTCGGATCCCACTTGCTGTAGGGGTGCTTCCAGGTGGCGATCACCCCGCGGACGGGCTCCTTCAGGTCCTCGAGCGCGGCCTTGATCTTGTGCGTGTCGGTGCTTCCGGCTTGCTTCACCGCCGCGACGAACAGTTGGACGGCGTCGTACCCCTGCGCGGCCGAGACCGCGGAAGGGATGCGGGTCACGTGGTAGGCCTTGTGGTACGCATCGATGAACTCTTTTGCCTTGGCCGTGAACGGATCCTCGATGAAGGTCTGCGGCATCAGCGCGCCGTTTCCGTTCTTCCCCGCATTGTCGATGAAGTTCGACATCGACAGCGTCCATCCTCCGATCAACGGCGCCGTCATCCCGATCTTCGCCCTTCCGTTCGCCACCGCCGCCAGCTCCGGACCGATGGCCCAGATGAGGATCGCCTCGGCGCCGCCGGACTTCGCGCGGAGCAGCTGCGCGGTCATGTCCTTGTCGCCGATGTTGAACTTCTCGGTGGCGACCACCTGCAGCTTGTCGCCCTGCTTCTTGATCTCCCTCTGCAGATCGTCGCGGCCGGACACGCCGTAGTTGGTCGCGTCGTGCAGGATGGCGACCTTGGTGAACTTCCGGTTGATCGCCTCCTCGACCACCATGTGGGCCTGGATGCCGTCGTGGGCGGCGAAGCGGAAGATCGAGAGCTCCTGCACCTTGCCGACCCACTGGGTCATCGACGCCGAGCCCGCCGCGGGCGTGATGATCTTGGTGATGCCCTTCTCTTGCAGGTGGCGGTCGCCGGCCATGACCACGCCGGTGTTCACCGAACCGATCACGCCGGACAGGTCGGGCATCGAGGCCAGCTCCTGCCCGATGAGGGCGCCACGCTCGTTCTTGGCTTCGTCGTCGCGCTCGATGACCTCGATCTTGAGCTTGGCGCCGCCGACCGGGACGCCGCCCCCGGCGTTGATCTCGGCGATGGCGAGCTTGGCACCATCGCGCATCGAGGCGCCCATCGGCGCGGAGCCGCCGGTGAACGGGCCGGTGATCGCGATCTTCAGGGTATCTGCGGCAAACGCGGGAAGAGAAAGACCGAGCGTCAACATCGCCGCGAGCAATCTGGTCATGATGGGAGACCTCCCGAAGACCGCCGAAGCGGAGGGCGGCGAACGTGCTAGCGTTCGTCTGCCGATCACTCTTGGAGATCCGGGTCAGCGACGTCGACGCGTCTCGCTGAGATTCGGTGATACGACAAAGAGCATGTTCGTGCTGATCCGGGCGTTGACCTACGGCGCCTTGTTCGTCGTCCTCAACGAAGAGCCCGCGCCGCCGGCCTGGGAGAGCATCTGCTGCCCCTGTTCCACCGACTTCTGCAGCAGAGCGTCGAGCTCCCGCTCGACCTTCAGGAACTTCGCGAACGCCTCGACCACGGGACGGCTCGAAAGCGCGGCCGGGTCGTGGCGTCCCATCGGCAGATCGCGGTATCCGGCCATCTTGGTGGCGAGAGCCCGCAGCTCGCCGGCGATCTTGCGGGTCTCGCGGGAGAGCTTCGTGTACGCGTCGCGCTCCGGCTGCGTCGTCCTGTCGGCGGGATCGAGCGTGCTCAAGTGGACTTCGAGGTTTTCGGCCATGGCCGCGAGCAGGTCCGCCATCCGGCCCGGAAGCGCGGAATGCGCGGCGAGTCCCTGTCCGCAGGTCGGTTGCTGGGCCACGATGCTCTCCTTTCTGGCTCAGGTCCGTCTCCCGAGCGCCTTGAAGGCCGCTTGCTCTCCGCGCCATCTCATTTCTGTTCGAGCGCGGCTACGTCAGCGAGGTCCTGCGGCCGGCCCGCTGCCAGTTTGTTCCGGATCAGGTCTTCCTTGCCCAGCAGAGGCACGGTCTGACCGTCGATCTCGAGGATAAGACGGCGCTCCCAGGCCCCCTCGAATTCGACACCGTCGATCGCCGTCAGGATGTCGATGCGGAGGGGCTCGACGCCGATCTGGAACACGATCCCGGGCGTCTCCAGATCCTCCTTCCGCAGCGCAAAAAGCGGCGCGCCAAAACGGGCCAGCGCCGCCCAGACCTTCTCGGCGTTTGCTGCGGTCGGCCGGACCCAGATGTCCAGATCGCCGGTCGCGCGCGGGCGGCCGTGCGCCGCGAGGGCATACGCCCCGACGACGAGATAGTCAGCGCCCGCGTCGGACAACGCGGACAACATGTCGGCGAAGTCGCGATTCATCCCAGCGGCCGTCCTTGAAGGTCCACGCTTGCCGCGTCAGCTCCCAGACCATCTTCACGCGATCAGCGGGCGGAAGCGAATTCCTCGGTTGCGGGTCCCCCAGGCGCGTCAGCCTCGTGGGGTAACGGGAGCGGTCCACGCGCGGATCATAGCGCAATCACGGGGTCGAGGGCGCACGACGTCATTCCGCCCTCTTGTGCCGCGGCCCTCCGCCCCACATCGTCCATCGGTCGAGCGAAGCATCCCCGCACCTCCTGGCCCCCGAACGCATCGTGGGCGGAAAGGATCTGCGTTTGACAATCGGCGCGGCCGCTCTCTAGCCTGCGCCGCGGCAAGTCCAGCGCAAGGAGAACAATTCCATGCCCCGCACGCGCTCTCGCCGAGCAGGACGGCCGCTCCCGCTTCTTCTGGCGCTCGCCCTCAACGCATCCGCGCAGCAGGCCCCGGCGCCTGCCGCCGCGGAAAAGCCGTTCAAGATCGGCGTGGTCACCTTCCTCTCCGGCGCTGCCGCAGGCCCGTTCGGAGTCCCGGCGCGCAACGCCGCCGAGGTGCTCGTCGAATCGCTCAACGCCGGAAAGGTGCCGGGTGCATATGCGAAGAAGGGCTTCGGCGGCCGGCCCCTGGAGGTGGTGTTCATCGACGAGGCTGGGGGCACCACCAAGCAGGTGAGCGAGTACCGCGATCTCGTCCAGCGGCAGAACGTGGACGCGGTGATCGGCTACATCTCCAGCGGCGACTGCCTCGCCGTCGCCCCGGTCGCCGAGGAGCTGAAGAAGCTCACCATCTTCTTCGACTGCGGGACACCCCGCATCTTCGAGGATGCCAGCTACAAGTACCTGTTCCGGACGGACGCGCACGCCACCATGGACAACGTCGCTGCCGCCCTCTACGTCACCGAGCTGAAGCCGAAGCTGAAGAGCATCGCCGGGATCAACCAGAACTACGCCTGGGGCCAGGATTCGTGGAACGACTTCGAGGCCACCATGAAGGCGCTCCACCCGGAGGTGCAGGTCACCACCTCGCAGATGCCCAAGCTCCTCTCCGGTCAGTACGGGGCCGAGATCTCCGCCCTCATGTCCGGCTCCCCCGACGTGATCCACTCCAGCTTCTGGGACGGCGACCTCGACGCCTTCATCCTCCAGGCTTCACCGCGGGGCCTCTTCAAGAAGAGCACCGCGCTGCTCACGGCGGGCGAGACGGCGATGTACAAGCTCGCCGGCCAGATCCCCGACGGCACCATCGTCGGTGCCCGCGGCCCCCACGGCGTCTTCGCTCCCGACAACGAGCTGAATCGCTGGTTCCGCGCCACGTACCAGGAGCGCTACAGCCTGCCGCCCGTCTATCCCGCGTACCACATGTCGCACTTCGAGAGCTCGAGCTTCGAGACGCCCAGCGGCACCATCCGGATGGCTTTGGGGAAGGGGCACCAGGCGGTGGAGGAGACCGTCTACGGAGTGGCCAAGAACAGCGGCGGCAAGCTCACCTTCACGCAGGTGAAGCGGTTCCTGGCGGACAAGGTGAATCCGCCCGAAGGCGCCAAGAGCGCCGACTGGATCAAGACCACCTTCTCGAAGAAGTAGCGCGCGCCGGGACCGCCAGGCGATGGGCGACATCCTCGCGGTGCTCATCGACGGCACCATCTACGCTTCCTGGCTCTTCATCCTCGCGGCCGGGCTCACCATCGTCTACGGCGTGATGCGCATCCTCAACATGGCGCACGGCAGCCTCTACGCGCTGGGGGCGTATGCCGCCGCCTCGCTGGTGGGCGCGTGGCTGCGAGGAGGCCGTCCGCCGCTGCTCTCGTACGCGATGCTGCTCGTCGCCGCGGCCGCGGTGGGTCTGGTGCTCGGCCCGCTGATCGAGCGCGGGATCTTGCGCATCGTCTACGGCAGGGACGAGATCGTGATGGTGCTCGTCACCTACGCCCTCTTCCTCGTCCTCGAGGACGCCATCAAGCTGATCTGGGGGGTGGAGTCGTACTTCGTCAGCGAGCCCTACAGCCTGCTCGGCACCGTAGAGATCGGCCCGCTCACCTACCCCGTCTACAGCGGCGTGCTGGTGCTCGCGGCCCTGATCACCGGGGTTGCGCTGCGCTGGGGCATCTACGGAACGCGGTACGGAAAGCTCCTCGTGGCGGTGATCCACGACCGGGAGATTGCCGCCGCGCTCGGCGTGGACGTCCGGAGCGTGTTCCTCGTCACCTTCACCCTCGGCGCCGTGCTGGCCGCGCTCGGCGGCGCGCTCACCGCGCCCACTGTCTCGGTGGTACCCGGGATGGGAGTGGAGACGATCGTGCTCGCCTTCGCCGTGGTGGTGGTGGGCGGGCTGGGGAGCATGCCGGGAGCGGCGCTGGGCTCGCTGATCGTCGGCCTGGTCCGATCGGCCGCGGTCCACTTCTTTCCCCAGGTGGAGCTGTTCAGCATTTATTTGGTGATGGCGCTGGTGCTCGCCTTCCGTCCCCGCGGCCTCTTCGTCGCCGCCGAGGCTCGCAGGATATGAGCCGCCTCGACCGAACCACCACGGCGCTCCTGGTCTGCCTCGCCGTGCTCCTCGCCGGCGGTCCCCTCCTCCCCCGCTGGGCGCTCTTCCTCGTCACCATCTCCCTGGCCAAGGGCCTCGTCGTCCTCGGACTGCTCCTGCTCATGCGCACGGGCCTGGTTTCTTTTGGCCAAGGCCTCTACTTCGCCGCCGGCGCCTACGCCGCGGGGACGCTCCCGAAAGGCCTCTTCTTCTCGGACGCGGTAGTGATGGCGCTGGCCGGCGCCGCGGCGGCCATCTTCTTCGCCATGCTCAGCCTCGCGTTCTCCATGATCCTCTACGGGCTGTTGGTGAAGACTTCCGCGCTCGGATCGACGGACGGCTTCAACGTAGCGGCGCGCACCGTCGCCGGCGTTCCGGCCGCCGGCCCCCAGGGGCGGTACGCAGTCTTCGCGCTCACCGCGCTCGCCGCCTTCGCCGTGACGCTCTGGATGCACCGCTTCCTCGGATCGCACCTGGGCCGGCTGGCGCCTGCAGTCCGCGACAACGAGCTGCGCGTCGAATACATGGGCGCCTCGGTGCGCAACCTGGTGCACCTGAACCTCGTCGTCGCCGGGGTCACCGCCGGCCTGGGCGGCGCGCTGACCGCGCTGGCGGTGGGGCACATCGATCCGGAGATGGCCTACTGGACCACCTCGGGCGAGTTCGTCTTCGTCGCCATCCTCTCGGGCACGGCCAGCGTCCTGGCGCCGTTCTTCGGCGCCATCCTGCTCGAGCTGTTGCGCAGCTTCGCCTACGAATACTCGCCGAACACCTGGCAGCTGGTGGTGGGTGGGGCGATGCTGGTGGTCATCCTCTTCCTCCCCGACGGCCTCTGGTCGATGTTCGGCCGCTTCCGGAAGGCGGTGCGATGAGCGTCATCCTCGAGACGCGCGGCCTGACCAAGACCTTCGGGGCGGTCACCGCCGCCGCCGGCATCGACTTCGCCGTGGACGAGGACTCCGTCGTCGGGCTGATCGGATCGAACGGCGCCGGCAAGACCACCTTCGTCAATCTGGTCACCGGCTATCTCAAGCCCACCTCGGGAGTGATCCGCTATCGGGGGCGGGACATCACCTCCCTGCAGCCGCGCCAGGTGACGCGCCTGGGCGTCTGCCGCTCCTTCCAGATCCCGCAGGTCTTCGACACCCTCACCGCCTTCGAGAACCTCCTCGTCGGGCTGGGGATCGCCGCGCGCCACGGGCGCCGCCCGGGAGCACGCGCCGACGAAGCGGCGGAGGCGGCGGCCGACGACACGCTGCGCCGCTTCGGCCTCGACCGCTTCCGCGGGGCGCCGGCCGCGGTGCTGCCCGAAGGAGTGCGCAAGCTCCTCGATATCGCCATGGCCCTGGTGGTGAAGCCGCACATCCTCCTCCTCGACGAGCCGACCAGCGGCGTCAGCTCGGAGGAGAAGTTCGCTCTCATGGACCTGGTGCTGGGCGCCATCCGCAAGGACCGCGTGACGGTGCTCTTCGTGGAGCACGACATGGAGATCGTGCGCCGGTACACGCAGCGGGTGGCCGCCTTCTACGAGGGGCGCATCATCGCCGACGGACCCACCGCGCAGGTGCTGGAGAACGCCGAGGTGCGCCGCTACGTGGTGGGAGGCGAGCCGGCGCCTTTGCCCCCGGAGCGCGCGTGCTGACCGTCGACGGCCTGGACGTGTCTATCAAGTCGGTGCGCATCTTGCGCGGCGTCCACCTCGCCGTGCAGCGCGGCCAGCTCGCGGGCCTGATCGGGCGCAACGGGGCGGGCAAGACCACGCTCATGCGCAGCATCATGGGCCTCCTTCCAGCCTCGGCTGGGGAGATCCGCCTCGAGGGTCAGCCGCTTCTGGGGCTTCCCCCGCACCGGCGCGCCCGCCTGGGGATCGGGTACATGCCGGAGGACCGCCGCATCGTCCCGCAGTTGTCGGTGGACGAGAACGTTCTCTTGCCCGCGTGGGCGTCGGGATCGACCGGCGAGGACCGGCTCGC
>WNGJ01005253.1_pt1 | contig 14429 bp, 13 predicted proteins | sample 5400611 | NCBI WGS metagenome assembly WNGJ01 (sample SAMN13153375, study PRJNA577476) | soil metagenome | isolation source: 40 cm soil or saprolite under Garry oak tree replicate 1 | place: USA:California | collected 2016-06-15 | reverse complement strand
AGCAATATCCACAATCGCTTCCGTAGAGCCTCCCTGTCCCTGCGCCGGGGGCAACTCTGCTGTAGTGCAAAGGTCGAGCACACTCTTCAAGGCTCCCTTTGTTACCATCAGGTGTGTCCCATCCTTTTCCACAACCAGCACGCTCAGGCACCTGCGGATAAAATCATATGGTACTTCATCCAATTTCTTATAGCCCGATATGTCTAGAGGGTGATAGGTACAAATCGCCTGGTCGATCGGATTGGTGAAACCTGATTGGTAAAAGGCGTCGAGGTAGGCATATAGAAGTACTTTCTCGCTGTCATGACCATCCACAGAAAGGGCCGAGCGCAATTTGACGATCCCTTCCGTCAGGGTACCAGTTTTATCAGAGCACAGCACGTTCATACTGCCAAAGTTTTCGATGGAGGCTAATCTTTTGACAATCACCTTCTGCTCGGCCATGCGCTTGGCTCCATAGGCGAGGTTAATGCTGATGATGGCCGGTAGCAGTTGTGGCGTGAGTCCAACTGCCAGCGCCAGCGAGAAGAGCAGGGAATCCAATACGGGGCGATGTAAGAGCACGTTGATAGCGAAGATGCCGATCACCAGCAGCAGTGTAACCTCCATCAGCAGGTAGCCGAAGTGCCTGACGCCGTGCTCAAATTCTGTCTCAGGTGGCCTGAACCTCAGTCGCACAGAGACCTGGCCAAATTCGGTCTCTGTGCCTGTGTGTACGACTACCGCTTTGGCCGTGCCGCTTGTGACATGGGTACCCATATACAGGGTATTTATGCGCTTGCTCAGCGGCGTTTCTGCTGCCAGCACCTGGACTTCTTTCTCTACCGGATAGGTTTCGCCCGTCAATGCGGCCTCATCGACGAAAAGATCCTTTGATTCCAGGATCAGGCAGTCTCCGGGGATCACATCTCCTGCACTCAGTAGGACGATATCTCCGGGTACAACCTGCTCAACCGGTACTTCCGTAGATGTACCATCACGCAGTACCGCTGCCCGTATTTGTACCGTAGCCAGTAATTTCTCGACTGCATTGCTTGCACCGCGCTCCTGCCAGAAACTAAGCAGACCGCTCACAAGTACAATCACTAAAATGATGATGGCATCCTGTGGGTCTTGCAGGAAGAAGGACAGGCCGGCAGCAAAAACGAGAATCAGGATGATAGGGCTTTTGAATTGATTTAGCAGCAGAGTGAGTGTCGTTGCTTGCTTTTTAGGTTTGAGTAAGTTTGCTCCGTAGCGCTTAAGCCGTTGCTGGGCCTCGTCACTTGTTAGGCCTTGCTGCGATGTTTGCAGTTGCTTGAATACCTGCTCAGCGGAAGCACTCCAAAATGGTGCTATAGGTTGACTCATGGCTGGTTCCTTACAGTTTATTCACCAAACGGCGGCGCGGATGCCCCGGTGTTCACACCTGGGGAGGAAGCGCCGCTTTGCCTTGGGTATACCCATAGCCATCATCGCGATGAATGGGCGCGCAATACCGAGCATGAATGCCCTCGACCATGCCATGCCTGCCGGTAATCTTGAAATACCCATCTGTTTTGATGGCGACTCGCCCAACATAGGTCCCCATCTTTTTCCCTTTGGTGACCCGTGCACGAATCATATCCCCCGTTTGAAAGCCGTAGACCTTGCTCGGCCCTCTGGGACGGCTCCTTGGGAACCCCAACTCGTCAACATTACACATGCGCCGGCATTGTCGCCCCCTGGCTCTGATGAGCAGCGGGGTCACCTGCTGCCAGTCCACTCGTTCCGGAGTCGATGGACCAACGCACACAGCATCCAACCAATGGGTTTTCGGAATGCTGCGTTGCTTTCTATTCCATTTGGTCCGGCCCCCCGTGCTTGTTTCGATGGACAATCCCGTCGCTTGCAGGCGCGCGAAGAGCACCCAACGCGTCGCGTTGACCGCCGCGGCATCCTTTAGCGGCTGCCGCGCCTGCGCCTGGACCTGAGGAAACCCGAATTCCTGGGCAGTTTGATGGCTTTTCCTCTGATTACACACCTCACAGGCCAGGGTCAAATTGGTGATCCGGTTGCTTCCTCCACGAATTTTCGGCACAATATGTTCAATTTCTAAGGGAAGACCCGTCTTCTGGCAATAGACACATCTATATCCCCATTTGAGCAACAGGTATTCTTTGACCTCCAAGCCGGCAAGGGTCCCGTGTTGGTAGGCTACCCCCTCGATCTCTGGGTTTTGGAGTGCCTGGGTGTCGAAGCGCACGGCCTCGTAGGAGATGGCACCGAGCGGGCACCAACGGATCAACCGCCTCGTCCAGGTCTCCACATTCTGCACCCGCGAGCACAAGGAAGGAGGAAGCCAGCCTTTGGGGCGACGGCGATTGCGCCAGCGAGCGGGTCGGTAACGTGTATGGCGGGAACGGCGTCCACGGCGCACCCCTGCGCGTTTCTGAAGTCCCGCGTGTACTTGCTCCCCCCGGTGGATGAGCTCCGCAGCCCATACCACTTGTCCGGTCGCATCGTTGAGCACCGCCAGGCCGGTGGTTTGGCTCCCCGGATCAATTTTGAGACGCAGGGGCTGGGGGTGAGCTTCGGGAACCTGGCGTTTGAGGATCAGCACAAACGGAAAGCGTCGATACACAGCCGCCTTGCCGGACGAGAGCAGTTTGCGGGCGTAGCCCGGATGGATCGGATCAAGTGGCCGTTTGTCCTGATCAATGACCAACACGTGTGACATGACGATTGGCTCCTTTGGTCGTTTGCCCGTTGCCGGGCCTCTGGTTGCCCAGGTAAGGTTTTCCTCGTCCAACTTCAGCGAAGGTTTCCTTGAGTTGCGAGCCGCACTGCGATTGAAACCCCATCTCGCTGTTTAACGGATCGCCGCAGAGTCCGGAGCTGGAAGGCCACCCCGGAGTGCCTATACATTCTTCGCGAAGGACTACCAGGCGCGATGCCTGGGGACTGCTCAGCAACGGGGCTGCCGAAGCAAGCCCCCGCCCTTGGGCGTGGGGTCGCTGACTACTATAGAAATTATGCATACATAGAAATTATGCATGCATTGTTAAGTAAAAGCAACAATGCTAAAAGGATGGGTGCAGCCGCTGTATGGGCGTAAAATAAAAACGCGCAGGACATACCTGCGTTTGACATGTTGTAGGCGTTCGATCTATCGAACGCCTACAAATTATCCACTCCCTTTCCACTTGTCAAACCTGCGTGCCTGGCCTGACCTCATCGTCAGTTCGTAGCAGGAACGACGCCTTTGGCCTTCTCCTTCTTGTAGAGTGACCCTGTCCAGGGCGTGCCCAGTAGTGGGAGCAGCCAGCGGTCAACTCCGTAGTAGCCAGCGATACGCCAGGCCAGTACCAGGAAGAGCGCCAGGCCACCGATGATCGGGTTAATACTGACCGCACCGGCGAGCAGGAAGTTCGTGTTCATGAACACTCCGAAGAAGGCCGCGATACCTGTCAGGACTCCCAGGATCAGGCCGATACCGACGGCCAACTCGCCGAAGGTGACGACGTAAGACCAGAACCCGGCACCAGGCAATATAATATTCTGCAAGAACCCGGCGTACCATCCCTGAACAGCAGCGTGAGGCCCGCTTGCCTGCGCCATCGCACCATGGATAAAGCCTTGCAGAGCAGTGCCCGTGTGTGCCGTGAAGACCCAGGGTTTCCCCGTATTGGTGCCAAATGAGCTGCCAACGGTGATGTCGTAACCGGTCAGTTTTTCGAAGCCTGCAGTGAGCCACTGGTAGCCCACATATACACGTACAATTAACCAGAGCCAGGCCATGCGTGTGTCCGCAAATAGGAACCTGGCGATTTTGGGTTCGGGAATTTCTGTAGCTTCCCGGGGCTTAATGTACTTACCGATACTCATGATCTTAACTCCTCTAGTTAGAACGGAATACTTGATACTCACTCCTTGTGAGGTTCCTTTCTCTATTTTTCTTTTCCGTTCGTTCATCTAAAGGATATCCCCCTCACATCACTGCCAAATCACGGCGGCGCTATTTTTTATCACGACAATATCACAATCCACAGAGATCGATGAACAGGCGACAAAAAGCAGCCGTCGCGCGCGACGGCTGCTTTTTGTCGCCTGTTTCAGTTACTTTTCAGATACCCCACCAGCTCCTCCCACCTCACCTCCACCTGCTTACTTTCAGCCCCCATTCCCTCCGCTTGCAGATCTTTCACTGTCACAAAACCGCCCTCCAACTCCTTCTCACCGATCAACACCGCGTAGGCAGCCCCAGAGTTATTGGCCTGCTTCATCTGCGACTTCGCGCTGCGCTCGCCGTAGCCCATTTCCGCCTTGATCCCCGTATGCCGCAGTCCCGCCACCAGACGCACGGCAGCGTCCTTATATTCCGGCGCCTTGCCAAAGTAGACCACAAATGCACGTGGCCGCTCCTCCTCCGGTGGCGTGATCCCCTGTCTTTTTAGCTCCAATATAATGCGCTCGATGCCTGCGCCGAAGCCAATACCCGGCGTTGGCGGGCCTCCAAGTACCTCTGCCAGCACATCGTAGCGTCCGCCGCCATTGAGCGCCAGTTTGTCGATATCGGACGTGAACTCAAAAACCGTGCGCGTATAGTAGTCCAGCCCGCGTACGATCAGCGGATCAATCTCAAACGGCACATCGTACAGCCTCAGAAAACGCTGCACGGCAGCAAAGTGTTCGCGGCAAGGCTCGTCCAGGTAATCGATCATCTTCGGCGCAGCAGCGATCTTCGCCTGGTCCTGCGGCTCCTTACAGTCCAGCATGCGCAGCGGATTCTTCTGGAAGCGCACCTGGCAATCCTGGCAGCACTCGCTCAACAGCGGGCGATAGTAATCCCTCAAGATCTCGATGTACTGCGGGCGGCAGTTACGGTCGCCGATGCTATTGATGAAAACCCGGATTTGCTTTAAGCCAAGGTTTGTGTAGAACTGGTAGAGCAGGCCGATCATCTCGGCATCAATTGCAGGGTCGTTGTCGCCCAATGCCTCGCAGCCGAACTGGTGGTGTTCGCGTACACGTCCTGCCTGCGGCTTATCGTGGCGAAACATCGGCTCACTCAGGTAGTACAGTTTGACAGGTTGAGCCAGGTGGGACATGCCATGCTCCAGGTAGGCACGCACAACCCCGGCCGTCCCCTCTGGACGCAGTGTCAGGTCTGCGCGGTTGCCCTCCTTGTCGGGACGATCGTCGAAACTATACATCTCTTTTTCGACGACATCGCTCCCTTCGCCAGCAGTTCGACGAAACAGCGAAGTCTCCTCCAGCACGGGCGTCTCGATACGCCGGTACCCATATAGATTCGCTATCTCTGTTGCCGCCTGCTCGACCATGCGCCAGTACGGTTGCTCGTCGGGCAGGATATCTTTGAAGCCTTGCAAGGCTTTATACTGTTCAGGCATGGATTTCCCTTCTCTTCCACCTGTATTTTACTTGTGTTGCTAGTATAGCAGAAATTGCCGGTGCCGTCATTTCTTGGCGTTTATTTGGGTGTATGAAAAAGTTGTAGGCGGCGCATTCATGCCCGCACCGCCGATTTATCGGCCTGGGGAGCGCATCGACGGGCCATTGGCCGATAAATCGGCGGTGCGCCAATAAATTGTGCGCCTACGGGGTGTTACTGATGTTGCTTGTTAAACTTCTTTATCGGCCCTACTTACGCTCGCACGCCTACAACTTTTTCATCCACCCCGTTTATTTTCTTGCTCTGCTGTACCTGCGCGTGAAAAGAGCGCGCAGGAAGGTGTTGCGTAGATGAGGCCAGAGCTTTTGAAGGGCCTGCTCTTCGGCGGCACCTGGTAGTTCATCAGGGGCAGCCCAGCGTTCGCGCACAAAAAGATCGGTAACACGACGTAGGGGAGCTGCTGCCCGCGGGAAGCGCCGGCTCAACACGCGGTTATATTCATAGGGTGTCTGCGATCCCTTGGGTGGTAAGCCGATCCAACTGCCGAGGCGGCAAACGCGCCAGAACATAGTAGAGGCAACAGTAGCAGCGGCATTGAGCCAGTATGCATTATACCACTTAAACAGGGCAAAAGCAAAGAAGATGATGGAGGCACATAGGATCAGCAGCGATAGCCCCAAAAAGAGATTCTGGCGTGCCTGCGCATCCAGTGAGCTAGTACCTGTACCAGAGATCGAGCCAGGGGCCGGAGTATGCTGAGAGCCTGTCTTCTGGTGCCCGGATGTTGATGTCGGATTCGGCTTGATGGGAGGCCGGTTTTGCCCGGGTGCCTGGTTGGGCTGTGTAGCAGGCGAGCCATTGAGTGAGAACCCCGGCGTGGGATCGAAATTGACCCAGCCAGAACCGGGGAAGTAGACCTGTACCCAGCTATGAGCGTCTTTACCATCAACAACCCACACCTTGCGCTGGGAATCGTAATGTCCCTGGCTGAAGCCGTTCACTACACGCGCAGGAACACCCAGCAAACGAGCCATGATGGCCATTGCGCTGGCATAGTAGGTACAGTAACCCTGGTGAGTCTGTAACAGCCACGCCACAGCATCCACGTTGCCTGGCACAGGAGGATTGTTTACGGAATACGTAAACTGTGTTGGGTCACTTAGATGTGCCTCCAGTTTCTTCATTGCATCATAGACATTCGTCGTTCCTCGTGTCCATTGCACAGCCGTATTGTGCACGCTGGGCGGGAGATCCGTGGGTGTTTGCAGATAGTATCGATCGACGACAGAAACGTTCGAGTCGTTCGACCAGAGATTCTGACCATGCTGGGGAAATAAAACAGTAGTTAAATCCTGGGCGGTAGCGGCCGGAATAGATGAGATAGCCTGGTAACGCTCTCCCTGCTTTAAAGGGTCCTGCTGTGTCCAGGCAGTGGTGATGCCATTGGTGTAGATGACTGTAGGCACGCTAAAACGCGCAGGCTGAGCGGGAGCAAAGATATAGTGCTTTGTACCATCGGGTGGAAGTTCGATGGTAATAGTGGTCGTGACCCGGTTAAAGTTGCCGGAGGTTTCCACCGGGAGTTGCGCGCCCGCTGGAAATTGCTGATTCTCATTCGAGGCCGACGATGTCCACGTGTGGCCATCGAACTTGTCATAGCTAAACCCCTCCAGGTATTGCGACTGCGACGTCGCCGAACTGGTATAGTAGAGGACTTCGCCAGGCGGAAGGTTAACACTGCCGGTGATGGAGAGCTGGTCGCCAAAGAAGTTGGCAGCGGATTGAAACGGCTGAAAGAGTGGACCTTGACCGCTTATGGGCAATTGAGCACGCGTGATAGTAGTCCACGCATTGTCCAGGTTGTTCCAAAAATTGACCCCTGTCCCGGGCTGTACCAGGTTGGAGGATACCAGGCTAATCAGCAGGATGAGCAGCATAAAGAGAGAAGAAATCCACGCAAAGCGGCGGCTGATATCCTGCAGCCATGTATGATCGGTATGCAAGCCCTCATTGGTCCACTGGTTTAGCTGGTTGACGAGTTGAATACGCGCGACCAGCAGGATCAAGGAGCCGAGCAAGATGACAACCAGGTAGGAAAAATCTTGTTTTACATAGTTGAGGTTCACCAGCATGATGGCGCAATAGACCAGGGCCACCAACCAGGGCAAATGAGCACGATAGATCAACCAGGCACCAAAGTAGCCAAGGAAGAAAGAGAGAAATGACAGATAAAAGAGAAAAATGAGCTCACCGTTCGCTGCCGCCGGCATTGCAAAGACCCCGGTGATGACCACGCGTAAATTTTCGAGTAAGACCAGCCACGAAACATGAAATGCAACCATGCTGGTAAGCCAGATCGAAAGCCAATAGCCCCCGAGGCAGGCCCCGAGATGTAAAATGGCCTGCGGAAAACGCTGAATTTTTGCAACACATAGACCTGCCAGCAAACCTACAGCGGTGCTCCAGAGGAGTATGTAGCTATTGCTGACCCAATTGGCTGAGATAATCGAGAAGACAATGCTATAGACGGCTATAGTCAACAGCAGCATAGCCAGCCAGCCCTCATGTGGAGCAAGCGAAAAAGTGCGTTGCCGCGGCTTGTGGGCTACAGATTGCGCGGCGTGACGTTGAGGATGTGGAGTTCGAAATTTGGTGCCGGGCACAGTAACCGGACTTCGCGTCTCTAAATTCCCCGGGGGACGAGACTCAGCTACGCTTGACCGCATCTACAGGCTCCTATGCTGCTTTGAAAATAAAAACTATTGTAGTGTACTTTATTTATCATAACATAACATGTCATGGTTTACGTTCAAGGACGCTATCTACGCGAAAAATCAGCCTGGGCATTTTGCGCCATTGCCGAGTATATAAAAGTATACTCTAATTTATGCCAAATTGTTACATGTTAGACTATATAGGCCAGTTCTCATGCTTTCCTTTTGCCCTCTTTTTGTCTCTCAGCTTTCAACCTCACGCGGTCGCACGAGTTGCCTGCCAAAGAACGTGAGCAGGAGACTGGGAGCCAGTAAGAGACAGAACGCCCCAAAGACAAAAGATGAGGAAAGACTAACATTGGATTGCAACCATCCACCAATCGAAGGCCCAAAACTAAAACCGATGCTCCACGTGACCGAATAGAAGCCGGACAGTGTTGCGCGATGGCGATCTGAAACCTGTTCCATAGCAAAGGCAGCGTAAATTGGTTCGATCAGCGTGCGCATAAATGAGCGGGTGTACTCTCCTGCAATTGCCAGGGGCAGCGTGGGAGCAAAACCGATCAGCACCATCAAGGGTGCAGTGAGATACTGGACAGTGGTGACAACGCGCAACTTACTCCAACGTTTGACAAAAAGTGGAGCGGTGAGCGAGAAGATACCGCCAGCCAGGCCCGAAATAGTGAAAATGATTCCCAGGGGGCCGGGTAAGAGGTGGAAGCGCAGGATAAAGAACAGTTGCATGAGCGCTACGACCGCGCCCTCGCCCATCGTAAAGAGGAGATCAGGCACGAGTAATTTCACGAACAAGGCGACCGGCAGCCGTTCCCGCTTTTCATGGAGCACTGCCTCCGCCAGAGGCCCGCTATTTCTCACGTTTTCTTCCAAGACTGCTTTTGGAGCTTTCGCTGTTGCTCTGTGTGCTGTTGTGCGCTTTGGTTCGCGCAGGAACCAGAGCGGCAGCCCAAAAACAAAGGTAAACAGAGCGGCAGCGAATACGCCCCAACGCAACGCTAGCGTGCTGGCAGCAGAAACATGTAGAATGCCTGCCATAACTTCAGGAATGGCGCCACCTAAGAGACTGCCAAGTGAACCAATACCAAGCAAGAGGAAACTATTCAGTGCCAACACACCAACGCGCTGTCTCTCCGTCGTGCTTTCAGTCAGGAGTGGTAGGTTTGTTACCCAGTAGGCAGTGGAGACGACTCCCTGCATAAAAGCACAGGACAGCAGCCAGAAAGGGGAGGTGACAAGCGCACACGCCGCAAGAAAGAGGGGAGTGAGGACAGCGGTGAGCAACAGTACCGGCTTGCGCCCGATACGATCTGCGAGCAGGCCAACAGGAACGGCGCTGATAAGCGAACCGATAGCAGGCATAGCACTAAAAACACCGATGAAATCGGGACGGTAGCCCAGACTATGTACATAGTAATTGAGCGTCAATGCGCTGAGGCTAAGCTGAAATCCCTTGCCCGTAGTAAAAAGGAGGAGGAGATAGACATTTGTGGGTAGATACAAGAGAGAAGATACGAGAGAGCGTTTTTGCGATGGATCTCTATCTTGATTAGTTGATTCAGAGGTATCGGGCGCCGGGGACATTATAGATGTACTCCTGACTAGACAGACACATGCCCATACCTTACCATACACCATTGTCACCAGGCAACGGTCAAATGGACAGGTGGCAGAGCCTTTCGGTTCTAAGCGAGCCACTCTCCATGACGATACTCATGACGCTTTCATGACACTTGCTCCTTATACTAGCTCCAGAGAGGACGAGGCTCGTCAGTTGGGTAGAGGCCTTTGAGCTATGAAATGCCCTCAATCCTCCTTGTTCATGGAAGAAGGGCAGCCATCTTCCCTGTGACGTTTTCTCAGTGCTGCCGTCTAAACTCACAGCTCGCTCAACGGGAGCGAACGAAAGAGAAATCCTGGCAGGCTCTCTGGCCTGCCAAGAGGGTAAGGAGATACTTACATGGTACTCACAACTCTCGTTTTGGGCGCTGCCTTCACAACATCCCACTGGTGGGTGTGGTTGATCGTTGGCCTGGTTGCTGGCTTCCTGGCAACCAGATTCGTAAAAATCCCCTTCCCCCACTTTGGGATTATAGGCATTATCGTGGTTGGCCTCGTCGGCGCATTTCTTGCCGGGCTGGTGATAAACCTCTTGCTTCCCAATACCACGCTTGGCTTCTTTGCCACGATAGTTGCCGCTTTCCTGGGGGCTGTCGTCCTCCTGGCAATCATGCACTTTGGCGCAGGGCTCGTAGGACGTTCGAGAACGAGTTCGTAGGTACGACGCAAGTTGTAATCAAAGAGTTAGCCAATCGAAAGGGAGAAGATTTCAATGGATGAGTTGATTAACCAGATCACAGAAAAAACCGGTATTCCCCCTGATGTAGCGAAACAAGCTGCGGACGTGGTAATTGGCTTCTTGAAGCAGAGGCTACCTGGGCCCGTCGGCGCGCAGATCGATACAGCGTTGGGAATGCAGGCCCCCGGCGATAGTGCGAACCAGGCGCAGGAGGCTAGAGGTGGGCTTGGTCATAAGCTCGGTAGTATGTTTGGGAAAAAAGACGAGTAGCTTCAACAGGTAGGTAACAGCTTCGGGTTTGTAAGTAACATGGCGCGTGGCCTCACAAGTCACTCATCTTGTGAGCCACGCACAAACAAGAACAGTTTGTTTTGTTAAATCAAAGGAGGTAATCGTCTTATGAGCGATCCAATCTCTGAAATCAAGGGGATGGTGCCCGAACTCAAGGTCAAGCTCGAAACCGAAGGCATCAAGAACACAGAGCAGTTGCTCGAGCACGCCAGGACTGCGCATCAGCGTACAGAACTGGCTCATAAAGTAGATACGACGCAAGTTGTAATCAAAGAGTTAGCCAATCGCGCTGATCTCATGCGCTTAAATGGGGTCGGCGGCATCTACGCGAACTTACTGGAAGAAGCCGGCGTGAATAGCTGCAAGGAGATGCAACACCGTGTTCCCGAGCACTTGCACACAACGCTTCAGGAAGCCCTTACAAGCAAAAAGCTGGCACAACATGTCCCAACAGTTGCTCAAATTACAGAGTGGATTGCCGAAGCAAAGACGCTTGCTGCAACCTCACCGGAGTAAGGTCCCTTTCCTATGCTGCGTTCCTCAAAAAGCGAGGAGTATAAGAACTCGGCCTGATCCCTGGTGGTCTGGTGATGGTGATCGGACCGATCACTGGTGGATCTTTCAACACTCCAGGAGGAGGAGGACAGGAAATAATTCCTAACAAGCGAGCGGTAATCTTGACTTGACAGGCAGGTAAGCTCCTGTGCAAAGTAGTCAGAGGTTTCCATCCACCTACTTTGAAAGGAGCTTTCCCTCATGCCCCCTATCATACCCATCTCGCGCCAGTTTGACCAGTCTACCTTGGAGCAGATGCGCGATGCCGATCCCGTCGTGCAGCGCTATCGTGTCCCACTTTGCCCGCTTTGACTGGAGCGCCATTGATCCGCCCCGCAAGCGCGGGCCAGGCTATCCCGCCCACCCCAAGAGCGCCTATCTCAAAGCGGCGCTGGTCAGGATCAGCGAACATCACCTGACCACGCCGCGCAGGCGGGCCTACCAGTTCGAGCATACCTACGGCTATCGTGCGCAACGCTTCTGTTGCCCCTTGCTCTTCCCTGAACCAACGGGCCAGGGCTGCGACCACGAGCAGTTCGCCAAAGGCACGGGCTGTGTCAAAGATGTGAACTGGGAACGGGGGGACTGATGCGCGTTACTCTGGATCGTGATAGCCCGTTGTATCATGCCCTTTACACGCAACGGACCAGTTGCGAACGCATCAACAGCCAGGCCAAAGAACTCGGCATCGAACACCCCAAGGTGCGCAACCTCCGCTCGGTGCGCGCGCTCAATACACTGATTTACCTCACGATCAACAGCAAAGCGCTCCAACGAGCGCGGGAGATCAATGCCTCTTTGCCCACTCCCAAGCAGGGCCTCGTAGCCTAGCCGCCTTTCGCTGAGCACCTGGGTGAGTGAGCCGACCTTACGAACCCTCCGCTTGCAGCAGAAGGGCAGATCCGGCTGTGCCCATGCTCCCTTTTCCTCGCTGCTGATGGGTTGTCGAGCCAAGTTGCCGCAAGAAGGATTTTAGAGTTACCTCTAGCTGCACCATGCGGTTCCATGAACAGCGAAACGCCCAGGAATCGGGCTCTTGCAGATCAAGCTTCGCTTATTTATAATGAGAGCACTACAAGCGAGGAGAACGTGATGGCAAATCAAGAGCATCTCGACCTTCTTCAACAGAGCATAGATACCTGGAACACCTGGAGAAAGGAGCATCAAGACATACAACCTGATTTCAGCGAAGCCGACCTGAGCTATGCTGACCTGAGCTATGCCGATCTCCATAGTGCCGACCTGAGCTATGCCGATCTCAACCATGCCAATCTCAGTAATAATGACCTGCGAGGTGCCGTCCTCAGCGGTGTCATTCTCAGCTATGCCAATCTCTGCTATGCCGACCTCGAGCTTGCCGATCTGAGCTATGCCGACCTGAGCTATGCCAATCTGAGCTATGCCAATCTCCGCTACGCTGACCTGACCTATGCCAATCTCCACGGCGTCGACCTCCACGATGCCGACCTCCGCGATATTGAAGACCACTAAGCAATCATCGGGGGGGCCATTCCTGGTACCATTGGCCTGCGCTTCGTGAAGGAACTGGATACAGTGCTGTAGAGTTACCTCAAACAACAGCACAAGCGGCACAACGGGTAGATCTACAAATGCTGCAACCTCTTACTCCGATTCTACTCCCAAATTATTTCCTACCCTCTCAAGCGTTACAGCAACCTTCACTCTACCCCTAATACTCTTTCAGAAAAGAGATGATATGTTCATATGAGCAAGTTGGCTTGCTAGCCCGTTGCATAGCACAATAACATATCATTCTCACTTGGAAACAGTATAATAGGCCGAAACTGCCTTTCGATCCCCGAAAGTCCGGCCCTGGCGGGAGCCGAACCCGGCAGGCCACGCTGGTGATGCGGGCTACCAGGTCAGGCTCTGTGACTCCTGTGAGTGTGGCTTAGGGCTGGTGGTGTGAGCAGACGAGCGCCGGTCCCTGCTGCGTGCACCACAGTTCGTTGCCCGCTTGGTAAGCGCTGGTCTTGCCGATGTAGTCGTAGTTGCTGTTCAGGCCGTTGTTCTTCGGTGCCGGTGTGAGCGGGTTGAACGGGGTGACCGTCAAGGTCTTCAACGGTAAGCCTGTTGTTTGCGCGGTGACTGGCAGTTCGACCGCCGCCGGTGCCCTCCCGTTCTCGACCCAAGCCGTCAACTGCGGCAGGAACTGGACGACGGTGGCCGGGTCCCCATCAACTGGCTGCCCGCACGGGCAGTGGTACAGGCCGGGGATCATGTAGAGCCGGGAGAACGACTGCGCCGCGGCGCACGGAACGCACGCAGATCCGGGTCGGTGGCATTGTAGATACCTCCGAGGATCTCCAGCCGCTGGTCCATCGCGTCGGTGAACTGCACATCGCGCAGGCTATAGCTTTCTGGCGGGTTGTTCCAGAAGGCCAGGTACTTCAGGTAGTTGAGGCCGATCACGGCGGCGTAGGTATCGGCTGGTGCCCGCTGGTCGCTGGCCGGGTTGAGGAGCCAGAACTTCCAGGCCAGTTCAGAGCCATACGGCTCGCCACCGTCGTAGAGGTTACGACCCTGTGGGTCGGTTGGCCCGCGGTATTCCTTGCGAACCACCTGGACCTGCGCCGCCGTCAGACAGCTGGCGGTGTCCACCCCGCTCGGGCATTGGATGCTTGCCGGGTCAAAGGTGCAGGCCCGCGGGTCGCGGATCACGCCGTGAGCATCGGCGCAGGCCTTCATCACCGCCGCGTGCAGGGCCGGCAGCTTTTCGGCACTGAGAATCTGGTGGCCAGCGGCGTCCATGTTCACCCGTGCGAGCCAGGGCTCGAACAGGCCAAGCAGCGGTGCCCAGTTGTTGGCCGGGGCACCGGCCACGATGCCGTCGAAGTCGGTCGGGTAGCGCTGGGCCAGGTCAAGGGCCTCGTGCCCGCCGTCGGAGACGCCGCTGAAGTAGGAGTAGGCCGGGCCCCGCCCGTAGAAGGTACCGATCAACGCCTTCGCTGTCTGCGCCAGGCTATGCTCCGAGCTGTAGCCGAACACCACCCGCAGCTGCGGGTCGTTCTCGCCCCACAGACCGTCACTGTTGCTTGGGGACTCGTGCCCCTGGTCGTCGGTAGCCAGCACCAACTCGCCGTTCGTCGCTGGCGCAAACGGAGCCTGGTAGCCGCCCAGACTCCCTGTCAGGCTGACATTAACCTGGCCGCACAACCCG
>WNGJ01004564.1_pt1 | contig 14430 bp, 12 predicted proteins | sample 5400611 | NCBI WGS metagenome assembly WNGJ01 (sample SAMN13153375, study PRJNA577476) | soil metagenome | isolation source: 40 cm soil or saprolite under Garry oak tree replicate 1 | place: USA:California | collected 2016-06-15 | reverse complement strand
CAAACATCATGCCGGCGCGAATCCTGGCGATCGGCTCGCGGTTGCGGATCAATTCGAGATACCAGAGCGCATCTGCGGTATCGCCGACCAGCACCGCGCCGGTCAGCCGTCCCTCCGCTATCACCAGCTTCTTGTAGGTGCCGCCCCTCGCATCGCTCAGCACGATGGCTTCGCGCCCCTCACCGCTCATGAAGTCTCCGGCCGAAAACACGCTGACACCGGAGACCTTCAAATTGGTCGCAACCACACTGCCGCCATAGCGCGCCGCTCCGCCCGCGAGATGCCGCGCCAGCACGCGGGCCTGTTCGTAAGCCGGCTCGACCAGGCCGTAACAAATGCCGCGATGCTCGGCGCATTCGCCGAGCGCGAAAATATCCGGCGCGCCGGTTTGCAGACAATCGTCGACGACGACGCCCCGATTAACGGAAATGCCGGCTTCTTTCGCCAGCGCGACATTCGGCCGGATGCCGGCCGCAAAAATCACCGCATCGGCCTCGATACGCCGCCCGTCCGCCAGTTCGACGCCTTCGACCCGCGTTTCGCCATGGATGCGCGCGGTGTTGGCATTGAGCAGTATGTTGATGCCCTTGCGCTCGACCAGCGATTTCAACAGATCCGCCGCCGGCGCATCGAGCTGGCGTTCCATCAACCGTTCCATCAGGTGGATCAGTGTCACCGGCGCGCCCGCCTTGGCGAGGCCGTAAGCCGCCTCCAGTCCGAGCAATCCGCCGCCGACCACGACGACGCGCTTCTTCCGCGCGGCGAGCGTCAGCAGCAGATCGACGTCGCGGCTGTCGCGAAACGTATGCACGCCGGCGAGGTCGGCGCCGGGGACGTTCAGCCGCAGCGGCGTCGAGCCGGTGGCAAGGATCAGCCGCGAAAACGCAATGCTCTCTTCATTCGCGATCTTGAGCTCGCGACGGCCGACGTCGATCTCGGTGGCGACGCAACCATATTTCAGGGTGACGCCGCGATCGCGCCACCAGTTGGCCGGCCTGAGTTCGATATCGTGCGACGCGGTCTCACCGGCCAGCACCGACGACAGCAGCACGCGATTATAGGCCAGCCGCGGTTCGTCGCCGATCACGGCGATGGCGTAGCGTCCTTGCGCCACCTTCGTCAGTTCGTCGACCAGACGGGCGGCGGCCATTCCATTGCCGACGATGACCAGCGGTTCACTCACGATTTTTCCTCACTCGGCGGCTTGTGGACGACCGTAGGCTTCTGAGATCATGTAACCGGACAGTGTCCCGTACGCCGCGGTCCAGGCATCCGCGACTTCGGGCGTCCAGCCGTCGCCGAGTCCCTTTTCCAGCGTCCACAGCAGAGCGGCGCCGACGACGGGATAATGTTCTTTCTTTGCGCCGTAGCTGACATGGCGCGTCGCCAGCGCACTCGCGGCCGGCAGGATTGATTCGAGATTGCCCAGCCCGTTCACCACAAAGGCCAGCGTCGCCATCAGCTTCTTGCGCTGCTCGGTCATGTCGGCGGGAAACATCGCCTTGACCTGCGGCGCGACCTCGAACAGGCGGTCGTAGAAGATCACGGCGGCCTGATCCGAGATCGGCGCAACCTTGACGAAGCTTTGCTGAACGATTTTGACCTGGTGGGGTGTCATGTTTCGCTCCTTTTTCTTGTTCCCTCGTCCCGCAGCAAGCGGGACGAGGGAAGGACAAAGACCTACACCGTCCTCACACGCGCGCGTCGGCGAGGCTCGGCGCGCCCGCTTCCGCCGGGCTTCTGCGCAGGTAGAACCACCAGGTGAGCCCCAGACAGATCGCGTAGAAGGTGAGATAAACGACCAGCGCCAGCTGCGGACCGCCGGTCATGGCGATCGACTTGCCGAAGCCGCTCGGGATCAGGTAGCCGCCACAGGCACCGATCGCGCCGATGAATCCGAGTGCGGCGCCGCTTTCGATGCCGGCAGTCTTCAACGCGAGCGCCCGGCCGGCTTCGCCCGTGCCTCTTGCTTTGTGCAGATTTTCCTCGCGGAAGATCGACGGAATCATCCGGTAGGTCGATCCGTTGCCGATTCCGGTCGTGACGAAAAGGGTCAGGAACATCGCCAGGAAGCCCGTGAAATCCTTGGTGCCCACGAAGTACAGGACACCGATCGTGGCGGCCGCCATCGCGATGAAATTCCAGAATGTCACGATCGCGCCGCCGACCTTGTCGGCAAGCAAGCCGCCCAACGGCCGCGACAACGAGCCCACGAGCGGTCCGAGGAACGCAATCGCGATGGTAATCGCTGGGAACTGCGTCTTGATCAGCAGCGGAAACGCGGCCGAGTAACCGATAAAGGAGCCGAACGTCCCGATATAGATGAAGGACATGATCCAGGTGTGCTTGCGCTTGACGATCGCGAGCTGGTCCTTGAACGAGGACTTGGCCGAGGTCAGATTGTTCATGAAGAAGATGGCGCCAAACAGCGCAACGGCGAGCGGCAGCATCCACATCAGTCCGGCGTTCTGAAGGTAGACGCCAGCGACGGGCGTCGCCTGATAGAGGTTGAAAAGACCGACACTCATCAGAATTGGCGTCAGCAATTGGACGCTGCTGACGCCGATATTCCCGCCAGCGGCGTTCAAGCCAAGCGCCCAGCCCTTCATGCGGTCGGGATAGAAGAACGAGATATTGGCCATGCTCGAGGCGAAGTTGCCGCCTCCGAGACCAGCCGTCGCGGCCACCGTCAGCATCAGCCAGAACGGCGTTTCGGGTTCGCTGACGAAATAGGCGAGCGCGAGCGTCGGGATAAACAGCACCGCCGAGCTGAAGATCGTCCAGTTCCGGCCACCGAACGTCGTTACCGCAAACGTGTAGGGAAATCGCATGAGCGAGCCGATCAGCCCGGGCAGCGCCACCAGTTGAAACAGCTGGTCGGTCGTGTAGTGGAAGCCGGCCTGCGGCAACTTGGTTGCGACGATGCTCCAGATCAGCCAGACCGAAAATCCGATGTGCTCGGCGACGATCGACCAGATGAGATTGCGGCGGGCGACGACTTTGCCCTTGGAATTCCAGAACGTCTCATCCTCTGGTCTCCAGTCTGAAATCCAGGTCGGATTCTGCTCGCGCATTTCAAGATTTCCTTTTCTGCCTAGCCTGCCGCCCAGGGTCGCGCTCAGAGGCATAGTGGCGCGTTCCGGGAAGGCCCCGGTTTGGCGGTCTCACAATTCGGATGATGAGGTTTCGAAGGACGGCATCGTTGGCGTCAGCATCAGCTATTCAAGCTTCATGCCAAGCTGGCGCAGCGCTAAAACTACATATATTTCAATTATTTATATCAATCGCCTAAATCTTTTGCAGCGGTTAATCCGCACGCAAAATTTGCGATTCGCTTATTTCTTGAATTGCGATTCGCTCATTTCTTGTGCGGCGCACAAGAAATGAGCAAGTGCCGAAAAAATGATTTCAGGCGTTCTCGGTCTCAGCCATCATCGGCTTCGGCGCGGTTCCTTCGCCCGGCTTCATGCGGAAATCGTAGGTCATCAGATGCCACGGCGCGGCCGCAGGCTTGCCGTCGGGCATCAGGGGATCGCTACGCTTCTCTACCTTGGCGATCAGTTCGTTCTTCACCCCGAATACCACGTCGGTATCGAGATATTTGTCGCCATCGATGAAGACGTGCGTAATCAGCGGCTCGTAACCGGGGGCAGCGACGAGAAAATGCACATGCGCCGGCCGCATCGGATGACGCCTTGTCTGCAGGATCATTTCGCCGACCGGACCATCGGTCGGGATCGGATAGCTGCAGGGCAAAATCGTCCTGAAGAAGAATTTTCCGTCGACGTCAGTGATAAACCGCGCCCGCGACGACGGGCCCTGGGTCTCATAGGACGGCTTCTGCGAATCGTAAAAGCCGTCATCGTCGGCGTGCCAGACGTCCACCGGGACGCCCGCCAGCGGTTTGCCCCTGAGGTCGGTGACGCGGCTCTGCACGAACATCCGTTCGCCATCGAGATTGGCGGAGATATCGGCGCCGTGCGGCATCGGCTTGTGTTCGCCGACATAGAACGGGCCGAGCACGGTGGTCTCGGTGGCGCCGTCGCGCTCGCGGTGGTTCACCGCGTCGACCAGCATCGAGACCCCGAACACGTCGGACAAAAGGATGAACTCCTGCCGGGTCGACGAGCATTTCTGGCCGACGCGGGTCAGGAATTCGATCGCATAGTTCCATTCGTCGAAGCTGAGATCGGTCTTGCGGACGAAATCGTGCAGCGACTTTACGAGCTCTTCCATCAGGAACTTGACACGCGGGTCCGGCGTCTCCTCGAAGCTGCGGATCACGGCGGCGGTGAGTTCGGTGTCGTTGAATTGGGGCATGGCGGGTGTCCTGCGCGGTACGCGATTTGAGGGGCGAGCCTACACCAGCCATCCGGCCAGGGTAAGCAGGCGGCGATTGGAACAGGGCATACTTTTCGGCTATCAAGGCGGGGCTCAATCGCTCGGAGACCCGCCCGATGCTAGCCCCAACCCCCGCCTCGCCCGAATCCGCCGGCATGTCCAAGATGGCCTTCGACCGTATCGAGGCGCATCTGAAGCACCGCTATGTCGATGCCGGCCGCTTCCCGGGAACGCAGCTTTTGGTCTACCGCCGCGGCAAGATCGTCCACAGCGCGGTGCAGGGCTTTGCCGACCTCGAGCGCAAGGTGCCGGTCAAGGACGACACCATTTTTCGCATCTATTCGATGACCAAGCCGATCACCAGCGTGGCCTTCATGATGCTGTTCGAGCAAGGCCGCGTCGCGCTCGACGAGCCCGTTCACAAATACATTCCCGAATGGAAAAACCTCGGCGTTTTCCAGGCCGGCACCTGGCCGGCCTTTCTCACCAGGCCGCCCTCCCGCCCCATGCTGATCGTGGACCTGCTACGGCACACGTCGGGCCTGACCTATGGTTTTCAGCAGCGGTCCAACGTCGATGCCGCCTACCGTGAGCAGAAGATCGGCGAGGTCCTGAAAGCGGGAACGCTGCAGTCGATGATCGAGGACCTCGCCAAAATCCCGCTGGAATTCTCGCCCGGCGAGGCCTGGAACTATTCGGTCTCCACCGACGTCATCGGCTATCTCATCGGCAAGATCAGCGGGATGCCGTTCGAGCAGTTCCTCAAGGAACGCATCTTCAATCCGCTCGGCATGCACGATACCGACTTTTTCTTACCCGCCGACAAGGCCCATCGGTTCGCGGCCTGTTATTCGGCCGACCCGAACGGCGGCATGACCTTTCATGCCGCCGAACGCAAGGGCGGCCTGACGCTGCAGGATGACCCCACCACGAGCTCGTTCCTGTCGCCGCCATCGTTCCTCTCCGGCGGTGGCGGGCTGTGCTCGACCGCGGCCGATTATCTGACCTTCTGCCGCGCGCTGCTGGGCGGCGGCGAGCTCGACGGCGTCAGGCTGCTCGGTCCGAAAACGCTGGCGTTGATGGCGTCCAATCACCTGCCCGGCGGACGCGACCTGCCGGAAATGTCACGGTCGCTGTTCTCCGAGGCGACCTATAACGGCATCGGCTTCGGCCTCGGCTTCTCCGTCACGATGGATCCCGCAAAAACGCTGATCCCGGGTAGCCCCGGCGAATACTCCTGGGGAGGTGCTGCGACCACTTCGTTCTGGATCGATCCGGCCGAGGAACTGATTGCGATTTTCATGACCCAGGTGTTGCCGTCGAGCGCCTACCCGCTGCGGCGCGAGCTGCGCACCATGGTCTACGCCGCCATCACCGACAGCAATCTCTAGCGAACAGGAGCGGTTTCGCACCGCAATTCTCCGGGACATTGGAACCGGCCCAGCAACTTAAAATCCTTGGCGGATTTCAGGCGCTTATGGTAATGGCGATTTGGCGCTCCCCGGCGTCAAATGCGTCGATGCGGGAACCGTGTGCCAAAACCCTCCCTGCCAGTGCGTCTTGCCCTTCTGGTCGCGGGAACCACGCTGCCGCTGATTATTTTCGCGGCGGTCCTCGTTTTCAATGGCTACGAGCAAAGCCGCAAGGAAGCGTCACAACGGGTTCTCGAAACCGTCCGAAGTATTCGGCTCGTGCTTGACGCCGACGTTCAGCGCATGACCGGTGCGCTCAAGGTGCTGGCGCTGACTAACCCGCTGCGGGAAGGCGATTTCGAAGCATTCCGCCGAATCTGCGACGGTTTCCTTGACCAGTATCGCGACGGCGGCGTCGTGCTGGTGGCGGATCGCGAAGGCCGTCAGATATTCTCCTCGGTGACATCGGACACCGCAAACCTCCCTCCGCGCAACAATCGCGAAATCGTAGACAAGGTTTTCGCGACCAAGAGCCCGCAATATTCAAATCTGTTTGTCGGTGCGGTGAAAGAGCGACCGATCGTAACGGTCGAGGTGCCGGTGCTTGGCAATGGCGAAGTGCTCTATGTCATGTCCTTCAGCCCGCCGATCGAGATCTTCCAGACCATCATCGAAAAGCAGCGCCCCGGCGAGGACTGGACAATCTCGATCTTCGATAGCGAGGGCACCAATTTCGCGCGCGTGCCTAGTCCGCAAGTGACCGTCGGCAAGCACGCGTCGCCGACGCTGTATGCCCAGATGTTTCCCGAGCCCGAAGCAACCCTGCGGACGGTATCGCTCGAAGGCGTATCGCTGATCACAGGCTTCGCACGATCCCCGCTCACCGGCTGGACTGTCGCCGCCGGCGTTGCGGAAAGCTCCCTGGCCGGTCCCTTGTGGCGCAACCTCGCGATAACAAGCGTGATCGGGAGCATTCTGCTGCTGGTCGGCCTTGCCTTTGCGGTGCGGATGGCAACCACGATCGCCCGCGGCGAGATGCTCCACAGCCTCCTGATCGAAGAGCTCAATCATCGCGTCAAGAATACGCTGGCGATCCTGCAATCGATCGCCACCCAGACATTTCGCAGCGCCAGCAGGGCTGAGCGCGAAAATTTCGAGGGCCGGCTCGGCGCGCTGGCGGAAGCGCACAATCTGTTGAGCATGGAGAGATGGCGGGGTTCCGAACTGCAGGACGTTATTCGCCGTGTCTTGCAACCCTATCTGCTCAACAATCCGACGCGGATAGCGATGTCCGGGCCGAAGGTGCCGCTCTCGCCGCGGCCTGCGGTGGTGCTTTCGATGATCATTCACGAAATCGCGACCAATGCCGCAAAATATGGCGCGCTTTCGCATGACAGCGGAACCGTCCGGCTGGATTGGGAAGTGATCGAGGAAAACCCGAAGGGGAAATTGCGGCTGATTTGGGCGGAGGCCGGCGGTCCTCTCGTCGTCGCACCGGTACAGCGAGGATTCGGATCGCGGCTGATCGAGCGCAGCGCGCGCGATCAGCTCGGCGGCGAAGCGACCGTCGATTTTCTGCCTCGCGGCGTGGTCTACACGGTGACCTGCGCGCTTGACGCGCTTGAGGGTGTGAACTAGGCCCGCGCTCACAAATCGAACTTGATTGGCGCGGCTTGCTCGATATCCGTTATGCTCCGACAGCCACCAAATTCTGCAGATCAGCGAAATGTCGCGATATGCCAGGAGCGGACCTCCGAGTAACCGGAGATGAGACCAACAGCATTCTGATCGGGTTACCGCGACGCCCTTAGCGCCGGCCGCGATCAAACCGGCGGGCCAGTGTGCGATAATTCTTGGCGATGTTGGAGATCCACGGCGGGTCACCCTAAGGCGACGTAAATGGCAATTCATGCTCCCTCGCGTACCCGTGTCCGTTTCGCGGTTGTGGCATTTTCGGCGGTTTGTGTTTTTCATGCCGCCGTGCATGCGGCGTCGCCGGTACCCGACAGGGTGTCTCTCAGCGAGTCGACGATTACGTGGAACACCGTCAAACACGCGACCAATGCGGACAACGGATTCATCAGCGGGTCGCTCGACAAGAAGACGATCGTCGATCGCACGTTCAGGACCCACATGCTCGAGAACCGTTATCTGAAGGTAACGCTCCTGCCCGAATTCGGCGGGCGCGTTCTTTCCATCGTTTACAAGCCGACCGGCCACGAACAACTTTATCGCACGGAAGTTGGCGTGCCTTACGGGATCAAGGGCGACAATTTTTATTACGACTGGCTGATGGTGTATGGCGGCATCTTCCCGACGTTCCCGGATGCCGAGCACGGCAAGACGTGGCTGAAGCCGTGGGATTTTAAGGTGGTGAAGCAGAGCGCCGGCGAAGTGACGGTATCGATGTCGCTTAAAGACGATTTCGAGTATTCCGCGGCGCCCAGGAAATTCAGGGCATCGACCGGCATCGAAGCGACTTACTATGTCACGCTGAAAGCCGATCGCGCCGCGCTCGATGCGCACGTGGTGCTGAAAAATCCGCAACCCAAGACGATCGAATACGAGTACTGGACGTGCACGACGCTCGCGCCGGGATCGGACCCGCAAAATCCCAAGACTACGCGCGGCGCCGAAATCATCGCGCCGATCCAGACCTACAGCACGCCAGACTGGTCGAGCAATCTGTCCGACGGCGACAAGAGCGCCGGCATCGGCACGAGCCGTTTCGAAAAACTGCGCTACTTCAAGAATTGGCCGACGATGGGCATCGCGTACGCGGCGCCCGATATGCAGGGCGGGAATTTCTGGGGCGTGATCAATCACGACAACGAAGAGGGGATCATCCGCATCGCCGACAATACGGTCACGCCGGGTTTGAAAATGTGGACGTGGGGTTTTCCATCTTTTACAAACGAGACCGACGCGCGCAGGGACCCGAACGAACAGCGACCTTACATCGAATTGTGGGCGGGCGTGTCGGACAAGTTTTTCCACAGCGCTAACTTTCCCGCGCGGGGCGAAGTGTCGATTCCGGAAACCTACAGCCCGACCGTCGGCATGAGCAACGTGACGCATGCGAACGAGAACATCCTGGTCAATCTATCGGCCGACGCGTCCGGCGCGAATCTTCAGTTCTTCAGTATCGAACCCGCCACGCCCTTGCGCGTCACCTTGAAACGCGGCGACGCGGTATTGTTCAACGACGCCGTGAAAGCCGACCCGAAAAACGGCAATCGCATTTCCGCGACGATTCCTGCCGGCGGCAGCGGCGAACAGGTACGGCTGACGATCAGGACCACGGAAGGCAAAGAGCTGATCGCGGCCGAGACAAAAATAAAATAAATTCTTGCCGACCGCAAACAATTGGCTCGGTTGATGGCCCCTCTCGCGAGGGGCAACGCAATGATGATGTCCGGGTTGGGTCAAACTGAGAGGAAAGAACGCAGTGTGAGCAGATGTCTTCCGGATTGCCCCCGAAAGCGGACATTGCTCAATACAGTCGACATGTCTCAAAGGTGCCAAATATCGGACTCACTTGCCCGCAGCAAACAGCATCATGAGTCGACTCTCGCGCACGATTGATTTGCGCGGTTTTAATTGGCAGGCGTTTTGCTCGAAAGGTCAGCATATCTGACCGTCTACGAGCAGATGCAGCTGCCATTTTCCAGTCATATTTGAAAAACGGATTGTTGCATTTAAGTTACTCCATCTCAGAAGATAATCGCTTAGGTTGTGGATGGAATCAAAAGCGTGTCCCTGCAACAAAGTTATCGGCGGTCGCAAGTGCATTTATCGCTTGAGATAGATCACCTGACGCGACGGAGATGGAGAACTGAGATGAAGAAGTTTTTGCTGGCCACCGTTGGTCTCGTAGCATTGGGAATGGCCGCTCCCGCGTCGGCGGCTGATCTGGCTGCACGTCCCTACACCAAGGCGCCACCGATGGTCGCAGCGATCTACGACTGGAGCGGCTTCTACATCGGCGCCAACGGCGGTTGGGGATCGAGCCACAAGTGCTGGGATATTACGAACTTCCCCGGTGCAACCGTCGTGCCCACCTTCCGTGAAGGTTGTCACGATGCGACGGGCGGAGTGGTTGGCGGTCAGATTGGCTACCGTTGGCAGAGCGCCGGTTGGGTGTTCGGTCTCGAAGCGCAGGGCGACTGGGCTGATTTGAAGGGATCTAATGTTAGCGGTTTCATTCCCGCCTGGACTAACAATTCCAAGATTGAAGCGTTCGGCCTGTTCACCGGCCAGGTCGGGTATGCCTGGAACAACGTCCTTTGGTATGTGAAGGGCGGCGCCGCCGTGACCGACGACAAATTCCGAGGGACGGTGACCACCACAGGCGTGCTGTTCGATTCGGTGAATGAAACACGCTGGGGTGGTGTCGTCGGAACGGGCCTCGAATTCGGATTCGCACCGAATTGGTCGGTTGCGGTCGAGTACGATCACCTGTTCATGGGTAACCGCGGCATCACCTTCACATCGACAGGCGTTTTGGGTGCCGGTATCATACCGGTCGGCGGCGTATTCCGCACTGACTCTATCCGCCAAGATGTGGACCTCATCACCGCTCGCATTAACTATCGCTTCAACTGGGGTGGTCCGGTCGTCGGGAAGTACTGATTTTCTCGAACCGGCAACTCAAGCCCCGGCATCGCCGGGGCTTTTTGTACTCGCCTTGGCGGAATTATAGATCGCGCGAATGTCGCAGTTGGGTCAAACTGAGAAGAACTCGGTGTGAGCAGATGTCTTCCGGGTTGCTCCTGAAAGCGGACATTGCTCAATACAGTCGGCATGTCGCAAAGGTGCTGCCACTAACGGAAGTTCCGCTCATTCGGACAAGTATTAAGAAACTATGGTGACGCCAAGGCAGGTTCAGTTCATGCCATCGCAGAGAACACCAAGCGCCGATGCCGCGCAAAATTGTAAAACTAATTAGGGCTTCTCTCTTGGGCACCGCCGGACTCCTCATGGTGGTGGCGGCTGCCGGACTAGGTTTTCGTGCCTACCGCCAGCATCTCGCTGCGGAAGCCCTTGCGATCCGTTCACCAAACGGGGTGCAGGAGGGAGGGTTTGTCGTCATCGGCAGCATTAAACAATGGGTTCAAATCCGAGGCGAGGATCGAAATAACCCGGTTCTTCTGTTCGTCCACGGTGGCCCCGGCGGCTCCACCTTACCGATGTCGTCGGGCTGGCAACCCTGGGAAAAGCACTTCACCGTCGTGCAGTGGGACCAGCGCGGTACCGGCCGGACCTATGGCGAGACCGGAGACGCGATTGCGCCAACCATGACATTGGAACGGATGACACAGGATGGGATCGAGCTGGCAGAGTATCTGCGAACCCATTTGCACAAGGACAGGATTGTCCTGGTTGGGCATTCGTGGGGCTCGTTCCTGGGAACTCACATCGTCAAGCAACGTCCGGATCTGTTCTATGCCTATGTTGGCGCAGGGCAGGTCGTTGGCAGGGTGACTTTCGAGAAGCAATTCGAGATCACAATCGCTCGCCTGCAAACGCTGGCACGGTCCGCCAACAATGCGGAGGCTCTGGCGGAGCTGGCGCCAATCGCTTCGCGACCCGCCATGAACGAGAGCAATCGTCTCGTTACAGAAAAATGGAGCAAGGCACTGGCGCTCCCGCCCGTCGGTGATTTCAATCTGGCCGGCCCTGTCTGGCCGCCCTTCATGCCGGATTTCTCCTTGCTTGATTGGTATAACCGGAACGAGGGGATCGCGTTCTCGGCAAAGTATCTGCGCGGAATCGACGGCCCCATGTTTCAGCGGAACGTGGCTTCGTTAGGGTTCGAATTTTCGATACCCGTGTTCTTCATTGAGGGCGATGAGGATTACATAACGCCAATCGGGCCTGCTGAACAATATTTCAAGCAGATAATTGCGCCGCGTAAGGAATTTGTGCAGATCCACGGCGGAGATCATTTCATTCCCTTTGATCGCCCTGATCAGTTTCTGGCGGAACTGGTGGCGCGAGTGAGACCATTCGCAAATCCCCCAAGTGCCGGGTCGAGATGATCGCTTGAAAAAAATAGACGTTATTCAAATTCCGGAACGATCCCAACGAAACGCTAACCAGATCGGGTTGCAAACCTCTCTTAAGACAGAGCATCGCCCGGTTCAGCGTCACTGCCAGCCGGATTGGATTTCCCACAGGGCATCGCGTCTCATTGTGCCTGGGGCAAACGCGATTGCGGCATGCGCGATCTAATAACTGAGCATCTTCCGATTGGCCCAGTTTTTGAGATCGCCCACCGTGAGCTCTTTGAGGAATGGATTGGCAGTGACGAGCTTTTCACGCGTTGTCCGGCCGGTCACGTCGGCGCTTGCCATGAGTGAAGCCGCGTCGGCATTTTCCGAAACCGACAGTATGGCAAGGGCTCCCGCGGGACCGGCAAAGTGCGCCAGGTAGAGAGTACCCGGCGTGACCGGAAGGCCTCGCTTCTGCAACATCGCGGCATTCTGCTCCACCAATCGCATCATGATCGCGCGGGTAAGTTCCGGATCCCTCCGTAGTTCCAGTATTTCCTTTTCGCTACGGCCCCCGACGAGATCGGGTCGGAATGTTCGGATCATCTCCAACCATGTTTCGTCGAGAAACTGACCGGCTCCGGTCGCGCTGGAGCGCTTATTCCTGGCGTTCGAGTCCCCGCCTGATTCAACGGCGATGATCCGTTCGACAACCGCGCTGACAACCTCATTGCCGAATGGCGGCGGTCCATTGCTGACAAAGCGGGTGCCGCCAATCCATGCCAACGCAAGTGCTGCTACGACAGCAAGCGTGACGGTTTCGACCGAGATTTTGCGGCCGTCACGACATGCGTTTGCAGACAACGCCTCGTCCGGCCTGGGTGGCTTGACCTCGTCAGCGCGCCCGGCCTGATCGGGTCCAAGAGCTGATGGCTGCCCTGTTGGCATCGGCCCCGAAGGGCTTTCATAGCTCATGCAATCCCATCGCTGGGTTCATCTGCGTGATTTTTGGGGATGATCCCACCAGGAGCTGAATCGAGACTTAATGGATTACAGCCGGCTCTATGACGCCCCCGGGGGCGGCGCGACCTCGGCAGAATGGCTTTGCGGCCCCGCGCCCGCAGTGAGCAGAAGCGCGGCAGCCGCTCCTCAACAAGGGCCTAGGCCTCGCAGCCGGACGACAGCTTCAATGCTTTGAGGAAGCTATCGAACGCGTTTGGCCGACACGGCTTGGCATCCATCGAGGCCTTCGAGCGACGTGTATTGGCGACTGTGTTGGAATCTGTGATCTTGGGCCTTGGTTTGGAATCCGGGATCTTGGGTCTTGGCTTGGGACCGACGACCTTCTTGGTCTTGGCGTCGTGCCGATTCTCACTGACAATCTTGCTGGCGTCTTTGGAAATGACAGGTGTTGCATCCGCCGGCGGCATTCGCTCGACAAATGCAATCGGCTGAGCTGGCAATTCGTTTTGGAAGTAGGGAATTTCGAGCCGGTCTACCGTCGCCAAAGTGTCCCGTGAAGCGCCTGCGCCGGCGGTTGATGGGGCGCGCGGCTGATTGACGGCTCTTGCAACACGCGGTGGCGTCGCGAGTTCCATCGCGACCAGTGAGCCGACGCTGACAAGGATGAGAGCCGCTCTCATCATGATCCAACGCTTTCCGAACGAAGATCCTGACCAAAACCAGGCGAGAACAAGCGAGCCAGTGCCTGAGAAACTTTGGGATCCAATGAGGCAGCTTAGCGGCAACAAACTAACCAGCCGCAAAAACGGAAAGAAGATTTGGCAACAGGGTTAACGCGCGTCATTGGAACCGTTGGGCGAGAGCGTCGACAATCGGGATCTGGCCCCTGGTGATCTTGTGACGAGCTTCATCAACACTGAACCATTGCGCTCTGTCGGCCTCCGGAAATTGCTGCATACGCCCAGACTTCGGAGGCCATTCCATCGAGAACATGTTGCTGTGAAATGCAGCGAGATCAAAATCGTTCTCGACGGCCCAGACTGAAATGACCTTTCCGCTGGGTTGTCTGAACGTGCCGAGCCCAATGAAGCGCCCAACTGGAACGAAGCCCGTCTCCTCCCCGAACTCTCGCTTCGCCGCGACCAGCGCGTCCTCCCCGTCCAGATAAAGCCCCTTCGGTATCGACCAACTGCCAGCATCCTTCTTCGCCCAGAACGGTCCGCCGGGATGGATCAGCAGTAATTCGATATTTGCGGCCGCGCGCCGAAACGCGATGATCCCCGCGCTCCGATTTGTCCTCAGCATATCGGTCGCCCCCACTCGAACATTCCCCGCACTTGGACAGCATCCAAGGTCGTCCTGAACAAATGTTCGCTTTGGATCATCGCGACCAGGTCTAGCCGACAAAATGTCCGGCCATGTCCGCTATGCCCCGAAGGCGGAAGTAAATCATTAGCAGCTTCCGCGACACGCCGTTGCAGGTAATGGTACGGCCGTGGACATGATTCAGCACTCATGCCGGAGCCTCGAATCATGCGCTATGAACTCAGCGATTATGAACGGGGCGGCATCAAGCCGATTGGTGCCGAACACCAGCATGGAGCGCGCATCGCGGGCACTACGTCCTTATGAGTCCGCGCCTAGCCGAAATTCTGCAAGCTTGGAAACGTCTCCAGCAGCCAGATGCTGACATTTGAGACGGCGCCGGTGAGGAAGCCGAT
>WNGJ01004563.1_pt1 | contig 14431 bp, 20 predicted proteins | sample 5400611 | NCBI WGS metagenome assembly WNGJ01 (sample SAMN13153375, study PRJNA577476) | soil metagenome | isolation source: 40 cm soil or saprolite under Garry oak tree replicate 1 | place: USA:California | collected 2016-06-15 | reverse complement strand
TCATTGGGGACGACCCGCTTTGCGCTCCCGAACTTCTTCGCCAAATGAGATTGGTGCGCGCCCGGCAGAGTCACTGGTCAGGCCGAAGCCGTCCGAGGCGCGGTCGGGTTCATCGCCAGCCCATTTCTTGAAATGCGCTTGAGCCAGTTCCCAAGAATGAAGAAGTAAGGGGGCGAGACCAGAACTACCACGACGAAGAGTGGGCTATCGATGCCTGCCAGATGAAGAACGCCATCGAATACGAGGGCTGCCGCCAGCACCCAGCCCATGATCTTGACCGCGCGCCCCAGCCCCGCAGCTGAAGGCAGCAAGGCAAGCAGCACCCAGACGGCTGCCAGTGGGTAGGTGTCCATGTCCTGCAGTCCTGCACGCAGGCCATCAGCTACCTTCCCAGCCGCGAACAGGCTCTCCTTCGCGGTCGGCTCAGCCAGGTAACGTGCCCCAAGCGAGGTCGCGATGTAGCTAGTGGTGATCGCTTTGGTGAGCCCAAACGCGAGAGACATCGCGCCCAGCACAAGTACCAGAGCGGCGCGCACCGGCCACATCTTGAATGTGGCGATGAATACCCCAACAAAGGTGACAAAGAAGACCAGGTGATTGGCGCCGTCGAGCATGCTCGCGGTGGCGACCAGACCAGCGAAGCGGCCTGCCTGCTCGAGTCCGGCTTGGTCAAGTGAGTGGAAAGCATCAGTGCCGGTGAGGCGCTGCACCGTGATCGCCGAGGCGATGACGAGCAGGATCCAGGGCGCGGTGATCCAGCGTGTGAATCCAGCCAAAAGGCTGAGGGACCTGCGGTAGCCATCCGCCGTAGCGCTTGGTCCGGCGTTCACCGGAGGCACTTCCACGATCGGTGAACCCACCGGCTCATTCATCCTTAACCGGCCCCCAACAGCGCTAAATTTTACAACCTGTCAAATACTATTGCGGTATCCGAATTCTGTCAACCCGATCCGCAAAGAGCCACAGACTTCTTCTTCAGACCGCTCGCCGCTTACTCGAAGAGCGCGGCTACCATGGCGTCGGACTGGAGACCCTGGCGGCAGAAGCGGGAATGTCCCGTCAATCGATCTACGTCCACTTCCACTCCAAGGCACGGCTTCTGCTGGAGCTGGTGGATTACGTAGACGAGTCCGAGGGCGTGCCAACGCTGGCCAAACGGATCGAGACGGCAACATCAGCTGAGCAGGCGCTGGATCGTTTCATCGACCTGGTCGCCAAGGTGGCCCCGAGGATATTTCGGGTCGTCGCGGCACTAGACGCGGTGCACAGCGAGGATGCTATCGCGGCTGCGGCTTGGCGAGATCGCGCCGATCGAAGGCGGCGGCGGTGCCGAGACATCGTTCGTCGGCTTGCAGAAGACGGTCGGCTGGCGCCCGAGCTCGATGTCTCGACCGCGACCGACCTACTCTGGACGCTCGCGTCAGTCCGCGTATGGGAAGACTTGGTTGTGAATCGCCGTTGGAGCAGTGATCGTTACCGCGCGCAGATACGTCGAACCGTTCGACGAGCATTGCTGGAGGGTGAATAGGGCGGGCGACCGCGTGGCCCAACAAGGCACAAGGCGAGCCGGACGGAGGTTCAGCGCGCGAGTAATTGCTTGATTGGTATCTGGCGTCCCTCGGCGAGGGCGGAAGTTAGCTCAGCCGCCTGAAGCTCGTGCTCCAACTCCACACGGAGGTCGTTGTCCTCCGGCAGCGCCCGCCGACGCGCCATGTCGACGCGTTCGGCGGCGGCATCCGCGGCACCAAGAACCGTGGCGGCATGCCTCGAGAGGCCGGCTGAATGATCGCACCGCGCAACCAATCGCAGTGCCGCTGCCAGCGCGAGCGGATCCCCAACGGCATCGGCAATGAAGGCGCACTCAGTCAGATGGCGACGGGCGGGCTCATGGTCGCCCTCGGCTACGGCCGCACGTCCAAGACCGAGCAGGCAGCGGGCGACGCAGCGCTGGTCGCCGATGCGGCGGAACCCGTCGAGGAGTCTGGTGAACTGCGGTCCATTCGATGCGTCGCCAGAGCGTAGTCCGAGTGGCCATGGGTGATGTAGACACCCGTGATCTTCTTGCCGAAGCTCTTCGCCCAAGCGGCGATCTGGTCCGCGTTCTCGAAGGTCAGTAGGGCGTCGATGAGGATCCCTTCGGTCGGCCCGGAGATCAGCGTGCTGCTGGACGGCGCCCAGGTCGCGACTTCGCCCTCGCCGAGCTGATCGGGACAGGTGTACGGCCGCATCGAGGCGACGTAGACGTCAATCGAAAGCGGACTGGTGCCGCTTTTGCCTGTCATCCATCGGCCGGGGCTCAGCCGCCACCGCCTTTTGCTTTTTGCAGCTCGGCGATCTGCGCACGCGCCGCGTCGACAAGCTCCCCGTTGGTGTTGGCGTGCCCCGCAAGGCCCCACCCGCCTTCTATCGCCTCGGTAAGGAGCACCCAGGTCCTTGCCGTAAGTGAGGGATCTCCGGCCGCAGCCGCGACCAGGTCGGTGAACTGGCGGACCACGGCAAGCTGCTTCTCTCGGTTGAGCGCGCCTGCATTGGTGAGTACCTGCACCCTGACGTAATTGCCGTCTCCATCGACGTTTGAGAGCGCGCCATCCGGTAGATCGTGGATGAACGCCGCGGTGTTCTTGCGGAACATTGGGATGTCCGGAACCTGCTCGATCTTCATCAACGTGGAGGCCAGGTCGCGGGCGAGGGCCTTTGGATTCGCGAATGTACCGCTCGTGGCATAGACGTCGATCATCGGCATGAGTTCTTCTCCTCTTACTTGACGGCCGCGGTCACATTCGCAGCTGTCTCGATCAACCGCACCACGTCGGCCGGATGGGACACCATCGCCAGGTGGCTGGAGCGCACCTCGATCGTCGTCGCCCCCATGCGCTGGGCGAACATGCGCTCAGCATCGGGCGGTAGCGCCTCATCGTTGGTCGCGACCAGATACCAGGACGGATGCGACTTCCAGGCCGGCACCCCCATCACGTCCTCAAAGGTGCTCATCGACAGCCCTTGCTGAACCGCGCACATGACCCTGGCTCGGCTCTTCTCGACGTCGGAGGCGAAGTGGGTTACGAAGTCCGCCTCGGGCAGCCAGGCGAAAGCCTGCTCGTCGACGATCAGATGGGCCAGCGCCGGGGTCGGCGGGCCCGCACTGAGCAGTCCGCCGAGGGACTCGCCCTGGTCGAGACCGAAGGCGGCGATGTATACGAGCGCCACGACGTTCGGCGCATCTGTGCCGAGCGCGGTCATGATCTGTCCGCCGTACGAGTGGCCGGCGACGATGGTGGGGCCGCTCTGGCGCCGGAGGACCTGGCGCAGGCGGGCGACGTCGGCGGCGAGAGACGTCTCCGGGAACTGCGGCGCGGTGACGGTAAACCCTGCTGCCTGCAACGGTCGGATCACTTCGCTCCAGCTCGAACCGTCCGCCCATGCGCCGTGGACAAGTACAACGTTCGGTTTATCACTCATGCCGAAGATGGTCGGGGCCGAGCCGGCAGGTTCGCTTGAGTCAACCGACTCGTTTCTTCAACCGCCCGCCCGATCCGCAAGCGCGTCGCGCAATTGGGCGCGCGCGGTGATCTCCAGCTTCGGAAATATTCGATACAGGTGGCCACCGATGGTTCGCGGTGAAAGGAAGAGGCGCTCCGCGATCTGACGGTTCGACAAACCTTCGGCGGCGAGTTGCGCGATCTGAAGCTCCTGCGCGGTAAGGCGATCGCGGAGATGCGGCGCACGACGGCCAACTTTCTCTCCAGTTGCGCGCAGCTCCTGTCGCGCCCGCCGGCTCCAGGCTGTGGCGCCCAGCGCGTCGAAGAGAGCCACGCTCTCCCTCAGCGGCGACCGTGATTCGGCGCTGCGCCGTTGCCTGCGCAGCCAGCGACCGAGCGAGAACAATGTCCTGGCTCGAAGGAACGGATAGTCCGCCAGGTCCTGAGCCAGAGCCGCGGTGAACAAAGGCTCCGCCTGATCGGCTGCGGCCAGGAGTGGCCTCGCGCAGGCCAGGTTCAGGCGCAGGATCGGCGGTTCTGAATGGTTGGAGATAGCTTCGAGGGTTGAGATCACGTCGGTGAGCCGGCTGGTCTGTTCGCTGCCCGCGGCGGCTTCGACCAGGTCCAGCAGGGCCGGCCAGCGCATGAAGCGGTGGAACGCCGAGTCGGTCTCGTCGAAGACCGGCCACAGATGTTGGAATGCGTCCTCGTGGCGCCCATCGCCGATGGCCGCTGCGCCGCGGGCGAGGTGCGCGGTCGCGAGCAGTGGTCCACCCTTCATGGCAAGCAGCGCCCGCTCTGTTTCAGCGAGGACCGGTTCGATGTCCGGCTCGGTTCCGCGCAACGCTGTCGCCAGAGCGCCGATGAGCTCTCCGGTGAGCCCGTACTGAGGCTGTCTTGTGTCCCGCGCAAGACCGGCGGCCTCGTGCGCTGCGGCGGCGGCCTCCGGCCAGTCGCCGGCGTAGATCGCAGCCCACGCATAGTGCACCAGAGCCTGCGTCAGCGGGACCAACCGCACCTGCTCACGGAGGCCGTCGATTGCGGAAGCCAGAAAACGCGCTCCTGTCACGAAATCGCCGGCCTTCTCGGCCGCGATCCCAACGTACATGGCTGCGATTGGGTCGGCCATCTCGTGCAGTCGCATCCGCGAAACTCGTTTCAGGATCGTCGGCCCCGTCTCTTCGGGATGTGCAAGACCGACGACCGCCAGCACCCGCGGGTCATCGTCAGTCATCCCCATGGCCAAGGCGGCGTCGACGAGATACTCCCGGGTCCTCGTCTTCGTTCGCGTCCACCAACACCGATGTGCGATCGGCACCAAAGAGCGCAACGCCATGTCGGAGTCGCCGCCGTCGCGCAGCTGTTCGGCGATCATGACGAAGGTCCTGGCCGCACCCGACTCGAACCAGACGCTGCCACTGATGATTTGACGGAACCATGCAAGCCTCGCCAGGTCGCGTGCACTGAGATCGAACGACGTCGCGTCATCGACCAGCCGTCGGGCGCTTTCGACGAAACCGAGCTCGTAGGCAATCTCGGCGGCGGCCACAAGACGCGCGCCCTTGCTTCGTGAGTCCCCTGTCAAGGCCGCCGCGCGCTCCAGGGCCGCGCCGGCCACGGTGACCGCTCCATGCGCGGCGGCTACGCGGCCGCGCTGTTCCAGCGCGGACGCGATGCTCTCGTCTGGCCCCCTGGCTGCCATGGCGCGGTGCCACAGCTGACGCTCCGGATCGGCGACCACCTCGGCAAGAGCTGCGTACATCTCAAGAACTTGCTGGGCAGAGGCCGCCTGACGGACGGCCGAGCGGATCAATGGGTGTCGGAATCGCACCTCGTCGTCGGCGATCTCGACCAGGTCCGCTTCAACAGCTGGCTGGAGGGACTCAAGGCTCTGTCCACTGGATCGCGCGATGTCGTCAAGCGAGGCTCGGCTGTCGAGCGCCGCTGCCAGGAGGCCGGCCCGGGTGTCCGGGCCAAGGTCGCGCAGCCTGCTTGCGAAGGCGCGCTCGAGCCGAGCCGTCAAGGTGGCAGGCGCGGGCGAAAGGTGCTCGCCCGATCGCCCCATGCTGCGCCCCAGCTCAACGAGCGCCAGGGGGTTGCCGGACGATTCTGCGAGAACCCTCGCGCGCAAGATGGGATGCAGCTCCGGCGCCGTGCGATCCAGCAAACGTGCAGCCGCGGATGCGCTCAGGCGCTCGAGATCGAGGGTTGGTAGGCGAGCATCGTCGAGCGGAGTCGACGGCCCGCTCCTGATCGCCGCCACGAGCGCAACGTGCTCGGCTTCGAGCCGGCGGCCAATGAAGGCAACGACGCTGAGGGTGGAACGGTCCAGCCACTGCGCGTCGTCGACGACCAGAACCAGCGGTATGGAGTCCGCTACTTCGCAGATGAGCTGGAAGACCGCGACCGCAACGCGGAACGAATCAGGCTTGAGGTCGACGCCCAGGCCGAGTGCCGCCTCGAGGGTTTGCCGCTGCGACTCGGGCAACTCCGCCAGCGCGCCGATGACCGGGCGCAGGAGTTGGTGCAGGCCCGCAAAGGCGAACTCGGCTTCTGATTCAACTCCGACGGTGATCAGCGGTCGGACACCCTGCGCGTCCGCTCGCCTGCGCACTCGTTGGAGCAGCGCCGACTTTCCGATACCGGCCTCGCCGCGGACCACGACCGCGCCCCCGCCGTCGCGGAGACGATCTACCAGTCGATCCAGGACCGCGGACTCCTGCTCGCGCTCGATCAGCTCGGGGCCGGCGTCGACCAGTGGCACCCCGCTCATCGGGGGAGTATGAGCGCTACAGGTTATTCAACTCAGTTGATACCCCAGCTCACGATTCGCTCGGGCGTCATCCGCGCCCATGGCTGATCTGATGGCACAGGACCACCTCCTCCATCCTGCAGCACCGCCGTCCCCCTGACCGTCTGATCGCGGCCCCCATGAAGACGGCGCGCAATGCTTCCTGCTCCGCATCCCGCGGCGGCTGAGCCAGGTCGCCGCTTGACGCTGGAGGCGCAGGACTGCTTGACGGCATTGCTCCGATCCCACGAGACGCTCTTAGATGGTAAGACGATGTTCTGGGTATGCCGTAATATATGCATATGTCCAATCGCCGGCCAAACGCTGACCTTCTATTTGGGTCGGAGGTCCTACCTGAGCTGCTTCAGGTTGTACTCAACACACCTAAAACGAGATTCGGTTGGACCGACCTCAGTCGATCTTTGGCTGGCGCTAACCGCGACAGCCTTTACCGAGCGTTGGGTCGGGCCGTGGAATTAGGCGTCATCAAGCGGGAGCCTAAGGGTCGTTACGGCATCTACTCCGCAAATATGGACTCGCCTCTGTACCGCGACCTAAGACGCGTGTTGACCAAATTAGAGACGAGGCGCCACAACGACACCTACGCTCCGGAGTCCGTCGCTGACCTGGCACGGGATCTGCGGCAGCTGAAGATTCAGAGCCAGACCAAACTGCCGCCCGAGGCGACCGCGCGCATTCTTCAATTCGTCGACGACTTCCGTTCGCGCAGACGCCGTACTCAGCGCCAGTTGCTTGCCTTGACGCCCGGGCTAACCGGAAGCGCCCTTATCGACGCATATCTCGCTGGTGCGGCAGAGTACCTCAGCAACGAAGTTGGGTTACCGGCGCCTGCCTGGGTTGAGGACCCCGATCGCTTCCTGCGAACCTGGTGGATCGAGAGCGATGTCCCTAGTGCTCGTCCGACCGCGGTCGCTCAGAGCCCGGCGGCCTTTCGCCGGCGCGGAATCTTTGTTTCTGAAAGAGCGTTGGAGCGCGCCTGATGCCTACTGCCCGAAAGCTCCTTACCCGAAAGGACATCCTGAGAGCGCTAGTGCGCCTTTCCGAGATTTTGGAAGCGCGGGGAGTCAAGGCAGACCTATTCGTGATCGGCGGAGCCGCAATGACGCTCGCTTATAGGGCCCGGCCGTCAACTCGTGACGTTGACGCGATATTCAAGCGCAGGAATGAGGTATTCAAGGCCGCTGCCCGGGTAGCTCGTGAACAAACGCTGCCTGACGGTTGGCTTAGTGATGCTGCCAAGAAGTTCCTTGGTCGCCCGGATCGGCGTCCGCGGCCAATCCTCGATTTGCCTGGCATTCGGATTATGACTGGCTCCCCCGAGTACCTGTTGGCGATGAAAGTCCTAGCCGACCGCCATGATCGTGACAGGGCAGACCTCCGGTTCCTTATCCGCCTGCTCGATCTCAAGTCCGTAAAGCAAGCGGAGCGGATGTTCACTGAGGTCTATCCCGATCACAAGATTCCGGAGGATACGCGAGCCAGACTTGCGGAGCTGATCGCTCAGGAAACCGCCGGATAACTCCGCGCTCGTGCCTTGACGAACTCGCTCGACGAAGAGCACGGATTGCTCTTGTGATCTCGAGGCACTGGATTATCAAGAGCATCTCGTTGGTTGAGCGAGTTCGGCGCGCAGCAATGCAAGGACTAGAGTCTGCGCATGTCGGTAATCGACTTCTATGACGAACTGGCTCCCGAGTACCACCTCATCTACGAGGACTGGAACACGTCAATCGACCACCAGGGGGTTGCAATTGATCGCTTAATCCGAAGCCGGCTGCCGGATGCCCAGTCGGTTCTCGATTGCTCGTGCGGGATCGGCACCCAGGCACTTGGCCTCGCCAGCCGCGGATACAAGGTCCTAGGAACCGACGTCAGTGAACGAGCTTTGGACCGCGCTCGCCTGGAAGCCATTCGCCGCGGCCTGGACATTGCTTTCATGGCTTGCGACCTGCGCGAATTAGAGACGCTGCCGGGCACGTACGACGTCGTAATCTCGTGTGACAACGCGCTTCCGCATCTCCTCACGGACGATGATGTTGCGCAGGCACTTCGGGCGATGTATTCGAAATTATTGCCTGGGGGCCTCGCGGTCATTACCGTCCGCGACTACGACAAGGAGCTGGTTGAGCGGCCAGTCACTGCCGCGCCCCGAGTCAATCCTGGACCACCCCGCAAAGTGGTGGTTCGCTTGCATGACTGGGATGCACCAGACAGTCCCATGTACACGGTCCATTTTCTGATCCTGACTGAAGGTTCAACTGGTTGGAGTATCAGCCACCACAGCGCTCGCTACCGTGCCATTGGTCGAGCAGCCCTGACGTTGGCAGCGGCGAAGGCTGGATTCACCAGCATCCGATGGCATCAGGCTGAGGACATCGGTTTCCACCAACCCGCGATGACAGCGCTCCGGGATGGCGAGTAGGGCTTAACGGGGCAGCTCCTCCATTGCCGGAGCCCCACCTCGAGCGGAGTCGCTTCGCGGATCACTGCACGAAGTACTACATACAGAGCCGTTTGGAGAGTCGAGCGAGATCAATTCTCAGCTTCGATTGAGGCGGGCGCCTTGGACAATGAGTGCCTTCAGGGCGGACGCGTTGGTGGCGTCACCCTCGTGGAAATCGATGGCACGAACCATCTTGCTGTCCAGACGCGTGTTGAAGAGCCCTTTCGGATCCTTCAGCTGGGCCCCTTTTGGAAATGTCAGCCTCACCGCGTTTTTGAGGGTCTCGCCTATGCAGACGATACCGTCGTGGGACCAGACGGGCACCCCCTCGGGCCGGGAGGGCTTCTTCCACTTCACCTCTTCGATTACGCCGGTGTCGGCGCTCCTGATCACGGCTCGCAGCTGGCCCAGCCTCTCACCCCTCCAGCCGGTGGTCTTCCGGATGATGGCATCGATCTGTTGGGACGCGGATGCGTCGTTCACGCCGATGCTTTGCTGCGGCGGCTCAGCACCCAGCGGACCGAGGGGCTCAGTTCCTTGCCCTTTCGATTCGTGCAGCCAAGCCAGCAACGTGGCCGCTTTCCATCCAACAGCTCGGATCGTAAGCGCTGGAGGTGTTGTCCGATTGAGCGGCGAACGTTGCAGTGTCGGCCGCGCCCTCAGTCCTCAACTCGCTGCCCTCTTGACGAGCTTGCCGATCGTCTTCTCGACGTCGGCGGTCAACTTCTTCAGGGCAAAGGAGGTCGGCCAGATATCACCTTCGTCGAGGTTTGCCGCCGGGACAAAGCCGAACGTCGCGTATCTCGACTTGAACTTTTGCGCAGCTTGGAAGAAGCAGATGATCTTGCCGTCCTGCGCGTACGCGGGCATCCCGTACCAGGTCTTCGGTGAAAGGTTTGGCGCGCTGGCTTTGATGATGGCGTGGAGCCGCTTGGCCATGACGCGGTCCGATTCCGACATCTCTGCGATCTTCGCGAGAACATCGCTTTCCCCATCCGCCTCGCCCGAGCGCGCGCGCCTCCGCTCCGCGACGGTTTCCTTCATCGCGGCTCGCTCTTCGTCCGTAAGTAGGTTGGACACCCTGCCGCTGGTGCTCCGGGCCGACTTCTTGGTGTTGCTCATGACAGTTTTCCTTGTGTGTAGCCTCCTGTCGGACGTGGCGCTAAATCGCGCAGGTGCGGCTCCAGGGCGGGTCTGCTGGTCACCAACGTATTGTGCCGCGACCCTGGCCCGCGGGACCGAAACCGCGCTGGCTTTGATGGAGGCTGCCCAAGGGTTGGATTATCGAACCTCGTTGACGCACGGTGCTAGGGCCGTGCGCGTGCCGACGCACTGACCGATGCGCTGGTTTGGCAGTGCGGCGCCCCGCCGCGCTCTCAGCAGTCGAAGACTGACCAGCAGATGTCGTTCCGCAACCGCTGGTCGTCGAGTACGAGCTCGCGAATCGCCTCCGGGAGCTGGTCGCGCTGCCACCGGCACTCGAGTCGCCCTGCGCTCTCGCCCTCTCCTTCAGGCGCGGCAGCACGTGCGGCCTTGATCGCATAGGCGGCCGCGCCGAGCTCGTGCGCGGCGACGTGTGCGACGACCGCCGCCTGGCCGGCAGCGAACGCGGCATGGCGTGCTGACCCACTTAGGTCTCTCGCCGCGGCCATTGCATGGCCACCCGCCGCGCGAGCCTGGGACATCGTGATCTCGCCACGCACCCAGGCGCGGGCCTGCTTAATCGCGTGACGGGGTCGCAGGTCCTCAGGCCGAGCCGACTCGAACCGGTCGAGGACGTGCTCCGCGCACGATGCCGCCCACAGGGCGAGGAGCTTGTGATCCGAATCGGCGAGGGTCCCACCGCGGCGGATCGTCACGAAACGGGGATCGCGGTCTTTCGGGAGGATCACACCCAGCACCCTTCTACCCGCAACTCCCCAACGCCTAACACAATGTTCCGCGCACCTGCATTCTCGGGCACGGAGCCCTAGAGCCGAGCCAGCATCTGGGACACGCTCGCGGTAAAGGGGGCGCGAGGTAAACGTAGGTGCGCAGGTTCAGCGGCGGGGCGGGGTCGGGTGTTTTGGCTGATAGATCGAGATCTCGCTGCCCCCTGGCAGGACGATCGAAGCTAGGCTCCCCCACTCCTGCTCCAGGATGGGCATTTTGACCGCGACGCCTTTGCGCTTGAACTCGCCGACAGTCGTTTCCAGGTCGGCGCACATCAAATAGAGCTCGTGGCTTCCATTCTTCCCGGGATGGATTGCCACCTCGGCGGGTGGCAAGGCGAAAATCAGCCAGCCACCACCTGCGTCGACTGACTCGAAGCCCAGCACATCGCGAAAGAATGCTCGATCGGCGTCTGCGTCAGTGCTGCCGATGATTGTGTGGACGCCGTTGATCAATCCTCTCATTCGCCCTCCGGACTACAGGTCGATGCCTCTTTGTGACATCAACATTCAGTCTAGGCGCGAATCAGACGGATGAAGTTTCAGAAAGTGGTCGGGGGCCCGGATGTGTGATTTCAGGACATAGCGGACAGTTCAACTCGGAACCCGGCGAGGCGACTCTACTGATTGATCCGAATCAGCAACCACGCCGCTGATGATCAACGAAGCGTCCGGTCGATGCGTCGGCGCCATCGAACATGCGACTGCGCGCATCAGCCGAATTGTCTTGACACCCCGACGCTGTTGGGCAACATCACAGTTCTTTGCATCCCCTACGGGCTGCCGCCCATCGCGTCGGTCACGTCGTCGCGGGAAATGCCGTGCCGATCGCCGAATTCCTGAAGCTGTTTCAGGTCAAACTCTTCCGGCATCTCCCGCAACGCGTCGTCAGCAGCTTGCGCGTAACCGAGCCGACGCAGGATGTCAACCAGCCATCGCCTGGTATACGCCATTTGAACCCGCAAGCCCCCTTCAGTGTCCCTACTGCAGACTCTTCGCGAACGCGACAGCCGGCGCCACCCACGACGCTAGCGATCGCTTCGTCCTGGTGCCGGCCGGCTCGACGAACACGAAGCCCTTTATCGATCGGCCGGTGAAATCCATCTCCCGAGCGTGCACTCGCCTGAGTGCACGCTGATATCCATCCGGCCCCACACGAACCATCATCTCCTCGCCGACTATCCCCAGCGCCATATGTTCGCCAATCATGAAGCCGAGACCGCCCATCAGGTCGGGTGGGATGGCGGCGAGTGTGAGTGCAACGCCGGTACCCGCGGCGTGAATCAGGTCCGTGGCGTGGGCAGCATGATCCACGTGTAGTCGCCATGACTCCTTGCGGTCGCCAGTCGGTGTAGCCAATCGTTGAGCAGCTGTTGCTCTGCAGGGGACAGGACGCTGGGTGCATCGGTGAGCAATGCCCGAAGCGCCACAGCGTGCACCGCGACCCCGGTCAGCCGCCGGTGCCGAATCGGGCGATCCGTTTGGTGGCGCGACAGCAGCGTCAACCAAGCGACCGCGCGCTCGAGGGCAGCCGCCAGGCTCTCGCGGAAATGGAGGCTCACGGCGCGACTCGCGCCCTGAAGACCTGCCAGGCCCAATCGCGAAAGCTGGTCGGAGTCGACAACTCCGGAGTGCGCTTCACGGCGTTGTCGATTCCATTGCCCTTGGCGATCCACATATCGACGTTGCCCTGGGCCATGGCATCCGACATTCCCCGGCCCATCAGCCGCGCCTTGAAGGCGTCGTTCGAGATCTGTTCGAACCGCACCGACCTTCCGAGAACCTCGGACAGGACTCGGGCCATGTCGTTGTACGACAGGTCCTCGGGGCCAAGGACCGGAACGCTCGCGACGCCGGTCCAGGAGTGGTCGAGGAGCAGGCGCGCCGCTACCCGCGCAACATCGCAGGTCGCTGCGCTGGGAAGTTTCCGATCCCCATCGATCGCCAGAGAGAACACCCCGTTCTTGGTGATCGGTTCGACCTGTCGTAGCAAGTTGTCCATGAAGGACGGCATGGTCAGTGCCCTGTAGCTCACGCCAGAGCTCGCGATTAGGTCATCCATCGCCAAGGATGCTGTGGCCAGTCCCGCGTGTGTGGCCCACGGAGTGCCGCGGCCCAGCGCCGAGACCCCTACCACCCGCTTGACGCCCTGTTGGCGCAGAGCTTTGACCGCCGGCCGGGCGAAGTCGACGTAAGCCGTTTTGACGCTCGTGGCCCGAGGGTCAGGCGGCACGACCCAGAAAACAGAGTCGGCATCCTGAAATGCCCTAGTGACCACCGCGCTGTCACCGTGGGAACCGACCACGACCTCGACACGGTTCCGGGCCTCGGGTGCAAGCCGGTTTGGATCGCGCACGATGACCCGAATCGACTCCTTGTTCGACAGCAGGACGTTCAGGACCTGGGATCCGATGTTGCCGGTAGGTGTCGTGATGACGACCATTGGTTCCCTCCTGTTATGGAGCGGCCAGCTCGATCAACCTTAGTATAGCACTGCTACCCTAGCAACTTTAATAACGCTAATCGAGGCTGCTATTATTCCGCCATGACCGCTCCAACGCGAACTCGCGCAACCCGAACCGGCCAAACGCCAACTGTCCAGATCCGAATCATCGAAGCCGCGGCCGCGCTCCTCGCGAAATCCGTAGACGGTGATGTCTCCACGCGGGAGATCTGCGATGCCGCCGGGGTGACCGCGCCGACGCTCTACCACTATTTCCGCGACAAGGAGGCCCTGCTCCGAGCTGTCGTCGACTTCGGCTGGACAAACTTCCTGGAAAGCAAGCGGACCGTCGCTGTCGTGGTCCACGACCACATCGGTGACGACATTCGAGCGGGCTGGTCCAACCACATCGAGTTCGCTCAGAAGAATCCGAACTTTTACAGGCTGATGTGGTCGCCCGGAGTCGCCCCAAACAGCGTGGCTCTGCGCGAGGCGCACCAGATCTTGTACGACCGGATGAAGCTTGGTGCGTCGAGGGGACAACTTCGCGTGTCTCCGGCCATGGCAGCGCGGATCGTCATGTCGGCAACCGTCGGAGCGGCCTTGGCGCTGATCACGCAGCCGGAGCACTACACCGACGATTCCTTCGCAAAACAGCTGCTCGAAGCTGTGATTGCTTTCGTCACGGTGGGCGCGGGGACTAATGGCAAGGGGCGTTCTCGGCGAGCGGCACCGCCGTCCACCACAATTGCCTCAGTCGCAGCAACACTGAGCAGCAAGCTGGAGTCGGACCCAAACCCGCTAGCGCCAGCCGAGCGACAGCTCATGCAGCAGTGGCTCACAGAGCTGGCAGACACGGCAACTCCTTAGCCGCAACGACTGCCGGCTGATAACTGCGGCCCCCTGGTCGCAGTACGACTTCTTCAACGCGCGTGGATTGCCGGAGCATTGGATTTTGGCCGATGCCGGGAATAGGTGATACGGCTGTGATCCGGCGGAGATGCTCGCGGCCTCTGTCGGCTTCTCAGTGATTGGACAGATGAGCGAGGCCAAGGCGTTGTTGTGTGCCGGCTCGGGCTAGCAAGCCCGATGGCTACTTTCTCGGCTCGTAACGCATCGCCACCGCCCCCGAGCCGAACTCCAGCCGGCTCACGAGCCTCAAGTCGACACGCTTCGATAGCCCGGCGAACAATGTCGGCCCGTGGCCCACCAGCCTGGGCTGCACCACGAACTCGTACTCATCGATCAATCCCAGCTCCGTCAACGCCAGTGGGAGCTTCACACCTCCCACGAAAAGTCCCTTGCCCGACTCCCGCTTGAGTT
>WNGJ01004558.1_pt1 | contig 14435 bp, 7 predicted proteins | sample 5400611 | NCBI WGS metagenome assembly WNGJ01 (sample SAMN13153375, study PRJNA577476) | soil metagenome | isolation source: 40 cm soil or saprolite under Garry oak tree replicate 1 | place: USA:California | collected 2016-06-15 | reverse complement strand
CGGCCAGGCCACCAGCGTCTCGAGCCGCAACATCGCGAACGCGGTCGCCGTCGTGGGCGGCGAGAAGCTGAATCGCGCTCCTGCTCAAGCGCTCGATCAGGCGCTCCAGGGCAAGGTTCCAGGCGCGGTGATTACAACCAACTCGGGCGCTCCGGGCGGCGGCACGCAGATTCAACTCCGCGGCGTTACCTCGATCAACGCCAACTCGAGCCCACTTTACGTGATCGATGGCGTCGTCGTGAACAATACGGCGATTCAAAACGGTCTCAATGCGATCTCGCAGGCGGCGGGTGGAAACTTTGCTTCAAGTCAGGACCAGCAGGTAAACCGCATCGCAGACATCAACCCCCAAGACATCGAGACTATCGAGGTGCTGAAGGGAGCGTCCGCCGGTGCGATTTACGGTTCGAGAGGCTCGAATGGCGTAATCGTCATTACGACCAAGCGCGGCACCGCCGGCAAGCCGCTCGTAGCATTCACACAGCGGCTGGGCACCCAGAGTCTCAGCAACAAGCTGGGTTCGCGTTGCTTCACCTCGGGACAGGATTATGCCGATTGGACGGGCGATACCAGCCCTACCGCGATCGCGGCGGACATCGCCCTTTACGATGCGGCACCCGTGAAGTGCCACGACTACGAGCAGGAGCTCTACGGCCGGAAGGATCTTTCCTACGAGACCGATCTATCGGTTCGCGGAGGCACCGCGACCGGTGGGACTACCTATTTCGTCGCTGGTACGGTCAAGCATGACGCTGGAATCCAGGTCAACACTCAGTACAACAAGCAGTCATTGCGCGCTAACGTCACCCAGCAGGTTGGTAACTCCCTTACGTTTCGGGTGAACAGCGAGCTACTCCATACGCTCACTGAACGCAGCATCAGCGGAAACGATAACAACGGTGTCGCGCCGTACACGATCATCTCGTCGACGCCCTCCTTCTTCGATTTCAGTCCGAACACAAGCGGGATTTATCCAGCAAATCCGTATCTGCCCGATCAGACGAACCTGCTCCAGGATGCCGCGCTGATCCGCACTCCGGAAAACGTATATCGTTTACTGGGGAGCGCGGGCGCGGACTGGAGTATTTTTTCGACGCAGAAACAGAGCCTCACTTTCTCCCTCCTCGGCGGTGTCGACTCGTACGCCGATCAGAGCAAGATTTACGCGCCGCCCCAGCTCATCTTCGAGCCACTGGACGATGGCTTGTCTGGCACGGTCGTCAACTCGCAAGGAAACGTCGTCACCGCAAATCTCAACGGCACGTTCATTCACAAGTTCATTGCGTCGCCGTTTACAGCTACAACATCCGTTGGACTGCGCCAGGGTCGTCAGAACCTGCAGACGCTGACTACTACGGGTCGTGGGCTTCCGCCAGGAATCACCGACGTAAGCTCGGCCCTCCAGACGTTCAACGCCGAGTTCCAGCAGATTGACAAGTCCCTCTCGTATTTCGGGCAGGAAGAGTTTCTCACCCTCGGGGAGAAGCTCCTGGTTACGGCGGGTGTGAATGCAGAGCGCTCGAGCGTGAACGGCGACGACAGAAAATTCTACGCTTATCCGAAGTTCTCGGCGTCGTACACGATGCCGTATCTGCCACGCTTTACCGACGCCATGAAATTCCGCATCGCCTACGGGCGCGCGGGCAACCTTCCGCCCTATGGCTTCAAGTACACGGCTCTGGTGACGAGCACCAATGACAATATCATCGGCGGGCGCCCGTCTCTCATTTTGGGACTGCCGACCATTCGTCCCGAGACTTCAACGGAGCTGGAGGGTGGGTTCGACCTCACGCTGCTCAATTCGCGCGCACAGCTCTCGGTAACGCAGTATCGGAAACAGATCACCGATCTCATCCTGAGCGCCGCCGTCGCCTCGACCACAGGGTTCTCGACCAAGATCATTCAGTCGGGTAACGCGATGGTCAACAACGGCACTGAAATCGGCCTCAACTTGAATGTGCTCCAGTCCGACCGTCTGAGCTGGGTTTCGAACACGACGTTCTCTCGCAATCGCGGCAAGGTCACTGAGCTCGCGGTGCCTGCCTTCCTGACCGGTGGTTCGTTCTCGACCGTCTATGGTAGCGGTCGCATCGAACAGGGGAAATCTCCGACGCAGGTTTACGTCCAGATCGGGTGCAACATTCCTCTGACGGCTAGCGGTCGGTGCAACAACAAGATGTACGGTGCTTATGGAGACTTCCAGCCTGATTTCCAGATGGGTTTCTCGAATGATTTCGACGTAGGCCCAGCCCGGCTCACGAGCCTCTTCGATTGGAGAAAGGGCGGAAAGGTCATCAACCTCACGAACAACTATTTCGACGGGAGTGGTCTCGGTGCCGATCCGGCGGTGGGGGACGCGAGGTTCCTTGCGTATCGCGGCGGACAACCGGTTTACGCCGAAAACGGAACTTTCCTGAAGCTGCGGGAAATCACTGTGTCGGTGGGGCTGCCACAGTCGCTAGCCACCAATCTCTTCCGTGGTCAGGCACAGGATGTCCGACTGGAGTTCAGCGGGCGTAATCTCAAGACCTGGACGAACTACACCGGGCTCGATCCCGAGGTCTCGAACTTCGGCAACCAGAATATCCGGCAGGCGCAGGACGTCACACCGTTCCCGCCCAGCCGGCAGTTCTTCTTCTCGATCCTCGCCAACTTTTAGGGCAGCCCACATCAATCAATGACGCACAACACTATGAAAATGAAGACGCATATAATCGCTCTCGCCTGCCTTACGGTGGCGATCGGAGCGTGCAAGGACTCCACATCTGTCCCTGATCTCAACAATCCATCCGTGTCCTCTGTCGGTGGCGCATTGACACCGGGGAATCTCCAGATACTCGTGACGGGTGTAATCGATCGCGAGCGCCAGGGTCTCGACTTCCCGTTCTACGTGTTCCCCGCGACCATGGCGCGTGACGTATGGCGCCTGGACAACTCGGAATCCCGCTTCGAAAGCGAAACTCTGGAAGGGCGCCCGTCACCTGGTGGTTTCGTTGGAACGAGAGGCTTCGCGATCTACTTCAACGCGATCCGTGCTGCGCAAAACTTGTTGGAAGCGATTCCGAAGGCGACCGCCGAGTTCAGCGCTGGTGACAAGCTCGCGATCAGCGGTTTTGTCAGAACGCTGAAAGCGAATGATCTGTATCGGGTGCTCGAGACCCGCGACACGATCGGACTTCCAGTTGCGCTCGGTGATCCGAACTCCGCCACGCCCGCTCCGATCCTCTGCAAGCCGAAGGTGCTCGCCTATCTCTCTGCCGCGCTCGATTCGGCCTACACGGACCTTCAGGGGGCCGTGGCTGGTGGTACGACGACGTTCCCGGCAACGCTGCCGAAAGGTTGGACCTCGATCGGTGGGGACTACAGCGACCTCGCCAACCTGATCAAGTACAATCGCGGCCTCAAGGGAGAAATGGAGCTCTATCGCGGTTTGGCCGCAGGTGGCACCGCCCAGAATTTCACCGATGCCAAAACCGCGCTCGATATTGCGCTAGCGGGAGTAACTCCCGATGCGGCAGGGCTTGCCGGAGGACCGTATTATCAGTTCAGCACGCTGTCCGGTGAGGTCGCGAATCCGCTTTTCGACTCACGCATCCATTTCACCCCGTCGGTACATGACAGCTTGCAGGCCGGCGATCTGCGCGGTTCGAAGATCGTCACTCAGTCAACTCCTGCCTCGCTAAAGGTTGATGGTGTCACCTTCACCACACCGTACGATCCGGCGGTCACCGTCACGAGCAATTCTGCGAACCAGACCAGGCCAATTCCCATTCTGAAGAATGAGGAGCTGTTCCTGGTTCGGGCTCAGGCCAAGATCGGGTTGAACGACTATGTGGGAGCCGCTCAGGACATGAACATCGTTCGGAGCGTCTCCGGCGGTCCGGCACTCGCACCGTATACGACGTTCGCCAATCAAACTCAGGCGATCAATGCAGTTCTCTATGAGAAGCGTTACTCGCTGCTGACCGACGGGGGGCAAAGGCTCGTAGATCTGCGGGCGTATAACCGTCTGAACTCGACTTCCTATCCGACTGGTACGCAGTTGGCGCCCTACGCCAGTGACCCGTACAACTGGGTTCTGCCTTATCCGCAGACGGAGATCGACGCTCGCGGCGGTAATATCAAGTGTCAGTAAATCTCTAACATGTAGCTGTACGAAACGGGGCTCGAGCAACCAAATGCTCGGGCCCCGTTTTTTTCCCCGAGGGTATATTTACTGATGCGCTAGGAAGGGGGGCTCGTGTCGAACGGTATTACAAGATTGAGCCGGATTTTCGCCTTACTGTTTCTTGCCGCGTGCATGCATACGCAGCGACACCCTCCTACAGCTGGGATGGCCGTAGTTGGTGAGGAGGAGATCGAATCCCTACGTGCGGCTACCGCATACGACGTCGTCTCTCGAACACATAGCGAATACCTCCACAGTCGGGGGCGCCAATCGCTGAATTCCAAGCTGGCGGAAGTCCCGGCGCATGTGTATGTCGACGATACCTACTACGGAGACATTCAGACGCTGAGCTCGATTCCGGCTTCGAACCTATCCGAGGTTCGTTTTTACCAGGGTTACGAAGCGCAGTACAAGTTTGGAAGCGGGCACATGGGTGGCGTAATTCAGCTGATCACCAAACGGTGATCGCGTGACCGTGCCTTTTTGTTGTGCACTCACCAGGAGCTATCGACTCATCCCGCCTCCTGGGGCGACTCGGCTTTCGGAAACAGAGCGGCTCCCTTCCGTACTTTCCAGCCTGCGGGGTCGAGCTTATCCAGTGCGGCGAACCCCGTCTCCGCCGGTGATCGCGGCGCACCCAGCGACTGCCAAAGCTCGTCTGCTTTGCTGGGCATGAAGGGCCACAGATAGACGGCCTGGCGCGCCAGCTGGCGAATCAAGGTGGCGAGGGTGTCCTCCAGCGCCCTCTGATTCGCCGGATCCTTGGCGAGCTTCCACGGCGCCTGCCGGTCGACGTACTCGTTCGCGCGGGCGATGGTCTGCCACACCGCCTTGAGGGCGTCGTGGAGAAGAAATCCGCGGGGTCCGATCGATGCGTGATAGGCTTCCAGATCCTTTGCATCCGCCTCGTCTATCTCGTTCGGTGCGCCTTTGGGCACAATTCCGCCGCAATAGCGCTCGACCATTGAGATCGTCCGGCTCGCGAGATTGCCGAATGCATTAGCGAGGTCTGCGTTGTAGCGCTCCTCGAATCTATCCCACGAAAAATTGCCGTCCCCGTCGAACGGCACCTCGCGCAGCAGGAAATAACGGAACGCATCCGCGCCATAGCGCCCGATCGCATCGCGCAGATCGAGATTGCTGCCCGCCGACTTGCTGACGCGCGTACCGCCAACCAGCACGAAGCCGTGGACCCAGATGCGCTTCGGAACTTCGAGCCCCGCGGCCATCAGCATCGCTGGCCAGAGCAGCGCGTGAAAGCGTGTGATGTCTTTGCCGATCAGATGAAGATCGGCGGGCCACAGCTTCTCGAAATCCGGATTCGGAAATCCGGTGGCGGTGAGATAGTTCGGTAGTGCCTCGAACCAGACGTAGGTCGTCTGCGTGTCGCCGCCGCTGCCCGCGCGCGGGAATGGGACGCCCCACGAAAACCGGCTTCGACTGGCGGAGACATCCTCCAGTCCAGACTCGATCAGCGACAGGATCTCGTTGCGACGCGATTTCGGCTGCAGAAAACTCTCGCTCGATACGAGCTTCCTTAGCCGATCGGCGTAGGCGCTGAGACGGAAGAACCAGTTCTTCTCCTCGACCCACTCGAGTGTACGCGTCGGGTGCAGGATGCACTTGCCGTCGACGATCTCGTTCTCCTGCTTGAACGACTCGCAGCCGACGCAGTACCAGCCGGCGTACGAGTTCTCGTAAAAATCATCCGGTGACTTCTCGAAGATCTGCTCGATCAGTCTCTTCACCCCGGCTTTGTGGGCAGGATCGGTAGTGCGAATGAACTGATCGTAGGAGATTCCCAGCAGTCCCCAGATCTCCTCCGTGCTTTCCGCTACCGCATCGACCAGCTCCTGGGGCGAGACTTTTCGCTCGGCGGCCGTCTGCGCGACTTTCTGACCGTGCTCGTCCATTCCAACCAGGAAGTGGACATCGTCGCCCTGGAGGCGATGGTAGCGCGCTATCGCATCGGCGCCGATTTTCTCGTAGGCATGACCCTGGTGCGGATCGGCCGTGGCGTAATCGATCGCCGTCGTGAGGAAGTACTTGGCCAACTAATGATTGCCCGCTGAATTGGGCTCGTCTCCGCCGCGACCCCGGCGGCCACCGCGACGCCCGCGACGACGCTTGCCCGAGCTTTCTCCCTCGCGACCATTGCCCTCACGCGCGTGCGCGTCTCCATTTGGCTTTGGCTCCGAGGCGGCGTTCGCGCGCGGGATGAAGACCGGATGCTCCGCGGTGTAGAGAAGCTCCGGCGAGATTTCGTCCGGACGAATTCCTTCGGCGCCATTCTCTTCCTCGTCGCCGTTCGCAGGAGGAGCCGCCACGCCGGTGAGCTGTTCCGTCTCCTGCTTGAACTCGGGAAGCGTGAGCGAGCGCATCTCTCCCTCGACGCCGCGCAGTGTGATGCGCTCGCGGAAAATATCGACGCCGACGACCTTCTCCTCACCGAGCTTAGTCGCGACGATCTTGCCCTCCTTGGGGAAGCGCTTCCTGCTCTGGACGTAGAACTCGTGCTCGTACCTGAGGCAGCACATCAGCCGCCCGCACGCTCCCGAGATCTGCGATGGATTGAGTGACAGTCGCTGATCCTTGGCAACGCCGAGGTTCACGGGCCTCAGCTCGGGAAGCCACGATGCCGAGCAGTACTGTCGTCCACAGCGGCCGATTCCGTCCAGTCGCTTGGCCTCATCGCGCACGCCGATCTGCTTCAGCTCGATACGTGTCCGAAAAAGAGAGGCGAGATCGCGCACGAGATTTCTGAAATCGACGCGCTTGTCGGCGGTGAAATAGAGCGTCAGCTTCTTGCGATCCCACTGCCACTCCGCGTCCGACAGCTTCATCCCCAGCGCGTTCGCCTTGACGCGCTCCGTCGCCTTGCGGCGAGCATCCTCGTTCAGGCGATCGAGGTCCTTCGAGAGACCACGGTCCTTCTCCGACGCCAGGCGGAGCGCCTTTCTCTCGGGAAGCGATGTGCCGCAGCCGTGCGAGCAGCCGCCATTTCTTTTCTGCGCCAGATCGCCCAGAGCATGGATGTAGCCGAGGTCCTCACCGCGATCGACATCGACGATCACCGCGGCGTGAAGCGGCGGCGGATCGGGATAATCCCAGAGAAAGAACTCCTTACGGTTGCCCTTGAAGGCGACTTCGACGAGGTGCGCCAAGAGCTACTCGCTCCACGCGCCGAGACGGAGGAACTTCTGCCGGCGCCGGCGCACCAGTTTTTCCGGGCGCATCTTCCGCAGCTCCTCGAGGTGGCGGAGCAATGCCGCCTGCAGCGATTTCGCCGCCGCCTCATGATCGGCGTGCGCCCCACCCTTGGGCTCGGGAACCACCTCGTCGATTACCTTGAGCTCGAGCAGCTCGGGCGCGGTGATGCGAAGCGCAGTCGCGGCCTTCTCGCGCATCTCGGGACTCTTGGCGTCTTTCCACAGAATCGCCGCGCATCCCTCGACGGAGATCACGGAGTACACTGCATTCTCCATCATGAGGACGCGATCGGCGACACCGAGCGCCAAGGCACCCCCCGATCCGCCCTCACCGATCACGGTCGCGATGATGGGAACCTGGAGCTGGCTCATTTCATAGAGGTTGCGCGCGATTGCCTCGGACTGGCCGCGTTCCTCCGCGCCAAGTCCGGCCCACGCGCCCTGCGTATCGATGAACGTGAGCACTGGAACGTGAAACTTCTCGGCGAGCTTCATCAGTCTTAGTGCCTTGCGGTAACCCTCAGGGTGGGGCATACCGAAATTGCGCTTGAGCTGCTCCTTGGTGTCGCGGCCGCGCTGGTGGCCGATGGCCATCACTGTGTCGTCGTCGAGGCGCGCCCAGCCGCCGATGATCGCCGCATCGTCGCGAAACGCCCGATCCCCGTGGAGCTCGATGAAATCGGTGAAAGAGAGCTTGATGTAGTCCGCGGTGAACGGCCGCCTGGGGTTACGCGCGACCTGTACTCTCTGAAACGGCGTGAGGTTCTTGTAGACCTCCTCGCGGAGATCTTCGAGCTTCCGCTCGAGCGGCTCGATCGCTTCGGCGACACTGAGCTGGCTGTCACCAGCAGTCTTCTTGATCTCGTCGATCTGCCGCTCCAGCTCGGCGATCGGCTTCTCGAACTCAAGCTGTGTTGCTGATGCCACCGGTCAGCTCCCCCGTTGAAGTCGAACGGAAGACTCGCCCAGAATATTACGCAGAGCACTCAACGCCGCGCCGTCGGCAGCCAATGTCAGCGACCTCGAGCGCAGACGCGCCTGAGTGCCCGTGCCGTCACTCCAGCGAAACTCGAGTGGCGCGGACCCCGGGTACGTCTCGGCAATCGCGCGGACGTCCGAGATCACATCACCTGAGTATGAGCCCTTTGCCAGCTCGATCGCAACCGTCACCTGTCCATTAGTACGCATCTCCGCCAGCTTCGTTGCCGACTCGACGATGAAGGACGGGTTGTCGGCACTCTCGTCACGACGAGGGTAGGCGCCCTTGAGCAGCATCGGTACGTCGGTACGGATCTGATCGTTGAGCGTCGCCCATTTCTCCGGGAAGATCAGGACTTCCGCCGAGCCGGAAAAATCCTCGATCGTCAGCCGCGCGAACTCCGAGCCGGATCTCTTGCTCACCTGACGCTTGATGCTCGTTACGACGACCGAGAGCGTCATGGGCTCCGGACGCCACCTGCCAAGATCGGCCACCGTGTGCGTCGCAAAGATCTCGGCCTCGGTGCGGAATCGCTCGAGGGGGTGCCCCGAGATATAGAAGCCGAGAATCTCCTTCTCTTTCGCCAGGCGCTCCGACTCGGTCCACGGCTGGACGTTGGGAAGGACGTGCGTTGTCTCGACCTTTTCCGTTGCGTCAGCCGGCGCGCCGAAGAGCGACACCTGGCCCGTCGCAATGTCTTCCTGTCTGAGCGAAGCCTCCCGAATGGCAAGGTCGAGTGCGGCAGCCAGCTGCGCGCGGTGGCCACCGAGCGAATCCATCGCTCCGGCGTAGACCAGCGCCTCGAGCACACGCTTGTTGCAGACGCGGAGGTCGATTCTCTCGCACAAATCGAAGAGCGAGCGGAAGGGGCCGTCTTTTTTCCTCGCGCTGATGATGGAGTCGATGGCCGTGCGTCCGACGTTCCGAATTCCGCCGAGCCCGAACCGGATCTTGGTCTCACCGATGACCGTGAACTTGTACCCGGACTCGTTGACATCAGGGGGCAGGATATCGAGCCCGGGCTCCTTTGCGCCGGGCACGTGGAGCTGCCGCGCCTCGTTGATGTACTTGACGACGTTGTCCGTGTCGCCGATCTGTGACGACAGCAGCGCCGCCATGAAGTCGGCGGGGAAGTGCGTCTTGAGCCACGCCGTGTGGTACGAGATGATCGAGTAGGCAACGGAATGGGACTTGTTGAAGCCGTAGCGGCCGAACGTCTCGATCTGGCTTGCGATTTCCTCGATGATCTCGCGGTCGTATCCGCGGGATACCGACTTCTCGACGAATTTCCCCAGCTCGGCGCGAATCAGCTCGGCGTCTTTTTTCCCGACGGCTTTGCGCAGCACGTCAGCTTCGGCAAGCGAGATTCCCGCCAGAGTCTGCGCGATGCGCATCACCTGCTCCTGATAGGTGATGACGCCGTAGGTGCTCTCGAGAATCGGCTTCAGCTCGTCGAGGATGTAGGAGACCGGCTCCTCACCGCGCTTGCGCCGCATGTAGACTTTATGCATCCCGGCGTCGAGCGGACCCGGACGCATCAGGGCGTTCGACGCGACGAGATCATCGAAGCGGTCGGCGCGGATGCTCTTCACCAGATCCGTCGCCAGCGGAGACTCGAACTGGAAGACGCCGACCGTTCTGCCGGCGCGGAGCATCCGATACGTCTCCGGATCATCGAGTGCAAGAGCGTCGAGATCCGGCGCCGAGCCGATGCGCTCACGGATCCCGCGCAGCGCATCACTGATGACGGTGAGAGTGGTGAGGCCGAGGAAGTCCATCTTGAGCATACCCGCGTGCTCGAGCGCGTTCATGTCGTACTGCGTAACGACGACGGTTTCCTCGGTGCCGTTGCCCGCTCCGGCACCCTTCGATGCCTGGGTGCAGATCGGGACGTACTCGTCGAGCGGACCCGGTGCGATGACGACGCCCGCGGCGTGCACGCCAGCGTGGCGCGAAAGGCCCTCGAGCTTCATCGCGTAATCGAGGAGCTGACGATAGCGCTCCTTGCGCTCCTTCACCTCGCGGCCGTCGTCCTTGCGCGCGGTGTAGAACTCGCGAATCTCCGGAATCCGCTCGATCGCTTCCTTGACCGTGAGCGAGAAATTGGGATGGTTCGGAACGAGCTTGGCGAGATAATCGGTCTCGGCGGGAGTGAAGCCAAGAGTCCTGCCCACATCCTTGATGGCAGCCCGTGATTTCAAGGTTCCGAAGGTGATGATCTGCCCGACGGAATCACGTCCGTACTTCTGCCTGACGTACTCGATCACCTCGCCGCGCCGCTCGAAGCAGAAATCGACATCGATGTCGGGCATCGAGACGCGCTCCGGATTCAGGAAGCGCTCGAACAGCAGATCGAACTCGAGTGGATCGACGTTGGTTATTCTCAGCGCATAGGCGACCAGTGAGCCGGCCGCCGAGCCCCGCCCAGGCCCGACCGGAATATCCCGCTCGCGCGCCGCCCTGATGAAATCGGCGACGATGAGGAAGTACCCGGCGTATCCGGTCTTGGTGATGACACCCAGCTCGTAATCGAGCCGCTCGCGGACATGCGGCGGAAGCTCGGCGCCGTACCGTGACCGCGCGCCCTCCTCGGCGAGTCGAATCAGGAGCTCGTTCTCGGTCTCGACGCCGGCGGGAAGCGGGAAGGAAGGGACGCGGTATTGCTTCGAGAACTTGATTGCCGACTCTTCGGCGACCCGCAGCGTGTTTTCCAGAACGTCTTTGCGCCCCGGAAACGACTCGGCGATCTCGGGCGCGCTCTTGAAGTAGAGCCCTTCGTCGTAGCGCATCCGATTGTTGTCGGAGAAATCCTTGCCGAGTCCGATGCAGAGCAGCACGTCGTGCGCGTCATGATCGTCGCGGGTGAGGAAGTGCGCGTCGTTGGTGGCTAGTACCGGAAGATTGAGCTCTTCAGCGAGCTGAAAGACACGCCGGTTGAGTGTGGCCTGGTTCTCTGTATCATGGGCCTGCACTTCGAGGTAGTAGCGATCGCGGAAGACGTCGGCGTACCAGGACGCGGCAGCTCTGGCCTGGTCGTACTGATCAGTGAGAAGATGGTGCGCAATCTCGCCCGCCATGCAAGCCGAGGAGACGACGATGCCTTCGTTGTATTTCGCGAGCAGCTCCCGATCCATGCGCGGTTTGGCGTAGAAGCCTTCCGTGTAGGCGAGCGATGAGAGCTTGACTAGATTCTTGTACCCCGTCGCGTTCTGGGCGAGCAGGACGAGGTGGTAGTAGGGTTTGCCCCGGTCGCCGCCGACACGGTCACGGGCGCGTCTATCGCCGGGCGCGACATAGGCTTCCATGCCGATGATCGGCTTGATTCCGGCTTTCTTGGCTTTTTCCTGGAACTCCCACGCCCCGTGAAGGTTACCGTGATCAGTTATTGCGAGGGCGGGTTGTTCGAACTCCAACGCCCTACCGATGAGATCATCGATCCGGTTTGCGCCGTCGAGAAGGGAGTATTCGGAGTGGCAGTGGAGGTGAACGAAGGACACATGATAAGAATATGCGACGCGGTATCCTGGCGATAGCGGTTTCTGCCGCCCTTTTGGTGCTAATCTCCACTCCCACAGCCTGTTACCTCAGTCGTGGGGCGTGGGAGGAGGCGAAGATTTTGAGTCGGCGCCAACCGATTTCTGAGATAGTGGCGGATCCGAGGACGCCCAAAGACGTGCGGGAGAAGCTCAAAGTGGTTTTGGCAGCCCGAGAGTACGCAAAAGACAGCCTGAAGCTCAGAACTAAAGACAGCTTTACGACATATTCGCGCCTAGATCACGATACGTTAGTGCTTGTTGTTTCGGCGGCCTACCGTGATACCCTCAAGCCGTACACGTGGTGGTTTCCGATCGTCGGAAGGGTCCCTTACAAAGGTTATTTCGATTTCAGCGTGGCGAAACGGGACGCCAGGAATCTCCTGGCAAATGGATTCGACGTGTACGTCCGTCCATCCGACGCGTTCAGCACGCTTGGATTCTTCAACGATCCACTGCTCAACACCACGCTCAGAGGTGATTCCCTGAGTCTGGCGAACACCGTCATCCACGAGCTCACCCACAACACCTATTACGCATCCGGTCAGGCGCCATTCAACGAATCCTTCGCGATGTTCGTGGGTGCGCGGGGTGCGGCGGCGTTCTTCAGATCGCGCGGGCAGGAAGCGGCGGCAGCGAAGGTGGATGCGGAGTGGGAAGACGACAAGTTGCTGGCGAGGTTCTGGGCGCGGGTGATCAAGTCCCTGGACTCGGCGTACCGGCAGCATCCGGAGAGCAGGGAGGCGCGAATAGCGGCCCGGGACACGGTGTATTTGCGCACTCGAGTCGCGCTCGTGAGCGAGATCGCTCCACAGCTCAAGACGATCAGTCCTCTCTATGCCGAGCGGGTGCAACTGAATAATGCGGCGTTGCTGGCGAGACGAGTGTACGCGAGCGACCTCGACGTGTTCGATCTGATTTACGAGAAGGAGGGGCGGGATCTCAAGCGCACGATTGGGCGAATAATCGGACTCGCGAAGTCGAAGGCCAAGGATCCGTTTGCCGGGCTACGGAGCTGGGTGGGGAAGGTCAACGACAACTGAATACTGCCGGCCGGGGGCTGTCGGCGGAGCGGCTGGAGGCTGCGGGCGGGCTAGTTGCCGCTGAACCTCGATCGAAGCAGAGCGCGTAGATCGAGCAGTGGCTCCCTTCTCGGTTCCTCTGCCGGAGCGGGTGAGTTGTCAGATGCGAGGGCGACGCGCTGCATGTTGTCGCGAACGCCGCGGTCGATGAACCGGCACAGCTGGTCGAGGGAATAATCTGCGCCGCGACGCGACGAGTAGGCATTCAGAGGGTACGTCACGCTGAGGTGATTGCGGGCTCGGGTGAGCGCGACGTACATCAGCCGGCGCTCTTCCTCCGTCTCTTCGTCGTTGTTCAGACAACGCGCCGATGGAAACCAGCCGTCGACCGCCCAGATCACGAACACCGCATCCCATTCTTTTCCCTTCGCTGAGTGGGCGGTGCTCAGAATAAGGCAGTCGTTCTCCTCTCGCGTTCCGGTGGCGAGATCCTGCGTCGCTTGCGGTGGCTCGAGCGCGAGCGCCGAGAGAAACGTGGCGCGATCGGGATAGCCGGCGGCGATGGTCTGGAGCTGATCGAGATCCGCAAGTCTGGGCTCGACCCGATCGTAGCGCTCGCGAAGAATGTTGTCGTAAAGCAGTCGAACACGCGCAATATCGGCCGCGACCTGGGCTTCGTCCTGAATCGGTCCCAATCGCAGCCCGTCGAGCAGATTGACCAGGGCGGCGTGCGCTCCTCTGGCGCGGGGCGGAGGATTGTACCGGCCGAAAGCCGTCGACTCCCACGCGGCAGCGGCCATCGAATCGATCGCCGCGCGCGCAGTCGCGTCTCCGATTCCGGGAAGAAGCAAGAGCAGCCGGTACCAGCTCACCTCGTCGCGCGGATTCTCCAGGATACGGAGAAACGCGAGCACATCCTTCACGTGCGCGGCCTCGAGGAACTTGAGGCCGCCCCATTTCTCGAACGGGATCTTTCGATTGGTGAGCTCGATCTCGAGGTCGGCCGACATGTAGCCGGCCCGAAAGAGCACCGCGATCTCCCTCAGCGGCGTTCCTTCCTCGTGCAGCTCGAGAATTCGATCGACCACGAACTGGGTCTGCTGCTGCTCATCGCGGGCCGCGACGAGCCACGGCGCTTCGCCTCCCGTTCGCTCGGTCCAGAGATTCTTGGTGAACCTCTCCGCCGCACGCGAGATCAGTGTGTTGGTGACGCTCAGAATTGGCTGTGTCGAGCGGTAGTTCTGCTCCAGGGCGACGATCTCCGCGCCGGCAAACTGCTTCGGGAAGTCGAGGATGTTCCTGAAGTTGGCGCCGCGGAACGAGTAGATGCTTTGCGCGTCGTCGCCCACCACAGTGATGTTGCTGTGCGCTTTGCACATTCCGGCGAGGATACGCGCCTGCAGCACGTTGGTGTCCTGGTACTCGTCGACGAGAATGTGGTCGTAGAGGCTCGAGATCTTCTTGCCCAGCTCGGGGGATGCCTCGAGCAGCAGCGCCCAGAAAAGGAGAAGATCGTCGTAGTCG